>Ga0181554_1004360_pt1 | contig 11503 bp, 5 predicted proteins | sample 011ome_16_FD_145602 | JGI IMG/M metagenome (GOLD analysis project Ga0181554, IMG submission 145602) | Coastal salt marsh microbial communities from the Groves Creek Marsh, Skidaway Island, Georgia - 011503CT metaG (spades assembly) | ecosystem: Environmental > Aquatic > Marine > Intertidal zone >... | reverse complement strand
CGAAAAGATGTCGATTTCGCGACGGCGTCGACGTCGGGACGACGACGCGCGCGGCGCGCGGCGACGACGACGCGCGCGACGGCGACGACGCGCGGCGCGACGCGCGATGGGATCGATGGTCGCGCGCGCGCGCGCGTGGCGTCGATCGAGAGACGGGGTGAACGCGCGGCGCGAACGCGCGCGGCGGACCCGACGTTCGCCGACGCGCTGGGGGTGACGGCGGCGACGTGGGAACAAGTCGAAGGCGGCCTGTTCGGCGCGTCGTTGTTCCCGTACCTTGGATTTCTGTATTTTTTGGCCAAGCCGGAGGCGAGGTGCCCGCGCGGGACGCTTTTCGGATTCAAATTCTTGCTCGCGTTTGTGTTCGGGACGATTCCGTTCGCGATTTACGCAAAGGTCGAGTACGACGAGATATTGGCGAACGTCGACGTGCTGCACGGGGTGGCGGAGTCGCTCCTGACGATGACGAATGTTTTCATCGTGCTCGGGTTTCGGCAAGGCCTGCGCGACGCGAGCGAGGGGGGAGATGGAGACGGCAGGCGGCGGAGGAAGACGAGTTTGGGCGACATCGGCGCGGCGTTGTTTTGCGCGCTCGCGACGTCGAGCGCTATTTTCGGCGCGACGGAGGCGTTTGCGGGAACGGAGATCGCTGAAACGGCAGCGATTTGGGATTCCACGTGGCCGCACGTCGAGCCTGCGAACGCGTTGAGCTTGCCCACGTGGGTGATTCACGTGTCGAGCTTGGTCGAGTGGTTGATCGCGATGGGATTGGCGTGGGAATACGCAGAGGTGACCAAGAGACCGGCGTGGAAGGGCTTGACACTCGGGATGATCCCGTGTCACGCCTCCGGCATCGCGGCGTGTACGTTTCACTTGTTCTACAACGCCCCGGCGCTAAACAGCGTCGTGGCGATGCAAGCGCTCTTGACCGTCGTCGGCAACACCACGTGCGCGCTCGCGTCGTATCGCATCGCCAAGGAGGGCGAACGAATGTTGGCGTCGCCGCCGACGACGACGGAGCCGGAGACGGACGTCAACGACGAAGTGGAAATCATCGAGATCTCCATCGGTAACGAGTCTTTGAAGGGTTGGGAAGATTTAAGCGCCGCGTGGGCCGCGGATTCCGACGCCGTGCTCTTGCTCAAGCTCGCCTTAGTCTCCGCCGTCGCCTCCGCAGGCGTCAAGTACGGCTCGCTCCTCGTCGATTTCCCGTTCGAACCAAACCTTTGGGTGGCGTATTCCATCATATTTGTCCCGACGCTGTTGAATTGCGCCAAGTGGAAGCAATTGAGCGACGAAGGCGCCGCCTTGTAACAACAACGAATTGCTGTAGAGCGCGCCGCTCTCACCGGCGCGCCGTGACAATGACGGACCGACCGTCCACGAGCGGCGCGAACGACGAAGACGAAGACGACACCGCGCGCGCGCTTCGCCGAGCCCTGGGCGCGACGAAACACGCGCCAGAACTGCGCGAGTTTTTGCTTTCGCTCGGCATTCGCGACCCTCCGTCCGACTCAAAAACTTTCGCCCCGAGCTGCGAGTACGTCAATTTCAGGCCGCACGGGTTATCGCTGTGCTTCGAGGGCGGGAAGCTGGACTGCGTGCACTGCTACGCGGGGTGCGATGGGTTCGGGACGTACGCGGGCGGTTTGCCGACGGGCGTGGCGCTGACGAGCGCGGCGGCGGACGTCGTGCGGAAACTCGGCGAGCCGACGAGCAAGGGAGGGCAAGGCAGGATGATTTGGTTGTCGTACGATCATCTAGGGGTGAAATTCGACGTCGCGGCGAGTGGGTGGGACGAGCCGGACGCGCGGCTGACGTCGGTGGCGATTTGGGACGCGAGCGGTTACGGCGAAGACGACGTAGCCGCGAAAAAGTAGATGTAATGCGTAGTTTAGTACCGTAGATAGCACAGAGTTCGACTAGTTTGCTATTTTGACGACGAAACGAGTCGTCGATCATTTCTTGCGCCGCTTGCGACCACCCTCCGCGCGCGTGCGCTGTGGCTTGTTGCCATCCTTGCTCGCCTCCGCCTTGGCGCGTTCACTTCGCTCGACGAGTTTTTGAGCGTGATTCTTGATGTAAATCGGATCTTTAGTCACTGGAAGTTCTTTCTTTGGAATGTGCACGGGCGTGCGAGCTTTCTTTGAAGACGACGAACTCGACGAACTCGAACTCGAACTCGACGAACTCGAACTCGAACTCGAACTCGAATCACTATCGTTTCCATCGTCAGATTCATTCAAGAAGAAGTCGTCCTGCTCGGCATCTATCGCAGCATCGCCTTGCGCCGCCATGTCCGCGCCGCCCTCGTTCTCGTCTCCGAGCGCCGCCGACGCCGCCAAGTTCGCCTTGACCAATTTCCGGAGCCTCGCGCGTTCCTTCGTCGCGTGTTCTGTATCTCCCTCCTTCACCAACACGCTCACATACTTCTCCCCTCTTGGAAAGTTCATCACGTACTCTAAATCTTCCTTCACTTGCGCCAATTCGTCTAATTCATCCGCGCCCAACGCCCCGTCGTCGTCTCGCTTCTTCTCGAGTTGCTCCTTTCGCCGCGTCAACTTTACCCGCTCGAAAAACTTCACCTTGTGATACTTGGTCGACAGTTTCTTCTCCCGTTCGATTCGAGCGTTCTCTTTCCCAGCATCTCGCAGCTTTTCCAGCTCGCGCGCTTTTTCCTCGCGCAGTTTCGGCGGTATTCCTTCGCGCTTGAGGAGGCGCTCGATGCTTCGAATTTGATTCTTCACGCTCGGACGCTTGGCGGCGGCGTGTTTACCGCCCGTGCGCTTGACCCATTTGCGCTTGACGCCACCCTCGGGCGCTCTTTCGTTTTGCGGGCGCATCGGCGACGGAACGGGGACCGAGCGCGCGAGACAGTGTCGGCGTGGCGTGTCGAAAAAAGTGGCGGCTGCGTTTGCTCGGGCGCAAAGAAGTGCATTTTAATTTTCGTTTACATTCGCGCCTTTCGGACGAGATAAGCTATACAATGAGCAGAGTTAACAAGTAACAAGTAATGATCGCGCGCGCGCGCGCCGTCAAACGTGAAGCTCGCTCTACCCGAAGAGCGCGCGCCCGGTGAGCATTTGAGTCGACCGCGAAGAGCCTCTGCTCATGCGCGGCGAGGCGTTCATCTCCAAGTGCAACTTCATCGCCATCTGTTCGTCCGTCAACTCTTTCGGTTCCGCGTTAGAATCGTCGTCGTCATCTTCGTCAGATTTCAACGCCTGTGTCGTCGAGCGATCGCGTTTCGTCGACAGCTTCTTCTTCTTCTTCTCCGTCGTCGCCGTCGCCGTGTTGAGCGACGAAGAGCTCATATTCCGCGGTCCCTTCTTACTCTTCGTCGACGCCGACGCGCCACCGTTTTCTCTATCGCTACTGCCTCCGTCCACATCGTATCGCTCCTCGCTCACGATCTCCAACGCCTTGCCCAACAACCGCGGGTCCCGCAGCGCCGTTCGCACGTACGCCTCCCCCGCGAGACGCGCCTTCTTACTCCCCAAATCCGTCGGCGAGTGCGCCACGTCTCGCAGCACGCACGCCAAGCGTTTTCGCGGCGGCAGCGTGTGCACTTCCGCCGAAGCGTACAAGAAATCCATCGCGATTCGGACGATTCGTCGGCGCAATTTCCGACGTCACCCGCGATTCAGCGCGCCGCCGTCGCGAACGAGTCGCGGCGTCGTCTCGGCGATTCTCGCGGCGTCGAGGGACGCAAAACGTGCGCGCCGCGTTCGAATCTCCCTCGGCGAGCGATCTCGCGTCGCGTCGAGCGTTTCGCGCGGCGACGGGGAATGCGGCGTCGGCGGCCCGATCGCCCGCCGGCGCCGCCAGCGCACGGCGGCGACCTGTAACAACGCGCTCGACGACGAACGCGAACGCACAGTTTCGAGTTTATGCGTTTATTACATAGTCTTCGGAACTAGTAGCGTATGGGAAACCGTAAAAAGTTTCCGAAATCGCTTCATCTAGCCACGCGCCAATGGTTTAGTGGTAGAATTCCTGTTTCCCAAACATGTGGCCCGGGTTCGATTCCCGGTTGGCGCACTGCAACTTTTTTAGAGCTACGCGGTGCACTTTTCGTTCGCGTGCGATTCTGGGCTACGCTACGGCGCTTCTTTTGCGTTCGCGTGCGATTCTGGGTCACGCCACGGCGCTAGAGCTACGTCTATTTTCTATCTTCTATTTTAGCGGGCCCGCCGCGCGCCCGCTCGCCGCGATATCGCACTTCCAACTCTTGCACGTCTTTGCACGACCCCAACGCGGTCTTCATGCCGCGCAACACGCGCTTTCTGATTTCCTCATCCACCGGTCGCTCGCACTCGGCGCGCGACGTTCGCAGGTAGAAGACGCCCGTGTCGAAACTCGACACGCGATGGCGCTCGTGACTCGGACGAGCGTGCTGGGCGCCGTCGCAAAAGCCGTGAGACTGCGCATCGATGATGTCTGGACCGTGCTGCAGATGTCGACTTTCCAAGAGCGCACTCCAGTAATGGCATTCCTTCCACAGCGGTACGATGACTACGAAACTGAGCGCCTCGTTCGCGTTCGCGGCGCGATCGAGCAAATCGTTCGCCTTTTCGACCGCGCGCGACATCGTTTCCGGGACGAAAGGCGGGTTCATCTCGAACGATCCGCGTTTTGGTGCAAAGTCGTCGCTAAAAAAGCTTCCGAGCGATCCGAAGAACGCGTCGACGTCTGGCGCGCGGTCCTCGTCAAAACCAAATTGCGAACAAAATTGCCCGTACCGAGCGTTGAGCGGCGACGCGAAACACTCGCACGACACGCCCAACTTTTCGTTCAAAACATCGAACGCATCCTCGGCGAGCGCGCTTTGGTATCCAGCCCCGCCCAGCGATTCGTATCGCATCAACAATGCGAACACGGCGCACGCGAACTTTTGGTACTCGTCTGAATCGACGTCCTCCGTCAACGGTTCACAGCCTCGCACTGTTCTGCAATATAAAGCGCGCAGTTTACCGAGATGTGCTTTCGCACACTTCACGTACGGTTTCTCTGTTCCCAATTGCATCGTCAAGAAAGCACCTTTGTCGCGAACGACGACGGCGTCGCGCGCCTCTCCGCCGTCGTCGCGCGCCTCGGCCCATCGAGCCGCGCTCTCCTTGGCGACCGCGAGCGCCTCCGCCGCCCCTTCCGCACCGTCTCGCTCGCTCGCCCCGTGTCTAATCAAATCGTTCGCCAAACCGAGCCCCTGCGCCGGCAACACCGGCGCCGCGAGCGCGCCCGAGACGGCGCACCTCGCCAACCAACGCTCAAACAGCAGCAGCGGCGTCCCTCCCTCGTCGGTCCGCCCCGTCCTCGCCCGCGCGATGCGCTGCAGCGCGCTCCTCGCGCGCTTCACGCTGCGAAACAGCGCGAGCTCGCGCGCAGCCGCCCGACGCGCGTCGCCGACGTCGGCGCGCTCGCGCACGCCGCGCACGCGCACGCCCGTGGGGGTGTCCGAGCTCCTCCGGTCGTCCACGTCCAAGGCGCGCACGCGCGGGTCCCATATGCGCCGCTTGACGGCGTCGGTGGGCGCGCGATCCGCTCGACGCGCGCGCTTGGGCATCGCGCCGGCGTCGGACGCGGTCGGGTGTGCGGGAGACGCGCTTTTGAAAGATTACTCATGTCCAGCCGCGAGGAGTGGGTGGTTGGCAGATATTTTTCTCGAGCGGACGCGTTCGATGTTGCTTGATTATATTACTAACCGGCTGTTGCTGTTCTACGCGCTCAAAGGCCGCCGGCGATGATTCTTGGTAGGATTGCGGTGGCGACACCGAGGGCGTAGTACGCCCAGACCGGAATGTCGCGCACGTCGACGACGGTGTCGCCCTTGGCGCGACCGTCCATCATGGCTTGCATCTTTTCGCCGTCGTCTGCGGCGGCGAGTTGCTTTTCGACCTTGCTGGAGATTTCGTCGATGGTAGACTCGTCGATCTCCATGGACGTGGCGTATCGGCGCTTGATGCGGTCCAAATCATCCGCAATCTTGCGCGATTCCTCGAGAACCTTGCGTTCTTCGCCGTAAAGCGCCAAGAAATCGGCGAGCTTTTTCTCCGTGGCGCCCAACTTTTCGCGAACGATGATGAGTTGCTTTTCGTTAGTCTCGATTTGTGACTTGTACGTGGCCACGTCCTTGGTTTCAGTGCGAAGTCTCTGGATTTCCGCTTCGGCCACGTCCGCTCTCTTCTCGGCGCTAGAGACGTCAACAAGCGCTTGACGCGAGAGCTCGTCGATTTCGGATTCGTGCTTTTGCTGCATGGAGGCATACTTGGATTCGAAATCCGCCGTCAAGCGCGCGATCTCCGAAGCTCGTTGATTCTGTGCGTTTGCGAGCGCTTTGGTAAGGTCCGCCTGCAATTGAGCGAGCTCATCCTTGAGCTTTTGCATTTCAGCAGCCTTGGAAGCGTCGACGCTGGAGAGCTTATTTGCCAGCACAGACTTCTCCTCCGCGATGGCGGCGAGCGACTTCTCGAGCTCGGCGACGCGCGCTTGAGCAGCGTCCCTGGCGGTGGCGAGCGTTGCCAGCTCCTTGGGATCGACGGCGTTCTTCGTGAGAGTCGCGACTTCCTTCTCCAGTTCGCTCGCGCGAGCCAAGGCGGCGTCTCGAGCGCTGGCGAGCGCTGCCAGCTCCTTGGGATCGACGGCGTTCTTCGTGAGAGTCGCGACTTCCTTCTCCAGTTCGCTCGCGCGAGCCAAGGCCGCGTCTCGCGCGTTCGTGAGAGAGGCCACTTCCTGCTCGAGCTTTTCGAGAGCTGCCTTGGCCGAAGCCGCGTCGTTGGAAGCGGACTTCGCGTCAGCGCTCGCCTTCGTCAGCGCAGCGTTAGTGTCTGCGATCGCCTTCTCGAGCTTGGCCTTTTCAGCTTCGAGCGCGGTCACCTTACCGGCGCTCGTCGTGTCGACCTTGGCCAATGCTTGCGAGAGCTCGGACTTGTGTTGCGCAACAATACTGCTCAACTCGTCGGCGTGAGCCTTCTTCAAATCTGCAGTCGCTTGTTTGACGAGCTTTTCGTATTCGGCGACCTCAGCTTCGAAGGCGGCACGAGCCTTGGCGGACTCATCCAAGAACATTTGCTCCAACTTCTTTCGTTGATCCTCGGCTTCGGCGATGACTTGACTTCGCGCTCGCTCGAGCGCCGTCTTCGAAGACGCTTCGAGTTCCGCACGCTGCGCTTCAGCATCCGTCAACGACTTGGCGAGTTTATCCTTTTCGCTTTGAAGTTGCGCTTCGAGGGCGCTAATTTGCGCTTTGAGGTCCGACGCGTCGCTGGCATCCTTCAACGCCGCCACATGATCCTTGTTCAATTTATCAATCTCCGCGGCGTGATCCTGTTGCAACTTGTTCAAAGTGGATTCATACGACGCCTTGGAGCTCGTCAACGAATTAGTGAGCTCGTCGACTTGTTGTTGCAACCCGGGGATGAGAGCCGCTTTGGTGAGAGCATCGACGAGTTCTTTTTCAGCTTGTGCGGCGTTCTGCTTCTCGGCATCCGCGAGTTTCGCCTTGAGTGCGTCAATTTCTGCTTGCGCTTTCGTCAACTTGGCTCCGTACTCCGCTTCCACTTGTTCCTTCGCCTTTTGTAATGCGCTCTTTTGCTCAGTCTCGAGCTTGGAAATCTTCGAAAGCAAAACCGCATCGGCACTCTCTGCGGCTTCCTTTGCCGCGGTGAGATCTCTAGCGTTTTGAGCCTTGAGCGCGGCGACGTCCGCCTCGTATTGAGCCTTGGCGTCTGCGAGTGCTTTGCTAGCTGCCGCAACATCCGCATCGGTACGTTTGCGAAGCTCTTCGATTTGAGCGGCTAATTTGGCGTCAAGTTCAGCCTTTTGCTCCGCGAGTCGCGCTGAAATTTGGGCGTCAACATCGGCGAGCGATTGAACAGCTGAAGCCTTCGCCTTTTCGGCATCAGCCTTGGCCAAGGACAAATTCTGATCATGTTCTGCTTCAAGAGCGGCGATGCGAGCGCTGAGTGCGTCGCGCTCCGACGAGACAGCGGCCACGCCGTCCTTCGCTTGCGCATCGAACGCGCTTCTGAGCTCGTGCATCTCATCAGCGAAGTGCTTCTCCAACTCGGCAACCTTGTTTGCCGCCGCACTCTTCGCCTCACTGAGCTGCGATTCCAATTCCTTGATTTCCTCTTCAGCCTCCTTGAGTTTGGCGTTGAGCGTCGCGATTTCGGCGTCAAATTTTGCCTTGGCATCGGTGCCCGCCGCGGCCGCCTTCAGTTCAAGAGCCTTAATTTCAGCCTCAAGCTTTTGAACCGTCGACTTGTACTCGCTCTCCGTCGAGCTGAACTTGGCTGTCAGGGCGTCGAGCTCCTTCTTGGCCGCACTCCCATCTTCAGCCTCGATAGCCGCGGCTTGGATCGCCTCGGCAGTGCGCGACTTTTCCGCCGCTAGTTGGCGCGCAGCGTCTTCACGCGCCGCAGCAAGTTGGTCTTCAAGGGATTTGGTCGTCTTAGCGAGGTCTGTCTCGAGTTGCGCCATCTTCGCCTTGATGGCTTCAGCTTGCGCAGCTTCGGCAGACTTCAGCTTGGACTGCGATTCAGCGATTGCCTTCGCGTGATCAGCGTTGATTCTTTCGATCTGCACCTTATGCGCGCGTTCGAGTTCATCCATCTTCGTCAACCACGTCTTCTCGACCTCAGCCTCTCGAGAAGCGAGAGCAGATTCAAGCGAAATCTGCGATTGCTTCTTCAATGCGTCGATTTCGGCATCGTACGCTTGCGCCTTTTCCTTGGCAGCTTTCTCGGCGATCTCTAACGCATTGATTCTAGACTCGTACGACGAGACGAGCTTTTGCGTCTTTGAAGTTTCGGAATCAAAGAGCGCTTTCAAGGCGCGGCGTTCCGCCGCCATCGAGCGTGTAGCGTTCGCCAACTGCTTCTCAAGTTCGGCTTCGGCCGCGACACGAGTAGCCTTGGCCGTGAACTCGAGTTGCGCCGCGAGTTCTTGCTTGGCGTCTTCCTTCAGCTGACGTACTTTGCTCTTGGTATCCTTTTCCATCTTTTCAACTTTGACGGCGTGCGCCGCGCCGAGGCGCTCCATCTTGCCTGACCAGAACAAGTTCAGCCTTTCTTCGGCACTTTCAATCTCCTTCTTCAAGTTGTCGCCCGTGAACATCTTCATTTTTTCGGATTCGGACTTGAGAAGATCGAACACCGCTCGTCGCTCGTTCTTGGACATCTTGAGTTGCTTTTGAAGCTCCGCGATGGCGGCATCCTTTTCAGCCAACAGCTCCGCCGTCATTTCGAGCTCTTCTTCCTTCATCTCGGCGACGAGCTGGATCTTTTCAATCTCGTTGAGGTGAATTTGTTCAGCCACGGCATCGATAATTTCTTGCTTGGCGGCTACGAGATCTTGCGCAGCTCCTTCTTTGACTAGTTCGAGGCTCCTCGCGTGCGCGGTTTGCGCGGCGGCAGCGGCGCTCTCGTACGTCGCCTTGAGGACAGCCATCTCGGCGCGAATGGCTTCGACATCCTTGGCGCTCGCCGCCTTGGTTCGCTCGAGGCTGTCAGCGTGCGCCTTTTGGGCTGCATCAGCGGCACTTCGGTACGTCGCCTCTAAGGTCGCCTTTTCGGCCGCAAAGGCGCTCGCGCCGCGCTTCTCGGCTTCGGATTCGACTTGCTGCATCTTGGCCTGGTGCTCGCGCATGAGTTGCGCGATGGCTTCGGTATGCCTGGCGTCGAGATCGGCGAGCTTCTTCTTGGAGTCTTCATTTATTTTCATCTCCGCCTCAGTGATCGCCGCGCGCATCTCAACCTTCCAAGCCGCTTCCTTATCGTTCATGAGAAGCTCGAGCGCTTGACGCTCCGCGAGAGCCTCGGCAATGGCGCGCTGCAACTCGCGTTCGGCTTCGAACTGCACTTCAGCCACGGCGGCGACGAGTTCGGCGGCGGATGTTTCTGCATTCGCAGCCGCCTCTTCGAGCTTGGAAATAAGCGATAACTTCTCGGCTTCAATGGCCGTGACCTTGGCGTGCCAGTCCGCGGCTTGCGCCTCCTTGACGGAGATGGCTTTTTGAAGCTTGGAAACTTCAGAGTACATCATCGCTCTTTGGGCCTGGTACAACGCCTTGGCGGCGCGCACTTTGGACAATAGATCCTTACGCTCGTCCGCAAATTTGCCTTCCATGCCCGCGACCTCAGTCTCGAGCTTCGAGATCGTTTCCTTGAGCAAAGCCGTGTCGCGCTCGTGCGCCTCGCGCATGCGTCGCTTTTCGGCTTCAAACTGCGCCTTGGCTTGTTCGAGAGCCTTGGCCTTGTCGGCGGCGTGTGAGTTATTTTGATCGCGCAACTTTGTGATGTCCATCTGCAAACGGGCGATTTCACGCTTGTGGCGCTCCTCCACGCGCGACATTTCCATCGCAAACTGAGATTGCTTCTGCTCGAGCTCAGCCATCTCGGCTTCAAACTCGCGCATCATCACCTCGCGAAGCGCCTCGAGGCGTTCGAAAGACTTGGCCCCCCGAGCCATCGCCTGCGCGTGAACTTGCGCGTCGTACGATCCTTCCAACATGGACGAATCGGCGAGCGTGCGAACCAACCACGCGGCCGCGCACGTCGCCGCGCACGCCGCGCCCGCGCTGAGCACGCACGTCGCGCTCACCTTGTACGCTTGGACGACGACGATGGACAACAGAGACCCGAACGCATACGTCACGCACATCGCCAACGCCCCCGGCGCGCTCGCCATCCCGCCAAATTTACTCCACACGTACGCCGACACCAGCGTCGCGAGCGTCGCCGCGGACGCACGAATCGCGCTCGCCCCCGGCGTCGCCGCCCACGTCAATCCGCCCGCCGTCACAAACGCGTAATCCGCCGCGCACACCGCCCCTACGACCGCTCCCGCCGTGAGCAGCGCCCGCATCGCGGACGGCGTCGAATTCGGTCCATCATTCGACGATCCCGACGGGACTCCCATCGTCGTCGTCGTCGTCGTCGTCGTCGTTTCGTTCGCCTCGTACGTCATCCGCAGCGACCCGTCGCTCGACGCGCGCGTCTCCGCGCGTCGCCCTCGCGTCGCGCCTCCCCTCGCCCATCCGCCCTCGCCCGGCCTCGCGCGCGCCGCGCCCGCGCGCGCATCGCTCCCGAATCCCATCCCGCGCGCCGTCGCGCCTCCTCGCACCACGCGCGCGCGCGTCGTCCGTCCCGGCGTCGCCTCGATCGGTGACGTCGCGCGCGTCGTCCGTCGTCCCGCGCGTCCCGCGCCTCGCACCGCATCGCTCGGCGCGCGCGCGCCCGCGAGCGCGCGCATCGACGTCACACCGCGCGTCGACATCGTTCACGCGTCGCGCACTCGCGCGCGTCGACGCCGACGGTCGCCGCGCGCGCGCGATCGCGCATCACCCATCGCGCCGCGCATCCAGCGTGGCCGCGGTCGGTCGCGGTCGGTCGATCGATCGCGCGCGATCGATCCGATCGATCGCGCGTCGATCGCGATCGCGCGCGCGATCGATCGCGCGTCGATCGCGCGCGATCCGATCGCGCGTCGATCGCGAGCGATTTTT
>Ga0181554_1004356_pt1 | contig 11527 bp, 7 predicted proteins | sample 011ome_16_FD_145602 | JGI IMG/M metagenome (GOLD analysis project Ga0181554, IMG submission 145602) | Coastal salt marsh microbial communities from the Groves Creek Marsh, Skidaway Island, Georgia - 011503CT metaG (spades assembly) | ecosystem: Environmental > Aquatic > Marine > Intertidal zone >... | reverse complement strand
GGGCGCGGCGGCGCGAGCGGGCGCGCGCGCGCGACGCCGGCCCGCGACGAGCGCGGGCGCGGCGCGGAGGAGCGCGACGGCGGCCGACATGACGCGCGCGATCGTGGTTTGAACGGCAATATCCAGTCTGCTGCCGCCCGGCTACGGCTGATGACTGGACGTGGCGCCGCGTCCAGTCTACTTCCGTAGAGTTCGTTACCCGCGGCACGTCACGTCAACGCGCGCGCGGCACGCGTCAGACCGCGGCACGACGCGCGCGCGCGCGGACGACGGCGGCGATGGGCTGCGCCGCGAGTAAAGCGGACGAGCCCGCGAGGAAGGTGTCCTCGCGGCAGATGCTCGCGCGACCGAAGGCGCGTCGCGTCAGATCTCGCACGCGTTTCTTTCTTCTCGCCGCGTTTCTTCCGTCGTTGTTGACACGACGCGGAACGTGATCGACGGTCGACGCGACGACGACGACGACGTCGACGTCGCCGCGCCGCCCCCCGCCGCTCGCCCCGCCGCGACCGACGACGTCCGTCCGTCCCCTTCCTCCTCCACCCGCGCAGGTCCGCGTCTTGGGGGTGATACACGCGCGGTGCGACGCCAAGGATTCCAAGGCGTTCCCTCACGGGAAGCCACTGGTGGACGTCGCGGGCGCGCCGCTGGTGTGGCGAACGTTTCTGAAGGTGCGCGGCGCGAAGTGCGTGTCTAGGTGCGTCGTCGCGACGGACGACGATCGGATCGCGCGCGTCGTCGCCGCGCTCGGCGGCGAGGTCGTGCGCGTGTCCGGGAAGTGGGGGTCGCACACCGCGGCCGCGGTGTGGGAGACGTGCGAGCGCCTTCGATTTTGGTCCGACGGCGGCGGCGGCGGCGGCGGCGGCGGCGGCGCGAAGAAAAACCAAAAAAACTTAACGGCGACGGTCGACGGCGGCGGCGCGGAGTCTTCTCCTTCTTCGCCTTTCGACGTCGTCGTGTGCGTCGACGCGGACGAGGTCGGCATCGACGCGCACCTCGTCGAGCGCCTCGCGGACGCCGTCGCCGGGTCTGACGCGGTCATGGGCACGCTCGCGTGCGATCGACCGGGCCCGCCGAGCGGCGGCGGCGGCGGCGGCGGCGGCGGCGGCGACGGCGACGAGCGACGTCGTCGCGGCGTCGGCGACCGCCGGAAAGTCGGCGCGAGGTCCTACCGCGTGTCGTTCCTCCCGAAACTCTCGCGCCGGTCGCTGTCGAACGACGAGGATCGGAGCTCGCCGCGGGGCCACCTCGCGGAGGAGGCGTGGCCGTGCCGCGAGGAACGCGAGGCGGCGGCGTGCGGGCGGACGGTGAAGCGAGAGGTGGTCGCGGAGGTGCGTTCTATCTCACACTGGTCCCCATACGACCGCGTCCGCGTGGTGAACGCCGATCCTTAAGGACTTTGCCCGGCGTGTCTCTCCGCCCAGGGTCCCTCGCTTTCAATCCCCGCCCTCGGCGCCTTTCAACTCCGCTTCTGACGCCTTTCAACTCCACCCCGACATCGCTTTGTATGGAACGACCCTCAGAGCGTCCCGAGGGTGGGGACGCGCGAGGAACTGGCGAGGGAGACGGCGAGGGCTCGCGAACTCCCGACGCCGCCGAAGGTGAGGACCGCGGGCGTCGGCGCGCGGGGCGGCGCGAGCAGGAAGAACACGGTGTGACGCGACGTGCGTTTGTGGTCGGTTGGGGAGGGTGGGGGAGGAGTGGGGAGGCCCGGTCTTCCACGGGCACAAAGAAATGTTAAGAATCAATCTGCCCGCGCGCGCGCGATCGCGCTCGCTTTTATGCTCCGCCGTCGACGGGTCCGAGAAACCGATTTACGGGTTAAACGAGAAAATAATAAAACGAGAATTTCCGCGCCGGTCAAAGAGAAGGCACCTTCGCATTCTTCTCTTCGCACACCCGCGACGCGTCGCGCACGCTCCGCGCCGACGCCCGCGGTCGTCGTCGTCATGACCGCGGCGTCCTCCGTCCCCCTAGACGCCGACGCGCGCGTCGACGTCGCGCCCTCCGTCGTCGTCGCCTCGCGCGCGAAGCTCTCCGCGGGCGCGGCGTCGGGATTGTCCCCCGATTGCCTCGCCTACTGCGCGTCGCTGCGAGTCGTCGCGTTCCTCACCGGCGACGGCGTCGACGTCGCGTCCGTGTGTCCCTCCACGGACGAAGTCCTCGCGTCCTCGCGCGTCTCCGTGAAGTTCGCCGCCGCGGGGAACGGCATCCGCGACGCGGACGTCGTCGCGGTCCAGTGGTCCGCGTGCGGACACGTGGCCAGGGGCGCGGCGACGCTCGTGGCGAGCGATCGGCGCGTCGCCGCGTGCGCGGTCGTTCGGTTGACGGACGACGGGCGGCTGCTCGTCGAGGGCGTCGCCGCGATGGAGGAGGCGCGCGTCGTCGGCGGCGGCGGCGGCGACGACGACGGCGGCGGCGCTTCGTCGTCGTCGTCGTCGCTGCGGCAGATACGGACGTCGCCGAGTCGCGCCGTCGTCGCGATTCTGTCGCGATCTTCCGTCGCGATACACGGCCTCCCGGGGGGCGTCCTGCTCGCGCGCGAGGACCTGCCCGCGAGCGCGGGGTCGCTCACAGCGTGCGCGTGGCTCGACCCGGACGCGTGGGGCGCGCCGCGCGGCGCCGCGCTCGCGCTCGCGTTCCGCTCGGAGATTAGGATCGTCGGCTGGACCGCCGCAGCCGTCGCGCCGGACGGGGAAGACGGAACGTCAACCGACGCCGCCGCGGGGCCGTGGGGTCGACCGACGCTCTCGCGGCGCGTGCTTCCCGGCGCGGAGGGCGCGCTGCGGTCGCTGACGACGGACGCGCGCGGGAGGTGGCTGTTCGCGTCCAGCGATCAGAAGATCGTCGTCCCGACGGGCGGCGCGGCGGTGAACCAGGCGTACGTCGACGCCAAGGGGGGCACCGCGACGGAACGCGTCGCCGCGGCCGCGGCGGCGAAGAGAGCGCTTCTGAGCGCGGAGGAGCGCGGCGGCGACGCGGGGTCGGGCGGCGGCGGCGGCGACGACGCGATGCCGTTCATACGCGCGGGCGGCAGCGGCGGCGGCGGGATCCCGCGGAGTCTGATCCTCTCCGAAGTGCACGTGGCGGCGAAAGCGGCGTCGATGTTCGCCGCCGCGAGCGAGGCGAAGACGCGGCACGCGGCTGTGCACGCGGTGCGCCTGAGAGGCGACGACGTGGATGTGTGCGCGGCGCACCTTCCGGAGACGATCGGACGACCGGACGTCTTACTCGCCGACGACGGCGGCGGTTTCCCTACAGACAAAAAAGACGGCGCGACGAAGGATTCCACCCAACGCGTCGTCGTCGTCGTCGGCAGCACCGTCGCCGCGGCGACGTTCGCGGTGCTCGAGCTGTTAGACGACGGCGGCGGCGGCGATGCGAAGGCGATGAAATCGTTGATGAAAATTACAGGGACGGCGTCGCTGACCGATCGACTGAAAGGAGGCGGAGGCGCGAAAGGAGGCGCGGAGAAGACGATTCGGATCAAGTCCGTCGCCGGATGGCCGCACGGCGCGACGCGGCCGTCGTGTCCGGGGGGTTGGATCCTCTCCTCGTCCGCGGACGCGGTCGGGAGAGGGTCGTTCACGTCCGCGGGGAACGCGCCGTGCGAGCTGTCGATTGCGCACTTCTCGGTGCGTCGCGCGCCGCCGCCGCCGCCGTCGCCGACGCCGCCGACGGAGCTTCCGAAGACGCCCGCGCGGTCGCACGCCGTGGAAGTCGCGCCGACGCCGATCGTCGGCGACGTCGCCGCGAGGCTCGCCGCGGTCGGAGTCACCCCCGGGTCGGACCTCGCGTCGGGGACGAGCGACGACGGCGACGGCGACGGCGGCGACGACGACGACGGAAGCGGAGAGGCGTCGTCGCCACCCGGCGCGGTGGCGAGAGAGCTCGCGCGAATTCGCGCGCCCGGCTCGACGCCGCCGCGACCGTTTCCGGATTTCGACCGCCGCGATATGGGCGTCGACGCGTTCATCGAGCCACCAGATGTGATCGCGGGAGACGGAGAGCGCGGGAGATTGGAGAGCACGGCGGCGGCGCCGAAGGCCCGACGCGAGGCGCCCGCGCCCGCGGCGGAGCCCGCTGCGGCGCCCGACGCGAGCTCCATCCTGAGCGCGGTGCGAGCGCTCGGGACGATGCTCGACGGGCGCATGGACAAGATCGAGGCCGCGATGCAAGCGCACGAGCGGCGGTTGCGGAAGATAGAGGCGTCCGTCGCGAGTCCATCCGGAGGGAAATAGGGGAGAGACCGAGGTTTGACTGACTCTTCGACGCAAAATGTGATACGATATCGATCTGGTCCAGCCTACGACGTCGTCAGGTCTTCTTTGCGCTCGCGTTCTTCGCCGCCCTCGCCACGCGGTCCAGCTCCCTCAGCGACAGACTCAGCCCCGTCCTCTCCCTCACGTGATTCGACAGCCGCTTCGTCCCGACATCGTTCCCGCCACCACTCGCGGTCGCGGCGTCGAACACCTCTCTCGCGGCGGCGACCACCGCGTCGTCCGCTCGGCTAAACTTGGCCGCGCCTGCGTGGGTGAAGCGATCGGTCAGTCGAACGTCTTACCGGTCAAACGTTGAAAGGGAAGCTCGGGTGAAGAGTGACGACGGGAAAAGTCCTTAAGGAACGGCGTGCACCACGCGAACGGGGTCGTATGGGAAGCAGTCTCACCGCGCGTCCGCCGCGCGAGGTTGAAAAACGCCGCCGCGTCCTTGCTCGCGATCGGCCCGGCGTTTAAGACGCGCGCGAACGCGCGCGCTTCCTTCTCCTCGAGCAGCCGCTCCTTCTCCGCGAGGAGCGCGGCTTCTTCTTCCTCTTTCTCTTCGTCCTCTTCGCCGTCCGTCGACGTCGTCGACGACGACGACGACGACGACGACGACGACGCGAGGACGTCGAGCGATCGCCGCGCCGCGACGAGTTCCTCCGCCAGCCTCGTCCGCTCCTCCGTCGTGATGAGCCGGCTGTTGAACCCGCTCACGACGCCGTCGCCGAGCTCGCGGAACAGCTCGTACGCGACGACGCCGACCGCGTGCGACAAGTTCAGCGACGTCGGCCCCGCGCCTCCGGTGTACCTCTTCTCGCCGCGCCGACCGCCCGCGCCCGCGCCCGCGCGCCCCGCGGTCGGGATCATGACCCCCACGTTCGCGAGCGACAGCTCCTCGTTCGTGAGACCGGTCGCTTCGTTCCCGAACACGATCGCGACCTTCCCCTCGCTCGCGGCCACCTTGACGCGCTCGACCGCGGAACGCGCGTCGAGGATGGGGAGGTTCTCTCGCGCGCGCGCCGTCGTCGCCGCGACGAAGACGCAATCGGACAGCGCCTCCGCGGCGTCGACGCATCGCCTCGCGTCGCGAAGGAGCCAGTCCGCGTGCACCGCGAACTTGTGCGCTTCTTCGGCCAGCGGCGCGGTCGCGCGGGTCTCGGCCGGGTGCGTCGCCTTGTCCGTCGTCGCGTCCGCGGCGTCGTAGGGCGGCGCGAGCGCGGACGGCTCCGGGGTGACGATGCGCAGGTCCGCGATGCCGAAGTTGTTGAGGACGCGAGCGATGCCGCCGATGTTCTGCGGGCCTTGCGGGCGGCACAGCACGACGCAGACGTTGCTGAGCAAGGAGCGAACCTCCTCGCGCGCGTCGTCGTCGTCGTCGTCGTCTTCTTCTTCTTCTTCTTCCTCCGCGGCGGCTGCGGTCTCGTCGGCGTTCGCGTCGTCGGCGACGGCGGCGCGTTGCGTCTCCTCGTGGCGGAGGAGGAGGCGGCACGAGCGGCGGCGACGCGACGACGCGACGCGCGCGGCGGTCGGACGCGGCGTCGCGGACGTGGACGCGCACCATCGCGCGCACGCGCGCGATGGCGACGCGACGGACGCGGACATCGCGCGGCGACCGACGATCGGGCGGTCGCGATGGATGGACTGATGATGCGAGTTAACAACGCAACGACGAATTCTACTGTATCCCTAACGACAGGAACCATCAGTACCAATCGCGCGACATGCACGCGGTCGCGTCCCCGACGACGAAGGCTCTCGCGCGGTCGCCGCGTCCCCGCGCGCGCCGTCGCGTCGTCGCCGCGACCGCGCGCCGCGGCGCGGACGAACCCGCCGGCGTCCGCCGTCGCGACGCGCTCGCGGTCGCGGTCGCGCTTCCGATATCGGCGATATCGACCATCGCGTCGTCCCCCGACGCGTCAAACGCGGCGTACGAGACGTCAACGTCGTCGTCCCCGGGCGGCGGCGGCGACGGCGGTCCGTCGTCCTCCGCCGCGACCGCGAGCGAGCTGTCTGTCTACAGACGTTCGTTCAGAGAGCGTTTCGAGACGTCCATAAGCTCCGGCACGCACGACTACAGCTTTAAGTACCCGAAGGAGTCGTGGAAGCCGGACATCGTCTCCCTGAACGACGGCAAACTCTACGGCGTCGACTTGCGCTTCTCGTCCCCGACCGAGGGCAAGCTCTGCACGCACGTCCTGCCGTTCGTGGACAAGGACTCGCTCAAAGACGTCGGCTCGCCGGAAGTCGCGCTCGATCGCTTCGTAGAGTTGATCGGCGCGTTCTGGGATGAAAACGGCTTCGGCGTCCCGGGCGGCGCCGCCGGCACGGTGAAGAGCACGAAGACGGTCGTCAAGGACGGCGTGATGTACTACGAGTACGAGCTCACGAAGCCGCATAACTTGATCTCCGCGGCGGTGACGGACGGACAGCTGTACGTGATCAACGCGAGCGCGGGGAACGAGCGGCAGTGGGCGAGCGGGGAGGCGAACTTGCGAGGCATCGTCGGGTCGTTTTACGTCCCGCCTTGACCGCGGCCGCGACGCTTCGGTCGGCGGATGTGATACGTTGATCGCGACGGCGTGTGTATATTAACGGAGTTATCATATTAAGTCTCTAGCTCCGGTCCGAGGACACGCGCATGTCGCCGAGACGCAGCCCCGGGGACCTCAGCGCGTCGTCGTCGTCGTCGGCGGCGTCGTCGTCGTCCGCGTCGTCGAACGTCGCCCACGGCGGAATCACGAGCGACGACCGCCCGCCCGGACGCCCCGGCGACGCGAACGAACGCCGCGCCGCCGCGGAACCGCTCGCGACGACGGCGTCTTCGTCCGGGGACTCGTCGCCGCGGCTGTACCCGAATCCAAAGTACGCGGCGTCGACGTCGTCCGGCAGCGAGTCGTCGTCGTGCGAGTGCGAGCTGCTGCCTTCGACGTCCAGAAAACTTTTACTTCGCGTCGGCGGCGCGCGCGGATCCGTCTCGTCGTCCGCCGTCGGGTTCGCCATCTCCGTCGCGCCGCGCCGCGCGTCTTTCGCGTCCATGAGCTCATCCGGCGGCGGCGACGACGGCTTGCGTTTCACGGTCCCGCCCTTGACAGCCTTCTTCCCGCGCGCGCCGCGCTTCGTCGGCCCGGTCGGGACCTCCACTTTCAGATCGAACGTCTTCCCCGGGACGGCTTTCATCCCGTCGCGCGTCGCCGTCGCCGCCGTCGCCGTCGCGCGTTCGCCGTTCCCCGCGCCCAGCTTCGGCGACGTCCACCGCGCCGCGCGCGCGCGCTTACCCCCAGCCCCGCCGCCGCCGGCGCCGCCAGACTTCCCCTTACCACCGGAGCCGCCGCCGCCGGCGCCGGTGCCGAACTCCCCGCCGAAGCGAGCCGCGCCGCCGTTCCACCGCGGCGACAAAGACGTCAGGCTCGCGTCTCCAACCTCCGCGCGCGATTTGATCTCGCTCAGACGCGCGTGAACGCCGCCGAACCGCTTCCACGGCTTCTCCCCCGGGGACGCGTCGACGACGGAGAGACCGAACATCGCGTCCCCCGTGGCGATGAACGCGAAGCTGTCCGAGCCGCCGCCGTTTTTTTTCCGCGACGACTCCGGGTCCACGCCGCCGTTCTTCCGCGCGCGCTCCACCCTCGTCATCACCGCGCGCTGCCTCGGGTACGCCGCGTCCGATCGAAGGCCGTAGTAGTCCGCGAACGAGTCGCCCATCGCGCGGCCGAAAGCTTCGTACGACGCCTCGTTCGACGTCGTCGCCGTCCACGTTTTTTGCGCGTTGGGCGGAGAGTAGAAGGACATCTCTAGCGTGTAACACATCGCCTTGGACGCGCCGCGCTTGAGGAGCAAGTCCCTGAGCGCGTGCCTCGCGCTGCCGCTCTTGCTCGGGTCCGAGCAGAACTTGCACGCGGCGAGGGAGAACCCGAGCGCGCTACCCTCGCAGTTGAGGTCGACGAGACGAGGGAGCGCGGCGACGCGTTCCCACGCCTCCGCGGAGTCGCTCTCCTCCGGAGGATTCACGAAGAGGAACGACGCCTTCGACGTCGTGTGCGCGTGGCAGTCGATGTAAAAGTCGAGCTCCACGGTGGAATCCTCCGCGTACGTCTTCGCGAGCGACCTCACCGCGAGCAACGTCGGCTCGAACTCCGTCGGGTTCTCCCACGCGCGGTTCAGGTCCGTCCCCAACGAGTCCGTGCGGTAGTTCCCGTGGAAGCATCCGTCCGGGTTTAACATCGGGACGATCACGAACGTGACGTGTAAACGCAGCGCGACCGCGTGCGGATCATCGCTCGTGAGCCAATCGATGAACCCACGTAACGTATGCGACGAAGGCGTTTCCCCAGGGTGCACGCGGCACGTGAGCAAGATTACCTTGCGCTTGTTGGTCACGCCGCGGTGCTTATACCGCGTCTGGTCGCCAATCATCAACACGTCGCATCGACGATTTTGCACGCTCCGACATAACAGCTCTCGCGTCACGAACGGCAGCCGGCGCCGCTCGAGGTCCGACAGCAACCGCTGCTGGTGCGAGTACGAGAACGGGTACGAGTAACAGAAGTAGTACGCCTCGTCCGGTCGATCGAACACGTGCACGAACGTCATCACCGGTTGGTTTTTTTTCTTTTCGTCCGCCGCCGCCGCCGGGGTGGAGTTGAAAGGCGTCAGTTGGAGTTGAAAGGCGTCGAGGGCGGGGATTGAAAGCGAGGGGTGGGCGGAGAGAGACGACGCCAAAATTCCTTAAGAAACGGCGTTCACCACGCGAACGCGGTCGTATGGGGACCAGTGTATAGAACGCACCTCTGCCGCGGACTCCCTCGCCGCCGCCGCCCCGCCGCCGCCGCGCTCCTTCTTCCCGGACTTGTAATAGAACACGTGCTTCGGGTGTATTCGCTTCCACGCCGGATCGCTCTGCGACCGCACCGTCGGGCTCATCCCGTCGCGGTACAGCGACTTGGACTTGGAGAAGTTTACGACGTGGAACACGACCTTTTGCTTGGGCTTGTTGTTCCGTACGCAAAAGTGAAACCACAGGCGATACCGCGGGTTCTCCGTGTCCGCGCGGACGTGGAGCTCATACTCGGACTCGCCGATCATCCTCGTCGTCCCGAGGTTGCCTCCCTCGAAGTCGCAGTTGAACTGCGGGCGGGAGAGAGCGAATAAACGCGGCGCGTCGGTCGGCGGGGGACGGATAACGGACGGGCGAACGACGAGACGGACGGCGTGCGAACGATTTTTTTGTTGAATCCAGCGCGGCGGGCGACGGACGGACGCGACGCACCTCGAGGACGCCCTGCGGCCCGGTGTCTCTTCCTCCGCGGTCGCGGTCTATCCTCTCCATGTTCGGCGGCGGCTCGCCGACGGAGATCCTCCGCGCGACGCCGGACGCGCCCGCGGGAGACGACGCCCCGCTGGGGCTCCCCCACGACATGATCGATCGATCGATACGGCGCACCGCGCGCGACGAGCGATCGTTCCGCTCGCCGCCTCCCCTGCCCCCTCGAGTCGGCGCCCCGCCGCGGGGTCGCGCGGGGGCGACGAATGGACGACGCGCGCGACGGACGCGGTCGCGGTCGCCGCGTGAACGCCCGAGCGCGCGCCCGGCGACGCGCTCGCGGCGAGCGCGCGACGGTCAATGAGGAGGAATATCCCGTTCGGCGTCTTCGCGTGATGAACCGCGCACAGCTGGCGGTCCGGGAAAATTCTCGTAACGCCGTCTCGGGCCGACGGCGCGGACGCCCGCGCGCTCGTATCATATCGTATCATATCGTTTACACGTCATCGCTCGCGCCCACCCCACGCCTTCTCTCCATCGCCGATCATCGCCTGAACTTAAACTTATCCGTCATCACGTAGAAATCGTTCGCCTGCTCCCTTCGTCGCTCCTCCGCGCGCGCCCTCCCGCCGCCGCCGCCGCCGCCGCCGGGCGCGCCCCCACCCCGCCGCCGCTCGCGCGGTCCCGGCGACGGCGACGCGAAAGTCTTCCTCTCGCCGTCGCCGTCCCACAGGTTCTCGTCGCGCGGGTGCAGAAGTCGTCTCTTGCGTTTCAGCTGACGCATCTTCTCCGCGCTTCCCCACGGCGGCGCGAGCGTGGGGTCCCTCGGCGGCGGCGGCGACGTGAACCCGCCGCCGCCGCCGCCGCCGCCGCCGCCCGAACCGAACGGCTCCGGCGTGTACCCTCCTCCTCCGCCGCCGCCGCGATGGGACCGCGGAGGCGTCGCGTCGTACCCTCCGCGCCACGACGAGACGTCGCGCGGATCACGCGTCGGCATCGGGTCGTAACGCACGGGCGGAGGCGGTTCGTACGCGCCGCTGCCGACTCCTCCGCGCGCCGACGCGTACGACGACAACGCGCGACGGAACGTCTCGGACGGCGGCGCGACGTCGACGTCGCTCCGCCGCATCTGCGACTCCCGCACCGGGCGCCGTCCTTCGCTTCGCGGCGGGGGTGAGTACGACGCCCCCCAGTCCGCGTCGCGAGGCGGCGCGCGATGCCGAGGCGGCGGCGGCGGCGGCGGCGGCGGCGGCGGCGCGCGCGTCGTCATCGTCTCGCGCCAGTTGGCGATCAGCGACGCTGTCTTGCTCCTCGGAGGCGCCGGCGGCGCGGCGGCGACGTCGTCGCCGCTGCCGACGCCGACGCCGTGCCTCCCGAACCCGTACGCGAGCTGAGGGTCGTTCGCGTCGAAGAAAGGGGGGGCTTCGTCGTCGGCGGCGGCGCGCGCGTCTTCTCGCGGCGGCGGCGGCGACGACCGCATCGCGCGGTCGAAGCGGTCGTCCTGGAAGTAATCGTCGTCGTCGCCGCCGCCGCCGCCGCCGCCGCGGCTGTCGAGCCGCCGCCGACGACGCGCGGGCGAAAGGTCGTAATCCACCGCCGGGGGCATCGCGTACCCGAACGCGTCGGCGTCTTCGAGGTAGTCGCGCCGCTCGAACCGCTGGCCGTGATCGCGACGCGACGACGGCGGCGGCGCGCGATTCGCTTCGTCGCGAAACGTCCGCGGCGGCGACGGCGGCGTCATCCGCGGACCGTCGTCGCCCCCGCCGCGCCGCGGCTCCCACCCGCCGCCTCTCGCGTCCTCTTCCTCCCATCGCGCGTGTTGATGCCGCTGCCACTCCGCGTGTTGATCTTCCCGGCGCTGCCAGTGCGGCGGCGGCATCGGTCGCGGCGGCGGCGGCGGCATCGGCGGCGGCGACGCGGAGCTCCGCGGCGGCGACGGGAACGAGGGCACCTCCGCCGCGCGTCTCGAGTCGATGACGTCCCGCTCGATCCTCTCGAGCATCAAGAG
>Ga0181554_1004355_pt1 | contig 11532 bp, 15 predicted proteins | sample 011ome_16_FD_145602 | JGI IMG/M metagenome (GOLD analysis project Ga0181554, IMG submission 145602) | Coastal salt marsh microbial communities from the Groves Creek Marsh, Skidaway Island, Georgia - 011503CT metaG (spades assembly) | ecosystem: Environmental > Aquatic > Marine > Intertidal zone... | reverse complement strand
GCACGGTGAAATCTGCCACTGCGCAACGCAACCGCACCTCACGGTCCTCACCGAACAGGCGTCCGATGACGATGCTGCCCACGTTCAGGGCCGCCAGTTCGAGCAACTGTTTGCTCAGCACGCCCTCGCGCACGTACAGCCGCATCTCGCCCGTACCGTGACCCAGCAGGTCGGCCAGCGTGTTGCCGGTGCTCGCCAGTGCGATGGCGCCGTCCATGCGGCCCAGGCTTTTCTTCATGAGCTCGACCTTGGGGAACATCGCCGACAGCTTGAGGCCCTGCACGTTGCCCCGGATCTGCGCCTTGAGCGGCGCACTGCGCCCGTCGATGTCCACAGCCGATTCGATCCGGCCCTCGGCGACACCGAAGGTGAGCGGTGCAAGCCGGAGCTGCGCGTTCTTCATCACGGCGCGTACGCTCAGGTCCTGCAGCGGCAGGCTTTGCGGGCGGATGATGTGCCTGCCCTTGAAGGTCAAGTCCATGTCCATCTTGTCCCACCGCTCGGCGGCGAAGCGCGCATCGGGCAGCGCCTTGCCGCTGCGCCTGGCTTGGCGCGCACTGGTCTTTCGCGTGGTGCTGTCGCTTGAGCCACCGCTGCGGTTGGTGCCCACGGTGGGGCCCAGGTCTGCAAGGCGCAGCTGGTTGCTGATCATGCTGCCTTCCAGCCGGGGGCGCGGCTTGCCCGATGTGTAGCGCACATCGCCGTGCAGGTCGCTCTGGCCCACCGTGCCATCAAAGCGGCTGTACTGCCACACCGCGCGCTCCGGCTCCAGGCTGCCCGTGAGGCGGCCGCGTGTGCGAAACGGCGGGGTGTTGGGTAGCACCAGGCCGGTCACGTCATACAGGTCGGCCATGCTGTTGCCGCTGAGCTGCACGTCGAAGTCGAGCCCCGAGAGGGCGCGGGGATTGGTGAGAAATCCTTCGGCCGAAAACGCCACGGTGCCGGCCTTCAGATCGATTTGCAGGGGGTAGTCGACCACCGTGTCGCGCAGGCTGATGACCTGACCGCCGCGGCCGCTGCCCTGGATGCGTGCCTTTTCGTACCGGCCTTCCAGCTCGAAACGGATGCCGTACACGGGCGCGGGGCGGGGTGTTCCTTTGGCGCGGCTTGCGGATGCGGCCGGCACTGCAGGCGCGGATGCCGCTGAGGGTGCCGAGGCCTGCAGGGCCGACGGCGCCGCAGCGCCAGTGGGAGCGCTGCCTTGGTCGCTGCCCGGCTGCAGCGTTTCCACGCGTGCCTGCAACTCCATGTCTTTCACGGCGTCGGCGTATGCCAGACGGCCTTCGCTGATGACGAGCCTGTCCACGTCCACCGTCCAGCGGCTGCGTGGCGCGTGTTCGTCCCGTGGCTTGAACTGCCAGTTGCTTGCGCCATCTGCAGCGCGCACCAGCGCGATGTCGGGCTGGTCCAGGACCACGGTATGGATCGAAAGGTGCCGTGCCATCAGAGGCCAGAGGTCAATGCTGGCGGTAGCGCTGCCAATGCGCGCCATGGTGGAATTGCCGCCGGTATCGGCCCCACTTTTTGGGGCGGAACCTGCAAACGGTGCCACGAAGCCCTCCGGGTTCTGCATGACGAGGTCACCCGCCTTGACCGTCACGCCCGGTATCCATCGGCGCCACCCTTCCTCAAGCGGTTGCGGCCAGCTCCATGATGCGGACAGATCACCCTGAATCTCGAAGGGTCGCCCCGTCGCCTCGCTCACCTTCGCATTCACCCACGGTTTTGTTCGGGCCAGTTGCGTGAGCGCCAGCGTGGCAATCAGCAGCACGCCGACCAGCACCGCAGCGATGACCAGCAGCACCTTGCCGAGCGAAGGCCGCCGGCTGAGGGGGTGGGGGCTTGCAGCGTTTGGCGTAGCGGTCGGCGGCGGGGGTGGCGTTGAAACGGATGGCTCCTGCATCCAGCCCATGCTACGACCGTCAACGGCGTTTTGGCCGCCGCCGGGCGCGTCTGCGGCAGACTGTGGAGCTTGTCCTACAACGTACGCCCCGGAGAATTCGGGGCAGGGGGCTTCTAGAATCCGCTCGCCATGCCCAAACCCGCCCACGCTCCCATACCCGCTGTTCGTCATGGTGTGAGCCCGAGCTGTGTGGTGCTGCCCGGGCGCGGCACGGGCAGCATGCTCGACTTTCTGGCCGAACGGCTACCCATGGTCACGCGTGCCGAATGGTTGCAGCGCATTCTTGACGGCGATGTGGTGGACGAACACGGTACTGCGGTGACGCCACAGCGCGCTTTTGAGGCCGGTGTGCGGCTGTACTACTACCGCAGCCTGGCTGCCGAGCCCGAACTGCCTTTTGCCGAGCAGGTGATCTACCGGGACGAGCATCTGGTGGTGGCAGACAAACCGCATTTCATGCCCGTGGTGCCCTCGGGCCGCTACCTGCACAGTACGCTGCTGGTGCGGCTCAAGCGGCAACTGGGTCTGCCCGAGCTGTCGCCGCTGCACCGCATAGACCGCGACACCGCAGGTCTGGTGTTGCTGTCCGTGCAGCAGGCCACCCGCGGTCAATACCAGGCGCTGTTCAGGGATCGCCAGATCGTCAAGCACTACGATGCCGTTGCGCCATGGCGCGAAGACCTGGTCTTTCCGTGCGAACGCGCCACTCGGCTGGAAGAAAGCGCCCAGTTCTTTCGCATGCAGGAAGTGCCTGGCGAGCCCAACAGTCTGACCCGCATGGATGTGCAGCAGGTGAACGCGGGGTGGGCGCTGTACCGGCTGGCCCCGGTGAGCGGCAAGCGTCACCAGCTGCGGGTGCACATGGCGGCACTGGGGCTGCCCCTGCGTAACGACCCGCTGTACCCCGTGGTGAACGACCCGGCCGAAGGGGACTACTCGCGACCGCTGCAGCTTCTGGCGCGGTCACTGTCGTTTCGCGACCCTTTGTCAGGACAGCAGCGGTGTTTCGAGAGTCTGCAGCGGCTCGAACTCCCGCCACTTTGAGCGATGGCTTGACTGACGGGGCAGCGGTTCAGGCGCTCTTCGACTCCGGGGCGCTGGCATGTGCGTCACCCCCGTTTCAACCTCTGGCACCACTCTGACGGTGCCAAGCCGTCCGGCATGAGCCGCACAAACCACACGGTCACGTCCGATGACATTTAATCCACAAATATGATAAAAATGTTGCAAAATGCTTCTCAGGGTGTACCCAACAGCCGCCCTCCGAGTAACCGTAGTCGCCATGGCAGAAGGACCTCCGATCATGCACACATCGTCTTCCTCGCGTTCCATTGTCTTCAAGCTCTCGTTCACTGCCGTGCTGAGCCTGCTGGTGGTGCTGCTGGTGGCCATGGGCATCGTCAGCGCGCTTCTGTGGGGTGATTTCGGTCGGCTGGCGCGGCATGATGCGGCGATGCAGGCCGCTTCGCTCCGCACACTGGTGCAAAGCTTTGACGAGACGGCGCAAGAGCAGGCGCTGCGCGATTTCGCGTTGTTCAAGGCGGGTTTCTCCGGCAAGTTCGCGTTATCGCAAAACCCGGGTAGCGACGGCAAGCCTGAGGCGGTGCTCTCCTTGGAGGGCGCAGCCCTCAACGCCGACTTCACGGCAGTAGACCGTTTCACCAAGGACAGCCTTGGCGGCGTGGCAACGATTTTTGCCCGCACGGGGGATGACTTCATTCGCGTGACGACCTCGCTGAAAAAGCAGGACGGCGAGCGCGCCTACAAGACGCTGCTGGACCGCAAGCACCCCGCGTACACGCTGATGGTCGAGGGCAAGTCGTATGTGGGCCGCGCCAGCCTGTTCGGGCGCGAGTACATGACCGTGTACGAGCCCATCCGCGAGGGCGACCGGACCATCGGCATCCTGTTCACCGGGTCAGACATCGCCCCGATCCTTTCGAAACTGGACAAGGTGATGGCCAGCCAGAAGCTTTTTGCCACCGGTGCCGTGTATGCGGTGAATGTCTCGTCCGGCCCCGCGCGGGGCAGCGTTTACGGCCTTGCCAGCGGCGCGCAAAAGATCGACGAGGCCGCCAGTGCCGAGGGCAAGGCATGGCTCGAATCCGTGGCTGCCGTGGAGCAGTCTGGCGAGCTGCAGACGGCATGGTCGGCGCGCAAAGGCTCCGAGGGCGCTGGTGAGGCACGTTTCCTGGCGATCGAACGGTACAAGCCATGGAACTGGGCCGTCGTTGCCGAGGCCCCGCTGTCGGAGATGATGGCCAACGCGCGCACCATGCTCACCTGGCTCTGGCTTGGCGTGGCTGTAGCCCTGGCCATCCTCGCCGTCGTGCTGGTGCAGCTCACCCGGCGGCTCGTGGGTGGCCCCGTGCGCCAGCTCGGGACTGCGCTGGGATTGCTGGCGCAGGGCGACCTGTCGCAGCGCGTCACGGTCAAGTCGCAAGACGAGATCGGCTCGCTGGCCGGAGCGATGGAGGGGTTCCGCATGCGCCTTGTCGAAAGCCTGGGCACCGTGCGGACCAGCGCCGACAGCGTCTCGGCCGCCAGCTCCGAGATCGCCCATGGCAACCAGGATCTGTCGGCCCGCACCGAGAGCCAGGCCAGCTCGCTGGAGGAAACAGCAGCCAGCATGGAGCAGCTGGGCGCCACCATCCGCCACAACTCCGACAGCGCAGTGCAGGCCAACCGCCTGGCCATGGAGGCCAGCGGGGTGGCGGCGCAGGGCGGTGAGGTGGTTGCCAAGGTCGTGAGCACCATGCACAGCATCAGCGGCAGCAGCAGCAAGATCGCCGACATCATCGGAGTCATCGATGGCATTGCCTTCCAGACCAACATCCTCGCGCTGAATGCGGCCGTCGAGGCTGCCCGCGCAGGCGAGCAGGGCCGCGGCTTTGCCGTGGTGGCGGCCGAAGTGCGCAACCTTGCCCAGCGCACCGCTGCAGAGGCCAAGGCCATCAAGGAGCTCATCGATAGCAGCAGTGCCATGGTCCAGCAGGGCTCGGTGCTGGCCGACCAGGCTGGTACCACCATGAACGAGGTGGTCAGTTCCATCCGCCGTGTGGCAGAGATGGTGTCCGAGATCAGTGCCGCCAGCAGCGAGCAGACTGCCGGCGTCGGCCAGGTGGGTGAAGCCGTGACGCAGCTTGACCAGACCACGCAGCAAAACGCCGCACTGGTCGAGGAAATGGCGGCCGCTGCCAGCAGCTTGCAATCGCAGGCCCAGCAGATGGTGGCCGCGGTGGCGCACTTCAGGCTGTCGGAGCACGACGCTGCAAGCGGCGTCGCTTTGTTGCCCGGCGGAAATCAGGGCTGAGTCTGCGCGCCGTCATGAGAGGGCGGCGGCGCCAGAGGGCGTGCTTGCAACCGCCAGCTGCGGGTACTCAGGCTTTGGTGGGCCCGACACCATCGCGGGCTACAATGTGCGCTGTCTGCAAGTGACGACCCTGTAAAGGCTTTTTACCCAGGTAGCTCATTGCGCTGACCCTTTACCGGGTTGGTAGCAACAGGCGGGTGTAGTTCAATGGTAGAACCACACCCTCCTATGAGAAGCGCCTGATTTCTCAAAAACCTACGCCAAAAGTTCAACCGGATTACGCCGGTTTCCCGGCCCTGCCGTAGCCACACCCTTCCGGTGGCGCGATAGCAGAAACCGGCCGGGCCTTGCCCCAGGCAATCAATTCCTCCACCAGCCAGCCCACGCGGCCCGCAGTCAGTTGACGTGGCGCAGGAGCCTCGCCCCGGGACACGAGGGCTGACCATGCGCTTTCCGACAGCGACACAAATGCCGCTGCGTGCTCACGGCTCAGGTACATCGGCTCGATGGCCGGCGCGAGTTCTTTCTTTCTTGCGGCGGTCATGTCGCATTTCCCTTCTGTTCAAAGTGGTGCCGCAGGATGGACACTGCGGCGGATTGGCCGCCTTGCTCCAGGCGGGCGATGCAGGCGGCAACGGTGGCGGGGTGGATGGCTGGTTGCGCCTTGGTGGGTTCGTCCCCCAGCCGCACCTTGGCGGCGGTGATTGCTGCGTCAAGCGACTTGGTTTCTACCATTGTCAAGAAATCGCGGTCGTCGTCACCACGGTTGATCTGCTCCAGCACATCCAGCATCTGCCGGATCAGCGCGTCGTCCTGCTTGCGCACCTCGGCTGTAACTTCGGCCAGCAGGTTAAGCAGGCCCGAAGGTGTGAACCCGTAGGCCGGGTGCTGCGTGTCGGATCGGTTGCGGTAGCTTGTCGCACCGTGGCGCTTCACCAGCTTCTCAAGATCATCGCTCAGTGCCATGCTGTCCTCCTGTGATGCCGTGGGCGGCAAGGAGCACAGCGCGCGCCTCCTCCTTGAAGTCGTCTGCATAAATGGCCCATTGGTCATCTTTGTTGATGTTGCACTCGTCGGCTAGTCGCTGATTGAGTACACGCGCACCAGCCGTCACCATCTCATCGCTCAAAGGCTCCCGCACTGGCTGCGGGGATGTGCCGACTGACTTCCGCCCACCTTTCCATGCGGCAAGCCAAACATCAAAGGGCTGGATGCGCCCATCTTGTTGCTGGTCATACCACTCCTCAAATGCTGCCCGCACCTTGCAGCACACGCCGAGGCGCATGTCCGTTGCCTTGCAGTTGCAAGCAACAGGCTCCCCTCCCGTTGCGGGAGTGCCCCACTTTTCGAGTATTGCGCGCAAATCGTCTCGTAAGTCTGCGTATCGCTGGCTTGGTACTTGGTCGTAGCACAGTCGTTCGTCTTCCCTCGCGTGCGCCACCAACTCGTCAATCTTTGCCATCAAGGCGTCTAACGGTGTCGGTTGTGTGCTCATGGATTGTCTTTCTGCGGAAGTGTTGCCTTCCAAGCCTTGTCAAAGGCTTGCATGGCCAAGGCGGGCGAATCACCAAAGCCTGCAACTCCGCTCTGCAAGTCGGAGCCATACAGTGCGCACCACTGGTTGCCGTCAATAGACAAGGTGGGGCGAAAGATGGCGCTCGGTCGTTGCTGCTCGTATGCTGCGCTCTCGTACTCCTGAGTGACACACTGCATGAGGTGGTAGGCGCCCCCAAAGCACTCACGCATGGCGCTCTCTACAGCCTCGTTCACGTTGCCGCCGTGGATGCGACTACGCACGGCGTCAAAAATTGCTTGGTAGCTGTCGCTCATGGCTTGTTGCCCTCCTTGATTTTCTCTGGCACCCACACCTGAACGCATTTTTCGGTGCGAGGTAGTTTGTTGTCGCACTCGTCGCGTCCTTGGTCACGCACCCATGTGGTGACTGCGAGCATGAATATCGTTGCGGCAAGGAACCCGTGAAAGAACCCTTCTAGGTATCTGGTCTGCTCCATCACTTGCCCTCCTTGCGTGCTGCGTCCACATCGGCGCGGCGGGCGTTGCCGGAATAGTGGACCCCAATACGTCGAAACTCTGCTCCTGAGATGTGCAGCAGTAGCCAATCCAGCCGCGCCGAGTCCTCCGCATCCCCGCTGGGTGCGGGCTGTCCCTTGTGAGCGCATGTGCAGGCGTAGATGTCGCCGTAGCGACAGGACTGGCAAAGCTCCTGCTGGGGTGCGGGCTGTGCTGTGTAGAGTGGCGTCCAATCTGTCGTGAATGGTTTTTCGCAAAACTCGCGTTCTTCGCCAAACCGCTGGCGCGTCCAGAACGCAGGCTCCTGCACCTCCTGCTGGGGTGCCTTGGTGGCTGCTGCGATCATGGCTTTGTAAATCTTGCAGGCTTCGGCCATTGTTGAGCCACGCAATGCTGCCTGCTTGCCGGCCCACTCTTGGTCGGTAGTCGGCTCCACCGGCACCAGCACATATCCGGGCTGGGGTGCCTGTGCTTCTTTCAACTTGGCTTCCAGATATGCAACCCGCTCGTTGAGTAGATCAACTGTCACTGCGTCGTGTACGTTTTGTAGATCGGTTACGGGTGCCTGTGCTGCAAGGGCTGCGCGCAGTCTTCCGATGTATTCCGCAGTAGCGGGCACGTCTTTCCAGAGCGGCGTGTCCCAGCGGTCAACTACGGCTTGGGCTGCTGCGCGCAGGGTGTCCCTCACAGGCGGGGCCTGGGTGCCATCCCGCAGAGCTTGCGCATCTACACCGGCCCACACCTTCGCCCCGCGCTCCGTCAGTTGCGACAGGTCGGGCATGGCCTGCGGCTGGCCAAGGAGGGGCCCAGACACCCCGCCCGCGCCGATGGCTGCCAACTCGGCTTCATGCCGTCGCTGCGCGTGGGCAATAAGCGTCTGCGCGTGTTCAAAGCGCACCCATGTGCCCTCGGGATCAGGGATGCCGGTTGGGGTACTGCTGCGCATACCCTGCTCGTCGGAGTAGTAGCCAATCTTGTAGCGTGGGAGTAACAAGGGTTGTGTGGTGCCTGTCATGTCTGTTGCTCCAGTGCCCATGTGATGGACTCGTGCGCTTCTTTCAGAGCCACTGTGTAGGTGGCAATCTTCCGGTGGAAGTCGGCTTCGAGCTCGTGCTCGAATGCGCGCATCTTCTGGATGCTCGCCAGTTGCGCCTCGGCTTTCAGCGCCCTGCGCTTCCACTGCTTCGGGGTGGGCTCGCGTTCGGTCATGCCACACCCGTGCTTCCGAACCCGCCCGCGCCGCGCTCGGTCAGGCTCAACTGCTCCACCACGGTGAACGTCACCCGGGGCGATGGCACCAAGCTGGCCTGGGCAACGCGGTCGCCGGGGTTGATGCGCAGCGGCGGGGTGTCCTCGTGGTCGTCGGCGCTCTCCAGCAGGATGCGCACGCTGCCGCGAAAGTCGCTGTCGATCACGCCCGAAAACGCCTCGACCCCGTGCTTGAACTTGAGGCCGCTGCGGGGGTGGATCTTGAGCATCCAGCCGGGCGGCACATCGAAGGCCAGGCCCGTGTCCACGATGACGGGGTGGCCTTGGTACACCACGTCACCGATGCTCTCCGCGCTGTTGACAGTGGCCGCGTGCAGGTCGAAGCACGCAGCGCCTTCCGTGCCGTAGGTGGGGATGATTGCCGCGTGGTGCAGCTTGCAAATATTGAGGTTCATTTTCTTGTCCAAATTGGCGCCTAGCGCATAGCCAATAAGCGCTTATTGCTATAAATTACGTAGCGGATTCCATGCCCAGCGCGCGGCGCACATCTGCTGTGCCCATGCCTGCCGTCGTGGCCAGCAGGTGGTCCAGCTCCAGCGCCCCGGCTGCAAGGCTCAGGGTGTGCAGCTTCGGCATCAGCCGGTCGATGGCCTGCAACCCTGCGATGACGGCGCCGCGCTGGCGTTCCAGTTCTGCGGGCGTCTCCGCTATGTCGGCCAGTGCGTTTGCCGTGCCCGCCAGAATCCGCGCCTCGGGTGTTTCGCCCAGGCCGTGCATCCCGGCTGCGTGGCAGGTGATGAAAACCAGCCGCCCCGCCATGCTGGCGATGCGTGTCGCGTCATCGCCCATGAAAACCTGCAGCCCTGCATCTGTACGCAGGCGCTGGATGTCAGATTCGATGCGCACGCGAATGACTGCCTCAGTCACGGGTTGATGATTTCGTGGCGGTCGCTGCGCGGTTTGATGCCTCGGCTTTCGTCGCGCTTTTTCATGCGGCGCAACTCGCGCGCAGACGGCAGGGGTGCAAAAGGCCCCCTCATGCCCGCCCCCGGTAGCTCAATTCGCGCGGCACGTAGGGCTCACGCTGGGCGGCATTGCAAAACCGCCCGTAATCTGTGGGCAGTTCAATGCGCGTGATGGTGGCCTGGCTGGCGTCCACTGGTGAGTCGGCTTTCAGCCTCGGCTGCTTTTTCTTGCGGTTGACCATCGACGCACTGGCTGGTTTTGCGGGTGCGGACGACTTGCGTTTCAACACCACGGTGATGACGCGGTGTACTGTTGACTTGGGCTTGTCCAGCTTGCGGGCAATGGCGCTCATGCCAAGCCCTTGCTCTGCCAGTTCTTTGATCTGCTCGATAACCTCGGGCGGGGTGACGTATCCATTTGTCATGGGGTGGGCAATAAAAAAGCCCTCGCATGGAGGGCTTGGGTTGTTGTTTAAATTGGCACCTAGCGCTTACTGGTTAAGCGCTAGTAGCTATCAATTCGGTAGCGTGTTCAGTGGCAATCAGGCACTGATCTGCTGCTGGCGCCACCAGGAGGGCGGGAGGTCAGACTCCAGCATGCCCAGGCCGTCGATGCGGTTGCGCAGCTTGCCCAGGTCAGACCAGACGGCGGCGAGTTTTTGGCGGTCAACGATCATCTTGCCGGGTGGCAGTTGGTGGCCAAGCTTGCGCTGCACGGCGTCAACGATGGGCTGGAACAGGCTGGCGGGGTAGCCGTTGGGGGCCTCGATCTTGCGCACCCATTCGGCTACCAGTTCGTTGACGGTGCCTGCACGGTCTTGCTCGGGCAGTTTGCCAAGCAGGTAGTCGCGGGCTTCTTCAAACCGGGTGGCGGGCAGCTCCAGGTAGCTGTTGACCCGAAAGCGCTTGTGCAGCCGTGCCCATGTCTCGCCAAAGCCTTGCACCTTGGCATCGACCACGGCGTGCACCAGCTCCTTGAGGTCTTGGGCCTGGGCGGGGCTGATGCGGTCGTAGTCCAGGGCCGGGTTGTGCGGGCGCTGGGCGGGCATGAAGTGCTGGGCCAGCACCTCGAAGCATTCCGTCTGGTAGCGGATCAGCTTGGGGCGGATTTCTTCGCGCACGCGGTTGACGTCAACACCGAACAACCAGCCATTGAGCATTGACAGCGGCAGGCACAGCATTTCTCGCTGCTTCCCATCTTCTGCAACCATGTCCATAACGGACATAGTTGATTTCAGCACCGGATTGCGCTGAAGGCGCTTGTATTGCGCTTCCCATTGCAGGCCGATGTTTTCGACCAGCGGCTTCAGCGCCACATAGGGCTTGCCGTCGATGGCGGTTGCAATGATGGATTGACCGTGGAAATCTACGGTAACGAGTTGATGTTGCGTCATGGCGCGTGCTCCAGTTGCGGTTTGGTTTACCGCCGCCACGCTCTCAAACGTGGTGGCAGCCCGAAACGGAGGTTGAGAGACCGATGGAGCACCGGCGAGCCTTGCGGCTCCCTCCGCCCGGACCGCCAAACTGTCGGCATGGTCATCAAAACCATGCGGATGAATAGGGCTCAGACGCGAAAAAGCCGCGCTCACTGTTGCAGGTGTCGCGGCTTTTGCCGCTCCATTCGGGCTCTCACCCCCGGCCTCTACTTTGCTGGTAGAGACGCCCGCATGATAGCGCATTCCCTGCGGCAAGGTCAAAGGGCTGGCCGATCAGGCTGCCGCTTTCGCCTGCACCCCCTCGATATGCCGCACCAGCGCGGCCAGCATCAGAGGGAAGTCGGCTTCGTGGTACAGGCATGCCCCGCGCTCACGGGCCACGATCTCAAAGCCCAGTGTGCGCAGGCCATCAGCGCTGATAGTGAGCACACCGCCCAAGCGTTCGTTGATCGTGCCCAGCTTGAGCGTCGGCGTGCCTGTGCGCTCTGCTGGTGCTGGCGCGGCGCGCATGGGCACCACGTTGGCGGGGGTGGGCTCAGAAACTACGATGCTTCGGTGAGCGCGGGCAAAGTTCTCCCTGCCTTCCTGCTCGTGCAGCGCTTGCGCTGCTGGCGATGCGGGCCGGGAGTGCAGTCATGTCGCCCAGGTTGGTCACGTCGGGGTAGTGGTGGGCTA
>Ga0181554_1004352_pt1 | contig 11540 bp, 8 predicted proteins | sample 011ome_16_FD_145602 | JGI IMG/M metagenome (GOLD analysis project Ga0181554, IMG submission 145602) | Coastal salt marsh microbial communities from the Groves Creek Marsh, Skidaway Island, Georgia - 011503CT metaG (spades assembly) | ecosystem: Environmental > Aquatic > Marine > Intertidal zone >... | reverse complement strand
AATTGCCCATACGCGTACACGTACGTTTCAGGTGGCCGTTTGAAAAAACTTGGACCGCTCGACCCGCCGTTCAAATCAAAATCCGACGCGCGCGCGCCCGTCGCCCCCCCCCCCGCCCCGCCCCGCGTCGTCCCGTCTCGTCTCGCCATGGGCAAGGCGAAGGACCGCCTCGAGCGCCTGCTCGACGAGCTCAACAAGGACGCGCGAGGCGACGACGGCGACACCGACGACACCGACGCGACCCCGTCCACGGTCTCGGGCGTCACGGAGTTGGAGAACGAGGTCGAAGCCATCAGGCGCATGGCGGCCGCGCGGGAAGGACGCGACCCGGACGACGGCCCGCATCTCGGACGCCTCGAGATGAAGGTGGCGCAGCGCACGGCGAAGCTCGAGGAGCGCCTCGCGATCCTCGTCGAGGAGAACGTCAAGAAGGACGAGCGGCATCTCGAGGCGATGGTGGCGAAAGAGAAGGCGTTCGACGCGGAGCGGCAGAAGATGCTCGACGCGGTGAACCACCTCAAGGCGAAGCAGACCGAGCTCGAGAGGCTCGCGCCGCCGCTTCGCGAGGCGATCGCGGAGGCGAAGAACGACGTCCAGAGCGTGGTGTGCTCGCAAGAGCGGCTCAAGGAGCTCAAGACGATGGACGCGAAGGACCTCTCCCTGCGCGAGTTTTGCGTGCTGCGCGTCCACGAGGAGACGGCGAGCCTGCGCGCCGATCTCGACATCACGCGCGTGGAGCGCGACGCCGCGCGCGACGCGGCGTCGCGCGCGAAGCTGGACAACGAGCGCCTCGTCCGCGAGACGCGGCGCGCGACGGCGAACATCAGCGCGAGCGAGCAGGATAACGCGGCGGAGCGCGCGGCGCTCGACGCGCGATGCGAACGCCTGTCGAAAGATTTGGAAGACGCGCTCGTGAGATGCGAGGTGCTCACGGCGAAGGGCGCGATGTACGACGAGGTCGCCGCGTCCGTGGACGCGCACAAGACGAGGGCGCACGAGTGCGAGCGCGCCGCCGCGGTGGCGACCGCGAACGAGTCGCTCGTGAGAAAGGAGCGCGATTCGCTCGCGGAACAGCTGTCGTCGACGCGACACCGAGCCGACCTTCTGACGCAGGACAAGGCGTACCTCTCGCGCGAGGTGGACGCGCACGCCGAGCGCGAGCGCAAGGCGGAGATGGAGGAGGATCGAATGCGCGAGAAAATCTCCGAGCTCAAGGCGCAGCGCGACGACCTCAGGGAGAAGCTCATGCGCGGGAACGACGAAGCATCCGCCGCGCACGAGGAAAGGCTTCGCGCCGAGGTGGAACGTCTGCGCGTCAAAGCCGCGGAGGATCTCGCGGCGCTGCGCGAGGAGCACGCGTCGCAACGCGATCGAGAGATCCGCGCGCTGAAGGATCTGCGCGACGCCGCGGTGAACGACGCGAGCGGCGCGAGGCTCGAGCTGAACGACGCGCGACGCGATTACGACGACTTGCTCGCCGCGCATCGCTCGTCGCAGAAATCCTCCGACGTCAGCATCGCGCAGCTCACGGGGGAGCTGCGCATGAAAGCCATGGAGCTCGAGCGGATTAGCATGCTGCACGGCGAGAGCGTCGGGAACAACAAGGTGATGCGCATGGAGTGCGAGATGCTCACGAAGAAGTGCCGGCTGCTGGAACAGCAGTACGTCTCGCTAGAGAACGAGGCGCGGAGACGGCAGAGCGACGTGGACCTGACGCTCGCGGAGCAAGCCGCGCGGTTGGAGCACTACGAGGCTCTCGAACAGGAGCTCGACGACGCGGTCGTGCGCGAGGCGGCGGACGGTCAAGCCGCGAGCGTCAGCGGCGGCGAGAACCGCGTCACCGCGCTTGCGGCGCTCGGCGGCGCCGTCCCCGCGTCGCTGCGGCGGCGGCTGCAGCAGTCCGTCGCGCTCGGCCGGAGATGCAACGAGCTCGAGAAGCAGTGCAAGCTGGCGTGCGACGCGAAGGACGACATGACCAGGCGCGTGGAGGACCTCGAACAGCAGTTGAGACGCGCGCAGAGCAGGGTATCGGACGCGACGCAGCCGTATAATTATCTCGTCGATCGCATCGCGGCGGCGGAGAACGACGCGGACGCGGCGGCGAGCCGCGAACGCGTCGCCGTGCAGCAGCTCAACGCGGCCAAGGCGAACGCCGCGGCGGCGCGCGCGGAGGCGGACGCGCTCAGGAGGGATCTGAAGCGAGCGCTGGACGAGCGAGGGAACGTGGCGAAGCTGAAGGCGATGCTCATCAAGCAGCAGGCGGGACGGAGCGGCGGAGGACGGTCGCGCGCGCCGTTGAAGGACCTGCCGCCGCTGCAAGGGAAGTGACGGACGGACGCGAGCGCGCAGCGTAGCACGACGACGCGACGTCGATACCTGTAAATGACACGACTCTAACGACACGACGACGCGTGCATCGCGAACCGCGCGCTCTGAGAGAAAGACGCGCCGATCGACCGCGGGAGTACTTACGCCTTCATCACTTCATCTTGCTCCCGCGTCGCGCCTGACCCAACCCCGCGGCTTCGCGCTCGCACCGCGCGCATCCGCACTCGAACCCGTAATCCAACAACTCCGCGCGCCGCGCCCTCACGTCCATCCCCTCGTCCACGTAACACATCGTCAACTCCTCCCCGGCGGCGATCGCCCGCTTCGCGACGAGCACGCACTTCCCGTCGATATCGCCGTCGTCCTTCAACGGCGTCACGTTCGGATCGCAGTCGTTGTTCATGCACGACTGCAACGCGAAGAAGCCGGTGCCTTCGCACGGGACGCAGTACTTCGTGTCGAGGGCGTCGAGCAGCGGATCGGTGATCGCGCGCTCGGGGCCCTCCGGAGGTAACTCGTCCATCGCGAGGAAGTAATCCTCCACCGGCGACGCGACCGCGATCTCGAGGTTGTTCGTCTCGAACATCCCTATTATCCTGGAGTACACGTCGATGTGGAACAGACCCGGGTACGCTTTCACGAATCTCAAAAACGTGGAGCTCGCTCGGAGCAGCCGCAACGATTCCGTCGCGATCTCGCGCATGCTCTCGCGAAACGCCGTCTCCTCGTCCCCCACCGCGACGTCCTCCGGCCTCGCCACCGCGTCCCACCACACGGGCTTGTGCGCGACGCGGAACGGCGCCCACGCCGCCGCGAGCGCGTCGCTTTCGCCGTCGCCCGAGAGCCCCTCTAATTTGCCCGCGTCCGCCGCGACCTTGACGAGCGCCTTGGCGGCGAGGATGAAGATGTCGTTCGTCTCTCTCGCGTGCTCCACGAACGCCCTCGCGTCGGGCCTGTCCTCGGCGATCTCCCCGTCGTCTGCGCAGTGGCCGCCGACGCAGAGAAACATCTCGTGCGACTGCATCGACGTCAACGCGCACTCGAAGCCGCAGTACACCTCTCGCGAGCATCCCGTCAGGCACGCTTGGATTTCCGGCAACGGGAAGGCGTCCGACCCCGGAAGCTTCAGGCCATCGCGCGTCATCCCTCGCGCCGTCGCGAGCGCGCTCGCGTTGAGCTCCACGTTTTCCTCGCCGCCGCCGCCGCCGCCGGAGGTGGACTCGAGCAGTCTGCGCGCGATCTGATGCTCGATCGATCCGACGAACCTGAAGCATCCGCCGCACACGATGGCGTCCGCGCGGTTCCGCTCGTGCTGCATCCCGACGAGCGGCGGCTCCACGAGGACGCGCTCGCCCTCTCTGAACGCCCTCGCCGCGACGAGGCCCTTGCCGTGCTTCACGCGCTTCACGGTCACGTCGCCGTGCCCGGGCGCGCCGGGGGCGAGCACGGAGGCGTAATGCGCGATCTCGTCCGCCTCGGAGGGCGGCGCGAGAAGCATCGCGAGCTGCGCCGCCTCGATCGCGGCGGGGTCCGGCGCTTCGTCGTCGCTCATCGGGCCCGCGCGTCGAGCGAGGACGCGGCGGCGAAGACGACGACGCCGAGGGGGTATCGACGCGCGGCCGCGGAGTGCGCGGCGGCTGGAAATGAGGTCGTGGAATGGAGCTGAGATTCTTACAAATTAAAATATTAAACGCTTGCGCCGTCGCGTATGCCTCACTTCTTGATCGTCAAACACTTCGCGAGGCACTCCTCCACGTCCAGATCCTCGAGGAGGTCGAACACGCTCCCTTCGCCGTCCTCGTGCGTCACGCGCGCGTCCACGAGCCACTCCTTCACGCGCTTCTCTTTGATCCCGGACGCGATCAACGCCGCGCCGAAAGCGTCCTTCGCGATGGGCCGCTTCAGCCAGTTGGCGCGCTCCTGTCGCGGGTGAACGAACGCGTCGGTCAATTGTGCGTCTCATCACCGGTCAAACAAAACGAACGTTGAAAGGGAAGCGCGGGCGAAGAGTGACGACGGGGAAAGTCCTTAAGAAACGGCGTTCACATCGCGAACGCGGTCGTATGGGAACCAGTCTCACCGCGAGCCCCTCCAGCGGCGACGCGGACGCGTGCACGCCGTTCTCGCCCACGAACGGCTTGGACTTCAGGCCGAGCTGCTTCCAGTCGCGGTAGATCATGCCGCGGAGGGACGTCTCCGGCGCGTCCGCGGGGTCGGTGGGACCGAGCACGTCGCCTCTGAACGCGGCCCACTTCAAATCCGTCGGCTCGAACTCGACGACGTAGTAGTGGATCGACGCGCCGGGCGCGACGAACGCGGCGCGCATCTCCATGAAGAACCCGTTGAAGACGTAGATGTCCTCCACCTTGCCACAATAGAACCCGCCGCCGAACTTGACGAGGTGCCCGTCCTTCTTCGCCTTCTGCCACTTGGCGTCCAGACCGGCGGAGTCCACGCCGAAGTGCGCGCACGCGTCGAGCGCGTTGAAAACCTTCCCGTCGTCCAACGCGCTCTGCCACGACACGCCGTACTTTGCCTCGAACGCGTCCGCGGGGACGGGGAGGTCTTTCGGCTTCGTCAGCGTCGCCTTGGACGCGATCGCGTAGTAGTGCTGATCGATGAGCTTGTCCTCGTCGATCGCGGCGGCGTCGATCTCGCCCTCGGCGACGATCGCGATCTTCCGCGCCTCGAGCGTCGATCGCACGAGCGCGCGCGTCGCCTCCGTGTTGGCGTGCGGCTTGACGAACACGAACGCGGCGTTCTTCAGGTCACGGAGCGCCGCCTTGGAGGGCGTCTTCCTGAGCGCGGACGACGGCGTGGACGCGCTGCCGCCGCTGACGGAGGACGCGGGGGAGCCGGACGCGGGGGAAGCCGCGCCGCTCAGCGCGGGCGATCCCTTCGCGGGCGTGCTCGCGCGCGACGACTTTTTCTTCGAGGGCGTCGCGGCGACGGGCGTGTCCGGGCGGATCTCGAGCGGCGCGACGGCGGCGCTCGGCGGCGGAGGCGGCGGCGTCGTCTTCTTCTTGAGATCGAGCTTCTTCAGGGCGACGAACAGCGCGGCGCCGAGGGCGGCGCCGACGAGGACGGACTTCATCGTGCGGGGCGGCGTGAGAGATCTCTGCGTCTGATCGCGTCGCGCCGACGCGTTTTATTTGAACGACACATTCACGCTGTTTTCATCGGCGCTCGTCGCGCGCTCTGAACCGTCGCCGAAACAGGAACTGCTGTCAGGATAAACGACGGAGGGCTGTCGTAGAGCGGCGCGATCGGCGCCGCCGGCTCGCCCTTTTTCGACCGCGCCTCGCACGCACGCACTTCCGAAACTCACCATGGAGCAAACGTACATCATGATCAAGCCGGACGGCGTCCAGCGCGGCCTCGTCGGCGCCATCATCGCGCGGTTCGAGACCAAGGGGTTCTACCTCCGCGGCATGAAGATGATGTCCGTCACGAAGGAGCACGCGGAGAAGCACTACGCCGATCTCAGCTCCAAGCCCTTCTTCGGCGACCTCGTGGATTACATGTGCTCCGGGCCCGTGGTGTGCATGGTCTGGGAGGGCAAAGAGGTTGTCAAGACCGGAAGGAAGATCATCGGCGCGACGAACCCGCTGTGCGTCCCTCTCCCGTCTCCTCCCTCGATCGCCGACGCCGCCGCCGCCGACACGAGATGATTTCGCGTCGCGAAAGAGCGCCGAGCCGAGCGGCGGCGTCAGAGTCGCTCCGCCCGCGCGCGTCCTCCTCCCCGCTCGCGCCGCGTCGCGTCGCGTCGCGTCGTTCGACCGCCGCGACCGACCGACTCTGACGCCCTAAACCCTCCTCCGCGCCGTCCTCCTCCCCGCCCATCCGCAGCGCGTCCGAGCCCGGCACGATCCGCGGCGACTACTGCATCGAGCTCGGACGCAACGTCATCCACGGCTCGGACGCGGTGGACTCCGCGAAGCACGAGATCGGCCTCTGGTTCCCGGAGGGCGTCTCCGAGTACGCGCACACCGCGCACGCGTGGATCTACGAGTGAGCGACGACGTCGACCGCGGTCGCCGCGCGTCGCGATGATTCGGTTCGGTCTGGCGGCGGCGACGGCGAGTAGACGAAACGTGTGAATGATACGAAAGTACTTCGCGACGTATATTATATTCTCCGCATTCGTCGTACTGTATCTCCTCCGTGTCACGTTACATACCGCACACGCGATTGATTATTAATCTATCTTCACGCTGCCGTAGATGGCCCTGACGAACGCGTAGCTCGCGACGAACCCGACCGCGCCGCACGCCAACCCGAACCCGATCGACGCCAGCCCCATGTACGAAAAGTACATCGCCGTCGGAATCACCCCGCCGGAGATGTCCAACCGAGTGAGGTAGTAATACGCGCTGTACGCGAACACGTACGCGCCCGCGAACGCGGGGGAGTTGAACGCCTTCCACCACCACCTGTAGTCCTCGCCGCACAGCGTGAAGTACGTGATCACGATCGCGATCTCCGCGCACGTGACGACCAATATGACGTACACCACGGAGAGCACGCCGAAGATGTAGTATGCCTGACGCAGCCACACGGACGACAGGATGAAGAACAGCTCGATGAACACCGCGCCGAAGGGTAAGATCCCGCCGAGTAACGCGGTCGCGTCGTCTTTCAGGTACCACGGCGTTCTGGGCACCTGCCGAGGGATCTTATTCGTCCGCGTCGGCTGCTCCGGCGCGGGCGCGGCGAACGCTCGGTGAGACCCGAGAAACACCAACGGCGTCGAGAGACAGAACCACATCGCGCACAGCTGGAAAAGCGTCCCGAACGGCACCGCCGCGGCGCCTTCTTTCCCCCACACCATGAGGTTCAGCGATATCAGCACGGCGAACGCGAGCCCCGGGAACGCGACCGCGACGTGCGCGGTATTTCTTCGCCACTCCGACGGCGAGAGCTGAGGCGCGGAGTCGAAAGGCGTCAGAACCGGAGTTGAAAGGCGTCAGAACCGGAGTTGTGAGGCGTCGAGGTGCGTCGGGATCGTGAGCGAGGGGTGATGGGAGGAGCGATGCGCCGGGAGAGTGAGAAGTCCTTAAGGATCGGCGTTCAACACGCGAACGGGGTCGTACGGGGACCAGTGTGATGTGATGAGAGAGAGAACGCGCCTGAAACGCTCGGAACATTCGCCCCGCGACGTACCCCGCCGCGACGCCCGCGAGCGCGAACGTCATCAGCGACGCGGTCATCAGCCCCCCGCGATTCGCGGGGCTCAAGAACCCGAGCAGCGCGAATACCATGGTGACGAACGCCACGATGATGAGCTGCGCGCCGGTGCCGACGCACACGGCGAGCCGCGCGGGCGAACGCGGCGGCCGGAAGACGTCGCCGTGGAGCAGCTTCCACCCGCTCTCGCTCTCAGGGTCGTTTCATAGAAGCGATGATATCGGGGTGGAGTTCAAAGGCGTCAGAAGCGGAGTTGAAAGGCGTCGAGGGCGGGGATCGAAATCGAGGGACCCTGGGCGGAGAGATGCGCCGGGCGAAGTCCTTAAGGAACGGCGTTCACCACGCCGACGCGGACGTATGGGGACCAGTGTATAGAACGCACCTCGTCGTCATCCGCGTCGAGATCGACGCTCTCCAGCGCGTTGTACCTCGTGATGTCGCTCCGCAGCGTCCGCAGAACGATCATCGCGACCATCGCGGACAGGAACAGCATCACCACCGCGCTGTTGATCACGGAGAACCAGTGGATCTCTTCGTCCGACTTGGAGACGGCGAGGTAGGTGTCCCATCTCGAAGCCCACCGCACGTCCGACGGTTTGAACGCGACGTCGTAGGTCCACAGGATCTTCTCCCCGGCCGCCACCACCTGAGCGCTCGCGTCGCTGTCGAACCGCCGCGCGGGAGGCTTCGCGAACAGGACGCGCTCCGGGTCGCACGTGCTTAAAACGCTCGGGTCTGTGGCGTTAGGATCCCTCCGATGCTTCACGCTGTGCGGCTCCACCTCGAACCCCACGATGCGCCGCGCGGAATCCGGTCGCGACTCGTCCTTGTGGTACAAGATCGTGAACGTCGCGTGGTTGTTCACGTACGCCCGCGCGTCTTTATAGTCCGCGCGTTTCGCGTCCATCTCGTCGACGAACCCGACCGGGAACCCGCGGTCGTAGCGCTTGACGCCGGCGTCGTCGACGAAACTTTGCGCCGCGGGGAGATTATCTAAGATCATGTTCACGCGGTATCCGTCCACGATCGCCGCGCGGAGACGGTCCGCCTCGTGCTCGCTCAGCGGCTCGGACTCGCACACCACCTTGCACCGCTCGTCGAGACGCATCTGCATCTGATACAGCGAGTTGAAGATGCGGTCGCCGCGGAGGACTTCGCCGAGGTTTTCCGCGCTCGCGCGGATCTCGGACGGGCGGCAGTAGGGCAGGTCGTAGAACCGCATCGGCACCGGCGTCCGGTCCGACGTCAGCGAGTTCACCTTGAAGTTCACGAGGTCGTCCTGAAGGTCGCGATGGGCGGGCGGGTATCGGGCGGGGCGAAGCGCGGGTCAGGACGGCGGTTTCCGCGGCGCGGGCGACGAGGGCGAAAGCGCGTTCGATGCCGGCGTTTATTCGGCGGAGAGACGCGACGCGTTCGCGTGTCGTGTGTGGCGGTGTGGTGGGGTCGCACCCGCGCGAAGTCCTGCGGGGCGACGCCGGGGAGGTAGAACGCGCGCGCGGGCGTCGTCGCCGCGCACAGCAGCGCGGCGAGCAGCAGCGCGCGCATCGCCGCGGCGCGCATCGTGCGACGAGCGAGGAGACGCGGAGGACGACTGAGAGCCCGTTCGATCGCGGCGATCTTCTTCAGACAGGAGTGCTGAGAACAGAAATATAATTTCGCTCTAAGATACTCATACGGTCTACCTACGCGCCCCCGCGCCCTCTGCGCTGCCCCAGCCACTCCTCCTCGGTGTCGCCGCTGTACAACACCCTAAACCCCCTCCCCTCGAGCGCGTCCAGCGCCTCGCGCTCGGTCATCGACGCTCTCGCGGCGGGATGCGCGGCGCCGGCCACCGCCGTCGTCCCCAGCTCCGCGCGGTGCAACGCTTCGACGTAAAACGCGTCGTCGTCGTCCTTGTCCGTGAACTTGTACGCGCCTACCAACCGCACGCGGCGTTTCGCGCTAGGCGAGTCGCCGCCGCCCGGGAACTCCGGGAGTGCGTCCTCCTCCGGGGGTGGTTTCAAAAACTTGCGATAGTACTTGAGTCGCTTCTTGCACGACTTTGACAGCGCCGAGTATTTCCGTCGAAAGTCGTTCGTCACGTTCTTCCCTCGGCACACCGGGACGTAGTGGGCGCCAGCTGTACCGCCGCCGCCGCTCTCCCCCCCTCCCCCCCCATCCTCCTCCTCCCCGCCTTTGTATCCGAACCACGCGCGGTTCAGCGCGTACCGCACGAACTCGAGGCCGTACCACAGCGCCCTCGGCGCGCCGCGCTTCCGATCCCTCGATCCGTAATCCACGACCACGACGCTTCGCCCGAGCGCGGCGTCGAGCATGAACGACGCGTCGAGCTCGAGGAGAACCTTCTCGAGATCTCCCACCTCGCACATCGTGGACTGGATGCGAGCGAAGGCGTACGGCACACGAAGCGCGCGGAGGTCGTCGATGGCCTCGATGCCGTTCTTCAGGTTCACGAAGACGCGCGCGTCGCGTTCGTCTTCGCGTTCATCGTTCGCCTCGGCGACGGTGACTACCACGTCCGCGGCGGAGGCGGACGCGCGGACGACGCGCGTGGTCGCCGCACGGTGGCGTCTGCTGAGCGCGGGTTCGACCGCGCGCGCGGCGTCTCGGGCACGATCGGAAGCGTCGTCGCGTCGTCGCCGCGGCGCCGCCGCGCGCGCGTGGGACGCCGCGGCGCGCGCCGCCATGACTGCGCGGCGCGCTCGGCCGAATCGCTGCTGAGTGGGCACCGCCCGTGATGATGAGCGCTCGGCGGGCTTTCGGCTTTTTGAACGCTCTCCCGTCGTCCGCGTCGAACTAAGCGCGTGAGAGTCGAGTCGCGCGCACCCCCGACGCGACCGAGACGATGTCCCGCGCGTTCGCGTTCCCCGCGCCGCGCGCGATCGCGCGTCGCGGCGACGGACGCGCCTGCGCGATCCGCCCGTCCGCGGCGCGCGCCGTCCGACGCCCGCGCGTCGCGCCGTCGCGACGACCGACGACGCGAATCGACGACGACGACGACGGCGAGATCCTCCGTGGCCTCCGCCACCGCTGCCGCGCGACGCCGATGCCCGGCGCGTGCGTCAGCGGCCTGAAAGACCTGAAGAACTGCGTCGAGGCGCAGCAGTTCGACCGCGCGATGCTCGAGGAGCTCTTCGTCATCGCGGACGCGATGTCGGAGGTGAAGCCCGGCTCGCGCGAGTCCACGATGCTCCAGGGATTTCTCATGAGCACGCTCTTCTACGAGCCGTCCACGCGCACGCGGCTGTCCTTTGAAGGCGCGATGGGCAAGCTCGGCGGCGGGATCTTATCCACGGAGAGCGCGGGCGAGTACTCCTCCGCGGCGAAGGGCGAGACGCTCGAGGACACGATACGCACGGTGGAGGGATACGCCGACATCGTCGTCCTCCGTCATTTCACCGCCGGCGCGGCGAGGCGCGCGGCGGACGCCATCGAGGTGCGTTCTATCTCACACTGGTCCCCATACGACCGCGTCGGCGTGGTGAACGCCGATCCTTAAGAACTTTCTCTCCCGGCGTCTGTTTCTCTCCGCCCAGGGTCCCTCGCTTTCAATCCCGACGCGCCTCGATGCCTTTCAACTCCGCTTCTGACGCCTTTGAACGCCGCCCCGACGTCGCTTCGTATGGACCCTCGACCCTCAGTCGCCCGTCATCAACGCCGGCGATGGGCCCGGGCAGCACCCGACGCAGGCGCTGCTCGACACGTATACCATCTACAACGAGCTCGGGCGGCTCGATGACATCAAGGTGGGGTTGGTCGGCGACCTCGCGAACGGGCGGACCGTTCGATCGCTCGCGACGATGCTCTGCAATTTTGAAAACGTCGAGGCGCGTGCTCTATACACTGGTCCCCATACGACCCCGTTGGCGTGGTGAACGCCGTTCCTTAAGGACTTTTGCCGGCGCATCTCTCCGCCCACACCTCGCTTTCAATCCCCGACCTCGACGCCTTTCAACTCCAACTGACGCCTTTCAACTCCACCCCGACGTTCGCTCGTATGGAACGACCCTCAGTTCGTCTTCGTC
>Ga0181554_1004350_pt1 | contig 11548 bp, 9 predicted proteins | sample 011ome_16_FD_145602 | JGI IMG/M metagenome (GOLD analysis project Ga0181554, IMG submission 145602) | Coastal salt marsh microbial communities from the Groves Creek Marsh, Skidaway Island, Georgia - 011503CT metaG (spades assembly) | ecosystem: Environmental > Aquatic > Marine > Intertidal zone >... | reverse complement strand
GTAGGCCAGCTTGCACTCGCGCACCATGGCGCTGGTGGCCACGTTGCAGATGGTGAGCGTGTGCTGCATGCCCAGGCTCTGCGCATGGCGCAGCGCGGCCAGGGTGTCGGCGGTTTCGCCGCTCTGGCTGATGGTGACAACGAGGGTGCGCGGGTTGGGCACGCTGGTGCGGTAGCGGTACTCGCTGGCCACTTCCACCTGGGTGGGGATGCCCGCGATTTCTTCCAGCCAGTATTTGGCGGTGCAGCCGCTGTAGTAGCTCGTGCCGCAGGCCAGGATGAGCACACTGTCGATTTCCTTGAACACGCGCCAGGCGGCGGCGCCCGGCTGGCCGTGCAGGCCCTGGCCGTCAAACAGCTCGGGCACGACTCCTGCCACGCCTTCAAGGGTGTCGGCAATGGCGCGCGGCTGCTCGAAGATTTCCTTTTGCATGTAGTGGCGGTAGGGGCCCAGTTCGGCCGCGCCGCTGTGGGCCAGCACGGTGCGCACCGGGCGCTGCGCGGGGGTGAGGGCTTCGCGGCCCTTGCCCACGATCCAGTAGCGGCCCAGCTGCAGGTCCACCAGGTCGCCCTCTTCCAGGTAGACGATCTGGTCGGTCACGCCCGCCAGGGCCATGGCGTCACTCGCCAGAAAATGCTCGGCCCCCGCCTGACCCACGCCCAGGATGAGCGGTGAGCCGGCGCGCGCGCCCACCACGCGGTGGGGCTCGTCCTTGTGCATCACGGCAATCGCATAGGCGCCATGCAGTTGGGACACGGCGGCCTGCACGGCGGCAAAGAGGTCTCCGCTGTAGAGGCTCTCCACCAGGTGGGCAATCACCTCGGTGTCCGTCTGGCTCGCGAACACATAGCCGCGCGCCTGCAGGTCTCGCCGCAGCTCCTCGTGGTTTTCGATGATGCCGTTGTGCACCAGGGCCACACGGCCGGCGCTGGCCGCAGCGCTGCTGCCCGTGCCGTGGCTGAAATGCGGGTGCGCGTTGTGCACCGCCGGTGCGCCGTGGGTGGCCCAGCGGGTGTGGGCGATCCCGGTGGCACCCTCCAGCTGTTCGCTGGTCACCTGCTCCAGCAGCTCGGCCACGCGGGCGGTGCTGCGGGCGCGCTGCAGCCCGGCGGGGCGCGAGGCATCCAGGCTGGCTGCATGCACCGCCACGCCGCAAGAGTCATAGCCCCGGTATTCCAGCCGCTGCAGGCCCTGAACGAGGATGGGAACGATGTTGCGCGCAGAGACCGCGCCGACGATGCCGCACATGGAGCGTCCTTGGTGTCAGAAAAAGATGGGACGGATGTTAGGCTCACCAAAAAGAAATGTTTTGTCAATCTTTGGCGTTCAAATGACTTTTTATTTCACAATCAACCAAGAAAGAATTTTTATTTCAAAAACGTTTTTTAAATGGAACATATCGATATCGATGCCACCGACCTCCATCTCCTGCAATTGCTGCAAGACGACGCCAGCCGCAGCAACCAGTGGCTGGCAGCGCAGGTAGGCGTGTCGCCGCCCACCTGCCTGCGCCGGGTGCGCCGCCTGCACGAGTCGGGCCTGATCGCCCGGCAGGTCGCCATCCTGCAGCCCGACCGATTGGCCGCCGTGCAGGGCCATGGGCTGGCCTGCATCGTGGAGGTATCGCTGGACCGCCAGGGCGCGGAACACATGGACGCCTTTGAAACCCGGGCCGTGGCCGAGCCCGCGGTGCAGCAGTGCTGGCGCGTGGCACCGGGCCCGGATTTCATGCTGGTGGTGCACACGCGCGACATGCCCGCCTACCTCGCCATGGCGCAGCGTTTGTTCACTGCCGATGCCAATGTGCGCAATGTGAAGGCGTTCTTCAGTACCAAATGCGCAAAGTTTGAAACAAAGTTGCCCATAGTGCTCACCAGATAAGCACCTTTAGCTACTGTATTTGTAGCAGTTGATACCCTGTGGCTGCCCTCCTCCATGGTGGCAGGGCGCGCTGCCTGGCCTGACCGGCCTGCAGCACTCGCCATTTTGGGCAGGCTGACCCATACTGACCCCAAGCCGCCCGTCCCGCCGCCATCCATGCAAACCACAGAAGCCCGCCTGTACCGCCGCACCTACCCGCTGCGTGCGCTGGGCATGGGGCTGGGCGGCATGGTGGTGTGCGTGGTGCTGTGGGAGCGTCAGGCCCCGCTGCCCGCATGGCTGGCAGTGGTGGTGGCGGCTTACGTCTGGCCCCATGTGGCGTACCTGCTGGCACGGCACAGCCGCGACCCCTACCGTGCCGAGGTGCGCAACCTGCTCATCGACTCGGCGCTGACCGCCTCTCTGGTGCCGCTGATGCACTTCAACCTGCTGCCCAGCGTGCTCATCGTGATGCTGGCCACGGTCGACAAGATCACCACCGGCATTCGCGGGCTGTGGGCGCAATCCATTCCGGGGATGCTGGGCGCAATCGCGGTCAGCACCTGGGTCAGCGGGGCGCACTGGGCACCGGACACATCCATGCTGGTGGTCACCGCCTGCCTGCCGGTAATGGTGTTGCACACGCTGTCGGTCAGCATGGCCAGCTACCGGCTCATTCGCAAGACCTCACTGCAAAACCGGCTGCTCGACGAGCTCAGCCGCGTGGACAGCCTGACCGGCCTGTACACGCGCGGCCACTGGCAGCAGCAGGCCGACGCAGCGCTGCGCCGCCAGCACGCCACCGGCGAGCCCGCCTGCCTGCTGATGCTGGACATCGACCGCTTCAAGAACATCAACGACGAGCACGGCCACGCGGCGGGCGACGAAGTGATCCGGGCCCTGGCCAACGTCGTACAGGCCAATGTGCGCGCCAGCGACTGCGCGGGGCGCTATGGCGGCGATGAGTTCGCCATCCTGCTCCCCGGCATGCACGCCCGTGCAGGCGGCGCCGTGGCTGAGCGCATCCGCATGCAGGTAGAGGCGCTGGAACTCGAATCGCTGCCCGGCATGCGCATCACCAGCAGCATTGGCGTGGCAGCCGCCCAGCGGCACCACCAGAGCCTGCGCGACTGGATGCACGCCGCCGACACGGCCCTGTACGTGGCCAAGAAAGAAGGCCGCAACCGCGTGTCCACCAGCACACCGGACGACGCTTAAGCCAGCGCATGGCACCGGGTTCCGCAGCGCCCCTGGAATGCTATTTAATCAATAGCAAACTTTCCTTTATTGACTGGCACCTTGGGGCATTTTTACCCCTGAACAAGGCCGAACAGGCCCGAGCGCGCGCGTTGAAGCCCCTCAAAGCCCCTGGAAGGCCCCTGTGCCGCGCGGGGACTCAGGCCGCCCCGTCGGCGGCAACGGCCACGGGCCACTGCACCCGCACCGTGCAGCCCGCGCCAGGCTGCGCGGCGACCGACACCGTGCCGCCATGCTGCGCGGCAATGGCATGGCACAGGGCCAGGCCCGCGCCCACGCCTTCGAACTCCGACTCCCGGTGCAGGCGCTGGAACACGCCGCCCAGGTGCGCCGCCCGCGCGGGGTCAAAGCCCACGCCGTTGTCCGTGATGGTGAAGGCCACCTGCCCCTCGGGGGCGTCTGCCGGGGCCACGGAGATGCACGGCGGCGCGCTGCCGCGTGAGAACTTCAGCGCATTGCCCAGCAACTGCAGCAGCAGCGCCTGCAGCAGCGCCGGGTCTGCCAACAATGCGGGCAAAGCGGCATCCACCTGCCACTGCACCGCCGGCAGGCTGCCCGACCGCGCGGCAGTGGCCAGGGCCTGCTCCCGGGCGGACTCCAGCGCCTGCGCCAGCGGTACGGCCACCCGCTGCAACGGGGTGCGGCTGACACGGGCGATGGCCAGCAGCCCGTCGAGCATGGCCCCCATGCGGCGTGCTGACTGGTCCATGGTGGCCAGAAAGCCCAGCGCCTCCTGCACGTCTTCAGACGCACCGGCCGGGCCCTCCAGCCCCGCCAGCACCTCGCGCACCAGCGCACCGTACGAGGTCACATGCCGCAGCGGCGCGCGCAGGTCGTGCGAGACGGCGCGCAAGAACTCTTCCTGCGCGGCCGTCATGTCGGCCAGCTGCTGCTGGCTGCGTGCCAGCGCAGCACGCAGGCCCTCCACGGTCTGCAGGTCATTGTCAGCGGCCATGCCAGGCTCCCACAGGGGTGGGTGCCGCCCAGGCCGGGCCAGGCACGCAGCGGCTCAAAGGAGGCTTCATTTTTTAGGACGCACCCAGCTCGTGATGCTGACCTGCTTGCCGCGCGACACGCTCAGCACGCCGGGCGCCGTGCTCTTGGTGATGGTGCTGCCCCCGGCCACGGTGCCACCGGCGCCAATGGTCAAGGGCGCCACCAGCACGCAGTTGCTGCCCACATGCACATCGGCCTCGATCACCGTGCGGTGCTTGTGGGCGCCGTCGTAGTTGGCGGTGATGCTGCCCGCGCCGTAGTTCACGCGCTCGCCCACGGTGGCGTCGCCCAGGTAGGCCAGGTGGTTGGCCTTGGCACCGTCGGCCAGGGTGCTGTTCTTGACTTCCACAAAGTTGCCGATATGCACCTCGCGGCCCAGCTGCGCACCGGGGCGCAGGCGGGCAAAGGGACCAATCAGCGCGCCCTCGCCCACCGTGGCACCGGCCTTCTCGCCGTCGATGTGGGTGTAGGGGTGAATGACTGCGCCAGCTTCAATGCGCGCGTTGGCAATGCAGCAGTTCGCACCGATGCGCACGCCCTCCCCCAGCTCCACGCGGCCGGTGAATACGCAGTTCACGTCGATCTCCACGTCCTGCCCGCACAGCACTTCGCCGCGGGCACCGCTGCGCGTGTCGTCGCGCACATCAAAGCGGGCCGGGTCGGCCAGGCGCACGCCCTGCTCCATCAGCTGGCGCGCGATGCGCAACTGGTGCGCGCGCTCCAGCTCGGCCAGTTGCAGCGGGCTGTTCACGCCCGCCACCTGCAGCGCATCGGTGATGCGGTGGGCCACCACGGGCACGCCGTCGGCCACAGCCATGGCGACGATGTCGGTCAGGTAGTACTCGCCCTGGGCGTTGTCATTGGTGAGCCGCGCCAGCCAGGGCGTGAGCAGCCGCGCGGGCACGGCCATGATGCCGCTGTACACCTCGGTGATGGCGCGCTGGGCGTCGCTGGCGTCCTTGTGTTCGACGATGCCCTGCACGGCACCGTTGGCATTGCGCACGATGCGGCCGTAGCCCGTGGGGTCGGGCAGGGTCACCGTCAGCAGCGCCAGCGCGCCGCTGGCGGCACCGGCCAGCGCTCCGCTGGCCGCACCGGCTTGCACCAGCGCGCGCAGGGTTTCCGGCTGCGTCAGGGGTACATCGCCCGACAGCACCACCACCGTGCCGTCGTCCCGCAGGTGCGGCACGGCCTGCTGCACTGCGTGGCCCGTGCCCAGCTGGGGTTCCTGGCGCACAAACTTCAGGTCAAAACCACCCAGGGTGCTCGTCACGCCTGACGTGGCTGCTTCCACTTCTGTAGCACCATGCCCAGTGATGACAATGGCCGAGCGGGCCTGCAGCGGCGCCGCCTGGTCCAGCACGTGGTGCAGCAACGGGCGCCCGGCCAGGCGCTGCAGCACCTTGGGGATACGGCTTTTCATGCGCGTGCCCTTGCCGGCCGCCATGATGAGGATGTCGATGGGAGTCATGGGAAAAGTGGTCTCGTGGGTCATGCCAGCGGCAGCAGCCCGGAATTATCGGCGCTGGCACCGGCCCGCCGGTACGGCCAGCGCGCCGTCTACAGCAGCGGCATCTGCCGGGGCGGCATGTCGTAATACTCGGCAATGCGGGCCAGCGCCCGGGGGTTGATCAGGCGCAGCCGCCCGTTGCGCATCTCGTGCAGGCCCAGCGCGGCCAAGCGGCGCAGGGTCTTGTTGGTGTGCACCAGCGACAGACCCAGCGCATCGGCAATGTGCTGCTGGTTGAGCGGGAACGCCACGGTGCCGCCAGCGTCCACCATGCCCACGCGCTGCAGGCGCCGGTACAGGTGCATCAGCAGCATCGCCACGCGCTCGGTGGCATTGCGCCGCCCGGTGGTCAGCAGGTTGTCATCCACATGCACTTCCTCGTGGGCCGACAGCCAGGTGATGTCATACCCCAGGCGCGGATGTTCGCGGAACACGGCCCACAGGCTGTCGCTCTGGAAAGCGCACAGCGTGCAGTCCGTCAGCGCCTCGACGCCGTGGGCCGACACGTCGCCAAACTGCTGCTGCAGCCCCACCAGGTCGCCGGGCAGCAGAAAGTTGAGGATCTGGCGGCGCCCGTCGCTGAGCGTCTTGTAGCGAAAGGCCCACCCCTCGTACAGGGTGAACATGCGCGCATTGGGATCGTTCTCGCGCACCACCGTCTGGCCTGCCGCCACCGCGACCACACCGGTGCGCAGGCTTTCAATGAAATCGAGCGTGCCTTCGGACACCTCGGTAAACGCTGCCGTATTGCGCAGCCGGCACTCGCGGCAGGTAGGTGGGCAGACGCAGGCCGGAAGGGGGACGTTCATCGTGGGCTGATTCTAGGGTTCGGTAACGCAGGCAGCATCTCGACACACCCGTCCCCGCGGCGCCCGCACCAGCCTCCTGCCGGCCCTCAAAGCACTCCCCATTTCCCGGGCACCAGTGCCCGCAAACGCTGATTCTGCGCGGCTTTGCCCTGTATCGCAGGGGGAGCGCATCCCGCGCGGGCAGGCTTGTCCTGCCCTGCCCAAAGAGCAGATCGGCAGGGGTCGCGCCAGAAGGTTACTAATGCAAATGTTTGTCTCATGGCAAGCCGCTTGTGTAGCCGCCCGGGGGCGCGGCAGACCAAGTCTGCCAGCACGGCTTGCGCACTGTGTCTTATGACGTTGTGGCCAGATGGGCACACACCTACATTCGTTGGCGATGAATGCTTTCACCCCTGTCCTGTACGAAGTGCTCTACGTGAGCACCCTGGCCCCAGATCAACCACTGAGCGTGGTCGCCGAAATCGCAGGGCGCGCGCGCACTGCGAATGCACGGATGGATGTCACGGGCCTCCTGATCTTTGATGGCCAGCGTTTCTGCCAGCAGCTTGAAGGCCCGCACAGGCACGTCCTCAAGCTCATCGAGCACATCCGCAACGACCCCCGACACATCCAGGTCGAGGTCCTGCACCATGGCCCGCTCGCAGACCGACGCTTCCAGCAGTTCAGTCTGGCCTTCAGTACCGTGGAGGACGAGGACGCTCTGGCCCGCATGGAACAACTCGACGGCAGCGCCGCACTCGCCGCCTTTGAAACCGTATGCCACGAACTGGAGCTGTGGTCAGCACCGCGTTGACACGGCGTGTGACCGCTATTTAATCAATAGCAAACAAAGACCATCCGACAGGCACCTTTGGCCGATTTGGACCAAGAAGTCACCCAATCGACCGCCCAACCGGCCCCAGGGGGCCGTGCGCTCGCCACCGCCGCCCTGCAGACCCCGCCACCGGGCCCGCAGGCCAGGCCCGAAGACCTGCCCTCCCCGGAGGCTTAGGCCGTGTGCCGGGGTGCGCAGGGCGCCAGCCGGCGCATCGCAAACCGCAGCAGGCCCGCTGCCAGGCGGCCACTGGCGCCACCGGCATCGCCCCCGGCGGCCAGCAGCGCCCGCCCGGCCCGTGCCAGCGCCTGCGCCAGGTCACCCAGCGGCTGCACCACACCGCTGTGCCAATCGCTCGCGGCCGCAGAGACAGGCCCTGCCGTGGCCGACAGCGGCACCCGGTCCCACCGGAAGGCCACGCCCTGGTCCGGCGCCCGAGGGTCCCAGGCCTCCATCACCACATGCACGCCAGCGGCCACGGTCAGCCGATCACCTGCCCGCAGCAGCTGGTCGGCGGGCGCGCCCGGCAACGCACCGGTCACGGTCAGCCACACCTGCCCCTGGGCCAGTTCCAGCACCCCCGGCCCCGTGGGGCGCAACGACAACGCCCGCCGTGGCGCCAGGCTCCAGCAGCCCGCCACCGACGCAGAGGACGGGGCACGGGCGCTGATCAGGGGCGTGGATTGTTGCGTTTCGTGAGCAAGCTGGGCAGACATGGCGGGCTCCTCGGTGGCCGATGAATCTCGTTGAATGGCCCCTATGGTGCGCGCTCGCCCCCACACCGTCCAATGAAAACGCGGTACGCTATTCATTCCCAAAGTGCATGAATGATCCAGCAATCCACCATGACCCAGCCCGACCCTTCCCCGCCCATCCTACGCACCCGCCCCGTGGCCGCAGGGCACTGGCGCGCCTTCCTGGCCGTGGCGCGGCACCTGAACTTCCGCGCTGCCGCTGAAGACCTGGCCCTGACCCAGTCGGCCGTCAGCCGCCAGATCCAGGCTCTGGAGGACGAAGTGGGCGTACCCCTGTTTCTGCGCCACACGCGCGCGGTGGAGCTGACCGGCGCCGGTGCGCAATTGCAGCGCGCCGTGGGCCCGGCGCTGGAGCGCATGGATGCCGCCGTGCGCCTTGTGCGCCAGACAGCCGGGCGCCGCAGCGTGGCCATCACCACCTGGGCGAGCTTTGCATCGACGTGGCTGATCCCGCGCATGGAGGAGTTCCAGCGCGACAACCCGGGCATCGACATCCGCATCGACGCCAGCGATTTGCAGGTGGACCTGGAAACCTCCGACGTGGACCTGGCCCTGCGCTACGCCATGCCCGGCGGCGCAGCCCAGGGTGGCATCCGCCTGTTTGGCGAGCAACTGGCCGTGGTGGCCAGCCCCTGGCTGCTCAAAAGCGGAAAGCCGCTGCGCACCCCGGCCGACGTGGCGCAGTTCACCCTGATCGAGGCCGGTGACGCCCACCGTACGCACTACCTGCAATACCTCAGCTGGCGCCGCTGGCTTGACACCAGCCAGCTGACAAAGTTGCAGCCCCAGCGCTGGCTGTACTTCAACTACGCTCACCAGATCGTGCAGGCTGCCCTGGCCGGGCAGGGCCTGGCGCTGGCCCGCATGCCCCTCATCGCAGACGCCCTGGCCGCGGGCGATCTGGTCGAGGTGCTGCCCGGCCACCGCATGGACTCGCCGCTGGCCTACTGGCTCATGGTGGGGCCCCGCAGCGCGCAGCGGCCAGAGATCAAGGCCTTTTGCGCCTGGCTGCAGGTGCAGGCCGAAGCCACCCGCCAGGCCATCGGCGAGGTGCCCGACACGGACCTGAACGACAACCTGGACGGCTCCTGAACGCAAAAAGCGCTGGACCATCCGGCACAGCGCTTTCATTTTGATAGCTAAAGACGCCCACCCGACAGGCACCTTTGGCTGTTTTGACCCCTGTCTCAGGCCAGGCTCACCCGTGCAAACTTGCGCTTGCCCACCTGCACCACATAGGTGCCCGCATCCAGCTTCAAACCCTTGTCACTGATCACCGTGCCGTCCACGCGCACGCCGCCGCCGTCGATCAGGCGGCTCGCTTCGCTGGTCGATGGCGCAAGCCCGGCCTGCTTGAGCAGTGCACCAATGCCCAGCGGTGCGCCCGACAGCGTCACTTCAGGGATTTCATCGGGCACGCCGCCCTTGCTGCGGTTGATGAAATCCTGCTCGGCGGCGTCGGCCGCCGCCGCGCTGTGAAAGCGCGTGGTGATTTCCTTGGCCAGCGCAACCTTCGCATCCTTGGGGTTGCGGCCACCGGCGATCTCGGCCTTGAGCGCGGCGATGTCGGCCAGACTCTTGAACGACAGCAGCGTGTACCAGTCCCACATCAGCGTGTCGCTGATTGAGAGCACTTTGGCAAACATGGTGTTGGGCGCTTCCGCGATGCCGATGTAGTTGTTCTTGGACTTGGACATCTTGTCCACGCCATCGAGCCCCACCAGCAGCGGCATGGTGAGCACGCACTGCGGCTCCTGGCCGTATTCCTGCTGCAGGTGGCGTCCCATCAGCAGGTTGAACTTCTGGTCGGTGCCGCCCAGCTCCAGATCGCTCTTCAATGCCACCGAGTCGTAGCCCTGCATCAGCGGGTACAAAAATTCATGCACCGAAATGGACTGGCCGGTGGTGAAGCGCTTGTGGAAGTCGTCGCGCTCCATCATGCGGGCCACCGTGTACCTGGCCGCCAGCTGAATCATGCCGCTGGCGCCCAGGGGCTCGCTCCACTCGCTGTTGTAGCGGATCTCGGTGCGGGCCGGATCGAGCACCAGGCTGGCCTGGCGGTAATACGTCTCGGCATTGGCCTTGATCTGCTCGGGTGTGAGCGGCGGGCGCGTGCTGTTGCGGCCCGACGGGTCACCGATCAGGCTGGTGAAGTCGCCGATCAGGAAGATCACCTGATGGCCCAGATCTTGCAGCTGCCGCATCTTGTTGAGCACCACCGTGTGGCCGATATGGATGTCGGGCGCGGTGGGGTCGAGCCCCAGCTTGATGCGCAGGGGCGTGTCCGTGGCCTCCGAACGAACGAGCTTCCTGACCCATTCCTCCTGGGGGAGCAGCTCCTGAACGCCACGCAGCGAGATTTCAAGCGCCCGGCCTACACCATCAGAGACCGGGGTTGTTGTAACAGCAGATTGATTCATAAGGGTTTTTTGGGATGACCACGCAGCAGGCGCCGCTATACTCCAGCCCACTTTGCTTGTGGCGGATTCTAGTGGGCCCGCCCTGTCGACCGTCACTGACGCAGTCGAACCACTGCAACCCGACAGCCTGTGTACCGTGTCGCACCCCGCGCCAGCGCCGGGTTCGTGTCACTGATGCACATTCACCCTGGGGATAGAACCTTGATTCACGGCTTGACCACCGCCAGTACGGCCTTGCTTGACCGGCTGTCCCTCGCGATCCAGCGCCACCCCAAACGCCTGACGGCTGCCATTGCTGCCGTGCTGCTCACGGGCGGCGGCGGTGCGTTTGCCGTGGCATCGTTCGCGCCTGATGCCGACGAACTGCCCGTGCGCATGGTCAGCTATCCCGTCGAATCCCTGGCAGACAACGTAGTCCTTGGTGAGCTGGAGACTCCGGGCTTCTCGCTTTTCCGCTCCGAACAGGTGCGCAGCAGCGATACGCCCGAATCCCTCCTGCGACGCATGGGTGTGGCCGATCCGGCGGCCGCCGCTTTTCTGCGTGGCGACAACGCCGTTCGCCAGAATGTGCTGGGCCGCAACGGCCGCAGCGTTTCAGCCGAAACCACCGATGACCACCGCCTGATCCGCCTGACCGTGCGCTGGGTGCCCGACGACAGCGGCAACTTCCGCCGTCTTGTCGTCGAGCGCAGTGGTGACAAGTTCAGCACGCGCATTGAAACCGCCAAGATGACCGTGAACAGCCGCCTGGCCGGCGGCATCATCCAGAGCTCGCTGTTTGCCGCCACCGACGCGTCCAACATTCCCGACGCGGTGGCAGTGCAGATGGCCGAACTGTTCTCGGGCAACATTGATTTCCGCCGGTCCCTGCGCAAGGGCGACCGCTTCTCGGTCGTCTACGAAACGCTCGAAGCCGACGGCGAGCCGCTCTCCAGCGGCCGCGTGCTCAGCGCCGAATTCGTCAACAGCGGCAAATCGCACGAGGCCATCTGGTTCCAGGAACCGGGTGCGTCCAGGGGCGCGTATTACTCTCTCAACGGCGAAAGTTTGCGCCGCGCCTATCTGGCCTCGCCCGTGGAGTTCTCGCGCGTGAGCAGCGGGTTCGCCATGCGGATGCACCCCATCCT
>Ga0181554_1004344_pt1 | contig 11553 bp, 10 predicted proteins | sample 011ome_16_FD_145602 | JGI IMG/M metagenome (GOLD analysis project Ga0181554, IMG submission 145602) | Coastal salt marsh microbial communities from the Groves Creek Marsh, Skidaway Island, Georgia - 011503CT metaG (spades assembly) | ecosystem: Environmental > Aquatic > Marine > Intertidal zone... | reverse complement strand
CAATGCCGAAAGGTGCGGCGTATGTCTCTCCCATTAGGGATGCGGCGACAGAGCGCCCCTCCACCCCGCGCAACACGTTCGGCACCAGACGCCAGGCATCCAGCGCGTCGCGGTTGTCCTGCCGCGCCGCGCCGGTCTCAGACGCGCCAGAGACGTAGCCGAACAACGGGCGTGGCAGACGGAGGCGCGCCGCAGGTTCGAAATCGTCCAGTGTCAAAAGCATCAGAAATCGTAGAGTCGTTCAGGGTTGTCCCACATGCAGCGTTTGAAGGTCTCGGCGCTTAACGCTTCGCGGCAGAGGTCCAGCATCGGCGGGATCTCGGGCAGCGGCTCGGGGGTCATCACATGCGGCCAGTCGCTGCCCCAGAGGGTCCGTTCGGGGAAACCCGCGCCGATGCGTGCTATTAGCGCGGTCAGATCGGAATACCGCCCGATATCCTTGCTGATCCGTGTCGGCGACAGCTTGACCCAGACACGGCCCGTGTCCAGCAGGCGCAGAATGTCCTCTGGCGTGGCGGGATCGACATGGCCGATATGGTCGAGAACCAGCCGCACCCCTTCAGGCAGGGCGGGCAGCATCTCTGCGATACGGTCAAAGCTGCGTGGCTCAGTGTTCAGTTCGATATGCCAGCCGACCTCGGCCACGCGGTTGGCAAGGCTAGGCAGTTCCTCAAGCGCGCTGTCCCCAAGCCGCGCGCGATCCTGAACGCGGGTCGCGCGGATACCGGCGGTGTGCAACGCGTGCAAGTCGGCGCTGGCGTCTATCATGGCAACCCCGCGCAGGGCGATGGGACCGTCGGTGCCCAGCACCTCCATCAACCGGCTGTTGTCCGTCCCATCAATCGAGGCTTGCACAACCACCGCGCGGCGCACGCCCAGCGGCGCGGCCTCTGCCATATAGTCACGGATGTCGCGGGCGGGCGGGATATAGCTTCCGGTCTGTGGGACAGGGGTCTTGTAAAAGGAATGCAGGTGGCAATCGGTGATCATGCGCGCGGCTTTCTCAGGCTGAAGAACAGGCTGATTGCCAACGACAGCACAATCAGTGCCAGCAACCCGACGGTGATGGGCGATCCGACAAAGATGCCATAGCCGCCGCTCGAAGTCAGCAGCGCCTGCCGCAGGCTTTGTTCGAACGGTGCGCCAAGGATCAGCCCGATCAGTAACGGCGGTAGCGGAAAATTGCTGCGCCGGAAAAAAAAGCCCAGCACGCCCGCACCCAGCATCACCCAGACGTCGAACAGGCTGTTGTTGACGGAGAACGCTCCGAAAATCGCGAGGATGGTGATCGCGGGCAGCAGGTGGCGCGGCTGGATGCGGGTGACGTGAATGGCGATGCGAAAGAACAGCAGGCCAAGGATCACCGTCGGAATCGAAGACAGCAGAAGCGCCTCGAAAATGGCATAGACCTCCAACCCGTGATCGCGGAACAGGAACGGCCCCGGCGCCAGCCCGTGCAGCATGAAGGCGCCCAAGATCACCGCTGTGACCGCGTCGCCGGGGATGCCGAGCGCCAGCGTCGGCACTAGCGCACCGCCCGTGACGGCGTTGTTGGCGGCTTCGGGGGCGGCGACACCTTCAGGCGCGCCCTTGCCAAACTGGTCTGCGACCTTTGAACGAGAGCGGGCGAGATTGTAGCTCATGAAGGCGGGAACGGTCGATCCGATCCCCGGCAGGATGCCGACAAAGGTTCCGATGACCGAAGACAACAGTAGCGTCACCCGCATCCGCCACAGCTCTGCAAAGCGCACGACCGAACTCTTCAGAGGCGGGACATCTGCATCGCCCACCAGCGGTTCGCGGTCGAAAGCCTGCAACAGAACCTCGGACATGGCAAAGAGGCCGATAAGGACGGGGATCAACTGGAACCCGTTTTCAAAGGCGAATGAGCCAAAGGTAAAGCGCGGCGTGCCGCTGATCGGGTCAAGGCCGACGATGCCCGCGCAGGCCCCGACAAGCACCATGATCAGCGCGTCGAGCTTAGATCCACCGCCGAACAGCACGATCACCAGCAATGCAAACAGCATCAGCATCGCCATCTCCGCCGGGCCGAAATCCAACGCGAAGCGCGCCAATGGCTCTGCCAAAGCCATTAGAACAAGGCAGCTGAAGATGTTGCCAATGACGCTGGCATAAAGGGCAAAGCGCAGGGCACGCCCGCCTTCGCCACGTCGCGCCATCGCAAAGCCGTCGATCGCCGTTGCCGCTGATGACGGCGTGCCCGGCACGTTCAGCAGAACCGCCGAGATCGACCCGCCAAAGATAGCGCCCTGGTAGACGCCCAGCAGCAGGATGATCGCCGGGATCGGTTCCATCGTGAAGGTGACCGGTATCAGCAGTGCGATGGCCATGGTGGGCCCGAGGCCAGGTATCGCACCGATGATGATCCCCGAAACGATCCCGACGAGCGCCGCGACCAGCACCCAAAGGTTCAAAAGTTCGAGAAAGGCGTTCTGTAGCACGGGTCTTTGTCCTTGTCAGGGAAGAGGGATACTCAGCCCATGCCGCCCGCCATAGGCGACGATGGCCGCGATAAGAATGGGCAGGATAAACAGAAGGGGGCGTTTCTCGCCCAGCACCAAAGTCACGACAATCCCGGCCCCCGCTGCACCGATGAAAAAGCCAAAATCTGGCATCAGCCACAACGCACCGCCTGTGCTGGCCACCACGGCCAGCACCCGGCCCAGCCGCGCGCGGCTACCAAGTGGCGTGTCCGTGCTGCGCAGGCTGAGGCCAAGCCGCAGAACCAGGACCGCCGTCAACAGCCACAGCGCCGCGCGGGGAACGCTGCGTGCATCGGGCCAGGTTTCGCCGAAACCGAAAATCTCGATCTGTTGGTTCAACATGGCAATCGCTGCGAATCCTGCCGCCAGCAACAGGCATGTCGTCAACAGATGAAAGCCGGGGCGGGCGAACCCGCCCCGATCGCTACCACTCAATTTCCAAGTTCCTTGGCGATTTCGCGATAGGCGCTCAGGTTTTCCTCGATCGTCTTGGCCAGATCCGCGCCCGACATGATCCGCACCGGCTGGCTGAGATCGGTCATAAAGGCCTTGAACTCGTCCGAAGAGGCGACCTCGGTGAAGGCCGCTTCCAGCTTGGCGATGATTGCCGGGTCGGTGCCATCCGGGGCCATGATACCGACGATCGACGGGAATTCCGCCGCCAGACCAGCCGCTTTCAGCGTCGGTGCTTCCGGGAAGTCCGGGTCACTCGTGCCGTCCAGGACGCCCAACAGCCGCAACTGGCCATCTTTCACAAGGTCACGATAAGCCGGGACCAGAGCGACATTCACATGCCCTCCCAGAACCGCCGCTTTTGTCTTGGCTGCGCCATCGAACGGAACGTGTTGCAGCTTGGCACCGGTTTGCTTGGCGACCGAGGCAAAGGCCAGATGAGCGCCGCCCATGGCGCCAGCAGTGCCATAGGTCACGGTGCCGGATTTGGCGCCTTCGATCAGCTCATCAAGCGATCTGTACGGCGAGTCCGCAGGAACGAGGACCCCGTGGAACGGGCCGGAATAGTTCAGGATCGGAATGAAGTCCGCCAGTGTATCATACCCCACGTCGCGCAGCGCCGGGGTAACGAAGGACGGCGAAGAGGTCGTCGCGATCAGCGTATAGCCATCGGGGTCCGCCGCCGCGACAGCGCGCATCGCGTTCGTCCCGCTGGCACCAGGCAGATTTTCTACAACAATGGATTGCCCAAGGATGTGTTCCGCCATCGTCGCCATCTGGCGAGCCGAAGTATCGGTGCTACCGCCCGCCCCGTAGGGAATAACGAGTGTGATCGGACGGTTCGGGTAATCCTGCTGAGCCAAGGCCGCAAAAGGCGCGATGGCAATGCTGGCCATCAAGGCCAGGCTCGAACGGCGTGTGAATGACATGATATCCTCCCAAGTGTCAAAAAAAATGCCAGCTTATCGCTGCGGCAGTCCGCTAAAACACGTTGGCCGGCAACGCATCAGCGCGCAGACCAAGGTCCGGCCTCCTACCGGATACCAGATCATGACATTTATCTTTTCTTAATAAAAACGCAAAAAGTTCATTCTTTTATGCAGGCAAACTTCATCTTATTGCCCTGATTCACAAAAAGCGTTTGCGGTTTTCCCGTCCTTTTCGCGACCCGACTGGGTGCCAATCCACAAAGGTATGAATTCACGAAGCTTGGATACAAAGAAGCCGCCGCACGTTTTGTGACAGAATCCTGAAATGAGCATAATTTGCGGCACTGGCGTGATTGGTGTGTCCAGCAGAAGCGCTTACCGGAGTTCAAGGAAACTCTACGACACTACCAGTTTACGGAACCTTCAATACAAATGGCATGACACAAAGTGCCCAGCTGAAAGCTCTTTTTTCACTGGCAACACTTTCTTGCATTCAGGTTTGGCCATTGGACATCTTGTATGGAACACACATCCTGATGGTGGATTCAACGGTGAAGGTAGCTCTCCTCGAAGAACGATCCTTTCTCTTTTGGCGTCCAGTTTTGGCTCTGGCACCGAAGACAAAAGCGCGCGTGTATATGGATGTTTTGGGTCCGCAAACATAGCTTCCGTGGGAGCTTGCTCTACCATTTGACCCAAATACATCACGCCGACCCGGTCCGAGATGTAGCGTACAACGCTGATGTCATGCGCAATGAACAGATAGGTCAACTGAAGTTCCTGCTGGAGTTTCTTGAGCAGGTTGATGATTTGCGATTGGATTGAAACATCAAGGGCCGAGACAGGCTCGTCACACACAACCAATTTGGGCTCCACCATCAAAGCGCGGGCAATCCCGATCCTTTGACGCTGCCCGCCCGAAAATTCATGTGGGTATCGGTAATAGTGATCGGTCTGAAGGCCGACCGTATCCAGTATTCTGAGGACTTTTTCGGTTCGCTCGCGAGGTGTTCCAATATTGTGAATGTTCAACGGTTCTTCGAGAATTGCCCCGATGCGTTTTCTTGGATTGAGCGACGAATAAGGGTCTTGAAACACCATCTGAATGTCTTGCCGCAGAGATTGCAGCTCTGACGGGCCCATAGCAAATACGTCAGTTCCCTCAAAAATGGCCTGTCCCGCCGTGGGTTCCGTCAGGCGCAGGATGGTTCGCCCCAGCGTGCTCTTGCCACAACCGGATTCGCCGACGACCCCGAAAGTTTCGCCACGGTTCATTTCGAAAGACACGTCATTGACGGCTTTCACCTCTTGAACTGTGGTCCCAAGCGCCCCTCTAACCGGAAAATACTTTTTGACGCCTTTGACTTCCAGCAAAGGGCGCTTTTCGTTTTCATGTTCAGGCACGGATCGCCTCACCTTTCTCAGATATTGTTTCTGCGTGCCAGCATCGCGCCTTTTGTCCGGAACCGTATTGCTCCAGCGGTGGCATTTTTGAGCGGCACAGGTCGTCCGCAAAGGGACATCTTGGCGCGAACCGGCAACCCTCCGGGATATGATGCAAGGACGGGACCGTTCCTTCGATCACGTGCAACGGTTTGGACCGGTCGCAATCAAGTTGCGGGATCGATTTCATCAGCCCCTGCGTGTAGGGATGAAGGGGACGAGTGAAGAGACTTTTTACATCCGCTTCCTCAACAACCTGACCAAGATACATCACGACGACGCGCGTACAGACTTCGGCCACGACACCCAGATCATGCGTGATCAGGATCACGCCCATGTCGAGCTTTTGGTTCAACTCAACGATCATGCTCATGATCTGCGCCTGAATCGTAACATCCAGCGCGGTTGTGGGTTCATCGGCGATCATGACTTTTGACTCGCAGGCCAAAGCCATTGCGATCATCACACGTTGCCGCATACCGCCGGACAGTTCGTGCGGGTATTCATTTACCCGTTTCTCGGGGGCAGGGATGCCGGTCAGTCGCAGCAGCTCCAAAACCCGGGCATATGCCTCTCGTTTTGAGACCTTCTTGTGAATCAGGATGGCCTCGGCGATCTGATTTCCGATTGTGAACACCGGGTTCAGCGAACTCAGCGGGTCCTGAAAGATCATCGAGATATGGTTGCCGCGGACCTTGTCCATTTCCGATGGCCGCATTCCCAGCAATTCCTGCCCTTCGAACCAGACTTCCCCTTTGTGGATGGTCTGCTTTTCGTCGTAAAGACGCAGGATTGATTGCGCAGTGGCGCTTTTTCCGCACCCCGATTCCCCGACCACGCCCAGGATTTCGCCTTTGGATAAGTCGAACGAAACGCCGTCAACAGCGGTAACCACGCCTCTTTCAGTCTTAAAACTGGTACTCAGTTCTTTGACATTAAGTATCGGGTCTTTATTCATTATCGTCCCGTCCACTAATTCTTGGTCTTGCTGGAATGCGGGTCCAGCAAATCGCGCAAACCATCGCCGAACAGGTTCAAACCAATGATCGCAATGGTTATGGTCATGCCGGGGAAGAACGTCATCCACCAGGCTTTGTAAATGTACGTTTTACCGTCAGACAGGATGTTTCCCCAGCTTGGTGCCGGAGGCGGGATACCAGCGCCCAGAAAACTAAGGGCGGCCTCGACGATGATTGCCTCGGCAAAAATGAATGTCGCCTGCACGATCAGTGACGACAGTGTGTTAGGCGCGATGTGCCGCCAGATGATCCGAGTATCTGACGCCCCAAGCGCGCGGGTTGCCTCGACAAATGTCTGTTCCTTTAGCGCCAGGGCTTCTGAACGCACAACGCGGGCAATGTAGGGCGTCGCGACGATGCTTACAGCCAACACGACATTCGATGCCCGACCACCCAACGCCGCCATCAGGGCCAGTGCGAGCAGCAATCCAGGGAACGCCATTATACCGTCGGAAATACGCATCAGAAGATGGTCCAGCCTTGTGTAGTAGCTGGAATAGACACCCACGATAAGTCCTGCCAAGCTGGCCACAATGGCAACAGCAACCCCGATGCCCATAGAAATTCGGGCGCCATAGATTACCCGGGATAGAACATCCCGACCCAGATTGTCGGTTCCGAACCAATGCGTTGCACTAGGTGGTGCGAAACGGTTAAGGACATTCATCGCGTTTGGATCATGTGCAATCACAAGCGGTCCGAACAATGCGACCAGTATCAGGAATGCGATGATAACAAACCCAATCACCAAGGATCTGTTCGACATGATCTGACGCAGCAAGATGCTGTTATGCTCTTTCCTAAGAGCCGTTTTGACCGCGTGAAGGTCGATGTTTTCTGTAGATGAGGTCATCTGCCGTTCAACCTATTTCTTGCTATCAAGTCTGACCTGCGGATTGACGATGCCGTAAAGCATGTCGATAGCCAGGTTTATGAAAACGAAGGCGAAAGTGACGTAGAGAACCGCGCCTTGTACAACCGCATAATCCCTGCGCATCACACCGTTGACGATCAGCTGCCCGATCCCGGGTATGGCGAAGATGGTCTCGACAATCGCTGTTCCGCCCATCAGGCCAAGGAAGCTCTGGCCAATCACCGTGAGGATCGGCAGGAAAGCGTTTCTAAGGGCGTGTTTGTAGATAACCCATTTTTCTTTGACGCCTTTTGCGCGGGCGGTTTTGATATAGTTTGCATTGAGAACTTCAAGCATCGCCGATCGGGTCATTCGCGCAATCAGGGCCGCGTGGGCTGTGCCAAGAGCGAAAGCGGGCAACAGCAGGTATTTGAGATGCTCCCACAATCCGGCGCTGAGGGGTTTGTACCCGGCCACAGGCAGCAATCGCCAGAAGACCGAGAACATAAGGATCAGAAACAGGCTGAGCAGAAAATTCGGAATGGACATTCCCAAAAGCGAGAAAGCCATGACGGATTGGTCTGTCATAGTGCCCTTGCGCCGCGCCGCAAGAATACCAAGCGGAATTGCAAGCGTGATGGCGATGATTTCAGCCAGAATGCCGAGCGAGATGGTGGGGCCTAGGTGCGAAATTATGGCCTCCATAACACTATCATTCATGAAGTAAGATTCGCCGAGGTCGCCCTGTAGGGCATTAAAAAGCCAGTTGAAATACTGCTCATAGATCGGACGATCCAGCTTCAACTGCTGGCGAAGATCTTCGACTTCCTCAAGGGTTGCTTCCTGCCCGAGGATCACGAGCGCCGGATCACCCGGCGTCATTTGCAGGATAAGAAATACTATCGTTGAAACGATGAAGAGAACCGGAATCGCCGAGAGCAGGCGTTTGAGCAGATAGGTTTTCATGTCTTTTTCCTGATCTGGTTGCGGTTCAGTCTGAAGGGGGAGGCAACCAAATCATACTTTGACCAAAGGTCCGCGCGCAGGAGGTTCTCCAGCGCGCGGCATTGTTAGTAGGACTAGTCTGGCTTCTTATTCAGAAACACTGACGTTCCAAAAGATGCCCTGGTCAAAGGTAGAGAAGCCATCCACCTTTTCGGAATTGAAGATCGAGTAGCCATAGGTATCGCCGATCTTGCTGATAGGCAGATATTCCCACGACCGCAAATGTGCTTCCGGCCACAGAGCCTTTGCTTCTTCGATCGTTGAGTTCTGCATTTGGTCAACAAGTTCCAGCAATTCCGGGTCATCGGTCCAGCCGAAAGTTCCCGGGTTAAAGAAGATCCACTGTGTCGGGATCGGGTTCAGCGAGAATGGCTGAAGCGCAATCTGCCAGTTTGCCGGATCATTCCTCTTCTGGGCATAGGTGGGGAAGTCATAGATTTCGACAGTGACATTCATCCCGGCCGCTTCCAGCTCGGCTTCAATAATGATGGCCGCCGATTCAAGGGCAGGGTCCGCGATGGTGAGAAGCGTGATTTCTTCGCCGTTGTAGCCCGCTTCCGCCATCAAGCTCTTGGCTTTTGCGGCGTCGTTCTGGTTGTAGTATTCCGAACCCGCATCAGTGTACCAGTCGGTCTGCTCAGGCAGGTTGTAGCAGGAGTTCAGAGCGAAAAATTCCGGGCTCGAATACGCACCGAGAAGAATTTCCGTGGGGTTGACCGCAGCATTTACCGCCTGACGCATGTTCACGTCAGCAAGGACACCTTCCTTGGTGTTGAAGTTCATTTGCAGATAACCAAGATAGTCTTTCGCGATGCCGATACCGGGATCGCTGTCAAAACGTTCGAAGTCGTCCGTCGCCATACGAAGCGCGATATCATACTGACCGCTTTGCAGACCGGCGCCGCGGGTTGCGGTGTCGCTTACAAAGTGGAAATAGATATCATCCACCAGGGCTTCCTTGCGACCGGCAAAACCTGAAGCTGGTTCCGACAACGGTTGGTAGTCGTCGTTTTTCACCAAGTGGATATATTGATCCTGCTTCCATTCATCGAACTTGAACGGTCCGGTGCCGACAAACTCTTCCAGACCATTTTCGCCAACGCCGTCGACAACTTCTTTCGGCATGATTACAGCGGTGTTCCACGAAGCCAGCACGTGCAGCACGTCCACAAGAGCTTTGTCCATCGTCAGCACGAATGTGTGATCATCCGGTGCTGCGAACGTGCTGTTAGCAAAGTAGCGTTTTGCACGCGAATTGACTTCTACCCAACGGTTCATGGACGCAAGTACGTCTTCGGAGGTCATTTCCTTGCCGTTGTGGAATTTCACACCTTTACGCAGTGTGAAGGTGTAGACGGTGCGATCGTCGCTGATGTCTATGGACTCGGCCAGATACGGAACCGGCTGGTAATCGCCGTTCAGGGTCACAAGTGTTTCGTAGAAAGGCCGGCTCATCGAACGGGTAAACAGGTTTGTCGACCGCTGCACATCCAGCGTGCCCGGCTGGTTGTCATACGCAACATCCAGAGTTGCCGCATTCGCAGCACCCGCCGTCAGCGCTGTCGCAGCGATAATCGCCTTGAACGCGTTATGATAACTAACTTTCATTTTAAGGTTCCTCCCTTGGTCCTTTTTTAGTCGCCTCGGGGTCATCCGAAGCAATTTTTTCGCTTTTTTGATGTTCTGTCAGCGCTCTTTTTTAAAGAGTGTTGTCACGTCGCCACCTTCATTTCCTCGAACAACCGGATCCTTTCGTCGATGAAGGATTCCCATGCGGTGGGGTCATAAAAGGGCGTGAAATCAAGGCGATCCTCGCCGATCTTTTCCAGCATCCGCATGTGCGCCGGATGCAAAGCGATCGCAATATCAACCTTTCGGTTCCGCAGTTTCTGCAGGCTGCTCAGGTAATCTTCCTGATGCGATTTCGGTTGATCGGTTTCCTCAAGGTAGCGATCCATGACGGTGCCCAATCCGATGCCGCCATGCAGCCCGCAGACATAGACCTTGCCGGTCTCGTCCCGATCTTCAATAAACATCGAGGTGGTGCCCGGAGTGTGTCCGGGGGAATGAACGGTATGGACGGTGACATTACCCAACGTGATGGGCTGGTTATCCGCGTAATATTCGTCGATCTCGAAATCGGCCAGAGTGTAATCCATATTGTGGATCAAGTCCCGCCGCTCGGTCAGGAAGAGTTCATCTTCCTTTGGCATGTAGACCTTGGCCCCGCTGTATTCCGCGATAGGACGGACTGCGCCGATATGGTCATAGTGCCCGTGGGAACAAAGGATCAGCTTGATGTCATTCGGATCAAAGCCGAGCTTCCGGATGCTTTCAAAAATAAGATAGACTTGGGCGTGCATCGTTGTGTCGATCAGGATCAGACCCTCGTCGGTGCGGACAAGATACCCACCAACCCAGCTGTTACCGACGTAATAGACATTGGGCGACACGCGAAACGGGTCGATTGCAACCTCCCAAGGCCGTTCACAGCCCTGTTTGAGCAACTCTTCCGGGGTCATTCTCTTTTTTTCGCTGGTTTCCGCCATTTGGTCGGACGTCCTTTCTTCGGTCTGTTTGGATCGGGCTTATGTGGCCCTGGCCCTTGCCGCTAGCACACGGGAAATTGTGGAGTTGATTGATTTCAGGCTCGCGGCAAGCAGTGTCCGAACCAGACTTTTACAGCGGTCAATGAATAGCCCAGAGGCAAGCCCAAGACTGTCAAGCAACCATCAAACCTCCTCCACTCGATTTGTATCGCACGCCGTCACCAAGACTTTATGGCATTCACTAAATGTCACAAGAACACTTTTGCATGGTCGTGACGCATAATTTTGATCGAAAAATGAAGTTATTCTAAATCTAAATCATTAAGAAACCCGAATTTGACTGAAAATCGTACAGTCGGCGTCCGGCACATTGCCAGTTTAATTTAACCTCTCAGCGAAGCCGCCTGTGACGTAGCAGTTACTTGCAAGAATGCTTCAACTTTCAAATTTATTGCAGTTTATTTGAGTATCGCTGCCGAGGAGCTTAGTATCTGGTGAGGCTGGCGACTGAAGAATCTCCCAATAAAAACATACTCTTGGATTTGGCTCATTCAAATCAAGTGGTAAAATACTGGTGTCCAATAGGAATCTGGATTCTCAAGTTAGCTGCCAATGTCCATCGTTGATTATCAAATTAAATGCTAATTCTCATAATTAAGTGAAGTGCTAACTTATTGAAATCATGGGAACCGAGTTATCACCATTTCGTGCTACGTCACAATGCCAACGCTTCTTGAACATCTGGACCCTGATCAGAACTGTTTTCGGTTCTATCACCTCGATATCCAGCCGACGCTG
>Ga0181554_1004341_pt1 | contig 11556 bp, 11 predicted proteins | sample 011ome_16_FD_145602 | JGI IMG/M metagenome (GOLD analysis project Ga0181554, IMG submission 145602) | Coastal salt marsh microbial communities from the Groves Creek Marsh, Skidaway Island, Georgia - 011503CT metaG (spades assembly) | ecosystem: Environmental > Aquatic > Marine > Intertidal zone... | reverse complement strand
CGCTCGTGGTGTAGTCGATCTGCGACGAGAGGAAGGTAGCGGGTGGGTGGGTTGGGACGGCGTTCGCGACGACGGCGAGGCGAGGCGAGGCGAGGCGAGCGCGCGAAGGAAAAACATAAAAACATCCGACGCGACGGGCCGACGCGCGCCGCGCTCGCGCGCCTCGAGGTTGAGCTCCGCGTCCAGCGGCGCCGGGTTCGGCGTCGCGTCCAACCGCGTGACGTCCACGGTGACCTCGTACTCGCCGCTCATGCGTGCCGCGGGCGCGATGAGAGTGCGCGGTCGAAACGCGAACGAAACTCGTCGTCGCCAGCGTCGCGTCGCGGCATCGAGCTGATGAGGTGCCCACCCTGTCTCGTCTCGTCTCGTTCTCGCGTCGACGCGGCGACGCGCGCGCGACGGCCGCAGTTCATCGCGCGCGCGCGACCCGCGACCGCGCTCGGCGACGCTTCTCTCGTCGCGCCGTGCTCGAGCGGAGACAAACTCGCTCGCGCGTCGTCTCGCGACCGCAGCCGTCCGTCGCGGACCCGGAGGCCGCGCCTCGCGTCACGGAGCCGTGACGCGGGGGAACAGTCGTCGTCGTCCGCGATGCCGCGCCTGGACACGCTTCTCGCGCTGCACGACGTCCTCGAAAACAGTCCATGTGCGTCGAACGTCGTGCGATCTCGACGTCGCGTCGCGCGTCGCGGCGGCCCCGCGCGGCGGTCGCGCGTCGTCGTCCGCACCGCCCGTCCGCTCGCGCCTCTCGCCTCGTCCGTCTCCGAGAGAATAAATCTGAATCCATCGCGAACGACGCGTCATCCTTCGCCGCAGGGAAACACGTGGACGCGACCGACGCGATCGCAGCCGTGTGCCGCGCCTCCGCGCCGTCGTCCTCCTCGACCGCGCTCCCGAGAGAGATCACCGGCAGCGCGCTGATTCGCGCGCTCGACGACCTGGGCCTCCGCGCGGACGACATCCCGAACCGAATGCTGCAGGCTGTCACCGTGGACGGGCTCGCGCGCGCGAACAAGCGTTTCTCGCGCGGCTCCGCGGTGTCCACGAACCGCCTGACGTGCCTCGCGTGCATGCTGTGCGGCGGCGCGTTCGACGCGAAGGTGTCGCTGTGCTTCCAGAGCGCGGACGAGGACGAGAGACGAGCGCTGAGCGAGGGTCAGGCGACGCGTTTCTTCGCGCGGGACGCGTTCGCGGTAGCCGCCGCCGCCGCGAAATCTGCCGGCGACGGCGGCGACCTCGACTGGGCGAGCGACGTGTGGCGGCGGCGGTGCGAGATGCACTTCAAGGGGATGAGCGGCAACGCGTCGTCGAAATCGCTCGATTTTGAAGCGTTTAAGTCGCTCGTCAGGCAGAGTTTGGACGAGATGTCCGAAGCGGTGCTGGTGGACGACGGCGGCGGCGGACACGGCGATGTTGAAAACAGAAACGGTCGAAGCGTTTCCATCGTGACCGAAGACGCCGTCGCGGGGAAGCACCATCATCAGCGGTCGGAGAGCAACGTGAGCGCGGCTTCGGGGGAAGGCGTCGAGCTGACGGCCGCGTCCGGGGTGCTGTTGAAATTCATCGACTCGGTCTCGCGGTCGAGGGGCGGGCCCGGTTCCGTGCATCACTCGAGAGGCGGATCGAGAGGCGGGGGGTCGTTCGGGAGCTTCGGCGACCTCGCCGCCGCGACGGGTCCGAGTTCAGACGTCAGCGAGCTGAAGCGGTACCACGCCGCGCGACGCGCCGCCGGCGGCGGCGGCGGCGCGGCGGCGGCGGCGAACGCGTCCCCCGGTGAGCGACGAAATTCCGCGGGAGAAACGCTCTCGGTGCAGATACCGAGGTCGTCCTCGTATCACCAGCTCTCGCCGATCGCGGACGACGACGCGCGGACGGTCGCCGCCGCGAGCGGGTCCGGGTCGCGGATGCGTCTGACGAAGGAGGAGGAGGCGGAAGTCGCGGCGGCGGCGGCGGCGGCGGCGAAACGTGCGCCGCAGAACAAAACACCGCGCGCTTCGGCTTCGAAGACGCGGCGCGGCGGCGGCGGGGACGACAGCGCGAACGACGACCACTCCACGCCGTCGAACGGCGAACCCCCGCGCGATGATGACGACGACGACGACGACGACAAGCGACCGCCGCCGCTCACCGCCGAGCAGCGGAGAAGAGCGGAACTCCGAGCCGCGCTCGCGGCGGCGCAGAGCGAGACGATTCTCGCGATGGAGGTCCAGAACCGAGACGGCGGCGCTGAGGACTACGAGTCCGCGATGCTGTTCGTCCACGAGGTTGGCGTCCGAATGTTCATGTACAACATCGTGAAGATGCTCATCGTCATCGCCATCGTCGCCGCCGACGCGTCCGTGTGCGTCTGGGTCATGTTTCACTTTGGCATCGTCACCGGTCTGTCCGTGGTCATGGTAATCAACATCGCGCTCGCGTGCATCGTCGGCTACTTTGTGTATAAATACAGCGACCGCTCGAAGGGCAAGATGCACATGGAGTACGGTCAGCACCTCGTGAAAGGCTTCAGCGACACGATCAACTCGAGCGCGCTCGCGTCCACGGCGAATCAGCTCGCGGTGATCTCGAAGCAGATGGACGCCGCGGAGCGCAACATGGAGGAGCGGCGGAACGAGCTCGCGCGCGCAGGGTCGAGCTTGGAGCGGGCGACGAGCTTGGAGAGAGGCGGAGGAGGCGCGCTCTGGGGGGTCGGCGACGATGACGTCGGCGCGAGCGCGGGCGTCGCGTCGCCGGCGTCGCGGCGGTTTAGCGGCGGCGGAGAGTACGAGTACTCGCCGGGTTGGGACGACGCGGCGCGGTCGCCGCGGGGCCTCGACGCGGTGTGACGACGGTCGGTCGCGATGACCTTTCGCGATGACCTATCGCGATGACCTATCGCATCGACCGCGCGAATGTATCATAGCGTTGATGTGATATTACTCGTATTAAAATAAATGACTCGAAACTCTACTTCGTCCGCGCGCGCGAGAATAATGCGATCGACGTTTTCGCTCTTAAACTCGATCATCAGCGTCCCTGCGCGATGAGTTTCCGCGTGTCCTCGAGGTTCGCGTTCACGACGTCCAGTCGGCTCTTCGGCAGCGGCGCGATCCCGTTGAAGTTAAAGTGCCCGCTCACCTGGTTGATGGCGTTATAAAACGCTCTCCCAGACGCCGTTTTCGACGACCCCCCCGGCGCGTACTTGCTGCTCCAAACGTTCCCGTCCTTGACGAGCTGCCCTATCCTCTTCTCCCTCGTGAGGTCGTACACGTCCAGCGCGAGCACCTCCGCGCACTCGTCCACGAGCTTCATCGTGTCGAGCTGGTAGTTGGTCATGTTCGGGTTCGTCATCGCCTTCGCGAGCTCGACTTTTTTGTTCGCCTTCTGGTCGTAGTCCCCAAGTCCCCCGAGGTCTTTCCCGATCTCGTTCGCGCGACACTCCGCGCCGTCCGCGGTGGGATCGCACACCTTGGTTCGGACGCCCGCGAGCATGTCCGCGGAGCTCGCGCGCGCGGGCGAGACGCGCGTCGTCATCATCGCGCTCGTCGACGCGGCGACGAAACCGGCGAGCATCGCCGCGCGGCGCGACGGGAGCGACGGCGGCGTCGTCGCGGCGTCGTCGTCGTCGGACGAGGACGAGGACGAGGCCGAGGCGCGAACGACGACGAGGCTCGCGCGTCGCCGACCGCGATGGGACGCGGACGCGCGCGCGGAAGCGCGGAGCGTCGCGGCGGAGGAGACGGAGCCGATGGCGAGCGGCATCGCGGCGACGTGCGGGCGGATTGCGGCGTGCGTCGTGCGCGCGCGCGTGGAGTGCCGCCGCGACGCGACCGAGACGTCGAGACATGTCCATCGTCGTCGACGTGTCGCCCTCGCGCGGTTCGGAAGCGGAACTCGGTCGGTCGGCGCGTCGACCGACCGTGGTGAGACCTTCGTTCGCCTCGAGGTGCCGAGACAGACGCGACGCGCGCGATGACGCGCCGCTCGCCGTGGCGCGTTCGCGCCGCGGCGGCGGTCGCGCCGCTCGCGCTTCTCCTCCTCGCGGCGGTGGGATGCGCGGCGGAGATGAGGTGAGCGATGCGAACGAACGCGTCGCCGGTGCCGCCTCTCGTCCCCCGTCGATCGATCTCTCGTCATCATCATGACCATCATCATGACCTCCTCCGCCGTCGCCCCCCCAAACCCCCCCCGCCTCACCACCCCCAGTCGGCCACCACCGGACGACGCCGACGCCGCCGCCGCGCACGACGCGATGATCGCTCCTCATCGTCCTCCTCCCACCACGATGAGCGACGCGCGCGTCCTCGCGAACGCGGCGGCCGCGCGCGCGATGTTCCAACACGGCTACGACAACTACCTCGAACACGCGTTCCCGCACGACGAGCTGCGGCCGATATCCCGGACGTACACGGACTCGCTCGGCGAGCTCGGGAACTTGAAGCGCGAGCACCTGAGCGAGACGTACGCCGGCGTCGCGCTGACGCTGATCGACGCCACGAGCACGCTCGCGGTGTTGGGAAACGTCACTGAGGTACGTTCTATACACTGGTTCCCATACGACCGCGTTGGCGTGGTGAACGCCGATCCTTAAGGACTTTTCACGGCGCATCTCTCCGCCCAGCCCTCGCTTTCAATCCCCGCCTTCGACGCCTTTCAACTCCACCTGACGCCTTTGAACTCCACCCCGCCATCGCTTTGTATGGAACGACCCTGAGTTTACGAGGAACGTGCGATGGATGGAGCGAAACTTGAACTTCGACGTGGACGTGCGCGTGAACGCGTTCGAGTGTAACATCCGCGCGCTCGGCGGGCTCCTCTCCGCGCACGTCATCGCGGGCGGGGACATAGGGATGCTCGAGGCCGTCCGCGGGATGAAGGGCCGCGGCGCGTTCGGGACGAAGGGCGGCGGGCGCGGGCGACGAGCGTCGTCGTCGTCGTCGTCGTCGTCGATGGGCGAGGCGTTCATGCCGTCGTACAAGGGCGGGTTACTCCCGATCGCGCACGACCTCGGGAAGAGGCTCCTTCGCGCGTTCGACACGCGCACCGGGATGCCGTACGCGTGGGTGAACCTGCGTCGCGGCGTGAGAGAAGGCGAAGGCGCGTTCTATGTGGCGTCGGTCCCCGCGCGACCACGCGCGTTTTATCTCACACTGGTCCCCATACGACCGCGTCGGCGCGGTGAACGCCGATCCCTAAGGACTTTTCCCGGCGCGTCTCTCCGCCCATCCCTCGCTTTCAATCCCCGCCCTCGACGCCTTTCAACTCCGCTTCTGACGCCTTTCAACCCTCAGTCACCGAGAGCAACGTCGCGGCGGTGGGGTCGTTCTCGCTCGAGTTTGGCGCGCTCTCGCGTCTCACCGGCGACGACGCGTTCGAACTGGCGGCGACGAGGGCGACGAAGGCGCTGTGGTCGCTCCGCAACCGCGCGACCAACTTACTCGGGAACACGCTCGACGTGCAGACCGGGCGGTGGGTGGATCGAAGCGGCGGCGTCGGCGCGGGATGCGACTCGTTCTTCGAGTACCTCTTGAAGAAGCACGTCGCGTTCGGGGACGAGGCGCGTTCTCCTATTCACACCGGTCCCCATGCGACCGCGTCGGCGCGGTGAACGCCGATCCTTGAGGACTTTACTGTCTCCCGGCGTGTGTTTCTCTCTTCCCAGGGTCACTCGCTTTCAATCCCGACACACCTCCATGCCTTTCAACTCCATCTGACGCCTATCAACTCCACCCCGACGTTCGCTCGTGCTGGCCAGTGGAGCGCCGACGCGTTCTCCGACGCGTACGTCGCGGCGACGAAGCACTACCGCACGCCGGAGGGTTGGTACCACGAGTCGAACATGGACACCGGCGCGCCCACGCATCTGCAGGCGACGTCGCTGCAGGCGTTTTGGCCCGGGTTGCAGGTGTTAAACGGCGACGTTCGAGCCGCGAAAAAGACGCACGCGCGGCTGTGGAGCGTGTGGCGAAAGTACGAGATGTTCCCGGAGCGGTATCAGTACGTCGACGGCACGCTGCACGCGTCGGAGCGGTATTATCCGCTCCGGCCGGAGCTCGCGGAGTCGACGGCGATCTTGTTTCACGCGACGCGCGACGATTCGTATCGCTTCATAGGCGAAGAGATCATTCGGGATATCAACCGTCACGCGCGCGTGCCCGGCGGGTTCGCGTCCGTGAAGGACGTGCAGTTCAAAACCCTGGAGGACCACATGCACAGCTTCTTCCTCGCGGAGACGTGCAAGTATCTGTACTTGCTCTTCGACGACTCGTTTCTATCGACGCGGAACGTCATCTTCAACACGGAGGGGCACCCGCTGCCGGTGTTCGCGCGCGCGGACGGGGACGGGGACGGGGACGGAGACGGAGACGGGAGCGGGGCGCGGGGCGGATCGACCGACCGAGACCGACCCGTCGCGGGGTCGATCACTAACGCGCGACTGTCGCGGCATCGCGACGACGACGACGACGACGACGACGACGTGTTGTCGCTCCTGCGCGGCCCGCCGCCGGCGTCTCCGTCGCCGCGGCGGCGCGAGTACGTCCGGTACTGGGAGGATCCGAGCGCGGCGTTGTCGGCGGCGAGGCACGACGGCGCGGGAGGGGGGCTCACGACGCGGACGTGCGCAGCGGAGAACGAGGGAGAGGGCGAGGAGGAGGAGAAGGAGGACGTCGACGAGGACATCGACGAGGAGGCGCGAGATGGAGGCGGCGCGCGCGATGGAAACGAAGCGGGAGTGAGCGCCGCGTCGTCGCGGCGACGGCGGGGATGGAAAAAAACGGTCGACGACGTCGCGTTTAACGAGAAGACGCTTCGGAAGTTGCGGTCGACCTCGAAGCGGCTCCAGCGCGAGCTCAGGGACGCGATGCGCGCCGCGAAAGCGCGCGCGGAGGAAGAGGAGGAGGAGGAGGAGGAGGAGGAGGAGTACGACGAAGAGGCGCGCGCGAAAGCGGACGCGGACGCGTCGGTCGGCGGGTCCCCGGTTGGTGCCCGCGACGGACCGCGGTGCCACGTTCTGGACGCGGATCGAGACGCGCACACGTGTCGTGACGACAGCGATTGCGGCGTCGACGCGGACACGTGTGCGAAGCGGAAGTGTTCCGAGCACCGGTACTGCTACACGCCGGCGTGATGAGAAGCGTTGCGTGTTAGACCTCGCCGAAACATCTATCTTATAGTAGACTACTCGCAGGTTGTCTCCTTCTTCTTCTTCATCATCATCTTCATCATCATCGGTGCGCACACTGGTTCCCATACGACCCCGTCAGCGTGGTGAACGCCGATCCTTAAGGACTTCGCCAGTCTTCACTTCTTTCTTCTCGCTCCTCGTGATGATTTACGATCATCGACGCGCGGCATCGCAGGCCCTGCGATATATACTCACTTCCCCTCGAGCTCGCGGAACCGTCTCTCGAGCGGATCCTCCAGCTCCGTCGCCGACCCGCTCGCGGCGTCGTACGCGTCGCCGTCGCTCGCGAACTTCCTCGCCGCCTCCGCCGCGTTCGTCTCCGCCGCCGCCGCCATCTGATCCCTCAGGATCCCCTCCAACCGCTTCGCCTGCGTCGCGAGCGTCTCCACGGACCCCTGCACGCGATTCACGCGCTCCAACGCGGAACGCGCGCGATCCTTCGCGTCCTCTAAGCTCCCCAGCGTCTTCTTGCGCGCGGTGAGAAATCGCCGCGCGTCGTCGTCCGCGCCCGCGGCCACCGCCTCCGACGCTCTCTCGTACAGCTCGTTCGCTTCTCTGTCCAGCGCGCTCGCTTCCTCCAGCGCGAGCGCGTACGACTCCTTCGCCGTCGCGAGCGCCTCCTCCGCGTCGCGCAGCGACTCCGCGCAGTTCGTCACCGCGTCGAGGAGCTCCCGCGTGATGCCGCGCTTGAGGAGCGCGGCTTCCTCTTGCTTCGCGCGCCGCTTGTCCGCGCCGAGGTTGGCGCCGAAGTTGGCGCCGAGGATCGCGCCGAACGGGCCGAGGAGGAGGCCGCCGAGGACGGCGCCGCCGACGCCGCCTTTCACCGCGTCGTCCACGTCGAGGGGAAGCTTCGGGCGCTTCCCCTTGCCTCCGAACGCCGCGCGAACGACGATCGTGGTCGCGCGCGACGACGACGACGACGACGAAGATGGGGGCGCGACGCGAGACGGCGACGGGGACGAGGAAGACGACGACGACGCGGCGCGCGACGACGACGTAGGTCCGCGGCCCGCGAGGAGCGCGCGGCAGAGCGGCGAGCGCGTCGTCGAGATGGCGTGCGACATGACGCGACGCGCGTCGAGGAGTGCGTCGTCTCGCGACGAGGATGATCGTTAAAAATCTTTCGGCGACACGAGAGCGAGAACCGATAAGACGTCCGCCACTCCCCTCGCGCGCGCGCCGAGAGGAAGAACGCGTCGCGTCGATGTCCGCGACCCACGCCGCGCTCGCGGCGCGTCGCGCCGTCGTCCCCGCGCGCGCGTCCGCGTCGCGTCGCGCGCGGCGCGTCTCCTCGCGACGCGGACGCGCGACGACCACGACGACGCGCGCGGCGGTGACGGAGCCCGCGACGAAGATCACGTTCGAGGACGCGCTCCCGAGCGCGGTGAAAGACGGCGCCTCGCTGACGTGCGTCGGCGCCGGCGTGCGCGAGAAGAAGATCGCGATCATCAACGTCAAGGTGTACGCCGTCGCGCTGTACGTCGACGCGGACGCGTGCAAAGCGGCGCTGACGACCGGCGCGACGCCGCTCGACGGCGCGTTCGATAAGACGCTCGCGATCGAGCTCGCGCGCGACGTCGGCGGCGAGACGTTCTGGGACGCGCTCGAGGACGCGGTGACGCCGCGGATTCGCAGGATCGCGACGGACATGGCGACGAAGGAGGACGAGGACGGGAACTTCATGGCGACCGTCGCGGAGGCTGCGGAGGTGGCGGAGGAGGCGGCGATGGACGGCGCGGAGAGTCTCAAGGGTCTCTTCGCGGGCGAGAACCTGAAGAAGGGGACGCGCGTGACCATCGCGTGGCGCCCGAACGCGTCGGACGGCGGCGACGTCCTGTGCGTGAGCGTCGGCGGCGGTAAGAGCATCGCGAGCGCGAGCGAAGAGCTCGCGCTCGCGCTGTTCGACGTCTACCTGGGCGACGACCCGGTCAGCGACGCCGCGTTCAACGCCTTCACGAAGGGCGTCGCGAAGCTCGTCGCGCCGTTTTAATATTTTTAATATTTTTAAATCCTTCTTCGGCGCGCGCGGCGTCCAGTCCGACGCCGCCCTCCCTATCGCATCGCATCGTTCGTTCACTACGCGCGCCCTACAGTACGTCGCCCATCCTCTCCTCTCACGCGGAGACTTCGGGCTCTTCGTCCTCTTCTTTCGTCTCCGCGTCGTCTCCTCCTCCTCCTCCGCCGCCGCCGCCGCCGCCGCCGCTCGCCGCTCCTCTCTTCGCCGGCTCGACGAGCGAAAACGCCGACTCGTCCGCGCGCGTCCCCGTCGCCGCGCACGTCGTCAGCCACTCGATCGACACCGCGTGCGCGCCGCTCCTCTCCGCCCATCGCACCTTATCCGTCCGCCCTTCGCCCGCGTGCGCGACGACGTGCGTGGTGACGCCCTCGCGCGCCGTCGCGCTGACGGTCGTTCCATACAAGCGAACGTCGGGGTGGAGTTCAAAGGCGTCAGTTGGAGTTGAAAGGCGTCGAGGTCGGGGATTGAAAGCGAGGGGTGGGCGCAGAGAAACGCCGGGCAAAGTCCTTAAGGATCGGCGTTCACCACGCGAACGGGGTCGTATGGGGACCAGTGTATAGAACGCGCCTGACTTCCGCGCCGAGAGACGTCGCGAGCAACCACAGCGGATGTCGCTCCGGTCTCGGCTCTGAGACGGAGACGACGCGCGAGAACGTCAGCCGCGCGCCGAGCAGCGGGCCATCCCCCGGCACCGTCAGCAGCGCGCGCACGTCGCGCGCGTCCAACACGTCCCTCGCGTCGTCGTCGCTGACGACTTTCCAGTGCCTCTTCGGCGTCGGCGTCGGCGTCGGCGCGGCGTCCGACAAAATCGCCGCTTTTGTGTCCGACAAAATCGCCGCTTTCGTGTCCGACGCCTCCATCGTCGCGTCCGACGATGTTCCCGCGGCGGCGGTGCCGCGGAAAAACGCCGCGTGCGCCGTCGCGATCACCCTCAGGACGTCCCTCAGCTGCTCCCTGTCGCCGTTCGCGCCTTCGTCCTTCCACGCGCGCTCGAGGACGCTCCGCCCGGGCTGTCGGAACCCCGCGGCGCTCTGCGGGAAGAAGTGATACCGATCGATTCGGATCAAGTTCGCGAGGTTGTGCGGCCAGACGCGGTCGGTGTCGTCGACGATCAGGACGCTGCCCTCGGCGCCCAACACGATGTCCAGGTCTTTCGTCCTCGAGCACGTCGAGTCGCTGTTCGCGATGACGCGCCCGTTGAACAGCTCGCCGGTCGGGTCCAGGATCTTCGCCATCTCTCGCGCGTAGTTTTTGTCTCCCATCGTGTACACGTACAGTTGGCACATCGCGGACGCGGCGCGGAGAAACTCGCGCGCGCGCGGTCGCAGCTTGGTGAACATGCAGAGAGGCCGCAGGCAGCGCAGCTCCGCCAGCGGCGGCGACGTTCCGGGGTACGTCTCGGGCGTCGCGTCGCCGTCGTCTGCCTCCCTCTCCTCTTTCTCATCTTTCTCTTCGTTCGCATCTTTCGCATCTTTCTCCTCTTTCTCCTCCGTCGCCGTCGCTTTCTCCTTCTCTTCCTCCCCGGGCGGCGGCGGCGGCGGGAGAAGCGCGTCGCGCGCGGCGGCGGCGACGGCGGCGTCGTCGCCGCCCTTCTCTCGACACTCCCACGCGGCGATGACGCGATGTAACCCGTCGTGCTGCTCCTGCGTGAGCTCGCTGAAGCGCGCGCTGTTCAGCAGCGTGTGGTCCAAGTCGAGGACGAGGAGGAGCTTCCCGGACGTGAGGACTCTGCGCTTCTCCTCGCGCTTCGCCTTTTCGAGCTCGCTCGCGGAGAGCTCGAGGCCCTCGTGGATGTATCGCATCGACGTGCTCTTGTCTCCGCCTCCCGCGCCGCCGCCGCCGCCGCTCGCGTCGTCGTCGCCCTTCTCTCTGTGCTTCCCGCACCGGACGCAGATGTCGAACATGAACGCGGGGTGGGGAGGGCACGCGTCGTCGACGTCGTCGTCGTTCGTTTTCGCGTCCTCCCGCGTCGCGATCGACGACGACGGCGCGTCCCCGGTCCTCGCGCGCTTCGCGTCGCCGCCGTCGTCGCCGTCGTTCGCCATCGTCGCCTCCAGCTCCGCGGCGAAGTCGTCGTCGGAGTCGTCCGAGCTCCCGCTGGACGACATCGCGCGCGGGGAGGGGGGAGGCGCCCGGCGCGACTGGCCTTCATTCAGATCAGCAGGCGGGTGCTTCGCATTTCGAACAGAACCTCGGCTCGCGGGCGGAAAAAATACGTTTTCCGACTCACTGCAATTGCCCATACGCGCGCCATGTACAACATTTGCGTACTCGTACGCCACGCGATTTTCCGACTCCGGGCCGCGTGCAGAACGAAGAGACGCCCCCCCCCCCCCCCCCCCCCGCCCCTCCCCCCCGGGCCCCCCCCCGCTCAAGC
>Ga0181554_1004339_pt1 | contig 11565 bp, 9 predicted proteins | sample 011ome_16_FD_145602 | JGI IMG/M metagenome (GOLD analysis project Ga0181554, IMG submission 145602) | Coastal salt marsh microbial communities from the Groves Creek Marsh, Skidaway Island, Georgia - 011503CT metaG (spades assembly) | ecosystem: Environmental > Aquatic > Marine > Intertidal zone >... | reverse complement strand
CCGGGCCGGGCGCGGCGGGAGCGACGGCGCGCGTTACGGACGACGAGCGCGCGACGGAGGAGGTTGGGGGGATCGCGGCGGCGATGGCGTCGTTGGACGTGACGCCGGAGGAGGAGGAGGAGGAGGAGGTGGAGGAGGACGCCAGCTGTGCGGCGGCGGCGTGGGACGCGGTTCGCGCCGCGGCGGAGGGCGACCGACCGACGCCGACGCCGACGCCGACGCCGACGCCGATGCCCGCGACGCCCGCGACGCCCGCGACCGCGCCGCCGCTGCCGCGCGGTCGACGCGTCGTCATCGCGGTCGACGGATCACGCGTCTCGCGACGGATGACGACGTGGTGCGTGGAGCGTCTTCTGCGGCCGACGGACGAGGTGATCTTCGCGCACGCGTTGAAGGGCGCGACGGAGGCGTTTTCCCGCGAGCATTACGCGGGCGCGGTGTCGCGCGCGGAGAGAGACGTGGAGGCGGCGTGGGATGAGATCGAGCCCGCGCTGCGCGCGGAGTGGACGCGCGCGCCGTACCCGGAGCTCGGACCGGGGGAGAAGACCGAGACCAAAAAATCCACCCGAGGAGACGAAGAAAAAGAGCCGCCGCCGCCGCCGCCGCCGCCGCCGCCGCCGCGCGGGGTGCTGTTCGCGGGCAAACAGAACGCGTCGCTCGTCGAGAAGCTCCCGGACGCGCCGTGGAGCGAGCTCGACGCGTGCGTGCTCGCGGTCGCGACGTTTCTGAGGACGTATAAGTGCGCGTACCCGCCGAGAGGGGCGCTGCCGCCGCCGCCGGCGCGGTTCGCGCTCGCGACGCTCGCGGCGACGACGCGCGCGGACCTCATCGTCGTCGGGTCCAGGGGGCTCACCGGGTTGAAGCGCGGGGTGATGCGGAGCACGAGCACGTACTTGATCGAGAACGCGTCGTGCCCGTGTTTGGTGTACCGAGAGCCGCCGGTGAGCGAACCGTTCGAGATGGACGGATGATGAGTAGACTGACGCGATCTCAGCGACGGGAGGACAGATGAAAAAGACGACAGGATGAGACGAGACGACCCGCGGACGACTTCCGCGAGCACCGCGTGATGAATGAATCGCATAAAAAATAAATGACACGATAACGTCGAACGCGCAGAACACGCACGTCCGTCGACGCGAGCACGGCGTCCGCGCGTCACAACCCGTAGTGAAGCTTCAACGCCTCGTACACGTAGAAACTCACCGCGGCGGCGGGGAATATCTTCGCGTAGTTTGGCACCAAACCCGCGTACAACGCGCCCAACCCCTCCGTCTTATACACGCACTGGATCCCGTGGAACACGTTCTTGTACTTCACCGTCAGCGCCGCGGATGACCCAGCGCTGACCGCGGACGTCATCCCGCTGACCTGTATCCGCCGCTGGACCATCTCGAGCGGGTACACCGCGGTCTGCGCCGCCGCGCCGGCGAGGCCGCCGAAGAACAACGTCGGCAGCGGCCCAATCTCCTGGCCGGGTTTCAACGTCTTCTTGTACGCGGACTTACACGCGTCGTACACGAAGAAGTTCACCGCGCCGTACGGCGCGACCCGGATCATGTTCACGCTGAGACCTTTCCACAGCGCCATCGGGCCTTCATTTCGCATCAACCCCGACCACGCCTCGCCCATTCGCATCCCCGTGGACGTTACCCTCGAACGAAGCGTGTCCACCGGATGCGTCAACGCCGTGCCCGCCATGGACGCGAGCGACCCGCCGAGCATTCTCTCGCCGCCGCTCAGGCTCAATTCCTCGTTCCCCTGTCCAGCGCCACCGCCACCGTCGCGTTGATCGCGTTTCAAACGCAGCCGCGACTTCTTGAACGCGTCGAAGCAGTAAAACTCCACCGCCTTGGTCGGCGCGATGCGCATGACGTTGAGCAGATTCCCGCGGAACAACCCGGCCGCGCCCTCCGTGCGAACGATCCGCCGTAACGACCCCATCACCCCGCCCTCCGAGGCGACCTTCCCGGAGTCGATCATGTACTCGATCTTCACGCGCTCGAGAGGCGCGACGACGGACCGAGACACGCCGCCGCTGACGGCGCCGACGGCGAGATGTTTCAGCGTCGCGTGGTTTTTATTATCCGAAGCGGACGCTTCCGCTCTTTTCCCATCCCGCTCCGCGTTGGCGTCCGCGCCGCCGCGCTTCTGACGCGGCTTCTTCTGCGACTTCGTCTTGCCGCCGACGGCGCCGTTGCGCGCGGTCATCGTCGGCGCGTTGCGGACCAGGCCGACGCCGGTCAACGTCAGCGACGCGCTCGCGAGAAACGCGGACGCTCTGCTCTGAAGCCGCCCGTCGATCTCGCCGCCGGGTGAAGACGACGGCGTCGTCGCGGGTTTCGCGAGACGAGCGAATGGCGCGCGCGCGCGCGAGTCGTCCGCGGCGTCGACGCTCCCCCGCAGGGTCCATCCTCGCGCGTGTTCGATCTCGCGATCGCGCCTGTGAACGACGAGGTGGGTCGACGGAACAGAGCGGGGAGGGTCGCGGTCAGGGAGGCGCGTCGTTTCGGCGGGGAGGGCGAAAAGCGCATCCGACGGGGCACTCATTCATCATTCGGGCGTTAGTTGTCATCCGCGCGGGACGCACCCGTCGTCGTCGCGCGCGCGCGCGCCGAAGAGCCCGCGTCGCGCGGGGGGATTCGTCCCGGGCATGGTCCCACGACCTCGAGCGCGCGGTGCGTCCCGTGCGCGACTTTCCCGCGCGCGCTCGTCCCCGCGCGCGCTGTCGCAATGCCTTCCTTCTAAACCTGGTTCGGCAGAGGTGGTCTCGACCGCGGGATGAATGGGTTTGGATTGCCAAAATCGCGGATTCGGGTTTCGCGGTCTACGCCGGCGTGACAACGTCCGAACGGCTTGAAACCGGAGCTTGGCTTGAAAGTCGTTAGAATACCTAACAATTGAAAGGAAAACGAATCGTGTTCATCGCGTCGCGCTACGATGAAAATCTTCTACAGGTATGGAAAATCTATCTCGGGGGCGGCTAAGTTGTCGGCAGGGTAGTCCGGAAGAAATTCTCGTTAACCAGCCGTCCTCCCACTCTGTCGATCAGTAGACCGCGCGCGCGTCGCCTCGCGTCCGAAGCGACTCCGACGATGTCGGAGTTCTTCTGGCGCAGCAGCGATGCGGACTCGGACGACGGCAGCGAGGGATCGCTGGACACGCTCCCCGGGCCGGAGGAATTCTTACACGAGGCGCGAAAGGAATTAAAATTGGAACGCGCGGCGCGATCGTCGCCGCTCCCCGGCGTCGCCGCGTCCGCGATCGGCGCGAGCGGGGACTCCACGCTCCCGCCCGTGCCCGTAGACAGCAGCGACGACGACGTCCTCGACGCCGCGAGCGCGGGCGACGACGACGGCCGCGCGTCCGCGGCGGACGACGATCGAAGCGCGTCGATTCCGTCCGTCTCCGCGCGCCAAGCCTCGCTCGAGGACCGCGTCGAGAGCGCGGTGTTGGACCAACTCATGGCGGACGCGATCGAAGAGTTCATCGTCCCGCGCGCGACCGTGGACGCGCTGGAGCGAAACCTGGAAGACCGCGTCGGGGCGGACGATCCGAGAGGCGCGGCGTCGCCGTCGGATCCGCTCCCGCCGATGCGCCCGCCGACGACGAAGATACTCCATCCGGTCGCGTCGCCGTCGCCGCCGCCGCGGTCGCCGTCGCCGTCGCCGTCGCCGTCGTCCCCGCCCGCGATCGCGGTCGACGAAGCCCGGCTCGCGCTGTCGAACGCGCTGCACGCGATCGCGGACGACCTCGTCTCGAAGAGGTACGACGGCGGCGACGTCGACGAAGATATTCCTCTCCCCGCCGCCGCAGCCGCCGAAGACGACGTGCGGAAAGAAGCCGTCGGCGTCACGGGCGCGATCGTCAAGACGTGGCGCGCGTGCGAGGAAGCGTCGACGTTGATCACGAGCTTGATGACCGCGGAGGAGAAGAAGCGCGAGGGGAGCGTCGGTCGGGCTTCGAGCGCGTCCCCCGGGAGGGTGCGGACGCGGTCGCCGACGACCAAAGCCGAGGCGCGGCTGGCGCTGGAGGACTCCGTGTTCGCGGAGTGGACGGAGAGTGGGCTGAACGCGGACGTGCTGGTCACGGACGACGACCGCGCGCTTCCGAGCGCGAGCGAGTGGCCGCTCTCGCCGAACGCGCTCGGGCCGAGGGCGGTGGTGGACGTCGTCGTGGGCGAGGATGAACACGTCGTCGTGCGCGTGCGAGTGACGGAGCCGCCGTCGCCGACGCGGTCGCGCGCGTCGTCGCGCGCGTCGTCGCGCGTCGAGTCCCCGGTCGCGTCTCCGGTCAAGGCGGCGGCGTCTCCGGTCGCGGCGGCGGGTCGCGAGCCTGTGCCCGTGGTTCCCGTGCCCGCGCCCGCGCCCGCGCCCGCGCCGGCGAAGAAGACGTTTGGCTGGACGGAGCTCATGGGCAGACTCGCGTCGTCGTCTCTGCGAAGAATCCAGCGGAACATCGGGGTCTCGAGCGAGACGCAGACGGGGGAGGAAACGGAAGTTGTGATGGAAGCGACGCCGGAGGATGTCCCCGCCGAGGCTCCTCGCGACGAGGACGTTCACGCGGAGGCGCCGCCCGCGCCGGAGCCGGCGCCGCCGCTTCCGCGCGCGGTCGAGCGGAGCGCCGGCCGCACCTTGGACGACTGGTGCGACCTGCGGAACATATGCGGGTACATGTACACGACGAAAATAGCCTCCACCGCGTTCGACGCGTGGATCGTCGCCGTCGTCCGCGGGCGCGAGCGTCGGAAGCTCGCCGCGGAGAGAGAAAAGGCGATGAAAGTCGTCGACGCGGAGATCGCGCGCATGGAGAGCGTCCAGCGCGCCCTGCGTCACTGGAGAGCGGTCGTGAGGGAGATCGCGCACGTGCGCAAGCTGCGTTATAAGTCCGTGTCGCGGTCGTCGATTCGGAAGCTCACGCGGTCGCCGCTGCCGGCGGCGTCGTCGGCGTCGCCGAGTCGGCGACGCGCGACGAGCGTCTCTCCGAGGACGACGCGCGACGCCGACGCCGGGTACGGGTACGGGTACGGGTCCGGGTCCGGCGAGCGGAGGATCTCGAACAGCGCGTCCGCGCCGCGCGGTCGCGGCGAGGGCGTGACCCCGCACGCGCTGTCGCTGACGCCGTACGGCGTCGACGAGACCCCGGCGCCGACAACGACCGCGAAGTTCATCGTGCCGCCGTCGTTTTGACGAGGTTGACGTCGCCGTCGCGTTTCTTTCGCGTCGAGAGGGCGTCGACCCGAGTCGCGACGCGTAGGATCGCTCTATTATATTAGTTTTAATTTCCACTCTAAGAGTTGTCTCGACTCGCGCGGCGCTCATCGTACTCGAGCAATTTCCGCTCCCGCGCGAGCTGCTGCTCGGCCATGAACTTGTCCACCTGCGCCTTCCTCGACGCCTCCCACGCCGCCTCTTCCTCGTCTTGAATCTTGCTCACGTGATTCCGCTCCAGGTTATGCGACGGCGTGAGCCTCCGCGTAAACTTTTTCCCCTTCGCCGCCGCCTTCTCCGCGGCGATCTCCTCCTGGTCCGCGAGGTCGTACGTCATCTCCAGCGCGACCTCCTCGGACACCCTCTTCTTTTTCATGAACCCCAGCTGCGTCAACGCGAAGGTCCGGACGTAGTGCGGCGTCTTCGACTGCAGATCGATCGGCTGGAATCTCGCCGCGGGGTGGCGGTTGTAATACGCGCGAATCAGCCTGTCCTCCGGGAAGACGATCTTCGACGGTTTGTTCCCCGCGTATCGCTTCGTCGGCGGGACACTGCGAGAGCGGGAGGGGGGGGACGGCGAGGGGGGGAAGAGGTCGTCGTCAGTCGCGAACCCTAAACGAAGAAAAAGAAAGAGAGCACGAGCGACGATCTCGCGCTGCAGACGCCGCGCGAGGAGCGACGACGCCGCGCGAACGGACGTTCACGACGCGTAGCGCGCGATGGGACGGACGCGGCACGGGGACGGGCGAGGCGGGCACGCACGCTCGCATCGCGTCCAACCACGCCGGCTTCGAGACCGCGCCCGAGCGCATTATTTTCTCAGCCATCTGCAAGAACGGCATCGCGCGTCCAGCCTTCGTCTTCGACTTGAACTGGCTGATCGCGAGCAAGCTCTTGTCCAGGAAGTGCTTCTCATCCAAGATTGTCATCGCGCCCGCGCGGGGCGTGCGAACCCGCTCGACGCGCGATCGGATGCTCCTCGCGCGCGCGGGGGGTTATGACGTCGCGAGCGGGTTCCGACGAGTTTTTCGGCCCCCGAGCGACGATTTTTCGCTGAGATCACTGGCGTGGGTGGAAAGCGCTAGCTAGTAGCCCTACGCGTATTCGTCGTCGTCCTCCCGCCGCCCGTGCTCGTACGCGCGCCACCCCTCCACGTCGTTCTCCTTCCACTTCGGCGGCCTCGGCACGTCGCTGAACACCCAGTCGTTGATCATCGCCCGGTGCGCTCTCATTCCCTCCGCGCTCGCGGCGAACCTCACCGCCTCCCCCGCGCTCGAGAAGAACACGCCGCCGCGCTTCGCCTCCATGGCTTCCGTCCCCGTCGTCCCGTTCACCGTCCCGCCGCCCTCGCGGACGAGATACACGCACGGGCCCTTCGATACCGCGACGTCGTAGACGTCGTTCGGCCCCAGATTGATCGTCTCGAGCTGGAACTCGTCGAACGGAGGGACGTACCGCCGCGTCTTCTCGTCCACGACGTCGCCGCACAAAATCTTCGTCGGGCCGCACGCGTACCTGAGGGTCGTTCCATACAACGCGACGTCGGGGTGGAGTTCAAAGGCGTCAGTTGGAGTTGAAGGCGTCGATGGCGGGGATTGAAAGCGAGGGGTGGGCGGAGAGACACGCTGGAAAAAGTCCTTAAGGATCGGCGTTCACCACGCCGACGGGGTCGTATGGGAACCAGTGTAAAGGACGCGTACGTCAGCATCTCCACGAGCACGTCCACGTCGCGCAGCTTGGGCGTGAGCCCCGCGCGCACGACGTTATCGCTCGTCGCCATGCACTCGATGCACGTCCCGGCGAGGTACGCGTGCGGCTCGTTCGCGGCGAGATAGATGCACTCGTCCGGCTCGAGCTTGACGTAGTTGAGGAGGTAAGCGCACAACACGCCGACGTCCTTCGGGTACTGCTCGCACAGACGCAACGCGAGCGCGTCCACGTCGCGCAGCGTCGCCGGGTCCGCGGCGGAGAGCCGTTTTTGGAGCGTCTCGACCGCGTGCTCGATCTCGGGCTTCTCCGCGCGCATGACCGCGGCGAAGACGCCCTTGATCCGCCGCCGGCTCGCCGCGGGGACCCACCCGACCGAGTTGGGCATGTATCCCAAAAAGTCCTCCGCCGCCTCGCCCGCGACGGCGGCGAGCTCGGGGACCTCCGTCAAGTTCTTCGCCATGTCGTTGTGGCACACGAACCCGCACAGGGCCTCGAACGGCGTCACCGCGAGCGTCATCTCCGGCTTGTGGTTGTCGTCCTTGTACGCCGCAGGGTTGGACGCGTGGAGCTTCGCCGCGAGCTTTTTGTCCGGGTGCGCCTGGATCGACAGCGCCTTCGCGACGGAGAGCACCTTGGTCAAGAACGGGAGATCGGGGCCGAAGCGCTCGAGGACGCGCTCGCCGAGGTGCGCGCGCGCGTCCGACGCGATGGTCTCCTTGAGCCCCGCGCCGGTGCCGACGACGACGGACGGACCGGAGGGGTGCGTGCCCATCCATAATTCCGCGTGCGGCTTCGTCGCGTCCGACGCGACGCCCGCGTTCGCCTCGCCCAAGGACGACACCTCGGAGTCGCCGACGACGCCCCAGTCGTAGTTTTGCACCGCGCACGTCAGCGCGAGAACCATGGCGCGAGACCTCCTCCGGGGGGGTATCGCCGCGGCGCCGCGCCCGTCGTTGTGGCGCGGGGTGCGCGCGCTGAAGGCACCGGAACCCTCGAAGAGCGCAAAAACCTCGATCGAGCCTTGGTATCGAGCCTCCCAACTCCCGACCTCGTACGATGACTTTGGCCTTTCCCAAGGGTTTACGAACCGTGAAATCGTCTCGGTGTTTTAGTGGCACTTTTCTCAGACTAGAACGCATACGATTTTCCAGGCCGCGGGTGTTGTCGAGACCTGTGATTCGCCGCGGGTGTTACCACCAGCTTCCAGTCTCATAGCAGGGACGCGCGCACGTTCTTGATCCACTACCCGTTGCGGCGACCGATCGTCCGCGGCGCGCGTCGTATCCAACCAAGGGTTCGGACGCAGATCGGTGATAACGTATGGCGACGCGGTCGTTCTCGCGCACGGCGAAGACGACTACGCGGACGACGCGGACGGGGGCGGGGCACTTCCCGGGGGAGGAGGGCGCCGCGCAAAGCGGTCCGTGGACGGGATTCAGGCAGACGACGACGACGCGCGGCGGCGGGATGGCAGCGGCCGGGGAGAGCGAGCGGCTGCTGGAGAGGGATGATGACGAGCCGAGGTCGAGTTGGTGTAACGTGCGTGCCCTTCCCGACGCTCCGGGCGCGCGCGCGTCGATCCGTCGACGTTTCCGCGCGCTTTTGAACGACCGCGCCCTTTTCTTGAATTTGCCCTAGAGGGGGCCGATTCGCTCTGATCCGTCGTTCGCGATCGCTGACGCGCCTCCCCTCACTCCCCGCGCGTGATCTCTGCAGAAATGGACGATCCTCGCGTTGGTGCTGGCCGCGATCGTGTTCGCGTACTGGAAATTCGGAGACTACATCTTCTTTTGGAACCACTTGACGATCAGGTTCGGGTGGAAGAAGGACGACGAGGACACTTCGCCGCCAGCACCACCGTCGGCAAATTACGACGGCGACGTTTTCAAATTCCTCACGAAGAAGGGCGACGACGACGCGAAGGTGTTCGGGTACCTCACCGGTCGCTGAGCGCGTGTTAACTTACTCACTCTAGCTTGTTGTGTAAATCCTACGGAAACCTACCTGCGACGCTCGGCCTCGGCGCCGCGCTCCCCGCGTCCTCGCCCGCGGCCGCCTCCGCGGCGCTCAGCAGCTTAAATACCTCCTCCACGCCGACGCGATTCCCAACCTTCAGAACGTCCGAATCCACGCACAGCGACCCCGGGAGCGTCTCCTTGAGGTCGTCCTCGGGCGCGATCGCGAAAACCTCGGGTCCGCGTCCGCCGTCGTCGCCGTCGCCGAACAGACGCATCCTCCTCGCGGCGTCCGGGTCGTCCCTCGCGATGACGAGCGCGGCGTCTAGCGTCCCGAGCGAATCCCCGCGGCGCTCCGTGGTTATCCGCGCGTGCTCGTCGGTCACGCCCCACGCCGTGCGCATGTGCGGCGGCGTCAGGAGCACGCGGCGGACGGCGAAATACGCCGCGCGCGACAGCGACTTCATCAAGCGCGACACCATGAGGTCGACGCCGTCGTCCTTCGCGGCGGATCTCAGCTCGTCGAGACGGCGAATGCGCGTCGTCGTCGTCGCCGCGGAAGAAGATCCGGATCCGGGCGCCGAGGGCGGCGGCAGCGTCCGCGTGCACAGCACCAGCACGTGCGTGCACCCGTCGGACGCGGCGGCGCGAATCGGAATCGGCTCCATCACCGCCGCGTCCACGAGCCTCTGCCCGCGGTGACGCACCGGCTCGCTCCCCGCGAGGGTGGGCACCCACGCGCTCGCTTTCAGGCACCGTTTCAGGTCGTCGATATCTTCGAACGGCGGGGACAACAACACCGGCGACAGCGCGTCCAGCGACGTCGCGACGATCTTCAGCGGCACCTCGGAGGCGAGCACGGCGGCCCACGTCAACGGTCGGTCGGTTATGCCGTCCATGACGCCGTCGACGAGGTACGAGATGTCCATCGCCGGCGCGGACGCGGCGCGCAGGTACGTCGCGTCGTCGTCGTCGTCGTCGTCGTCGTCGTCGAAGGACCCGGACGCGGACGCGGACGCGTGGGCGGCGGGCGGCGGCGCCGACGCCGACGCCGGATTGTTTTCTTCAAACGTGCGCGTGCCCCTCCGCTCGCGTCGCCGCCGAAAGTTCGCCCTCGACCCGAGCCTCGCGAGCGAGAGGAACTCCCCGGAGACGAGATCTTCCTCGTACGCCGCCACGCCCTCGGGCTGCTTCGCGAGGTAGTACGTCAGGTTCATCGCCCCCGCGCTCGAGCCGTACGCCGCGTCGAAGCAGTCCCAGTACCCCATGCGAAGGAGCTCGCCGCACTGCGCGGCGGAGACGACGCCGCGCATGCCGCCGCCCTCCACGGCGAGACCGATTCGCATGCCGTCGGTGCGATGCCCCGGGCGGCTGCCTTCGCGCTTGCGCTGGAGGAGCGCGCGTATGACCGGGTGCCGCGCGTTGGACGTCGCGCCCGACGACGACGACGACGACGGCGACGACGACGACGAGGACGAGGACGAGGACGCGTCGTCGTCGTCGTCGTCGTCTTCGGAGCTCCAGTGCGGCGTCACGACGCGCACGCCGAGGGCGACGTCAGGGCGCGCGTCCCGCTCGCACTTCAGCGCGCTTCCCTCGACGCCGCGCGCGTCCAGAAGCGGCGAGAGCCAACGCCACTCGCGATGACGACTCGACGCGCGCTCGGCTTTTTCGTCCCGCTCTCCTCGCTCGACCGCGTCCGCCAACGACGCGCGCGCGCGCCACCGTTCGCATCCTCGCGCGCGGGGCGCGACGCGATATCGCACCGCGACCGGGGTCGCGCGCGCGCGCGTCGCGGCCGCGTGCATGGGGCGTGCGGAGAGTGTGCCTACCGAACTGAAGGATGGATCTTTTCAAGCCCGGCTGACACTCTTCTGCATCGCTTGCGCTTTGTCAGAACATTTTCCAGTCGATCTCGCGAACCGTTCGAGAACGACGCGGGAGGGACGCGCGGAAACGAACGCGGTCGCGATCGCGACGAGGCACACCGCGTCGACGATCGAGCGCGCGAGAAGCGATTCGCGCGCGCGCACGTTTAAGCAGCGACGTTTAGCGTCTTAATACAATGCACGCGTCTCACCGAAAAAATCATCTCCCCCGCCATCCTTCGCGGTTAGCAGGTCTTCCCGACGATCTTCGCCGGGGCGACGCGCAGGAGGTTGCCCCTCTTCCCCGGCACGGACCCCTTCACGATGATGCAGTCGTCCTCGACGCGCATGACCTTGAGCTTCCTCGCCGTGACGGTCTCGTTACCCATCTGCGAGTGCATCTTCTTCCCCGGAAAGATGCGCCCGGGCGACGTCCCCGCGCCGACGCTTCCGTGTTGGCGGTGAGACTTCGACCCGTGCGTCATGAGACCTCGGGAGAAGCCGTACTTCTTCACCGCACCCTGCCATCCCTTACCGATGCTCGTGCCGCGAACGTCCACGACGTCGCCCTCCTTGAACATCTCCGACGGCTTGAGCTGCTGACCCGGGGCGTGATCGCTCGCCTCCTTCAGGCGAAATTCCTCGAGGTGACGCATGGGAGGGACGCCAGCCTTCGCGCAGTGGCCCACCTCCGGCTTGGTGATTTTGTAGTCCGCGACCTGGTCGTATCCGACCTGGACGGCGTTGTAGCCGTCGGTGCCCTCGGTTTTCACCTGACATCGCGAAGAGGGGATTCGGGGGGGGGGGGGGGCGCGTCAGCCC
>Ga0181554_1004338_pt1 | contig 11568 bp, 6 predicted proteins | sample 011ome_16_FD_145602 | JGI IMG/M metagenome (GOLD analysis project Ga0181554, IMG submission 145602) | Coastal salt marsh microbial communities from the Groves Creek Marsh, Skidaway Island, Georgia - 011503CT metaG (spades assembly) | ecosystem: Environmental > Aquatic > Marine > Intertidal zone >... | reverse complement strand
TTCGATTCGATTCTTTTCCCGAGTGGATTACTCTTCGAGAGATTTTCTTTCCCGAGGAGTACTTTACAAGATGGTGGCGAAGACGACGAAGACGAACGCGAAGACAACAAAAGGTGGTATTCAAAAGAAGTCGTCGTCAAATGCTGCGCTCGCTGCGAAAACTGCCAAAACACTTAAGAAGAAGAAGAAGAAAAACAACACGAAGAAGAAAAGCACAGAACCAAAAGAAGAGAAACCAAACTCGAGCAAGTTCGGATTTTTGCACCGCGCCGACGGTACGAACGCGAAGAAGAACATATCATCCTCCGCGTTCGAACGCTCCGTTGCCAACTTTCCAAAGTTTGACCCGGAAGCAGGGTCCTCTGTGTACGGCGTTTCGTCGTTATTGCATAAAGACCACAAGCGATGGACGCTGGATTTACGTTCGGATTGGCGTTTCTTTCACGTGGTTTCCTTCGTCGTGAACTTTAGCGCGACGTTGTTACTGCCAATATTCAAACCGGAGGAGTTGGAGCGAGGTTTGCTTTTCCCGGAGGAGTGTTCGAAGTTGATCGAGTTGATGTGTCGGTTGATGTTTTCTTCGGGAGAAAACGACGAGAAAGAAGGCGAGAAGGAAGTGGTGAAGGAAACGCTGACGATTGGCGATTGGGAGGGACAGTTGATTTGGTTGTGCGGCGAACTCGCGGATGAGAATCCGGACGAGTTTCCGCACGGGAATCCGTTGGATGAGCAAAACGCGTTCGTCGATGCGAGCGAAGCGAAGATGAAAAAGTTGAAGACGTTTTTCTCGGTCGATCCGATGACGCGATTGGATATCTTGTGCGCGTTGTGCGAAGATAAAGCGGTGCAAAGTGAAATCGTGAAAGAAAACATGGAGGATCGCGCCGAGCGCGCGAGAAAAGTCGCCAGAATCTTGGAAATGGAAAACGAGAGGAAAAAGAGAAAGGAGAAGGAGAAAGGTCAAAGGAAGACCGATTTAAAAGCATCGACTGAAACGTATTTCACCCACGACGCGACGGCGGAAGTTCTTCGAGACAGAGACGTCCACGGAAACTCTGTCGGCACCGACAGCGAAGGTCGGTATTACTTCACGCTCGGCGACGCGTCTCCGAGAGTTTGGAGGTGGGATAAGCTGAAAGAGGCGGACGCGAAGGAGGTATTTAGTTACGACGGCGTCGAGCCGGCGTGGCAAACAATTTCGTGCACGTTAGAGGAAACGGAAGCGTTAGCGATAGTATTAGAGAGATCCTCCGGGAGTGAAGATCGCGCGTTGGCGAGTTACTTAAAGAACGCGTTCATACCGCTCCACGCGAGACAACGCGCGATCGACCTGGACGCCAAAAAACGGAGAGAGGCGAAAATGAAAGAACAAGAAGCCAAGGAAAAGCGCGAAGCGGAATACCGCGCTAGAGAAAATAGAAAACGGTCCGGACGAATCGCCGTCAAAATGATCGAACAAGAACAAGCTCGGTTAGAGAAGATCAAACAGGAAAAGTGGGAAGCGGAAAAATTCGAACGACGGCGAGAGGCGTTGATTACCATGAACGACAACGCTCGTCACTGGATGTTTTTACCGTTGCGATTGAGAGAAAAAACGGACAAACCAGCTGGTTTGCCCGTGGATGCGTTTGTCGTGCAAAAAGGCAAAGGGAAACCCAAAGCGGTGTTAAACAGACCAGACTTAAACGCGACGTTTGTCAGTTTGAAAGATTTGAACAAAACGACGATTACGAAGAAGAATCAACGCCTGTTCGGTATGGCGTGCGTGGATAAATTTTTTTCAATCTTATGGCCCGAAGACGGAGGTTGGTACGACGGGTGCGTCGTATCTTACGACGAAGCGACGCGAGAACATTTCGTCGCGTACGAAGACGGATCGACGGAACACGTCAACTTGGATAAACAGAGAATCAAGTATAAACACGACGTGGTCGTGAAGAAATACGTGGACGAGGCAACAAACATCACGAGCTACTCTTGGTACAGAGCGAAGAAATCGGCCGCGGAGAAGGAACTTACCATCGACGAGCTGATGTTAGAGTACGTGACCGGTCACCACCCGGGAACGGTGTTAGCGCTCGATACGAACGTTTTCGACGTGAGAAAATTTCATCGCCACAAACCGACCGGCGGCGAAGACGAAGAAGGAGCAAAAGTCGAGAGGGAAGAAGATGATGACATTGGAGGGGACGCGACGACTTTTACTACGTTCCCAGAGCGAGGCGACGATGAAAACGATGATGAAAACGACGGCATCAACGAAAGCGTCAAAGTGTCGACGTGACGATTGACGTCCGCGCGAAAAACGTATAAAGTAAAACTTTATAAGAAGAAGAAGAAGAAGAGCAAAAAAGAGTGCAAAAGTCAAGAGAAACGCAACGCAATAAACGCTTAGAAATGTAACGCGTTTAAGAAATAGAGAAAGATATGCGCGTTTACTGCTATACAACCGCCTCGTTACGGATGCGCTTTTACGCGTTTTTCGTGACATTTTTATCTCAATTTTGGATCAAAAAGACCTGCCATTTTCGGAAAATACTCCTGATTAATTTCTCCGTCTTCTTCGTAAACACACGCGCATACTTTTCGAGTCACTTTTCCTCGCGCACGATACACACGCATCCAAATAGCGTTGTTTTTCGTCGAGAGTACACTTTTTTACGCTGATTAAGAATACACACACATCATGAGCGATTTAGATTGGGACGACGAGGAGTTCGAACCATCTGCGGTCGTCCAAGAGAAAGCGCAATGGGACGACGAGGAAGAAGAGGAAGAGGAAGAAGTCCCGGTGGTGGCAAAACCGAACACGAAGAAACCAACGAAAAAAGCAGAGGTAAAAGCAGCGTACGTGGACGAAACCTTGGCGGACCCGATCGCGGAAAAACTGAGGCAGCAAAAGCTCGTCGAAGAGGCTGATTTAAAAGCCGCGATTGAGTTGTTCGGCTCCGAGGAGGATTTCAAGGACTTCAACTTGGAAACGTTCGAACCAAAAAACGCGAAGGATTTTGAAAAGCTCGCCACCGCATCCGTAAAGAAACACTTTTATACACACAGGAACAGTCCTCACTATAAAGTGGCCGTGAAGACGTTCATTAAAGTTGCGTTGAGCGAGTTTCCGGGAGCGGATGTGAAGGAGATTGAGTCGCACGTCGCGGCGCTTCGGAACGAAAAGATTAAGAAAGAAAAAGAGATGCAACAAAAGAGTAAGAAAGCGACGAGTGGGAGTAAGAAGAAGTTTATCAACACCGGGAGCACGAAAGGAGACGCAGGGTTGGACGATTATAAGTACGAGTATCAAGACGTGGACGATCAGTACGATTTCATGTAGACTTTTTTATTAGCGCCGTATTTAATTCATCACAAACATTTTTGGATACTAATGTAAAAACGAACGACTTTTACGACTTTTGTGTGAAGAATGTTCGATCTTATTATATGAGTATTGTACACATCTAAGTACGCGTGCTGCGATGCTATTTTGCTCTAATCCTAATAATAGTTATTGTTACTCTATTGAACGGTTTGCGCCCATTTTCGTCGAAGTTCCGCGAATTCATTCTCCCAAGTAGAAGCGTTTACATCCGTACCGCCTCGTTCCATCGCGCGGTCGATTAACAGGACGCCCCCTTTTGCACATCGTTCTGCACCGTGCATATCGCCATCTTCAATGCGCTTTTCGATCGTTTTCGTAATTGCGGTAGATGCTAATCGAATGCCAGAGACGGCATCATCCCCTAAAGCGATAATCGCGTCGCATATTTTCTTACGCGTCTTCGCGGCGAGCTGTCGCGCGTGCGTTTGTTCTTCCAGTGATTCCGCAAAGGATGGACCCGCAAGAAACGTGACGAGTAACGATACGACCAACGCGAGCTCGCAATTGTTCTTAAACCGAAACGAGACGAGATCGACGACACTTCCGACGATCGTTTCGCCGTTTTCTTCCTCCTCGTCTTCTTCTCCGTTTGCGCTCGGAGCGCCTTTAAACGGTTCGAGCAAAGCAGCCGCCGCGAGCGCTTTAATGGTAATCACCGATATTGACGGCAGAGCACCAAGCAACGCCAACGCTTCCAATTGAACATCTTGCGGAAGTTTAGTGAACGGTCCAGGAATCGGTTTTTGGCCTTGGACGCAAACGGCAAAGAAAGGAGCAATTTCAGATTCGATCTTGCGCATCGCTAGGAGTATCCCGGCGTTATCGTCGTTTTCGGTTTCAGTCAACGCGGTGTTTGCCAATCGTCTCGCGGCGTTTAGCAATTGATACGTCGTTTTCGGCTCTTTGTGCTTCATGGTCCACAGCGCTCTCGAGGTGAAGGAGATCCATTCCAGCGACGGTTCGACGACGACGACGTCCTTTCTTCGTCCTTTCTTCGCGCTTCTCTGGTCAATCATTTCAGAAAAGATTTCCACGCACGCTTTGCGTTTAAGTCCCGCAATTTCCTTCGCGTTTATATTCCCACTGCTCTTTTTTTTATTCAAAGTACTCGACACCGATGCGTTCCCGGAAGCCACTTGGTTCCACACTCGCGCGATCGCAAATCGAAGATGCTCAAACGATACATCAACGATTCCTTCGTGATGTACTAACAACGCATCTTTCGCGACGCGTAACAAATCCGCGTACCACTCATCTGGGGTTTCCACTTTGTCCCCAACTTCACCTCCGTCTAAAACAACTCCTGGAGGCGTAATAGCAGACGCCAACCACATCCTCGACGAGTAGCCGATACCTGGATACGCCTCTGAAACCAATCGGCGTTTCGAGATGGAAAGTAGAACTTTGCACGCTTCGACGTTATGTTTTGCTAAACTCGCGCAGACTTCGTTGTTACTCGTCGCGGTAGTATTTTTAGCGTCTCTTGTGTTGCTTTTGTTTTGCGCTTGTTTTTGTTTCTGCGAAGCGCCACTGCCGGCGCTCCCGCTGCCGCCCGGCGCCGATGCCGGAAACGCGCGGGATACTAAAAGAACTTTTTCGACTTTCTCCGCGAATTCAACCTCAAAGGCGTCGTTTGTGGTTGCATCTTGTAAGCACGCGCTGCTCGTTAACAATCGAATGCACTCCATCGCACGAATCATACATTCGACGCGTAAAACGTCCACGCCGTGTTCATCCCTCAAAGTCTCCGCGCAATCTTGCCACACTTTCAAGCAGTTCGCTCTGAGTTTACGAAAAGCAATCCTGGTCTCCGAAGACTCGGTTTCTGAGTTCGCGTCGAACGTGGTCGATTCGTTCGTATTCTTATACAAACGATTCGAAGAAACCGAAACTCGTGGATATTCGCGCTCGTTCTCTTCGTCGTCGTTTCGAAAGTTTACTCGAAAACCACCACGACTTACTGACGTCATCTTTATCTTACTCGCGCCAAAACTATTTTCCTTCTCTAAAGCTATTAAAAACGCAGCGCAACATTCCAACGACGTAATTTTCCCTTCCACGTCCCTTTTGGTATCGATATTTCCACCCGTGGATCCTTTCTTCGCTCTTTCCTCGCCTGAATCCAACAACGCGGCGTTAAACCGACCTAAAGTCTCCCTCGGCGCACGTCTCGTCACCATCGCTCTCGGCGCGAAATCAATCACCGCCTTCAACGCTTTCGGCGCGTCTTCTCTCACTCTCGCGTCCACGTGCGTCAACGCTGCCCCACACCTCAAGATAATCGAATCCGCGTGAGGCGAAATACCGTTTTCGTTTTGAAACGCGGGTAACAACCCATCTCTCAGGCACTCCAACGCGCTCTTCCTCACGTCCGCGTCCGCGTCCACGAACCTCGCGCACACCGCTTCGCACACCGCGTTCGCGTCCGCGCTCCCGCCGTTCCTCCGACTGAGCAAAGCTTCCTGCTTAAACTCCGAAAGTAACTCCAACATCCCTTCCAACGCTTCTTTCCTCGTCTTCCCCGCGTGGTGCGTCGTTCGATTCACGAGTTCTTGCATCCCCGTCCCTCTTTTCGTTCGCAACGTCCCATCGTTCGATGCGTTCGCCGCCACGGATTGTTCCAAAACGTTCACGCGTTTCGACGTCACTTTCGCGTCTGTGTTCGTGTTGTTCGTTTTCTTGATCTTCTTCCCGACTTTTCGTTTCGTTTTCACGAAATCAATAGAAGAGGTTCCTTTGGTAAACCGCTTCGTCAAACCGGTCGATTCGCGTCGCTTGTCTTTCTCGAACGTTGGTTTCCCGGCGGCTTTCGCCGAGGCTTTTTTCGGGTTGTATCTCGGCATCGTATCGCGCAGTGCGCGTATAAAAAATCACCCAAACGCCGCGTTCGGTCGCTCTTCTCGCGCTTCTTCCTCCTCGAGAAAGAGAAGCGCGCTTTCTCGTAAGTGCTCGCGTCTCGGTAGCGCACGCTTTGAAGAACTTTTCAACGACACAAGTGGCGATGGAATTCTCTTTTTTTGGTCAATTAAATTTTTTCCAATTTCTCCATTTTTTTCTCTCGCCTCGACGCACACGAAACACACGAGATGAACATCTCCGCCTCTTTCTCGGCGTCAAAAACGACGATGCCGTCGTCTCGATCGTCCTCCCGTGCTTCTTCTCGCCGAGGCGCGTCGTCGAAATCGTCGGGTGGTTTTTCGCAACAAACAAACGCTTTGGCGACGAAAGCGAGAAGAAGCGGGATGATGAGGAAAAACGTATCTTCTTGTTCTGCGATGCGTGCACGAGAGATGTGTTCTTCTTCAACATCGAACGACGACGTCGAAAAGGAGGCGGTGTCTACGCGAAGAAACGCGTTACTTCTGAGCGCGTGTGCGACAGCTTTCGGTTTTTTCACGAATGCGGAAGAAGCGGAAGCAGCCGCCCCGGCGGAATTCGCCGAGGAGACGTTGAAGATGATCAACATGACGAAAGATATTCTCAACGGGAAAGATTACGACCAAACGAAGAAACAGTACGATCCGGCGAAATTGCAGGAGTTCGAGGAATATCGCACGTATTGGTTCGATAAGTACCAATACCAACACGGGAAGTCGTTTTACGGGTACGCGAACACGTGGAATGCGCAAGCGAAGGTTGCGTTTCAGGTTTCCATGTCGAGTAAAGAAGGCGCGAAGAGCGAGTACCCGAACGGGTTCGATCCGGAGAGCACGGCGTATAACAAGGCGTATTTGATTAAGATTTTGGATAAAGCGGAGGATGAGATTAAGGACTACGAGAGCAGAAACGCGTTTTAATTATTATATATCATTATGTTGTCGTTGCCGAATGAGTAGTAGTTTTCCCTCGTCGAAGTTTGTCACCGCGCCGCCTTGCGAATTTTAACTACGCGAACTTCAAACAAAAGCGGTTCGGTGCAATGCGCTTCAATCTGTCGTCTTTGCCCAAACTCAGGCGGTTGCGGTTTTAAAATTTTCGGCGCGCTCGCGTACCCAAACTCTGGTTTCACTAAAAACTTCCGCACTTCGCCTTTTTTCATCCCAACTACCATTTCCGGAATAGTATCGACGAACCCGTCCGCGATGGCCCACCGTTCCGGGTCGCCGTTTCCACATCCGATGCCGCAATCCGCGTTGGAGTAAATGAAATACCCATTCGCGCGTCGCATGACGTAATCCACGTCGACGACGTCGTTTCTTTCTACTTCCTCCTCCCCGCTTCCAGACGCTAATAACTCGTATTTCAAACCCAGTCGCTCTGTTTTCTTTATGATTGGGTCTGCATTCGACGGAGGGGGAGACGCTAAACCAGGCGCGCTGCCGTCGTTTAAACTCGCCCACTCTGATGACTTGGCGAAAGCTGCGATGTTGTTCGTAGCAGAAAAGGCAGCCGCGGTCGATGATGCCAACAGCATCTGTCTTCGATTCCTGTGTGCGAAACAATCCGCGTCAGATTCTGTTAAAACTCTCTCGTCCAAATTCTCATCCGTTTTTACTTCTTCCACGCCGTCGAAAACGCGCGGCATAAAAGAAGCTTTCCGTTTTGTCCTCCGACGCATCGTCGTCGAGTAACGATGGTCATCTCGAGAGAACGAGGGAGTGTTCGTCCTCGTTCGAGCAGCAGCGAGTTGTTGCATATTATATCCTTATTCTTTTTAGGGGAAAAGTCAGAAGGGGGTTTTCTTTTGTGGAAAAACGTCAATTTTTTTTTCTCTCTTCGATCTGATCTGATCAAACACACTTCGCGCGTTTCGCGCGCGCGCGTTTGAAGGCGATGATGTAAGTCAAAATAGTTTCCAAAGTGTCTCTGATTTCACCGTCGCGCGCGCAGGAGGAGGAAACGCGCGCGAGGGTGACCCGTGCTGAACAAGAATCACTGAGCCTACGCGTTCCAAGAGAGAAGAAAAGAGGTTTGGTTTTGTATCTCTAAACTCTTTGTTTTTCGTTCCTTCGTTGTGTAGCGCGCGCGATGATGCAGAAGGGAATGGTGAGACGTTTAAAAGGCAATGATGCATACAATCTTCGATTGAAATATCTGATTTCGTCCGAGTGGTGCGCGGGCACACTTGGTGGTGACGAGACACTTTGCGCTGAGCCTGTTCGTGGAACTCTTTTCTTCTGTGTATCGAGCTCGTTTTTTTCTCTCTCGGAAACAACCTTTGGATGTGCGTATGCGCATGAAAGCACATACGAGACGGCGATGATGGAAGAAATTGCAAAATAATGTTTTATTTGAGTTTAGTACGGTGATGTAACATTTTTAAACTGAGCCGGTCGTTTGCGCGTTTCCGAGTGTTTCTCTGTTTCTTTTCTTTATCCTCTCTCTTTCGTTCTTTCGGCGGCGTTTTCCGAGCGAGAGAGCGCTCGCGGCGACGGAGAATATACTAAAGTTTTTGGTCTTTTAATCGATGACGGGGTCGCGAGAAAATGTGCAGCGACTGGTGTGACGAGGAAAGACGCGAGTAGTCAGATACTCAAGGCAATGATGACTTAAAAACTTTTTGTAGAAGAATGTCGTTTGTCTGAGTGCGAAAGATGATGTACAAATTTAAACTGAGCCTAAAGTATTCAATCGAAAAAAGACACGCGTGGACGTCGTTGTGGTCAAATTTTAGTATTGATCATTACTATCGATGATTTCCTTTCATTAATACGTGTATCCCTACTACTCTTCTCTCTCTCTCTCTCTATTATACATATATCGTCTAGTATGCGTGTTTCCTATTATTCTCTCGGTAAAGGCGCGCAGTAATCATCCGCGAAGGCTAAAATTGAACTTCTCAAAGAGTGATTCAACGTCAGTTTTTTCTGCGCCAATTTCTCGCCAGTGATCGGACTCGTGTCGTGCTTTTCCAACCATCTCGCGATGGAGTTTCTATCGTACGAGTGACCGTCGCTCGTGATGACTGGTTCTAACATAACTTCGCACGTGATGCAATCGTAAAACTCTTGCGGCACTTTCATCGTCGCCGAGGCGATTTTGATCTTGGCCGCCGCTTCAACCATAATCGGCGACGGTTCTTTTATGCTCGGTTCTTCTTCGACGACGGGGACGAGATCATCCACGTCGACTTCGAACAAACCATCAGAAGCCGAGTACCCGTGGTATAACATTTGGTTTTGATGCAAAAAACCATCTTTGCTGGGAGATCTGTCGTGCCCTGCGCCTCGCGACGACAAAGACGGCGGAGGCAGAGGCGGAGTCGGACTACTGTTCGGCGGGCCACTGGTAGTAGCAGCGGTATTAGCACTATTCGTATTCGTCGACGCCGTTGTGGTTGTGGACATGTACGCTACTGACGCTGCAATTCTCCTCCTTGGCCCAAGAGGTAATCCTAACGATTCTAAATCGCGTTCGCGAAGCAAGACTAAATCGCTCATCACGATGGATTCTCGTTCGAAAATCTCGGCGAATTGTTCCAAGTTGAGCATGCGAAGCCATTCTCGCACTTCCGTGTTGTTCGGCATTTGTTGCGCTGCTAAAGGTTGCGCTGGCGGTGGACCAGGTGGTAACGGCGGTTGCCCCGTAACGTTCGGTTGACGCACTTTTGCAATGTCGTCGTCGTCGTCAAACGGACCGAACACGTCGTCGCCCAAAGAGGAGAACGTCAAGCCCAAAACGTCGTTCAACGCTCCGTCCGAAGCGAACGAATCCGTGCGTTGATGGACAAGCAAATGCGCCGGCTGATGACCTCTATCTTCACCACCAATTGAAAGATGCTCGCCGCCTCCAATGCTACCAAATCCAGGAGGTGGTCCAACTGCGGATCTTGAAATTTCTCTCTGCGCGGCTTTGTCCTTGTGCAACTCGTCGAGATGAATCGGCGCCATCGGAGGCAACGGCGTCTCGTTCATCTTAACAGACGTAGTTGCGGACGTCATTTGCTGCTTCGCGCGTACGGCACGCACGACGTGCTCGGGTGGTGGACCCGGAGGTGGTTTCGGCAGGTTAAAGTGCGGCGACGGAATCTGTTTCGGACTCGTCGGTCCTCCTCCTCGGTGATGTTGCTGTTGATGCTGATACATTTGCGTCTCGGCCACGTTATGTTGCTGATGCATCTCGTTGCTCGTATTGTAACTGCTCTCCTTCGCCTTACTCTTCGCCTCTTCTTCTAACTTTTTCTTCTCCTCTTCCTCTTTCTCCGCTAACCTCTTCAACCGTAACTTTTCCAACTCCGCCTCGTGCTCCAACGCTCTCAATCGTCTCTTTTCAATCAACTCCTTCTCCTTTGCCTCTCGAGCGATTCTCTCCGCCTCTTCTCTCTCAAAAATCATCCTCTCTCTTTCCAATCGTTCGTTTTTGAGACGCTCTTGTTGCAACTTGAACTCCTCCAATGCTTCGTCGTCGATTTTCACTTCCTTCGCGCCGCCTTTGTTCCTGCTTCCTTTTTTACCGGAAGCGGAGTTGAACGCGTTCGACGCAGACGTTTTCGAAGACGACTGCGGCGGCGTTACCGGCGATCCCGGTTGAGAAGACGATTTATTCATGCTATTCTCGTCCTTGTTCTTCTTTTCCTCTGTCCTCTCTGCGATGTTACCGTTATTCTCCGCGTCGCTCCTCGCGCCGTCGCCCGCGCGCGTCGTCGCGGTACAAATCCTCCTCTTTCTCTTCTCGTAAAACACAAAAGCGGACCCAAGAGTCATCGCGATTGCTGTTGTTCCCAACATCACCACTCGAATGCCGATGTTCCCTTCGGGGAAGAGCACGTTTATCATTCTCTCGTTGAACAATGCAACGACAGAAAAGACGCCGACGAACATCATCAACATCATCAAAGCCGCCTTCGGGGCTTTCGAAAGCGTTTTCATCGTCGTCGATGTTTCCGTCGTCGTTCGTTCGCTCTCGAGAGTATTCACCGCCATTCTCTCGTTCTTTCTTCACGAAGCGAAAGAAACCCCTTCTTCTTCCGCTCTTCTCTTTAAAAAGGAGTAGGAAGAGGCGCAGAAAACGACTTCCGCTTAATCTCTCTCGGACAGGATTAAATTCTTCCGCACTTTTAACAAAATCCCCGCGTGTCGTTCTCTGATGAATTAAGAGTTAAACTACTACTCCTCTCGCACTTACTTTTGCGCGAACAAAACTAAGAACAAAACTCTGATAACCCTTATACTAAATATGTACTTCTCTCTCTCTTTAGAGTCTTCTCCCCTCTTCTTTTGTCTGCAAAACAATCTGTATGTACTCTATGTTTA
>Ga0181554_1004335_pt1 | contig 11574 bp, 10 predicted proteins | sample 011ome_16_FD_145602 | JGI IMG/M metagenome (GOLD analysis project Ga0181554, IMG submission 145602) | Coastal salt marsh microbial communities from the Groves Creek Marsh, Skidaway Island, Georgia - 011503CT metaG (spades assembly) | ecosystem: Environmental > Aquatic > Marine > Intertidal zone... | reverse complement strand
GTCTCAGTCCCCGCGAATCGGCCATCGCAGCGGTGGCCACCACGCGCTTCCCTCTGCTTGCGGCCACGGTTATCGGGATTGCCGCCTTTGCCCCCATTGGCCTGTCGAATGACTCAACGGGTCAGTTTCTGGGGTCGCTGTTCACGGTTTGCGGCATATCGCTGCTATTGAGTTGGGTCCTGGCGATTATGCTGGTGCCCTCTATCGGGATGGCGCTGCTGACCGCCGTGCCGGAAGCTATGCCCGAGAGCCGCCTCTATGCAGGACCCGTTTTTGCGGGATATCGCAAACTCATGGCATGGGGAATTGCACGCCGCGGTTGGACTACGCTTGCCCTGCTGGCTGTCATGCTGTCGAGCATTGTCGGCTTCACGCAGCTGAAGCAGGGGTTTTTCCCAGCAACCAGCACACCGCTGTTCTTTGTAGATCTCTACCAAACCCAGGGCACAGATATCCACGCCAGCGATCGCATGGCTGATCGCGTGCGCAAGCGGCTGCTAAACCTCGATGGCGTGACCGAAGTCTCAACCTGGGCGGGGCGGGGCCCTGTTCGCTTCACCATGATCCTGCTCCCCGAGCGGCCCGACCCCGCCTATGCGCAGCTGGTGGTGAACGTCGATGACGTCGAGGCGGTGACGGGGCTGATGGCGCAAACAGGTGAACTGATCGCGTCCGAGTTTCCCGAAATTCATCACATGGTGCGGCGCCTCGAGTTCACCAGCAGCACCGCGAGCAAAATCGAGGCGCGCTTTTATGGGAATGACCGCACCGAGCTGCGCGGGCTCGCAGAGCAGGCCATGCAGCACTTCATTGAGCATAGGCTGATTGATCGCAAGATCGACTGGCGGGAGCAACGGCTGTCACTGGCCGTGATGCCAGACCACGCCCGGGCACGACGCGCAGGCATTCAGTTACCCGACGTCTCGCGGGCTGTGGAGTCGAGCACCGTTGGCACCCCTGTCGGTGTACTGCGCGATGGTGACAAGCCCGTTCCCATTGTCGCGCGCATCATGCCGCTGGCAGAAACCGCGACAGAGCTCCTTGAACGCGATCTCTGGAGCGAGAGCACCCAATCGTTTGTATCGGCGCGACAGGTGGTATCAACCGCCGCACTCCGCGCGGAGGACAGCTTCCTGATGCGCCGCAATCGGGTCCGCGCTATTACCGTCCAAGCGAACGCGCCCCCGGGTGAAACCGCTACCAGCGCGTTCAATGCTATCCGCGGTGACATTGAGTCTATCCCGCTACCGCCAGGTTATGGGCTTGAATGGGGCGGCGAGTACGAGTCGATGAAATTAGCCAACGACATGGTCATCTCGCGCTTCCCGATCGCACTAATGGTGATGATCATTGCGACCTTGATGCTGTTTGGCAGCGTGCGGCAAATGCTGGTTACTTGGATGACCGTGCCACTCATTATGGTGGGCGTGTTTGTCGGGCTCTTTGTGACCGACCTGTCCTTTACCTTCCCCGCATTGCTCGGACTTTTGAGTTTGGTGGGCATCTTGATCAAGAACTGCGTGATCATGGTGGAAGAAATCAATCTGCGCTCTGCTCACGATGGCCTCTCCCAACACGCCTTGGTATCAGCCTGTGTGAGCCGCCTGCGCCCGGTGCTGTTGGCGGCAGGCACCACCATTGTCGGCATGGCGCCGCTCCTGAGAGATGACTTCTTTCGCGAGATGGCGGTGTCGATCATGGGCGGGCTGGCCTTCGGCTCGGTGCTGGCTCTGATCGCCGTGCCGGTGTTTTATGCGCTGCTGTTTTCAATCGGCAGTCGCAGCAAAACCGCCTGAGAAAATAGCTGAAATTGCAGCGACGCCACACGGCCGCCCGCTAAAGATTCGCCGTCCAAAAGATAATGGCCGGCCCGGCGATCTGTAAAAAACTTTCCAACACTGACCCAGTCAATGCAAACAACGTATACCTCACGGGAGTCGGGTCCTATACTTGCGCCCTGACACGAGAAAAGACCTGACCAAGACGAGGATCACACATGACCCACGGAGTATTGCTACTGGACGGCGGTCTTGGCCAAGAATTGATTCGTCGCAGTCCCTCGCCTGCACATCATCATTGGTCGCTACAAGTGATGCTGGAACAGCCTAATTTGGTGGCAGAGGTACATCGAGATTTCTGCAACGCCGGCGCCAACATTGCGTGCCTGAACACCTACGCGATTACGCGTGCTCGCCTCGCGCGGGGACAAAACCTGCCTCCCATCGGAGAGTTGTTGGATCGGGCGCGGGAGCTAGGCGAGCAAGGTGCCGCGGCCAGTCATAACTCGGACGCTGCCATGATCGCGTCGCTACCACCGCTGGTGGCTAGCTACCGGCCCGATACCCAGTTGCCCCTTGAGCAAGCGATTAGCGAATACCGGGAACTCATCGCGCTCCAAAAAGGGGCCGTCAACGGCTTTTTGGCTGAAACTATCCCGTCGATTAGCGAAGCGGAGGCAGTCTTAACAGCGGCCGAGCAGGAAGACGTCAGGATTGTGCTGGGTCTGACTGTCTCGGACGAGGACGGCAAGCAGTTGCGGTCGGGGGATGCACTTGCCAACGCGCTGGTTGCCATTGAGCGCTTCAATCCGCTCGCAGTCGTAATCAATTGCTCCAAACCCGAGGTCATCACCGAGGCGCTAGCCATCCTTGCCGAGTCGCGGTTCCCCTTCGGCGCTTTTGCCAATGGCTTCACATCCGTCGACGCGCTAGAGCCAGGCGGGGTTGTCGACGTCCTCGAGGCTCGGAAAGATCTGGGGCCTGAGCAATACGCGGCATTTGCAGGGAGCTGGCTGGACGCCGGCGCCAGCGTCATTGGCGGCTGCTGCGAGGTCGGTCCGGACCACATCAGAGCGCTCAGTAATCTGCTGAGAAACCGGGGGCACGAGCAGCTCGCCTGGGGGGATTTGGCCGCCTGATCGGGCCCCACAACCCTCCATTTTCTGACCGTTTGCTGGGCAAAAATGAGACGCCTTCAGGGGCGCTCTGCTTTCGCCAAAAATTTACTAATTTGTCACTTGCGGGCGACAAAATTAAGAGCAAAATGCGCGCCTCTTTTCGCAACATCAATTAGTAGCTGAGCGCGCACCATGAGTACCTTCAGGCCCATATCGTCATTGCTGTTCACCACTGCGTTTCTGTTGGCTGGTCATGGGCTGCACATGACGTTTTTGCCGCTACGCGCGAGTGAGCTGGGTCTATCGCAGACGCTGATCGGATTGAGTGGCTCGGCCTACTTTGCGGGCTTTTTGACCGGAGCGCTGGTGATCCCGCCGATCATCGCTCGCGTTGGCCACATCCGTAGCTTCACGGCTTTACTGGCGGTATTCCTATCGAGCTTCCTGTTCCTCAGTCTTGTTGACCAGGGCATCTTCTGGATCTTGGTCCGCTTTGTACTGGGCGCCGTCATGTGCGGCTCCTACACCGTGATTGAGAGTTGGCTCGCTGAGCAGAGTGACAGCAGTCGCCACGGCCGAGTGCTGTCGGTATACACCGCGATCGTCCTCGTCTCGATGGCGGTGGGCCAGTACCTGTTGGGTCTGACCGAAGCCAATCCGCTCTACCCCTTCATACTGGTGTCACTCCTGGTGGGTCTTGCCATCGTGCCCGTGAGCCTTACCCGCTCTCTGGCGCCGGCGCCAGTGCCGGTCACGCGGTTTAACTTTTTCAAGCTATACCGCCGCTCCCATACCGCATTTGCCGGTGCGCTGGGGTCGGGCGTAGTCATGGGTGGCTTCTGGGGACTGGGGGCGATTTATGCGCTCGCGCAAACCAATGACCCGAGCTTTGTCCCAATGTTTATCGCCGCCAATATCATCGGCGGTGCTTTGGCCCAGTACCCAATCGGCATGGCCTCAGATCGCGTCGACCGGCGCTTCGTGCTGGCTGCACTGTGTGCAGCCAGCAGTTTGTCTGCGTTTGGCCTACTAATAGCCGACACCCGCGATGCGCTGCTACTCGGTGCCTTTGCATTCGGTGCCTTCGCCAACTCACTCTACGCGGTCTCCCTCGCCAAGGCCGCCGATAACTCCAAGAGCGAAGAATTTGTGACCATCGGCTCGTCGGTGCTGCTGCTGAATGCGCTGGGCTCTGCCAGCAGCGCACTGGTCATCGGCTGGGCGATGCGCAGCATGGGTGACGGTGCGCTATTTACCTTTATTGGCATCGCAAGCCTAGTGACCGGCGTATTTATCATCCTGCAGCCGCCGGGTCGCACCGCCGTGACGACCGAAGAGCAGGGTGCCTTTATCCCCGCCACCTCGGCCATGGCACCAGCGGCCTTTGATCAGGACCCGCGCTCCGATGAAGAGGTGGAGTACGAGCCTGTCATGCCGCCCGATTCTGAGTTGAACGAGCCGCTGGAATTTACTGAAACGGAAGTATCCGGCGCCGCTACCTGACCAGCGGCGGCTCCTCACCACAGACTGTAGAGCCTCGCTCGAAAATTGAGGCCCTTCAGGTTCTGCATAGGTTCAGTGCAGCTCCCCCTTGGGGCACACGGGGCCAATAACTCTCCGCTGGCAAGTGGGGAAATAAGGCACTGAGTCATTGCAACAACCCCGCGCATTTCTGCTGACCCAAGCGATTTTACCGATGGCACTCAACGCGTTTTAGGAACGTAAAAAAGATTCCGCCGCGGAACATTCGGCTCCATAATGCCGCGAAAAATAACAGCTAGCGGTTTGGTTACGGAGACACACCATGTCATTACCTGCAATAGCCATAGGACCCCGAGTCCGAAAATCCCCTTTTTATGACGCCACCATTGAGGCAGGCGCTCAGGCCTTTACCATCTATAACCATATGTTCATGCCTACCAGCTACGGTGATACCACAGCCGAGTACTGGGCGATCGTCAAAGGCGTCTCTCTCTGGGATGTCGCCGCTGAGCGGCAGGTGGAAATCATCGGACCCGATGCTCTGGCACTGACCCAGCTGCTGACCCCCCGAGACATCGATAAGTGTCCGATCAACCGGGCCCGTTACGTGGTCTTTGTTGATGAGAACGGCGGCATCATTAACGATGCCGTCATGTACCGACACGCCGAGAACCACTTCTGGCTGTCACCCGGTGATGGCGACGTTTTGCTTTGGGCCAAAGGTGTCGCCGCACAGAGTGGTCTGGATGTCACCGTTTGCGAACCCGATGCGTCGCCGCTCCAGCTGCAGGGCCCGTTGGCACCGCGGGTGGCGCACAAGCTCTTCGGCGACCTCGCTATCGAACTCGGTTACTACCACTTCTGCCACACCTCACTGAACGGCATCCCAGTGGTGCTCAGCCGCACCGGATGGAGTGGCGAGCTGGGCTACGAAATCATACTGAAGGACGGCAGCAAGGGCACCGCGCTGTGGGATCTGTGCATGGAAGCCGGGGCCGAGTTCGACATTCAAGCCGCCTGCCCATCGCTGGCACGCAGTATGGAAGGCGCTTTGCTCTCTTACTGCAGCGACATCACCCTGAATGACAGTCCCTTCACGATCGGGATGGACCGACTACTAGATATCGACAAGCCCTATGACTATGTCGGCAAGGCCGCGCTTCAGGCCATTGCTAATACAGGCCCGGAACGCCGCTTGGTAGGCGCCAACTTTGGCGGCGACCCGGTGACACCGAATCAGCATTTCATGGATGTGAAATCCGGCGATGAGGTGGTCGGTCACGTGACGCGGTATTGCTGGTCGCCGCGGCTGGAGCACAACATCGCGCTGATCAACGTGCCCGCTGCGTTGGCCGCAACCGGCACACAGCTCTCGCTGGATGCAGGCGACGGCTGGCGAGATGCGGAGATAGTGGATATTCCCTGGATTCCGCCGGAGAAGGTCATTCCTGCCTTCGAGTAAAGGTTTAAGCACCGACAACCATGCCTTACACGGTATCTTATCGGCTTCAGTTGCACGCTAGACTGTTGCCCGCCCCCTGAATTAAGGCGCCGCTGACCTACGTGAACGGGTTGCGGACCGGGGCCGTATGACTATTCAATGACCCTCAAAAAAAAGGTGAAATCAGCGATGTCAAAACATCAGCTAGGCGACGATTACCCCGAGGCGACTGAGAAACTTGATCGCGGTGTGCTGGGCTTCTTCAGCGCCGCCGAACGCATCCTGCTGGTCATCATCAGCCTCCTTACCATGCTGGCGGTGGCGCTGGAACTCACGTCATTTTTTGACGCGGGCCGCATCCGACTCGCGGACCTGCTGCTCCTCTTCATTTATCTTGAGGTCATCGGCATGACGTATGCCTACTACGCCACCCACAGTGTGCCGGTCACGCTTCCCGTTTTGATTGCGATCACGGGTATCACACGACTGATCATTCTGCAGGGCAAAGAGGCGGAGCCCAGCAAACTGCTGTTTGAGGCCGGTGCCGTGCTGCTGCTGGCGGTGGCGTTAGCGATTCTGAGTTGGGCATCACAGCGCTTCCCCTCGATCAACTCCAGCGAGAATCCCGACCACTAAATACTCAGCCCTAATCAATCTGTCAGGGCCGTCCGTTAACACAAGGGCATCACGCCGCGATGCTACCATCGCATCATGGCCATCCATCCTCTCCTCCCTGAATTCACGGGCCCTGATCTCGCGATCGCCTGGGCGCCGCTTGAGGCGTTGTCAGGTGATTCTCATCCTGACGAGTGGGAAGATATTGCCGCCGCGGCGCCGGCGCGCCAACGGGAGTTCACAGCAGGTCGACTGCTGGCTCGCGCACTGGGCGAAACGCTGGGTCTGCCGCCAATACCACTGCGCCGTGCCGAGGACCGTTCCCCGGTATGGCCAGCTGATCGAACCGGGAGCCTGTCGCACTGCAATACGCTCTGTGCCGCCGCCGTTGGCAAGCGAAGTGCAATCCAGTCGATCGGTGTCGACATCGAAACCATCGGCCGCGTGGAGCAGAAGCTTTGGCCAACCCTATTCACTGAAAAGGAGGCGGACTACTTCAGCTCGCTAGCGCCTGAAAAGGTCGCGCGTGAAACCACCCTGTTCTTTAGCGCCAAAGAAAGCTTCTACAAGTGCCAATACCCGCTCACACAGGAATGGGTGGGCTTTCAGGACGTCGAGATCACGCGCACCGACACGCACTCATTGGCCATTGCACCGACACGCTGCGCGGCAAAAGTCTGGCACGCGGCACCTATTCACACAGTGGCAATCGTTGATACACATGTTGCGACGGTGATGATATTGCCGGCCTGAGGCCGGCTTCATCCTCAAAACAGGCTGTGCTCACCTCGTTCGGGCATGTCGAGCTCACCTGACGCCAGTCCCGCATAAAACGCCTGCAGCGTATCGTCGCCAAACTCAGGCGTCGCCTCGGCGTCGTAACGCTCGGCAGTCGCATCCCAACAGAGCATCGACTCGGTGGCATAAAACTTGGCAATGCGGAGAAACTCCATACGGTCTCGCATGCCTTGGGATACCAGCGCCAGCGGACTTATCAGCCAACGAATCCAGTCGAACATCTCGGGCGGCAGAGAGGTGGTGCGAAACGGCTGATCCAGTGTTTCGCACAACAAACGCCCCTGATCCTGTGGGGTGAGTGCCGGACCCGGGCCACCGATGGGTAGCACAGCGGTAGCCGATGGTGGCGACTCAAGCTTCGACACGATGAACCTTGCCAGATCGCGATCGGAGATGGGTTTGCAGGCGGTGAGATTGCCACTGCTGAATAGCAAGAAAGGCTTGCCCACGCGGACACGCTCGACCTGCCCCACCAGTGAGCGAAAAAACGCAGTGGCACGGATGATCGTTGCGGGCACCGAGGATTCGGCCAGCAACGCCTCGAACTTGAGCTTTTCGCGCTGAAACGCGAGTCTGGGGATCTGCACACAGATTGCTGATAACAGTAAAAAATGCTGCACCGCCGCCCGTTCCGCATACGCGAGTAGCTGGCGATTCGCCTCGTACTCAACGAGCCTAGCGTCAGCAGGCGCACCACTGCGGCTAGCGAGACAGGAAACCACCACATCGGCGTTTGGCAGCGGCAGCGTCCAGTCCTCATCAGACGTGATTTCCGCCTCCACGACAGTGACTGCATCAAACAATTCATCAGGCGCGTCATTGGGCTTCTGATCAGAGAAAGCAAAAGACAGCCTCCGACCCGGCCGCACCAGAGCCACCACCTCGTGACCTTGAGCCACCAACTCACGCAGCACTGCCTGCCCGATGTAGCCTGTTGCGCCTGCCAGCAGTACCCGCATCACTCGCACCCGTCATCCATCTGTCCACCCTAGGGGGGGCGCTCCTTACGGTCAATGTCGACTGAACGAATCGGTAATCACCCTGCGTTTTCGCTAGAGTGGCTTCCTCGGTATCGAGCCCCTGTAAGTAGGGCCGATCCATCATCACCATCCTGACCGACATGACTGACATGACACCCTCGCCACGTATCACTGCAGCAGAAGAATCCACGATCGATGACGCCACAACTGACGTCCAGATTGGCCTCAGCGCCACGGAGCACTCGCGCGTTATCGAGATGGCCTGGGAGGATCGCACGCCCTTTGAGGCCATTGAGCGTCTTTACAGACTACCCGAAGCAGCGGTGATTCGGTTAATGCGCCGGTCGCTGAAACCCAAGGCGTTCAAGAACTGGCGCCAGCGTGTCTCCGGCCGCGTGACCAAACATGGCGCGCGCCGGGACCCGTCGGTATCGCGCGGATACTGTGCGACCCAATACAAGCAGCGCTCAAAGTAGGCTCTCAATGGAAACACTCGCGCTTTACATCGTTGCCGCCACTTTAGGCGCCATGCTGTTCTTCGCCGTGGGCATAGCGCCCACCGTTTTTCAGGCACTCCCGATCGAACAAGCCGGCTTGTTCCTGCGCAAACTCTTTCCCCGGTATTACCTTGCCCTGATCGTGGGATCCGGTCTGGCAGGCTGCTTATGGATCAGCAGTGCACCCCTGGCGGGGGCTGTCTGCCTCCTCATTGCGCTATCGACACTCTGGATTCGGCAGCAACTGGTGCCCCGCATCAACCAACTGCGCGACGCCGAACTCGCCGGTGACGCCGCAGCGGGTGCGCGCTTTGCGACGCTGCATCGTGTGTCGGTCATCATCAATATGGTTCAATCGCTGGCGTTGGTCGTTCTGCTGTTCAAGTACTGAGGTTACCCCGCCATGAATCCGGAGCTGTTGTGGGTATTTATCCCCACGATTGCCGCCATCTCGCTCACACCCGGTATGTGTATGACACTGGCCTTCACGCTAGGCCTTTCACAGGGCTACCGGCGCACGCTGTGGATGATGTGGGGTGAATTAGCGGGCGTCGCAACGGTGGTATCGACCTGCGTGCTGTTGCTCGCCTGGATCCAGTCACTATCGGAAGTGTATTTTGCCCTGCTGGCGCTGGTGGGTGGCAGCTACCTGCTGTGGATTGCTTACCGGCTGTGGACGCAACCCGCCCGCTTCTCAAGCGGCGAAAACCAACCGCATTTATCAGCCAGCGCGTTGCTCATTCTGGGATACGTGACGGCGGTAATGAACCCCAAGGGCTGGGGCTTCATGATTGCGTTGTTACCGGGCTTTATGTCCGTGGACTATTCAACGCCGCAACAGCTCGCAGCGTTTTTAGGCGTGATGCTGCCCTCGGAATTTCTGTCAATGACGCTCTATGCCACGGGCGGCAGTGGTCTGAGGCGATTCCTTAGCACAGAGCGGCATCTCGCTAACCTGAACAAGGTTGCTGCAGGACTTATGGTGCTGGTTGCCGCGTTGATGCTCTTCAAGATCTGAGCATCATTGGCGCGAACGATCAGATGCCAGGCGCCCAGCTGGCGTGAAACCCAAACGGCACACGCTGTGGCAGCGTGACGCGGGCAATGGGACCGGCTGCGACATCCGTCGCATCGAACACCAGACAACGGGATGACCAGTCTTTGCTGTCGGTGACCAATGTCACCACGTAGCCATCGTCCTCGGCATTCTCGCGGGTCGCTCCGACCTTGGGGGCATATACCGCCTCACTACCGAAGACGCCCTCACCGTAATCCCACTGCTGCCGAAAACCGGTTTCATTGTCGTACTTCACCAATCCGGTGAAGCGCAACGTGTGCCCTCCCTCCTCCAACAGCGGAATACGCTGGTGATAGGCAAAACGACTTTTGACCCCGGCATAAAGGGGATTAGTTTTATTGAACTCAGTATTGAGGTCATCGATGTCGCCCTCGCGCACCTCTCCCGTCCGCAAATTAAAGCGCCAACGGTAATTGTTCGCCTCCAGGCGCATGTACGCCAGCATGTGCGAAAGCTCTCCTTCTCCGTTGGTAGCTGAAGGCATCGGATTGGTAGATCGGCAACCGTCCATCACCACCCAGTCACCCTCCTCCCAGCAGTTGCTTACATGGAGGATGTAACAGGGCTCGCACTCGAACCAGCGGATCTCATCCCCCCGGCCGTAGCGCGGAATCAAACCAAAGCGGGTAGGGATATCCCGGTGGAAAGTTAGCACCCGCAAATGATGGCGCTCGAGCACCTGCGGGTCATGAAAGAACGGCAGATCGTGAAGAATGGTGTAGTTGGGCGTGAAGCCAATGTCGTGGGGTAAGCGCGGGCCAGGTAAATCAATTTCGGCCTCATGCAGAAGCTTCCCGGAGGGATCAGCCACACCACAAGTCATGTAGGGAGGCTCATCACCGTAATCAAAGAACAGCAACTCCCCTGTCGTCCAATCGACTTTGGAGTGCGCCGACAGGCGGCGATGGCTCCTACCCTCAAGCTCAAAGTAACCCTCGGTTTCCAGCGTCTGGGGATTCAGACGATAGGGATGACCGGCGTTGTACCACAGGGTCATCAGGCCGCCGGCATAGTAGAAAAGGTCGGTATTAGAGGTGTCCTTGATGCCAAAGGGTGAGGCATCAAAATCAAAGGGCCCCATGACGCCATTTGATGTAGAGCGGCCCACCCGGCGCTCCTCAGCGAGGGCCACGGTGTCGACATAGCGGTTGCGGTAGGCCGCCTCGCCCTCGCAGAAAGAGACGGCGTGCACCATGCCATCACCGTCGAAAGGGTGGTACCGGTTTTCCGGCCGGTGAATCGGATTCGGGCCGTTGCGAAAGTAGGTGCCCAACAGGTCTTTAGGCAGCTCGCCCTCCACCCGCAGGCCAGACTCGCTGAGCTCAAGCGTGGTCGGTGCATACACGCCGTGCAGATACGGGTTATCGAGCCCATAGATCCAAGGCTGGGTATGCTCAAATTCCGCGACGCCGCCAATGCAGTCCTGGGTGACCGGATAGGCAGGCAGGTGCAGTGCTTGATTCATAGTCGTCTCCGCCCATTCGCTTATGCGGCTCTCGAGGCGTCAGCCTAGCAAGGAAAAATGGCCGGCCGCAATGCGCACCCGGCCGGCTGGTAGCGCTTGCCACCCCACGGCGCGCCGCCTAGGATCACAATGAGTAAAGGGAGAATCACCATGCATGCGCCTATTTATATCCTCGGCGGCAGTCAAACCGACTTTGCGCGCAACTGGGCACGGGAAGAGCTGGAGATCTACGATCTCTTTGCCGAAGCGCTGCAAGACGCCGTGCAGCACGCGGCGATCGAGCCGGCTCAGATTGAGGTCGGCCACGTGGGCAACTTCGTCG
>Ga0181554_1004320_pt1 | contig 11585 bp, 11 predicted proteins | sample 011ome_16_FD_145602 | JGI IMG/M metagenome (GOLD analysis project Ga0181554, IMG submission 145602) | Coastal salt marsh microbial communities from the Groves Creek Marsh, Skidaway Island, Georgia - 011503CT metaG (spades assembly) | ecosystem: Environmental > Aquatic > Marine > Intertidal zone... | reverse complement strand
GCCCACCCGCCAGAAGAAGAAAAAGAAGAACTGACGCACATGATCAACCGCGCCGGGTTGGGTATCGCCTGCGCCCTCGGTGCGGCCTCGCTCTATGGGCTAGTGCCGAATTTCGTGCGCCTTGCCTACCAGAACGCCGTTCCGCCCATCGAGAGCACGCTGTTCCGCACTCTGGTCATCGCCGTGGCCTTTGCCGTCATTGCGGGGGTCCAGCGCGAGCGGCTGGCGGTGCCCAAAGGCGCCATGCCCAGTTTCATCGGCCAGGCGATTTCGACCTTCTTCGTCTCGACCGCCTATCTGGGCTCGGTGCAGTTCATTCCCGTGGGCCTCGCCGTCATTATCTTTTTCCTCTTTCCAGTGCTCATCATGCTGCTGGCGCCGCTGGTGGAAGGTCGCAATCCTGGCCTGCTGCGGCTGGGTATCGCGCTCGTTGCCTTCGCAGGCCTTGCCATTGCCGTTGGACCGAGCTTCGATGGGCTAGACCTGCGCGGCATTGTGCTGGCAGTACTTGCTGCGGCAGGGGCTGCACTCCAGTTCTTTTCCGGCCGCTCGATCTCACGCTACATGGCGCCTGCGGCCTTCGGCAGCCTCGTTCATCTGGTCATCCTGCCGCCCATCCTGGCCATCGCGCTCTATGCCGGGGATGGCAGCCTGCGCTTCCTGCCGGGCGGGCCTGCAACCAGTGCCGGTCTGCTGTTCATGAGCGGCGTGGCGGCTGTCTACGTGGTGGCCTATATGGTGCACATGCTGTCGCTTCGCTTTGCTCCGGCCTCCACGGTGGCGCCGTTCTTCAACCTGGAGCCCGTGGTGGCGACGGCGGTCGCCTCCATCGTGCTCGGCGAGCGTCTTCAAAACAACCAATATGCCGGAGGCGGACTGGTTCTGGCCGCTCTCGTGGCATCCAGTTTCATCGGAAGGTGGAAGAAATAGCCCATGGCCAATGCTCCCATACCCGTCGCAATCCTCACCGGCTTCCTCGGCGCCGGTAAAACCACGCTGCTGAACTTCCTGCTGAAGGACCCGTTCCTCAGCGATGCGGCCGTGATCATCAACGAGTTCGGCGATGTCGGCATCGATCACCTGCTGGTCGAGCGCGCCGATGAAAACGTCATCGAGATGGCCTCTGGCTGCCTCTGCTGCACCATCCGCGGAGACCTGATCGATACGATCCATGATCTTCTGGCGCGGCGCGGGAGGGGTGAGATCAAGGCCTTCAACCGCATCGTAATCGAGACGACGGGCCTTGCCGATCCAGCGCCTGTTCTCCATGCCGTGATGAGCGAGCCGGGGCTGCTCGCCGCCTGCCGCCTGGAAGGTGTCATCACCGTCGTCGATGCCTTCAATGGCATGGCGACCCTCGACGCACACCCGGAGGCTGTCAAGCAGGTGGCGGTGGCGGATAGGATCGTGCTGACCAAGGTCGACCTGCTGGTCGGGCGCGAGGGCGAGGAAATGCTGTTCGCCATCATCGGGCGGCTGCGCAAGCTGAACCCCGCCGCACGGCTGCTGACCACCCACCGCAACGAGGCGACCGCCGAGCGGCTTTTCACGATGGGTCTGTTCGACCCCAAGACCAAGACGGCCGATGTCCAGAGCTGGCTCGCGGCTGAGGCCTACGAGACGGGGGAGAAGCGCGGGCGGCGCAACCGCCGCGGCCACGCCCATTCCCATGGCCACGATCATGCCCACCACCATGGCGGCGATCACGATCATCACCACGACGTCTCCCGCCATGATGAGCATATCCGCTCCTTCAGCTTCAGCGAGGCGAACGCCATCAGCCCGCAGGGGCTGGAACTCTTCATGGAGCTGCTCAAATCCTATCACGGGGCGAACATGCTGCGCATGAAGGGCATCGTGAAGGTGTCGGATGACCTTTCGCGTCCTGTGGTCCTTCACGGGGTCCAGCACGTATTCCATCCACCTGTGAGGCTACCCGCCTGGCCGGATGGGGACGAACGGACCCGCCTCGTGTTCATCGTGAAGGATATCGAAAAGCCGATGATCGAGGGGCTGTTCCGGGCATTCACCGACCAGATCACCGGCGGGGCGGAGGCCTTCACGGACAAGACCCTTTCGCTCAACAGGTGACGGCACGATGACACTCAAGCTCTACGGACTTTCCAAATGCTCGACCTGCCAGAAGGCCATCGACTGGCTCGATGAGCACAAGATCAAGCACAGCTTCTCCGACGTGAAGGATGACCCCGTCACCAAGGACCAGGTGGCGCAGTGGTCGAAGGCGCTCGGCGGCTGGGAGAAGATGATCAACAAGGCCGGCTACACCTGGCGCGGCCTCCCGCCCGAGAAGACGGCGAACCTGACGGAAGCCAGGGCGGTGGCGCTGGCCGTCGACAACCCCTCGCTCATCCGCCGCCCGCTGATCGAGCACAAGGACGGCAGCGTGACGGTGGGCTTCTCGAAGAAGATCCAGGAGCTGCTGGCGTAAACGAAAATGGCCGGGGAGACCCGGCCATTTCTTTCTTCTGTGACAGTCTCTAGCCGCGCACCAGCGGGCGCGTCATGCAGGTGGGGCCGCCTTCGCCCTTGCGGCAGATGTCATAGCCCTTCACCACTTCCACCTTCACGCCCGCTGCCTTCATGCGCCGCTCGGTTTCGGGGTTCCCCTCCACCATCAGGGCATGGCGTGGGCCCAGCGCCAGAACGTTGCAGCCCATCGTGTCGAATTCCTCCGCCGGAACCTCCACGAACTTGATGCCACGGGATTCCAGGAACTCTATCTGCCGCGCTGCCATGAGGGGCGGATAGACCACGGCCAGGTCATGATCGAGGGGCGAGAGGCAGGACATGAGGTGGAACACGTCCGAGGGTCCCTTGTAGTGCGGCATGTCGAACCACAGGATTTCCACGTCCGGCCCGGCCAGTTCACCAAGCTGCCGCAGGCCTTCGAGGTTGGTGCGGTAGCCGACGCCCGCCAGCAGCGTGTAGCGGTCGATCCAGACGAGATCGCCGCCTTCCACCTTGCCTTCACCCGTGATCTCGCCGGCGATCGGGAAGCCGAGTGTCTCGAGCGCTCCACCGTTCACGGTCGATTCCTTCCGGCGCTGCGGCTTGCCCATGCGCGGCCTCACGAGGCCGCGCGGCGTCACGATCAGCGCATCATGGGTGTAGATCGAATCGAGCGTCAGCCCTTCGGCGGCGGGAAGCTTGATCACCTCCGCACCGGCGGCGGCGAGGATTTCCTCCACCACGGCATATTCCTTCCGGGCATTGGCGAGGTCCGGCCGCGAATGGAAATTGAGGTCCTTCCACTCGGCATCGATCTTCGCATCGCTGACGAAGGCCGCGTCCACATCGCGGATCGCGACCTTCTTCAAGGGGCCCCAGTTGTTGAATGCACCAAAATCGAAAGTCATTTGCGTCTGATCCTGAATATGAGGGCGCCGCCGTCTTGCCGCTGCTCCAGAAGCGCGTGGCCCTGCTCGTTGCAGAAGTGGGGCATGTCTATGGCGGACATGGGGTCCGTGGCAATGACCTTTAATATGGCCCCCGACGGCATGGCCTGAAGCCGCTTTCGCGCCCGTAGCACGGGCAGGGGGCAGAGAAGGCCGGAGAGATCGAGGGTGTTTTCGGAATGATTTTCGGGCATGGGCGCGCTAGAGGTTAGCATCGCAACTTGCGGAGTAACAGCCTTGCCCGAGCTTCTCAGCCGCCTCTCCTTCGACGGCACGGTCGACATGATCCTCAGCAACCCGGACCGGAAGCGTGGGCTGGAGAAGCAGCCGGTGGCCGAAGCGCGGTTGTTGTTCACCGGCATGGAGGGGGATTGCCACGGCGGCCTGACGCGCAAATCCGACAGCCGCATGCTGAAGCAGTACAAGCGCGGTACTGAGGTTCGCAATTCGCGCCAGCTCTCCATCCTGTCGGCTGAGGAACTGGCAGAGGTTGCCCTGAGCATGGGCATTCCGGCGGTGAAGCCCGAATGGGTGGGGGCGAACATGGTCGTCCGGGGCATTCCCGACCTGACCTTGCTGCCGCCCGGCACGCGGCTGCAGTTTTCCTCTGGCGCCATGATCGTCATCGATGCCGAGAACCATCCCTGCCGCTATCCTGCGGACATCATCGCGAAGCACCACCCGGAAGCGAAGCAAGGCTTCGTGAAGGCGGCGATGCACAAGCGCGGGTTGGTGGGCTGGGTGGAGGCGGAGGGCGCGATCCGCACCGGAGACAGCATCGCCATCTGGGTTCCGCCGCAGCGGATTTATGCCCACGCATGACGACACTGGGCGTGATCGTGGCGGGCGGCCGCTCCTCGCGCATGGGCCGCGAAAAAGCGGTCGAGTCCTTCCGGGGGCGCACGATCCTGTCGCGCATCGTCTCCGTCCTCTCGCCCCAGGTTGATGAGATCGTGATCAATGCCAATGGCGATCGGTCACGCTTCTCCGCATTCGGGCTTTCCGTCATCGCGGATCTGCGGCCGGAGGTGGGAACACCGCTCGCCGGGCTTCATACGGCGCTGAGCCTTGGAAAGGAGAAATGCTGCGATGCGGTGCTCACCGTGCCCTCGGATGCCCCCTTTCTTCCGGCTGATCTCGCCGAGCTGCTTCTCGCGGCCGGAGGGCAAGCGGCCATAGCCGCTTCCGGCGGGCAGGCGCATTATCTCACCGGACTCTGGTCGCCCGCCCTCTTGGGGAAGATCGAACAGGCGCTGGCGCAGCCGCGCTTTCCGCGGCTTCAGGATTGGGCCCGCGACTGCGGCGCCGCCATCGTGGAATGGCCGGCGCATCCCTATGACCCGTTCTTCAACGTGAACACGCCCGAAGAGCTTGCGGAAGCGGAGCGGATTGCGGCAGAGTTCGGCCTATGAACAGGGTGATCGGCGTTGCCGGGTTCAAGAATGCGGGCAAGACGACGCTGGTGGAAAAGCTGGTGAGCGAGCTCACACGCCGCGGCCACCGCATCTCCACCGTCAAGCATGCGCATCACTCCTTCGACATCGACCATGAGGGGCGTGACAGTTTCCGCCATCGCAAGGCGGGTGCATCGGAAGTGGCGGTGGTATCGCGCCATCGCTGGGCACTCATCCATGAATCGCGCGATGATGCCGAGCCTACGCTCGAGGAGATCCTGGCCAAGCTCGCGCCATGCGATCTGGTCATCGTCGAAGGTTACAAACGCGACACGCATGACAAGATCGAGGTGCGGAACCTCGAGCTTGCCCACCCGAAACTCGCAGGCGATGACCCGACCGTCGTCGCTGTCGCCGCCAACGGACCCATCGGCGATGCACCTGTGCCGGTGTTCGACAGGGATGACGTCTCAGCGCTCGCCAGCTTCATCGAACGGCATACGGGGCTCGCATGACACCTGAACAGGTTTCCGCCTTCTGGGAACAGGCTGGCGAAGCCCGCTGGTTCGTCAAGGATGCCGCGTTTGACGGCGCCCTCAAGGTGCGCTTCGGGGATGCGCTGGCGCAGGCCCAGAACGGAGCCTTTGATCATTGGGCGGACACGCCGGAAGGTGCGCTGGGCCTGGTCATCCTGCTGGACCAGATGTCCCGCAACATCCATCGTGGCAGCGCGCTGGCCTTTACGGCCGATGAGCGTGCGCTCCGTATTGCCCGCCAGTCGATCGCCCGAGGGTTCCACCAGCGGCTCCCCGCGCCCCGGGCGCAATGGCTGATCCTGTCCTTCGAACATGCCGAGGACCTGGATTGCCAGCGCAGGGCCGTCGCCCTGTTCGGTACGATGGGCTTGCCCGTCATGGCCCATTGGGCACAGGTCCACCTCGACATCATCGCGCGGTTCGGGCGCTTCCCGCACCGGAACGCGGTTCTGGGCCGGGTCTCCACCCCCGAGGAACTGGCCTTTCTGAAATCGGGCGGTTTCGCGGGGTGAGTGTCGGATTCCGTCCCGTCCCCGTCGTTCTCCCTCACGACTGTTGAATCTGCCTCACTATTGTGCCGGAAATTCCAATTCCGGGGTCTTGAGGGATTTCACCCATGAAAACACATGCGCGCGTGGTCGTCATCGGCGGGGGCGTGGTCGGCGTCGGCACGCTCTACCATCTGGCCAAGAAGGGCTGGAGCGACGTCGTCCTGATCGAGCGGAAGGAGCTGACCTCGGGCTCGACCTGGCATGCCGCCGGCCTGCTGCCGCTGTTCAATCTCTCCTACTCGGTGGGCCAGATCCACAAATACTCGGTCAAGCTCTACGACTCGCTCGAGGCCGAGACCGGCCAGCATGTGGGCTTCTCGAAGGTTTCGAACATCCGGCTCGCCCGCACCAAGGACCGGTGGGACGAGTTCATGTATTATGCCGGCGTCGCCGAGACGATCGGCGTGAAGGTGAACGTGCTGACGCCGCAGCAGGTGAAGGAAATCTGGCCGCTCTGCGAAACGGACGGGCTCCTCGGCGCCATCCAGCACCCGGATGACGGCTATATCCAGCCCGCCGATTTGACCCAGGCCATGGCCAAGGGCGCGCGCTCCCGCGGCGCCGAGATCTACCGTAACACCACCGTCACCGGCATCGAGCAGAAGCCCAATGGCGAGTGGATCGTAAAGACCGACCAGGGCGACATCACCTGCGAGCATGTCGTCTCGGCTTCCGGCAACTTCGCCCGCAAGACGGGCGCCATGGTGGGCCTGGACATTCCGGTGATCCCCGTCGAGCACCAGTATATCGTCACCGAGCCGCACCCGCTGATCAGGGAGCGCCAGGCCAAGGGCCTTCCCGAGATGGGCGTGCTGCGCGAGGCCGATTCTTCCTGGTACATGCGCGAGGAAAATGGCGGCCTGCTGCTCGGCCCTTACGAGCACGGCGCGCCCTGCTGCTACATGGATGGGCCCTCGGACCAGAGCGAATATGAGCTCTTCCAGGAAGACCTCGACCGGCTGGCGCCGCATATCGAAACCGCCATCGCGCGTGTTCCGGCCTTCGGCGAAGTGGGCATCAAGAAGGTTTATAACGGCGCCATCGCCTATACGCCGGATGGTTCGCCCATCATCGGCCCCGCCTGGGACAAGAAGAACTTCTGGCTGAACGAAGGCCATTCCTTCGGCGTCACCGCGTCAGGCGGCGCGGGCTGGCAGCTCGCCGAATGGATCGTAGAGGGTGAGCCCTCGATCGACATGATGGGCGTCGATCCGCGCCGCTTCGGCCCCTATGCCACGCGCGGCTACCTCAAGCAGAAGAACGAGGAAGCCTATGCCAACGTCTTCACGCCGCATTATCCGGATGAAGAGCGTTCCGCGGCGCGGCCGTTGAAGCGTACCCCCGTCTACGACCGCATGAAGGATCTGGGCGCGGTGTTCGGCTCCGTCTATGGCTGGGAACGCCCGGGCTGGTTCGCGCCCAAGGGCTATTCGCTCACCAAGGAAGAGCTCAACAGCCCCGACGTGCTGACCAACCACAACCATGCGCCAGCGACGGAAGACGGCCGCATCGTCGAGAAGTGGTCGTTCCGCCGTTCCAACTACTTCCCCTTCGTGGGCGAGGAGTGCCGGAACGTGATGAACAATGTCGCCATCCAGGACATGTCGGCCTTCGCCAAGATGGAAGTGTCCGGCCCCGGCGCGCGCGACTGGCTGGAGTCGATCCTCGCCAACAAGATTCCGAAGAAGATGGGCCGCATCGCGCTCTGCCATCTGCTGACGCCGCGCGGTGGCGTGCGCGCGGAATTCACCGTCTATGAATGGGCGCCGGGCCGCTTCTATCTCGTCTCCGCCGGTGCCTATGAGCGCCATGACCACGATTATCTGCGCAAGCTTGCGCCGACGGATGGTTCGGTGCGTCTCAACGCCATCACCTCGCGCTTCGGCGTGCTGGTGCTTGCTGGCCCCAATTCCCGCAAGGTGCTGCAGAAGCTCACCGATGCCGATCTCTCGAACGAAGCATTCCCGTGGCTTTCGGGCAAGGAGATCAGCGTTGGCCCCTGCACGGCGCATGCGCTGCGCGTGAACTTCGTGGGCGAGCTCGGCTGGGAGTTCCATCACCCGATCGAGCAGCAGATTGCGCTGTTCGACCACCTGATGGAAGCGGGCAAGGAATTCGGCATCCGCCCCTATGGCATCAAGGCCATGTCGTCGCTGTCCGTCGAGAAGAGCTACCGGCTCGTGCCGCGCGAACTCTCGATCGAATACAATGCCTATGAGTCCGGGCTCGACCGCTTCGTGCACCCGAACAAGGGCCAGTTCATCGGCCGTGACGCGCTGGTGGACGCCAAGCAGAAGGGCCTGGGCTGGAACTTCGTCACCATGGAAGTTCATGGTGTGGGTGACGGCGACTCGGATGCACGCGGCTCCGAGCCGCTCTATCGCAACGGCCAGCTCATCGGCCGCGCGACGAATGGCGGCTTCGGCTTCCGCGTGAACAAGTCGCTGGCGTTGGGCATGGTGCGGCCCGAACATTCCGCCATCGGCACCGAGCTCGAGATCAAGATTCTCGGCAAGCTCTTCAAGGCGACGGTGATTCCGGAAAGCCCCTACGATCCGGAGAACAAGACGCTCCGCGCGTAAGTCCTCGAAGAGGCCGGGCCATGTGCCCGGCCTTTTCCGTTGTTGCGGACCGTGCAAGTTGCAGGTGATAAGCACGGGGCTTCAACGCGAATCGGTCTGACAGGATGACGGCCTCCTCTCCCGGTTTTGGAACGGGACTTCTCTTCGTGCTGCTGGCGACCGTCGGGTGGAGCCTGGCGGGCGTCTTTGTGCGGTTTCTGCCCGGTCTCGATGGCTGGCAGATCAATTGCTGGCGCGGCTTCTGGATGTCGGTCTTCCTGCTCGTCTATCTGGTGGCTGTCTATGGCGCCGGAACGTGGGCGAAGTTCCGGGCCATTCCACTCCCTGCGCTAATCGCCACGGCCGGCTTCTTCACCGCGGGCTCAACCTTCTACGTCACGTCGCTGACGCTGGCCGGCACCGCGACGGTCTCGGTGATCGGGGCGCTTTCCCCCATCTTCACCGGGCTGCTCAGCCCCTGGATCACGGGTGAACGCCCGTCTCTCGCCTCCTGGGCGGCCGCTCTCATGGCGCTGGGTGGTGTGAGCATCATCGCCTGGGACAGTATCTCCGGCGGCAATCTCATCGGCATCCTCGTCTCGCTGATGGTGCCGATCTCCTTTGCGGGGCAGACCGTCACGCTCCGGCGCTTTCGCAGCTTCGACATGGTGCCCGCCATTTGCGTGGGTGGCTTCGTGACCTTCTTCATCGCCGGTGCCCTGGGCTATGTGTTCGGTGGCCATGAAGGCGGAGGGTTTCAGGTGACACTCTCCCAATTGTTGCTTCTCGCCCTCATGGGGCCGCTGCAGCTGTCGATCCCGCTCGTGTTCTATGCCAAGGGCGCCAAGGCGGTTCCGGCCGTCACCATCTCGCTCATCGTCATGCTCGATGCGGTGCTCAATCCGTTCTGGAGCTGGCTGGGCGTGGGAGAGGTTCCGACCTCATCGGCGTTCCTCGGCGGTGCTATCATCATCGGTGCTGTGCTTATCTCCGTTTTCGGAGACCAGTGGATGTCTCGCAAGGCAAAGGTGGCCGCCTAATGCGCCGTTCGAATGCCACCCTTATCGGCTTCACCGCTGTTCTGATGTGGGCTCTTCTCGCGCTCATGTCGGCCGCCAGCGGCGCCGTTCCGCCCTTCCAGCTTGCGGCCATGACCTTCCTGATCGGAGGCTTGATGGGTGCCGTTACCTGGCCGTTCCGGCCGGCCGCCATCGCCTCGCTCCGGCAGGGCTGGCAGGTGTGGCTGCTGGGTGTGGGTGGGCTGTTCGGCTATCACTTCGTCTATTTCTCGGCAATCCGTGCCGCGCCGCCGGTGGAGGTGAGCCTCATTGCCTATCTCTGGCCGCTCTTCCTCGTGGTGTTCTCGGCCTTCCTGCCGGGTGAGCGGCTGCGCCTGCACCATCTCATCGGCGTGGCGCTGGGGCTGGCAGGCGCCGTCGTCATCATCACACGGGGGCAGGGCCTGTCGTTGGCGGGGGGCTTCACCCCCGGCCATGCGCTGGCATTCGCCTGCTCGCTCATCTGGTCGGGCTATTCGGTGCTCTCCCGCCGCTTCGGCAAGGTCTCGACCGATGTCGTCGCGGGCTTCTGCCTCATCACCGCGCTGCTCTCCGCGATCTGCCACTTGCTGTTCGAGACCACCGTGTGGCCCGCCGATGTGCTGCAATGGGGTGCGGTGCTGGGTTTGGGGCTTCTGCCCGTGGGTGCGGCCTTCTACACGTGGGACTATGGCGTGAAGCACGGTGATATCATGGTGCTAGGGGCTGCCTCCTATGCCTCGCCGCTGCTCTCCACGCTGGTGCTGGTGGTGGCGGGCTTCGCGCCCTTCACCTGGCCGGTGCTGGCGGCCTGTCTCCTCATTACGCTGGGCGCCGTCATCGCCGCGAAGGACATGCTGTTCCGCCGCGCGCCGTCTACCTGAAGGAATCCTTCCGGCGCCGCAGTTCGGCGAAGACCTCCGCGTCCGTCGCGTCCACGAGAGCTAGGTTTTGCCTGATCTCAGTGCTCCCGGTGCGCAGGAAAGGGTTGGTTCTCAGCTCCTCACCGAGAGAGGAGGGACAAGTCATTTTTCCTTCTCCACGCAGACGGTCGACCTCGGCCGCGCGGGCCACCAGTGCCGCATTGCCGGGTTCGACCGAGAGGGCGAAGCGGGCGTTGGACTGGGTGTATTCATGTCCGCAGTAGAGCCGGGTGGAGGCGGGCAGGACTGCGAACTGGCTCACCGACCGGTGCATCTCTTCCATGGTGCCTTCGAACACCCGGCCGCAACCGAGCGAAAACAGCGTATCTCCGGCGAACAGGACCTCCTCCTCCGGCAGGTGAAAGGCAATGTGGCCAGCCGTGTGGCCTGGGCAATCCAGCACACGCACCTCGCGGCCCGCCCATGAGAAGCTGTCGCCACCGGATACGGCGCTGTCGAGGCCTGGAATTTTTCCGGCTTCGGCCCTGGGGCCGATGATCGTGCAGCCGAAGCGCTGCTTCAGCGCCGCGTTGCCCTCCACATGGTCCCCGTGGTGATGGGTCGTCAGGAGGTGGGTGAGGCGCCAGCCGCGCTCGGCCAGTTGCCGCTCGATTTCCGCGGCATCCGGAGCATCGATCGACGCCGTTTCCCCGCTCTTGTGATCGTGCAGCAGAACGCCATAATTGTCAGAGCGGCAGATGAACTGGTGAATATCGAGACTGGCCATGGGAATGAACGAACCTTGCTGAAGCGGATGAACTCTTCACCGCCGGTGGATAGGCTGGGCTGCGATGGATATCGCTGATCTCCGCGAATTCTACGGCAGCCGGCTCGGCCTGGCTACAAGGCGCTCGCTGGCGAGCCGCCTGCGCCCTCGATTGGCCGGCCTTTCCGGCGGGCGGGTCATGGGGCTGGGCTATGCCATGCCCTATCTCGCGGACTGCGTTCCCTCCGCCGAGGCCCAACTCGCCTTCATGATGGCCCGGCAGGGGGTTTTCCGCTGGCCGGAGGAGGGGGCGGTCCAATCAGCCCTCGTCGATGAATGTGACCTGCCGTTGCTCGAAAGCGTGGTCGATATCGCTCTCGTGGTGCATGGGCTGGAGCTCACCGATGCGCCGCGCGACATGCTGCGGGAAGTCTGGCGGGTTCTGGCACCGCAGGGGCGGC
>Ga0181554_1004307_pt1 | contig 11621 bp, 8 predicted proteins | sample 011ome_16_FD_145602 | JGI IMG/M metagenome (GOLD analysis project Ga0181554, IMG submission 145602) | Coastal salt marsh microbial communities from the Groves Creek Marsh, Skidaway Island, Georgia - 011503CT metaG (spades assembly) | ecosystem: Environmental > Aquatic > Marine > Intertidal zone >... | reverse complement strand
CGTCTGATGGCGTTGGACGCCACGAACGGGCATGAGATCTGGCGCTTCAAGACCGTGCAGATGAACAACGAGGCGGGCGGCGGCTTCTGGACCACGGTCTCCCTGGATACTGGCACCGGTGAGGTGCTGGCGCCGGTGTCCAACCCCACTCCCATTTTCTATCCAGAGGCCCGGCCTGGCGACAATCTCTATACTAATTCGGTCATCTCGGGCGATGCCGCCACCGGCAAGCTGAACTGGTATTACCAGGCCGTCCCTCACGACGAGCACGATTGGGACCTCTCGGCGGCGCCGACGTTATACCGCACCGAGGCGGGACAATCTATGCTGGCAGTGACCGGCAAGAGCGGCCGGGTCTATGGCTACGATCGCACTGCCCAGGTGGCGGCATTCGATGTTCCCGCCACCACCCTCGCACATGACCAGGAGCCTCTGGATTCCCAGTGGAAGCGGGTCTGTCCCGGCATGGGCGCACAGTACAACGGCACCGCGCATGACCCTCGCCTTAACGCACTATTTGTCGGGATGGTGGACTGGTGCCGGTTTTTCAAAGCTACCCCACCGACCAGCGACACCGATTACGCCGGTGGTTCGACCACACCGGATTACAGCCAACTTCCGGAAGGCCGCATTACCGCGCTTAATGCAGCTTCCGGGCAGACGCTCTGGCGTTATCAAAACGATGCGCCGGTCATTGCCGGCTTGGTCACTACGCGTTCCGGCCTATTGTTCGCTGGCGACGTCAAGGGCCGGCTCATGGCCTTCGAGGCTGTCAGTGGTAAGTTGATACAGCGGCAGGATCTGGGTGGCGCATTGAACAACGGTCTGATTGCCTATTCGGTCGACCAACAGGCCTACCTCGCGGCGGCGGTGGGCGGGTCTTCGATTGCCACGGACGGCGTCGCCGGACTCCTGCGCGTCACCGTGCTGGGGCTGACGCGGCGCACCAAGCCCGACATCACCAGTTTTCCGCGTCTCGCCCAACCGGCGGGGTTTGCCCCGGCATCCGAGGCCCTGTTCCTGACCGTCTGCGGCAACTGTCACGGCCAGTCCGGTACGGGTGCTTTGTATCCCTCGATCCTGCGCCATACGCATCTGGCCGCGCCAAGCCAGCTGCGCAAGTTTCTGGCCAGCGTCCCAGACCCGATGCCGAAGCTGCACCCAGGCCTCCTGAACCGCCACGACGTTCAACTCATCGCCGATTACCTCAAGACCGACATTTTCAAATGCGACCAGTCCGGTGACCAAGACTGTAAGCCCTATGGTCGGCCGCGAACGGGTGGTAGCCACGAATGGCGTCAGATCTATAGTGTTCTGGTCAACCCCCGCTGCCAGAATTGTCACACGGCCAGCGACCCGACCAATCCGGCTACCAACGACTATCCGCGCCAGACCGATGACCACCGCCCACACCTGTTCGGCATCAGTCGCGGTGAGGATGACAAAGGCTTGCTGAATGGCCGTTGCGACACCTGCCACGGCACCCAAAATAACCTGCAAACCGGCGCACCCGATGTCGATGAGAATGGTAAGAGCGGCTGGTTCCTCGCGCCGACCAGTATGGCGATGGAATCGTCCCCTGGTACCCCGATGCCGGGGGCACAGCTCTGCGCCAAACTGAAGAATCCTGACACCAACGGCGGTTTCACCTTGGAGGGGCTGCTCAAGCACCTTGACACCGATGCGCGGGTCAAATGGGCCTGGTCGCCTGGGGTGAATGTGCACGGCATCCCGCGCACTCAGCCACCGATTAGCCACGAGAAGTTTATTCGGGTATTTGCGCGCTGGATCGAAAAAGGCGCGCCATGTCCCGATGCATCCGGTACCCGCTAGGCATGGAGTTCATAGCGAAAACCGGACGTCATTTTCATTTTGAGCTCAGTGACCTTCGAGGGGCAGATCTACCTGACGCTCTGTTACCCAGAAGAACTCGTTGAAGAGGCCACTGCGACTCGGGTGCTGGCACAAATGATGCAAATTCTGGAAGACCTTTGAAAATCATCATCCCAACGGTTTGGCCAAAGAGATCGAAAAGCAAATCGCGATGGCTTATATGGATGAATGCTGTCAGCCAATCAAAACTCCCCAAGCTGGCATGAGTCAGGGATTCATTGATCGGAGAAACTCTCTGAGAGATCCACAAGTTACCGACCTACGAAAGATTTGCCGGAATGGGGGGTCTAAGCATCCCCAAAAACCATAGGTGACGAGGTTGATGGTAACCAAGCACTTAAGCCCGAAAAAGGGAGAAAGCATGCAAGATTCACATAGAACCGCATCGCCCACCAACACGCGGGCTTTCATTGCCCTTGCCGGGACCATATTGATGGTGTTCCTGTTAGGCGGAAGCGTCGCCGCCTTCGGGTTGTTTTATGCCGCTGAGCAGCAACAGGAGGACCATCAATGGCTGGATGCCACATTCCGTTCAGCAGACGAGATTTCCTCGGCCGCCATTACATTCAAACGCCAGGTTCAGGAGTGGAAGAACATTCTTCTGCGTGGCGCGGACCCGAATGATTACACACACTATCGTCAGTCATTCGATAATGAGAGTGAGCAGGTCGACCGTGTGCTGAGCGGTTTGATTGCCTCTTCTAATGAAAACCAGAAGGCATCCATCAATGCGCTGCTGGATGAGCATCGTCAACTCACTGCTCGCTACCGTGAATTGCTCGGTCATGATGACCGTATCAGTCCGTCACGAGCAGCCGAGATAGACCACACGCTACGCGGCATTGATCGGCCTTTCACAGAGCGTCTCGATGTCTACGCCGATACCCTTCGCAATCAACTCAAGTCCATTCGCCAAAGCAGCCGCGAAGCTGAACTTTCTCGCTTCCAAACCCTCAAGCGACTGAATATCGCTGTGACCAGCCTGGGTACCCTGCTGATTTTTGCTTTGCTTTTCTGGTTCAGACCCCGTCCCCCTCGCTGATTACCGATGGAGATTGCGGCCAACCTCTTTGCCGGTCTCGGTCTGTTTTTCATTGGCATCCGAGCGATCGGATCCCATATGAAACAAATGACTGGTCGCCGATTTCGCGGCTGGGTGGCCAAGGCCACGGGCAATCCGTTCAGCTCTGCCCTGGTCGGGATCATTGCGGGCATCGTTACGCAAAGCTCGAACGCCGTCACCTTTATCGTCGTATCGCTGGTTACCAGTGGCATGGTCGAACTAAGGCGGGCCCTGCCAATTCTGGCCTGGGCCAATGTCGGCACCTCATTGCTGGTGTTCATGGCCACATTGGACATTCATGTGGCCGTGCTATACCTCATGGGGACCGTGGGCTTCTGTCATTACTTCGGCCTCAATGACAGCGACCGCTATCGCCATCTGGTGGGCGCCCTGTTTGGCGTGGGTAGCCTGTTTTTTGGTCTTTGGTTGATCAAGGTCGGTGCCGCCCCTCTCAAGGATCTTGAGTGGGTTCGGGCATTCATGAGGTTCTCTGAGGGTTCCCTGGTATTGCCTTTTGTTGCCGGCACAGCCCTGACGCTGATCATCCAGTCCTCATCCACCATGTCGGCGATTGCGGTCACCATGACATCGGCCGGCATTCTGACTCTCGATCAAACCCTCATGATCGTGATGGGTTCGAACCTGGGTTCCGGGTTTGGCACCTTTCTGCTAGCCGGTAACCTCTCCGGCACGGGACGCCAACTGGCCTTGATCCAGCTATGGGTCAAGGCGATCGGCGTCATTATGCTTCTTCCATTTCTCCTGCTCGAAATCCATGGGGAACTGCCAGGCATCAAAGCGTATTCGGCCCGACTGAGTGCTGATCTGCCACACCAGGTTGCGCTGGTATACCTGCTGCTGCAATTCGTCTCCGCCGCGCTTGTGAGCGCGACAGGTGGGACTTTTGAAAAGCTGGCGCGACGGCTGTGTCCGCCCAAGCCTACCGAAGCCCTGTCCAAACCGGTTTATCTCTATGAGCAAGCCATTGAGGAGGCGGAAACCGCCCTCGACCTGGTTGAAAAGGAACAGGCTCGACTGATCGGCTTACTGCCTCGGCTACTCGACGAACTGCGACCCGATGAAATAGAGGGGGAACCGTTTCAGGGTAGGGACTTATATGAAGCTTGTGTCTCGGTGGCTGGCCAGTGCGAGGTCTTCATTGACCGCTTGATGGGTCACCCACAGTCCCACCAAACTCTGGAACGGCTGATGAATGTTCGTTCGCGCAACGAATTGTTGAATCATCTTCAGGACGGATGCCGAAATCTGCTCGAATTACTTGAGGCTGATTTTCCCGAATCGGTGGCACTCCGTTTGCGCCATAGCCTGGTTGAAGGAATATGCACCGTTCTCATGGTGCTGGAGGATGCCGTTCAGGAGGGCGAGACCGCTGATAATCGCCTGCTTTTAACGCTGACCTCCGACCGGTCCTCCATCATGAAGAATCTTCGAGAGAGTCTGATCAAGGCCGAAAATGGACTGGGCATCGAGAGTCAATCAAAACTGCTGCCAGCCACGAGCCTATTCGAGCGCCTGATCTGGCTGATCAATCGCTATGGCGTAATGCTGAACGATCAAATACAAATGAATCCTGGACAAACGCCTGATAGGCTGGATGTCCAACCCGGATAAGCAACGGCATGAATAGCATCAGGGCTTACTTCAATGACAGCGCCACTCCGCTCATCGAAGGGCTTGCCCAACACCTCCGCGGCCTTCCGCCGACACGCCCACTTTGCATACTCGCACCCACGATTGTCAGCCAGCGAGGCGCTAACCCTTCTCCCTTAAGGTTTGTCGCATCAGATGCCTTGTAACCCGTGTACGCCGATGGCAGTTTTCCAGAAACTCTGCCTGTCAAGACCGGCCCATCTCTCCAGTTTGATGACGGCTGTTGAGGGAACGACTACTCTCTGCGTATCGATCCATGTGCACTGCGAAGCTGCCAGACAAGGGTTGGTGCGCTGGAAAGTAGGGCTCACTCTGATTCAGTATGCGCTGGAGCACCCTCTGGATCAGACGCAGACACCCAACTAAATCAAGCGACGTTGGGCCTATCTAATTACTGCAGAACACTTTGGTGTCTCCAACGAGAGGGGAGGGCAAGAGCGTCCTGATTGAACCAGCATCGGAGGAAGCTTATCGGTTGCACCGAGGTTGCACCGCATTTCTATGAAAAATCAGCTTAAGCGGTATTTTTTATAAGCCGCTGATTCTATTGGTGCCTCGGGCCGGGGTCGAACCGGCACGACCGTTAGGTCGAGAGATTTTAAGTCTCTTGCGTCTACCAATTTCGCCACCGAGGCATGATTTGATTGAATTGAGCAAACCCGGGGTGGCCGATGGGTCTACTTATGCTTGATGATGTAGGCCAGGAGATTCCTGCCTTCTCCTACTCCCAGCGTTAGCGTGGATCACCAGAGAGTATTGGTGTTTATCTCGCTAGGGGCTAGTTTCCCATTTTCAGGATGTTTAGCGCAATCAGTTTCCGATACTTCATCACCCAACAACATCGTGATACACCGCAGGGGGCGGTGCTCATGATTTTTTGAGTGGGGGGAGGCAATAGACGATATTCGAAGTGGGGAGAGGCTTACCAATCCTTCAATTCCAAGCCATGTCCCTACACTTGTTTGAGTCCGGCAACTCTCCGTCGATTAACACAGTGGTAAGTGATGCAGAAGGCAATCATCATCGTCGGTTTTTACATGGAGCATGACTCTATTAGAGGTTGAAGGTCTGCCCCAATAAGACTCCGCAAATGATGACTGCAACCGGGACCCTGAACAGATGCCGACCCGGCGGGTGAGGAAGAATCCCATTGGTATTTCAGGTAGTTCATGAGGTCTCGGGTTGACCACAGGAGCCATATGTTCTTTATCATCAGTGCCGGAATGACAGGGTGAACAGCGCCTGATGGCTTAATCCAGGGACTAGCCCGTCATTCTTTTTTCTGAACAACATACAATTGAAATACGATCATGACATCTCGACCGAACGTCTCTCGCCATTCCCTATCCTCGTTTTGGGGCAGACTGCTGGTGGTCTCGCTGATCGCCCTGCTCGCAAGCAGCTGTTCCACCCAGCCTCCCCAGGGGGTCACCGCCGTTACTCCGTTCGATGTAAGCCGGTATCAGGGGAAATGGTACGAAATAGCCCGATTGGATCATTCCTTCGAGCGCGGGCTGACCGATATCAATGCGAGCTATAGCGGGCAGCCGGATGGCAGCATCCAAGTCATCAATCGCGGTTTCAATCCGAAATCAGGCGAATGGGAACAGGCGATTGGTAGAGCGCTGTTTACCGATGGCAAGGACCGGGGCTCGCTCAAGGTGAGTTTCTTTGGGCCGTTTTATGGCGGCTATCACGTCGTGGCACTGGATGAAAAAGACTATCGCTGGTCGCTGGTGATGGGGCCGAGCAGGGACTACTTCTGGATATTGTCCCGTGACAAACAGCTGCCCGAGGTGTTGCGCCTTGAACTGATTGATCAGGCGCGACGTTTTGGCATTGAGACGAATCGTCTGATATGGGTCAGTCAACAGAGGCATGACAGCTGACAGGCTGCAGTTTGTGAGGAAATCCCGATGACAAACGATTATCCGCAGGCCCCGGCCATTGATGCGAGCGAATGGTTCAATACAACAGTTCCCCTATCGCTGGCCTCTTTGCGAGGTGAAGTGGTAGTGCTTCATGCCTTCCAGATGCTATGTCCGGGATGCGTCATGCACGGATTGCCGCAAGCTCAGGCCATGCATGACCGGCTGAGTCCATTGGGGGTTCGTGTGATCGGTCTGCACACCGTATTTGAGCACCATGAGGCGATGACGGAGGTTGCCCTGCGTGCTTTCATCCATGAATATCGCCTTACCTTCCCGATTGCGATTGACCGGCCCTCCCCGCAGCATTCCATTCCACACACCATGGCGGCTTATGGTTTACAAGGCACACCTTCCCTGGTTGTCATCGATCGGCAAGGCCGCATCCGGGAGCAGGCATTTGGCAAGGTGAATGATCTGATGTTGGGCGTGTTACTGGGTAGCTTGTTGTCTGAGCCTACCGGGTAGGTAGTCTTGCTGAGGGAGCTGACGTCATGACGATATACCCTTCATTTACGCACTATATCGGCGTTGATTATTCCGGTGCGCAAACCGCCGATACCGGTCTGAAAGGGCTGCGCGTGTATTCGGCAACCTTGCAGGAAGAGCCCATCGAGGTATTGCCGCCACCCGCTCACACCAAGTATTGGTCAAGGGCTTCATTGGCCGAGTGGCTGGCCAGTACACTCGCAAACAACGCGCCAACACTGGTGGGTATCGATCACGGATTTTCCTTCCCGCTGCGTTACTTTGAAGCACATCATCTCCCTCCTGACTGGTCGGCTTTTCTGGATGACTTTCAAGTTCACTGGCCCACCGATGGACGCAACATTTATGTTGACTTTGTTCGTGACGGCTTGGTCGGTAATGGTGCTGATCGCTCCGGCCTTTCCCGGTGGCGCCGCCTGACGGAGGAGCGCTGCGGGGCCAAGTCGGTTTTTCATTTTGATGTACCCGGTTCAGTCGCCAAATCAACTCATTCCGGGTTGCCGTGGCTGCGTTATCTGCGGAGCAAGCTCGGCGATCGGCTGCATTGCTGGCCCTTCGATGGCTGGGAGGTTGCGGCAGGCAAATCGGTGCTGGCCGAAGCCTATCCTTCACTGTGGAAAGGCCATTTCCCTGTCCAGGCAAGAACGCCGGACCAGCAGGATGCCTATACTATCGCCGCCATGATGCAACAGGCCGATCACAACGGGCAGTTGAGGGCATGGCTGCAACCGGCGCTTCCCCCAAACATGGCGGCGGTTGCCGGTGTCGAGGGCTGGATATTAGGCGTCACGCCGACGGATTGATCCTGCTGGTCTTTCCGGACGCTAAAACCTGTACCCCGGGAAATCCAGTTCATCCATCGGGCGGGGTCGCGGAATCCTGTAGTTCTTGATCCAATGCTTCATGACATCAAAATCAGCAAGTAACTTGAGGTCATGGTCGATGGATTTAGCCATCTGTTTGAGGTTGGCGATGTCACCATTGAGCCGATTAATGACATCTCTGGGGGTCAGTGGGAGGTAGTAAGGCAACTGCAAATGGCCTTTTAGCTGATTCTGGATCATGGATAGCTCCTGCTGCAGTTCGGCGGACTGTTCCCGCAGGACCTTGTTGTAGTGCTTGATCCGATCTTCGGCAATCGTCCCGATGTGTTCCGGGGAAATTTGTTCAAGGGTGATCTGGAGTTCCAGCAATTGCAGCAGGTCGCGCTTTTCATAGGCCACATTGACGGCCTGCATCAGCGCCGTTTTTCTGGTGCGCTCATCGGGGTCGGTTTCACGATCCGGATGCAATTCGGTAACCAGCTTGCGGTAAATCGCCTGTATGGACTTGCTGATGTTTTGCGCCTCCACCTCTTGTCGGGCTTCTTTTTCGATCTGCTTCGCTGATTTCTCTCTGGGTTTCCGGCCGGCTTTTTGGGCCTTCGCGAAAGGGGATCGCGCCTGCTGCTCCTCGCGAATCTTTTCCTGCAGCGCCTCGGCCATGGAGTCCGGGTCGGACAGGTCGACATCAGCACCGAATTCGCCTCCGAGGCTCTCCATCATGGCCCGGAGCAGTTCGGCTTCGGCCTCTTCCATTTCTTGCTGCTCGGTAGCGAAGTCGACATCATTGTACTTGTCATAAAGGACTCTGACGTCTTCACGATCATGCTCATCCAGGACGCTGCTGGCCAGCGAGATGATCAGGTGAGAGAGCTTTTCCCGATCGCGTTTCTTGAATCGGGCGTCATCGTGGGCCCGATCAAACAGGCGGGCGAGTTCCGCTTGAAGGTCGGTCACCCGGGAATGTAGCGGGACAAGATCCCGGGTAACCTTATTGCGATAAAGTGATTCTGTGGCGATCCAATCGGCCAGTTGCTTTTTCTGTTTGTCGATCTTTTTGATGAGATTGTTGAACTGGGTATGCGCCCGACTAACCGGCGCTTTTGGCTGGTTCTTGGCGGCCTGGACAATATTGGGGGTAGGCTTGCTCATTGAAAAACAGGTGAATGATGTTCTGGTGGCCGATGATGTGGATTATTGACTCGTCACAACTGTAGTTTTACTGATGTAATTTTGCCCGATCATGGAAATGAATAGACTGGATGCCCCTTCATTTGCTAGTGACAACTGGTCCGGGTTTTGTCCCGAAGCATTGGAGTATCTAAACCGTGCGAATACCGGTAGCGCGCCAGCGTATGGGTTTGACGATTGGACGGCCCAAACGGCAGATGCCATCCGCTCATTGTTTGATCACGATGCCGAGGTATTTTTCGTGTTTAACGGCACGGCGGCCAATAGTCTGGCGCTTGCTCATCTCTGTCAGCCCTATCAATCAGTCATTTGCCATGCCTGGTCGCATATTGAAACTGACGAGTGCGGCGCGCCGGGATTGTTTTCCCATGGCTCACGCTTGCTCCTCGGGAACGGTGACATCGGCAAACTAAGTCTGGACTCGGCCGAGGCACTGATGCCTGAAGGCCACGACTTGCGCTTTCCACGTCCCGCCGTGCTTAGTCTGACGCAATCCACTGAAGTCGGCACCGTGTATACCGTCGAAGAACTGCAACGTTTGAGCCAATGGGCCAAAAACCAGGGCATGCGAGTCCATGTCGATGGCGCCCGCTTCATGAATGCGGTGGTGTCGCAGGCGCTGTCTCCGGCTGAACTGAGCTGGAAATGTGGCGTCGACGTCTTGAGCCTGGGCGCATCCAAAACCGGGGGTGGACTGGGCGACACGGTCATCTTTTTTGACCGCGAACTGGCCCGGGGCTTCGACTATCGATGTAAGCAGGGCGGTCAGCTCGCCTCGAAGATGCGGTTGATGACCGCGCCGTTGTTGGGTCTTATAGAGACTGGCGCCTGGCAGCGTAATGCTCGCCAAGCCAATGAATCTGCGGAATATCTGGAGTCATGTCTGGCTGAAGTTGGCATTGCCACGGCGTTTCCGCGCCAGGCCAATGGTGTTTTTATCCGCCTGACCGAAACTGAGGCCAATGCCCTTCGCAACTTCGGTTGGTCGTTTTATATCAGTCATTGTCACGGGGCCGCCCGCTTCATGTGTGGCTGGGACAGCAGTCGGGAGTGGATCGACCGATTGGTAGAGGATATCAAGAGGGTTTCTGCAGAGAGCTGTTAAGAATGGGTGACCAACATAACTGTTCCGCATATCTGTTCTGCCTGTGGAAAACCCTCAGTTATTCCAGGCAGTGGTTTGCAACTGTTCGAGAGTCACGATTTCCAGAGCCTTTGCATGTGTGCTTTCGAGGACGACGCGGGGTGCGGCATTAGCGTCGAAGGCTTCTTTCCAGCGAAGGGCGCAAAGGCACCAGCGATCACCCGGCTTGAGGCCGGGGAAATCGTACTCTGGTCGTGGCGAGACCAGGTCATTCCCGCGGGTCAGCGAGAATCGCAGAAACTCATCGGTTACCCTTGCACAAATCACATGGGTGCCAAGATCGTGGTCATCTGTATTACAGCAGCCGTCCCGAAAAAATCCGGTGAGCGGGTCGAAAGAGCAGGGCACCAGTGCGGTGCCCAGAACATTCAGTGCTTCAGTCGTTTTCATCTTTGAGTATGGATTTGGTGGTTTTTTCGCCATCAGCCTCGATAGAGAGGCTTGGCCATTAACATGTGCACATCCCCCAAAGCCCGCTCTTCAAAGCCACCCTCGCAGTAGGCAAGATAGAACTCCCAGAGACGGATGAAGGGTTCCGAGTACCCCTGGGCGCGAACCTCATCAAGGCGCGCCATGAAAGCTTCGCGCCAGCAGCGCAGGGTCGTGGCGTAATGCGGGCCGATATCGTTCAGCTTTATCAACTGCAAGTCGGACGCGTGCGTGGCGGAGTCAACCAGTGCAGAAATGGCCGGGATGCAACTGCCCGGGAAAATATGGCGCTTGATGAAATCCACCTCATCCCGAGCGCGGCGATATTCCCGATCATTGATGGTGATGGCCTGTAGAAGCATGACGCCGTCCGGTTTCAAGAGGTCGGCACATTTGCGAAAGAAGGTTTTAAAGTACTGATGGCCGACTGCTTCGATCATCTCGATCGAGACCAGCTTGTCATACCGACCTTCCAGCTTGCGGTAATCCTCCTTGAGCAGGGTAATGCGATTCTCCAGGCCGGCCTTGCGAATACTCTCTGCCGCCCATTGATGCTGCTTTGCAGAGATCGTGGTGGTGGTGACATGGCAGCCATAATGGGTGGCCGCATGCAGCGCGAACCCGCCCCAGCCCGTGCCGATTTCCACCACGCGGTCGCCGGGCTGCAAATTCAGCCGTTGGCAGATGCGGTCGAGCTTGGCGATGGATGCGTCCTTCAATGACATTCCCGGTCGTTCGAAGAGGGCGCAGGAATACATCATGGTTTCATCCAGAAAAAGCCGGAAGAAATCATTGCCCAGATCGTAGTGCGCGGCGATGTTGCGCTGGCTTCCCTCCTCGGTATTCCGGTTCCAGGCATGCAGCAGCTTCCTGATCGGCGTTGCAATCAGGGAGAGTCCGCCGTCCAGTCCATCCAGCACATGCCGGTTGCGGATCAGGATGCGGACCAGCCCGACCAGATCAGAGCAACGCCAGGCTCCGGCCATGTAGCT
>Ga0181554_1004303_pt1 | contig 11627 bp, 11 predicted proteins | sample 011ome_16_FD_145602 | JGI IMG/M metagenome (GOLD analysis project Ga0181554, IMG submission 145602) | Coastal salt marsh microbial communities from the Groves Creek Marsh, Skidaway Island, Georgia - 011503CT metaG (spades assembly) | ecosystem: Environmental > Aquatic > Marine > Intertidal zone... | reverse complement strand
CGGTGGTCCAGGGGGCCGTACCGAATGATGTGCAGCTGCTTTTTAACCGCTTCCACGGCGGCCATGGGGGGCGAGGTAATCTGGAAAATACCTCGCCCTCCATCATGACTGTCCCGCGGCACAAAAGACGACTCGGTCACGCCGATGCCGACCAAGACCTCATCATCGACGCCGTAAGCCTGTGCTGCCGACCGGATAGCCGGCAGGTATGGACTGGCGCGCTCCAGTATGGTGTGCATGGCGTCCAGATCAGCACGCCGATAAGCTGCATAAACCTGATGACCAATGCTGGCTCTCCCGGCCTGCTCGACACCGCCAACGAGGGTCCGCAAATTCTGCAAATCGGCCTGAAAAGCCGGGCGCAAGGCAAAAGCGTAGGCGCCAAGCATCACCAGGGCTGCAGCGACCAGGGGCGCCAAATAACTCATGCGGGCCAAGCGACGGCGAACATGGGTCCACACGCCAATCAGAGAGGAACCGGCAACGGCAAGAATCAGCACGGTGCCGGCAAAGGGCAAAAGGCTTTCGGTCAACCCGCTGCCCCCAAACCAGTCGGCTGCGCGTCCCATAACGGCAATGGTGGCAACCAATCCGGCACATATCAGCAGCAGGATTTCAATAACCCCCAGCAGTAACCTTTTCCACTTTCGCGTGCGGCTCGTCGTGCGAGGAGACGTGGCGGCTTTCCGACGCACCGGGCGGGTGGGGGTTCGGCGTGGGTTGGAGCTTCTCTGAGTCCGTTTAGCGTCGGGCAATCGAGCCACCATCAGTATCCTTGATCAATTTGCCGGGGCGATGGTACCAAAGGACGAGCTCATTTCTTGGCAACCGATAGGGCGGGCAGCGCTTGAGTTAACATGATGTACTTGTGCAACACTGCGGTTAAAGCCCATCAATCTCTAATTTCAGAGCATGATCTCGACCCACTCAGCCCTGCACCCGAACATCCCGTGGCTGGCCCTTGGCAGAAGGTTTGCATCTTCCTTGACGCTTGCCTTGTTGTCGATCGCAAGCTTGAATCCTCGGCCACTCCTGGCCGAGGAAAACCCTTCCATTCGTTTCGATCACGCCATCGATCACTTCGACCGGCTGGAGTTTTATCGAATGGATGATTTTGGCCCACCGGGGAGTGCGTGCCATGAATGCAGCACCCCTCAGCATGTTAACTGCAATACCAGTTGCTATGCGGAAATCCCCAGCCTGAGCCTGATTTGCTCACAGAGGATACGGGGCATCAGCATCGGCCCATTTGACCGAGCAGAACGCGGACTCATCCTGAATGAATTATTCAAGAGTGACGCCATCACGATATCCACTGACCTCGGCGAAGAGTCCCTGGATGCGCCCAGCATCAGTAGCGAGAGCGGTAACCAGGACGAAGACTATGCCATCGACATCAAGGGGCTGGAGGGATTCAAGAACTCGCTGATCAGGGCTTCATCCAGCGACAAGGAAGAATTCACCATCCGAGTAGGTACGGAAGACTTCATCGTTCCACTGAACCCCAAAATCAGGGACAGCCTGCAACGTTTCATCAAGCAGTGCCCCGACTGATATACCGGACGGTCATCATATCGTCAGCTTTTCTCGCCATTGAGGACTGTCCAGAAGACCGGTAATGGATTTGATCAGGCTGGGTTGGCGTTCATCCACCGTGATTTACGCTTAACCACCCACTTGAGCATCAGGCTCAGCAGCAGAAAAACTACTGTGGCCTCGGCCAGATAAGCCGCCATCTGGCCAAGATCGGCCTGCAGAGCTCCCGCGCCGATCAAACTGGCCGTGACACCCAAAGGCAGAAAGCCAATGAAACTGCCGATCCAGAAATCACGATGACTCACCGGGCTCCAGGCCAGAAGAATATCGTTGTATAGGCCCGCCAAGGGCAGCTGCCGAACGATCAGCACGGAAAACCACCCGCTTCCTACCGGAGCGCTCAGAGCCCGAAGTTTCGGATATTTCTCCAGCAAGGTCTCTGGTCTGGTATGGCGAGCCAGTACGAACAAGGCGTAGGCACCAAGAAGACTGCCCAGCTGGCTCCAGGCAAACCCCGCTTCAAAGCCGAACAACCAACCCGCAACCAGGCAGAAAACAAGCCGGGGAAGACCAAATGCGGTACCAAGCGCGGTTGCCAGAACAAAAACAAAAGGCGACCAGATACCAAACTGAGCAAATGCACCCCGCACTAAGGCGCCGTACTGCATCCAATCCTTCCAAGGCAGTGTCAGAACCAGAGGACTTGCCATGACAAGCAACGAAATCAGCAGAACTGAACTTTTTTTCATGAAATCCGGGTAGACCTAAACAATTCAGCTGGAAATTTAGTGGGTAATGAAAGTTCTTCGAGTTTCAAATATTCGCCGTGAGGGTATCAGAATCTCACCGCAGGTGCGCATAACCCGGATCAAACCTGCGGGTACAGTCTGTTTCCAGGTCGTTAATTTAATGCTCAGGCAAGCCGAACTTATTAAGCTACGCGCCCAAATTCACTCTCCACACACCGTGATGAGCGGTTGTTATTGAACAGGCCTCAAGGTATAAAGCGGAGAAGCTTGGAGCGTTAGATGACCAACAAAACCAACAGCGACGACTCAGTCACATATGAGAGCGAAGCACCGATGGATGCCATCTCTGCTCCGCAAATCATAACTCCCAATTCACCGCCTCGGCTTGAACCTACTCGATATGGAGATTGGGAAAAAGCCGGTCGTTGTATCGATTTTTGAAGTCCGCACTCTCAGACTATTCCAACATCCGTGTCACACCCCGGCATTGCCCGACAAAACAGACCTGTTTCACCTCACCTGCAGGTCTATAGCCTTCCGTTAGCCGCGCTTTTATCCATTAGCCATCGCATCACCGGGGTGGTCCTTTCGCTGGGCCTGCTCATAACAGCCGCCGTCCCATCCATCGCGGTGTGGATTCCCGAATCGTTCAACGAAGTCCAGCCAGTACTCAATTCCATGCCTGCCAAGGTCGGCCTTTGGCTTTGGGTCTTTGCGATCTACTTCCACGCCAGCCATGGAGTCAGACACCTGATCTGGGACAGCCTTCATGGTTTGGATAGGCGTCAGGTAATGACTCACAATCTGATTGAGATCGGGGTGTCGATAGTGATGACGCTAGGCACTTTTTTACTTTTAGCCGGACAGAGCCTGACAGGCTTATCCACACTCTGAATATCAGTTTCGCTCGATGCACGGCCCATCTTTGAAGAAACCAAACAGCTCCAGCAAAGCCAGTCACGAGTGGCTGCGAGAACGTCTAACTGCCCTGTTGCTGATACCCCTGACCATCTGGTTTGTCTTTTTCCTGGTCCGTTTACCCTCCACCCGCCTGCCGGAACTCCTGGCATGGTTGGGCAGCCCCCTAAACAGCGTTCCATTGCTTGGCTTCATTCTGATAAGCACCTATCACGCATGGTTGGGCTTGTGCTCCATCATGACCGACTACGTGCAAGCCCCGGCGCTGAGACGTATCGGGCTCGTCGCCATTGGGGGGCTTCTCGGTGGAGCCACGATCCTGTCGGCCATTTCGCTTTTTCTGTTGAGCCTGACACACTGAAATGCCTGGTTCTTACCCGATTATCGAACACAAATATGACGTCATCGTCGTTGGAGCGGGCGGCGCAGGACTGAGAGCCTCTCTGGGGCTTGCCGAGAAGGGCCTCAAAACAGCGTGCATCAGCAAGGTCTTCCCGACTCGTAGCCACACCGTTGCTGCGCAGGGCGGCATCAGCGCCGCATTGGGCAACATGGGCGAAGACGACTGGCGCTGGCACATGTACGACACCGTCAAGGGGTCGGACTGGCTGGGCGATCAGGATGCGATCGAATATATGTGCCGAGAGGCCATACCGGCCATTATCGAGCTCGAACATTACGGCGTGCCCTTTTCTCGAACCGAAGATGGCCGCATCTACCAGAGAGCTTTCGGCGGCATGACCACACGCTTCGGTGAGGGGTCGGCGCAAAGGACCTGCGCAGCGGCCGACCAGACCGGTCACGCCATTCTGCATACGCTCTACCAACAATCGCTCAAGCGTCACGTCGAATTCTTCGTCGAATACGTCACGCTGGATCTGGTCATGGACGATGGTGTCTGTCGAGGGGCTCTCTGCTGGTGTCTTGAAGATGGCAGTATTCACCTGTTCCGTGCCCATCAAGTCATTTTGGCCACCGGCGGTTATGGGCGAAGTTATTTTTCCTGCACCTCTGCCCATACCTGTACCGGGGATGGCAACGCGATGGTTCTGCGAGCCGGCCTGCCCTTGCAGGATATGGAATTCGTCCAGTTCCACCCAACCGGCATTTACGGCGCGGGCTGTCTGATCACCGAAGGTGTCCGTGGTGAAGGCGGTTACCTGACCAATTCGGAAGGCGAACGCTTCATGGATCGCTATGCGCCCCACGCGCGTGACCTCGCCTCTCGCGATGTGGTAAGCCGGGCTATCACGATCGAGATCCGTGAGGGACGGGGCTGCGGACCCCACAAGGATCATGTCCACCTGCATCTGGAGCATGTCGATGCGGCCATCATCGACGAGCGATTGCCCGGCATTGCCGAGACAGCCCGGGTTTTTGCAGGCATCGATGTCCACAGGGAACCCATGCCGGTTCTCCCTACCGTTCACTACAACATGGGAGGCATTCCCACCAATGTTCATGGTGAAGTCATCACACTCAGAGACGGCAATCCGGAAACAGTCGTTCCCGGCTTGATGGCGATCGGTGAGGCCGCCTGCGTATCCGTTCATGGGGCCAACCGATTGGGCTCCAACTCGCTGCTGGATCTGGTGGTTTTTGGGCGCGCCGCCGCGCGGCGTTGCGATGATCTGATCACACAGGGTCAAACGCACAAATCCCTATCCCGCGAATTCTGGGAGCACTCGCTCGATCGATTCGACCGGCTGCGCCACGCAAATGGCTCGCATAAGACAGCCGAAATACGTCTTGCCATGCAACGCACCATGCAAAGCCATGCCAGCGTGTTTCGAACGGGAGAGGTACTTCAGGAAGGGCTGGCACAACTTGCCGGGATCGCCAAAGGCTTCGGTGATGTTCGGGTGGAAGATCATTCCCTGATCTGGAATACCGATCTGGTTGAGACGCTTGAATTGGAAAATTTATTGCAGCAATCGTTGGTCACCGTTGCCGGCGCCCTGAACCGACAGGAAAGCCGGGGTGCCCATGCCCGCGAGGATTACCCTGAGCGAGATGACGAAAACTGGCTGAAACACTCATTGATCTGGTTGGACGGACGGCAACGGATAAAACTGGGCTATCGGCCGGTCCACCTCTACACTCTCAGCGAAGACGTAGCGGTCATCCCCCTGGCAAAGCGTGTTTATTGACCCACGCCATACCGAAACCCCATCAAACGAAAGCCCAATGGTGCAATTCACTCTTCCCGCGAATTCCAGAATCGTCAAGGGCGAGAACCACCCGGCTCCAGAAGGTGCGCACCGGATTCGACGATTTCAGATCTACCGATACGACCCCGAAAGCGGTCATAACCCGAGAGTCGACAACTTTGAAATTGACCTTGATCACTGCGGGCCGATGGTGCTGGACGCCCTGATCAAGATCAAGAATGAGGTCGACAGCACGCTGACATTCCGCAGATCTTGCCGGGAAGGAGTTTGCGGTTCGTGTGCCATGAATATCGACGGACGCAATACGCTCGCCTGCACCAAGGCGCTGGATGATTGTCACCATCAGGTCAAGATATATCCCTTGCCGCATCTGCCGGTAATCAAGGACCTGGTTCCGGACCTTACACAGATATACCGCCAATACGCATCAATCGAGCCATGGCTAAAGGCCGGCCAGCCGCCCGAGGAAAAGGAACAACTGCAAAGTCATCAAGAGCGAAGCCAGCTGGATGGGCTTGTAGAGTGCATTCTCTGCGCCTGCTGCTCCACCAGCTGTCCCAGCTACTGGTGGAATGGCGACAAATACCTCGGCCCCGCCGTACTCATACAAGCTCAACGCTGGCTCAAGGACAGCCGGGACCAGGCGGCGGAAGAGCGACTGGAAGCCCTGGATGACACATTCAAGCTTTACCGGTGCCATACCATAATGAACTGCACCGATACCTGCCCGAAGTCACTGAACCCTGCCAAGGCTATTGCCGACATCAAGCAGGCCATGATCCGGCGAAGCCGCAAACCCTGATGAATGCGAACCGGCTCGCCTGGCGCTGCCGGCGAGGAATGCAGGAGCTGGATCTTTTGCTGACCGGTTACCTCTGTCGAGATTATCCTCGTGCCGCAGCACCGGATCAGCTACTGTTTGAACGCTTGCTTGACGAATCCGACGAGACCCTCTGGCGTTATCTAACACTGACACTGCAACCGGGGGATCCCGCACTTGCCAAGCTCATCCAGCAAATCCGCAGCGCCGCTACATCTGATACTTGAACGCTCCCGCTGGCTTGAGACACTGGTTATTTCAGCGTACATCCTTGCCCTGGTGGCAGCGTTCGCCAATGGGTTAAGTCTGTGGATAAAGCTGGGGCTGCTGTTTGCCATAGCCGTCAGCGTCCCCTCAAGTTGGCGACAGCTGACTCGAACCCGCGGTATCACTCTGAACAGCGATGGTGAATGGGAAGTCATCTTTCCGTCCGGAACACTGTTGACCGAGCTTGGACCGGCGACACTGGTTACGCCCTGGATTGTGATACTTAGCCTTCGCAGCGAACGGCAGCACTTCTCACTCCCGATCTGTCGGGATGCGGTGGATCCCGAATCCTTCCGTCTCCTTCGCGTGCATTTGCAGATTACGGGCGGCATACCCCGAATAAAGAACTAAAACTCCGACAGGGTCGGAGACAAAGTCATCAACCCCATCGAACCACGCACAGTCCGGAAAACCAACAGCATCAACAGTTGCCGAGACAACTCACCGAGTGGAAATGCTTTTCCAGAATTTTGGATAACAGATCCCATCCGTTCCTGCGAGCTGACCCAGATGCTTCGCAACACTTTCCCAACGCAGCGATAGATCGGTCCAGTGTCATTCCGGCTGTTGGCCGGTAGAATTCCGAGCAGCGTCAAAATCAGCAAGACCAGCCATGCGTAAACCAGACAACATAACCTATTGGCTTGAGGATAAACCGCCCCTGCAGATCGCGCTTGTTCTTGCCATCCAGCAAATGTCATTTTTGGCTGTTTACCTGGTTGTTTCGCCCCTTTTTGCCCGCACCCTGAAACTCACCCACGAACAATCGCTACAACTCATCTCCTCCACTCTCCTGGCTTCCGCTGCCGGCGTGCTCTTGCAGACACTCCGACGCTGGGGAGTCGGCTCAGGGTTTTTCTGCCCATTACAGGCAACGTCCTCGACCTTTGGGGCCCTGACCATGGCAAAAATGATCGGGGGTATCGAAGCCATGTTTGGCGCCATGACTATCATCGGTATCAGTCAGATGGCGTTCGGCTATATTTTTTCCCGCATGCGGTCCATCTTCAGCATCCAGATAGCCGGAATTTCCGTCATGCTGATTGGTCTTGGACTCGGCCACAACGGACTCAAACTGATCATGGAGCCCCGCCCCGGCCAGGAACCCACCAGTGCCGATGCGATCATTTGCCTGTTGACGCTGGGGACCATGATCGCCTGCAACGTCTGGTCCTCAGCTTATCTGCGCCTTTTTTCGGCATTCATCGGTTTGGCTGTCGGCATCGGCGCCAGCCTTACACTGGAAACCATACCCGCGGAGGAGTGGGCCCTGTTCAATGAAACCCCCCTCTTCTTCATCCCGCACCCCATGCACATCGGTTGGTCGCTGGATTGGCACAGCACCATTCCCGTCATTGTTACGGGTCTGTTTCTTGCGCTGCATGGATTTGGCGCCATCATCGCCGCACAGCGCTTCAACGACGCGGACTGGAAGCGGCCTGACATGATTCTGGTGCGTCAGGGGGTGATAGCCGAGGGACTGACCAACGTTCTCACTTCTGCATTTAACGGAGTGCCAATCACATCCAGCGGTGGCGCGGTCAGTCTCGCGGCAGCCACAGGCTGCACCAGCCGCTACATTGCCTACTGGCTTGCTGGAATCATGGTTCTCTTGGCCTTCATGCCCAAAGCAATATTGTTCTGGGAAATGTTGCCGGAGAGCGTGATGGGATCGGCAATGATCTTTCTGGCCTGTTTCACCACTATGGCAGGTCTGCAAATCGTGGCCTCACGATTGCTGGACAACCGCAAAATCCTGACGATTGGCATAGGCTTGCTGCTGGGCATCAGTTACGAGCCGCTCAGAGACAGAATCCTGAGATTTACGCCCGACGCGCTTGAACCTCTGTTGTTTTCCGGGGTTGCCTTGGGTGTGATCGGCGCCGTGACTTTATCAACGGTATTTCGTCTCGGCGACCACACCAAAAGGCGACGAACGTTTGACGCCCTGCACAGTTCCATCAATGAAGTAGCGGAATTTCTCGAGCGTCAGGGTAAAAGCTGGGGGGCGCGCAGCGACATCGTGCGGCGGGCCGAATATGCCACCTGGCAGGCTTTTGAAATTTTGACTGAACACGAACTTGTCGAAACCGGCGAGAACGCGACCAGCACGGTTGAAATGGAAACCATATTTACCGAATTCAGTTTTATGGTAATCCTGCGCTATCACGGAATCACCGTGCCGCTCGCCATGCACCCCCCCACCCATGAAGAGCTAATACAAAGTGATCATGCGGTTCTCCAAATGGCAGGATACATGCTCCGTCGACTGGCTGATCGCGTCGAGATGCATGTCAACAACCAAAATGAATGTGAAATGCGCCTGGTCTTTAACGACTGATACGGAACGCTCCGATAGACAATCTTTTCAGTCCCGATGACGGGGGCGCGGCGGTGAAGTAAAATAACCAGCTTCATGCTCGTGACTAGATCCCATGACGAACTTACCGAGGCAAGTCATCGGAGCCTCGTGTTGCAGGGCTCACACTCCTTTTTTTTCTGAATGACCAGATACATTTTCATTACCGGCGGTGTGGTGTCTTCGCTGGGCAAAGGCATTGCCGCGTCATCGCTGGCGGCCATCCTCGAAGCTCGCGGCCTCAAGGTGACCTTGACCAAACTCGACCCCTACATCAATGTCGATCCGGGCACCATGAGCCCGTTCCAGCATGGCGAGGTTTTCGTCACCGATGATGGCGCGGAGACCGATCTTGACTTGGGGCATTACGAACGTTTTGTCCGCACCACCATGGGCAAGGTGAACAACTGGACCACCGGACAAATCTACGAAAACGTCATCCGCAAGGAGCGTCAGGGTGAATATCTGGGGGCGACGGTTCAGGTCATCCCGCATATCACAGACGAAATCAAGCGGGTCATCCGCCTCAGTGGTGAAGGGTATGATGTGGCCCTTATCGAAATCGGCGGTACGGTCGGCGATATCGAGTCACAGCCCTTCCTCGAGGCTATTCGCCAGATGCGGGTCGAATTAGGCGACGAAAACAGCCTGTTCATCCATCTGACGCTGGTACCCTACATTGGCACCGCCGGTGAACTAAAAACCAAGCCTACTCAGCATTCCGTCAAGGAACTGCGCACCATCGGCATCCAGCCCGACATACTGATCTGCCGCTCTGACCGGATGATTCCGGAATCCGAACGGCGCAAGATTGCGCTGTTTACCAATGTCAGTGAAAAGGCCGTCATCACAGCGATGGACGCCGACACCATTTACCGCATCCCACTGCTACTGCATGAACAGGGGCTGGATGAGATTGTGGTGCGCAAATTGCGCCTGGACGCCGCTGCCGCCAATCTCTCGGAATGGCAAGACGTCATCGACGGGCTGACCCACTTTGATCGCGAAGTGAATGTCGCCATGGTCGGCAAATATGCCAACCACACCGAGGCCTACAAGTCACTCACTGAAGCCCTTACTCATGCGGGTATAAAGACTCGCACGAAGGTCAATATTCGTTACTGTGATTCTGAAGATATCGGCGATAACGCCAGCACCCTACTGGCCGATGTCGATGCCATTCTCGTGCCCGGTGGATTTGGCGAACGCGGCGTCGAGGGCAAGATCAGCACCGTACGCTATGCCCGTGAATCCGCAGTCCCGTACCTCGGCATCTGCTTAGGCATGCAGGTTGCGGTGATCGAATATGCCCGCAACGTAGCCGGACTGACCGGCGCGCACAGCACCGAATTCCAGCCTAAAACACCGCATCCGGTCATAGCTCTGATCACGGAATGGCAGGATGCATCGGGCCAGGTGGAACAACGATCGGCCGAATCGCAGATCGGCGGCACCATGCGCCTGGGTGGACAGCAATGCAAACTGGTATCGGACAGTCTGGCGCGACAGGTCTATGGCCAGGACGTGGTCTCGGAACGTCACCGGCATCGCTATGAATTCAACAACCATTATCTGGCAAGCCTGGAGACAGCGGGCCTGAAATTTTGCGGTACCTCGCTGGATGGCAAGCTGGTCGAGGCCATTGAAATCCCCGGACATCCCTGGTTCCTGGCCTGTCAGTTTCACCCGGAGTTCACCTCCACACCGCGCCGGGGACACCCCCTGTTTATCGGCTTTATCCAGGCCGCCCGTGAGCACGCCCAACGGAGACAATCCCACGCATGAAACTTTGCGGCTTCGAGGTCGGATTGGATCGACCGTTTTTCCTGATCGCCGGTCCCTGCGTGATAGAAAGCGAGCAGCTTGCGCTTGACACCGCCGGCGCCCTCAAGGAACTGACCAGCCAACTGGGAATTCCCTTCATTTACAAGTCGTCGTTCGACAAGGCTAATCGTTCCTCGCATACCAGCTTTCGGGGGTTGGGAGTTGGTGAAGGTCTGCGCATCCTGGACAAAGTAAAAAAAACCATCGGCGTTCCCGTGCTGACCGATGTGCACGAAGACACACCGCTCAACGAAGTCGCCGCCGTTGTCGACGTCATGCAGACTCCAGCGTTTCTCTGCCGGCAAACCAACTTCATCAACAGCGTCGCCGCCACCGGCGTCCCGGTCAACATCAAGAAAGGCCAGTTTCTGGCCCCCTGGGACATGCAGAACGTGGTCGAGAAAGCCCGCTCCACCGGCAACCAGCAGATCATGGTCTGCGAACGCGGTGTCTCGTTTGGTTACAACAACCTGGTATCCGACATGCGCTCACTGGCCATCATGCGCGAAACCGGCTGCCCCGTCGTTTACGATGCGACCCACTCGGTCCAGCTCCCCGGCGGCCAGGGCAGCTGTTCCGGCGGCCAACGCGAATTCATCCCTGCCCTGGCACGGGCCGCTCTCGCTGTCGGCATCTCCGGCTTGTTCATGGAAACTCATCCAGATCCGGACAAGGCCCTCAGCGATGGCCCCAACTCCTGGCCGCTGGCCCGCATGCGCGAATTACTGGAAACCCTGTCCGCGATAGATCGGACCGTAAAGGACCATCCGCTTTACTGATTTCACTATTACTAGCCCATCTACGATCACAGGAGATCAAGAAATATGAGCAAAATCGTCGACGTCAAGGCACTCGAAGTGCTCGACTCACGCGGCAACCCCACGGTTGCGGTCGATGTCATTCTGGAATCCGGCGCCGTCGGCACCGCGATGGTGCCTTCTGGAGCTTCCACCGGCTCTCGTGAAGCCATTGAACTGCGTGAC
>Ga0181554_1004301_pt1 | contig 11633 bp, 12 predicted proteins | sample 011ome_16_FD_145602 | JGI IMG/M metagenome (GOLD analysis project Ga0181554, IMG submission 145602) | Coastal salt marsh microbial communities from the Groves Creek Marsh, Skidaway Island, Georgia - 011503CT metaG (spades assembly) | ecosystem: Environmental > Aquatic > Marine > Intertidal zone... | reverse complement strand
GTGCAGTGCAGTAACTGCTTTCCAAACGTCAAGCATGGTTGGATCAATATTGTTCATCACTTCGTCCCCAACTCATGGGCTGCGTTGCCCATGCCGCTGCCCACGTCTCATGAGGGAATTTAATTCACTTCAGACGATGTGTTGTCAATTCGTGGATCTAATTTTTAGGGGGTATTTCGTGGGCAGGTTGAAACATCATTTAGAGACATGTTGACGCAACGTCACATCTGTCCCGCCGATACCTGCAGCGAGTGCAAAGAGCCTTTATAACTCTTTATAACTTTTTCTTGGACACTTCGGAGGAGGATTTTAGGGGCTAACCCCTTGTTTTGATGGTGGAGCCAGGCGGAATCGAACCGCCGACCTCTTGAATGCCATTCAAGCGCTCTCCCAACTGAGCTATGACCCCTTAGAACCATCGAAGCGCCACATGGGGGTGGCGAAGCGGGGCGGAACCTAGTTCCGCCGCCGCGAACACGCAAGAACTATTTTCAGCTCTCTTCGTCTTCTTCCTTGCCGCCGGTGTCGAGGAGGTCGGACATGTCGCCGCCTTCCTCTTCTTCCACGACCAGGAAGGTATCGTCCTCGGCTTCGTCGCCGCCGGCCTCTTCACCGAGATCCACGTCCTCGATGCCCGCGGTCTCGTCGTCTTCCGCAACGTCCGGTGCCTCGGCGTCCTCGAGGCTCACCAGTTCGACGTCTGCCACTTCGAGGTCGTCGGCCTCCACCTCGCGCGGCTTCGGCGCGGGCGCCATGGCCGGCATGTCGCCCTTGGAGGGCAGCACGGTCGGCGCGATGAAGTTGGCGTTGCACTTCGGGCAGACGATGGGGTTCTTGAGGAGATCGTAGAAACGGGCCGCACAGGACGGGCACGTCCGCTTGGTTCCGAGTTCAGCCTTGACCACGGTTGATCCTTTCGACGGGCGAAAATGAATGATTGGGCCGCTCCATGGCACTTCTGGCGGCCAATGTCAAAACTCCTGAGGCCCCGGGTCTGGCATGCCCCCGAATCATCGTGTATCGGAGCCGTCCATGAGCCACGCAACCCAAGCTGCACCCCTTCCCCTCGTCTCCCGCCAGAGCCACGGCCTCAAGGGCCGCATCCGCGTGCCGGGCGACAAGTCCATGTCCCACCGCGCCCTGATGTTCGGCGCCATCGCCATCGGCGAGACCACCATCAAGGGCCTGCTGGAAGCCGAGGACGTGATCAACACGGCCAAGGCCATGACGGCGCTGGGCGCCGATGCGAGCCGCGGGGCCGATGGCGTCTGGCGCGTGCAGGGCGTGGGCGTGGCGGGGCTGAGGTCTCCGGCGCAACCGCTGGATTTCGGCAATTCCGGCACCGGCGTGCGCTTGTGCATGGGGCTGATGGCCACGACGCCGCTCTCCGCCACCTGCGTGGGCGATGCCTCGCTCTCGAAGCGCCCCATGGGCCGCGTCACGGTTCCGCTCAGCGCATTCGGAACCACCTTCGAGACGGCCGAAGGCAACCGCCTGCCGCTCACCCTCCATGGCGCGAAGAACCCGGTGCCCGTCACCTATACGCTGCCCGTGGCCTCGGCCCAGGTGAAGTCGGCCGTGCTGCTCGCCGGCCTCAACACGCCGGGCAAGACCACGGTGATCGAGCCCACCCCCACGCGCGACCACACGGAACGCATGCTGAAGGGCTTCGGCGCGAAGATCACGGTCGAGAAGAAGGCGGATGGCAACCACATCACCATCGAGGGCCAGCATGAACTGACCGCGCAGGCGCTGGACGTTCCGGGCGATCCGTCCTCCGCCGCCTTCCCCATGGTCGCGGCGCTCATCACGCCGGGCTCGGACATCGTGATCGAGAACATCATGCTGAACCCCACCCGCACCGGGCTGATCGACACGCTGATCGAGATGGGCGGCGACATCACGATCGAGAACCGGCGGCTGGCGGGCGGCGAGGAGGTGGGCGATCTCCACGTCAAGGCATCGAGGCTCAAGGGCATCACGGTTCCGGCCGCCCGCGCGCCCTCGATGATCGACGAATATCCCATCCTCTCGGTTGCGGCCTCCTTCGCACAAGGCGTCACCCGCATGGAGGGGCTGGAGGAGCTTCGCGTCAAGGAGAGCGACCGTCTCGCGGCGGTCGAGGCGGGCCTTCACGCCAATGGCGTCTCGACGCGTTCCGGCCATGACTGGCTGGAGGTGGACGGCGGCATCGCGAAAGGCGGCGGAACGGTCGTCACCCACATGGACCACCGCATCGCCATGTCCTTCCTCGTCATGGGGCTGGCCGCGGCGCAGGAGACGAAGGTGGACGACAGCCGCTTCATCGCCACCTCCTTCCCGGATTTCACCGGCCTCATGAACGGCATGGGTGCCAAGCTCAGCCCCGCCGCATGATCATCGCTGTCGATGGCCCGGCGGCGGCGGGCAAGGGCACCATCGCCCGGGCCCTGGCCCAGCATTTCGGCTATCACTTCCTCGACACGGGCTCGCTCTACCGCATGGTGGGGCTCTCGGCGCTGCGCAACGGCGGCGAGCCCATCACTGTGCAAGCGGCGATTGCCGCCGCCCACGGCCTCAACCCCCAGAAGTTCAGCGATGCGGAGCTCAGGAGCGAGCAGGTGGGGGCGGCGGCCTCCATCGTCGCCGCCATTCCGGAGGTGCGCGCCGCCCTCCTCGAATTCCAGCGTGCCTTCGCCCGCCGGGAACCGGGTGCGGTTCTGGACGGGCGCGACATCGGCACCGTCGTCTGCCCCGGGGCCGATGCCAAGCTCTTCATCACGGCCAGCCCGGAAGTGCGCGCCAGGCGCCGCCAGGCGGAGCTGGGGTCAACCGACTATGACGCGATCCTCGCCGACATCCGCGCCCGGGACGAGCGCGATTCGAAGCGCAGCACCGCGCCCCTTTTGGCCGCGCAGGACGCCGTGACGCTCGATACCTCGGAGCTCGACCGGGACGCCGCCATCGCCGCCGCCATCCGGGCGGTCGAGGCTGCAAGGGCGCGCTGATCGAAACGGCTGTCCTGGCCTCCGGCAAGGCTTGCCCCGACCCCATTTTTCACCTATATGCGCGGCCGTTGCAGGACGCGCGCCTTGAAAGGGGCGGCGCGAACATGAACCGGGGTGCCGGAATGCACCCCATCTTGTTCCGGAACTTTGCAGGACGGAGTGCCGCCACCCTGGGCGGGGTCTTGAAGGTTTCGGGACGTCAGGTCGCGGTTTGCCCGCTTCGGCTCCCATTTCAGATCACGGGGCCATGCGGGACGTCCTAGCGGGGTTTTCCGCCGGGCCAGCCTCGATTTCAACAGGAACGTACCACACATGGCGAAATCCGCCGTCTCGCTCACCCCCACCCGTGAAGACTTCGAATCGCTCCTCGCCGAGAGCTATTCCGACAACCCTGCCTCCGAAGGCAGCGTGGTCAAGGGCCGTGTCGTCAACATCGAAAACGACTTCGCCATCATCGACGTCGGCCTGAAGACGGAAGGCAAGATCGCCGTCAAGGAATTCGCCCAGCCGGGCAAGCCCGCCGAGCTCAAGGTCGGCGACACCGTTGAAGTTTACCTCGAGCGCATCGAAAACGCGATGGGCGAGGCCGTTCTGTCGCGCGACAAGGCTCGCCGCGAGGAAGCCTGGACCCGCCTCGAGCAGATGGCCAACAAGAACGAGCGCGTCGAAGGCGTGATCTTCGGCCGCGTCAAGGGCGGCTTCACCGTCGACCTCGGCGGCGCCGTGGCCTTCCTCCCCGGTTCGCAGGTGGACGTGCGCCCGATCCGCGACGTGGGCCCGCTCATGAACGTGTCGCAGCCCTTCCAGATCCTCAAGATGGACCGCCGCCGCGGCAACATCGTGGTGTCGCGCCGCGCCATCATGGAAGAGACCCGCGCCGAGCAGCGCTCCGAACTCGTCCAGAACCTCGCCGAAGGCCAGGTTGTCGAGGGCATGGTCAAGAACATCACCGATTACGGTGCGTTCGTTGACCTGGGCGGCATCGACGGCCTGCTCCATGTCACCGACATCGCGTGGAAGCGCGTCAACCATCCCTCCGACGTTCTCCATGTCGGCCAGACGGTGAAGGTCCAGATCATCCGCATCAACCCCGAGACGCAGCGCATCTCGCTCGGCATGAAGCAGCTGGACAAGGATCCGTGGGAAGTCGTCACCGAGCGCTATCCGATCGGCGCCAAGGTGAAGGGCAAGGTCACCAACATCACCGACTACGGCGCGTTCGTGGAACTGGAAGACGGCATCGAAGGCCTGATCCACGTCTCCGAGATGAGCTGGACCAAGAAGAACGTGCACCCCGGCAAGATCCTCTCGACCTCGGAAGCGGTCGAGGTGCAGGTGCTCGACATCGACTCGGCCAAGCGCCGCATCTCGCTGGGCCTCAAGCAGACCCAGAAGAACCCGTGGGAAGCCTTCGCGGACAAGTATCCGACGGGCACCGACGTCGAGGGCGAGATCAAGAACATCACCGAGTTCGGCCTGTTCATCGGTCTCGACGGCGACGTGGACGGCATGGTCCACCTCTCCGACATCGACTGGAAGCGCTCGGGCGAGGAAGCCATCAAGGACTTCAAGAAGGGCGACCGCGTCAAGGCCCGCGTCCTCGACGTGGACCGCGAGAAGGAGCGCATCTCGCTCGGCATCAAGCAGCTGGGTTCCGACCCGCTCGCCTCTGCCGCCGGCATCAAGAAGGGCGACACGGTGACCTGCGAAGTCCTCAAGGTCGAGGACAACGGCCTCGAGGTGAAGGTCGCCGGCACCGACATGACGGCCTACGTCAAGCGTGCCGACCTGGCCCGTGACCGCGCCGAGCAGCGCCCCGAGCGCTTCGCCGTGGGCGAGAAGTTCGATGCCAAGGTCACCATCTTCGACCAGAAGGCCCGCAAGATGAACGTCTCGATCAAGGCCCTCGAGATCGCCGAGGAGAAGGAAGCCGTGGCACAGTACGGTTCCTCCGACTCGGGCGCCTCGCTGGGCGACATTCTCGGCGCCGCCCTGAAGAAGAAGGGCGAGACCAACGAGTAAGCGGAACACGGCCGGGGAAACCCGGCCGTTTTTCTTTGCATGACGCTTTTCATGGCCGGGCCCGTCCCGGCCATCTATATTTCGACCGGACGTTTCGAAGGGTGCCCTGATGATCTCCGAAGCCGAACTCATCGTCGACCGCCGCCGCCTGAGGCGCAAGCTCACGCTCTGGCGCATCGTGGCCGTGCTGCTCGCCATCGCGGCCCTCATCGGCCTTGCCTGGGAGGCGGGCGGCCGCAAGCGGGCGGAACATGTGGCGCGGATCAGCGTCAAGGGCGTCATCACCGGCGACCAGAAGACGCTGGACCTCCTGAAGGAGGTGCGCGACGCCAATCAGGTCAAGGGCGTGATCCTGCGCATCGACAGCCCCGGCGGCACCACGGCGGGCTCCGAAGCCATCTATGACGCGGTGCGCGGCATCGCGGCGAACAAGCCCGTTGTGGCGGTGATGGATACGGTGGCGGCGTCTGGCGGCTACATCACCGCGCTGGCGGCGGACCGCATCGTGGCGCGGGGCAACACCATCACCGGGTCGATCGGCGTGATCTTCAGCTTTCCGGAAGTCTCCCGCCTCCTCGACATGGTGGGCGTGAAGATGGAGGAGCTGAAGTCGGGCGAGCTCAAGGCGGAGCCCTCGCCCTACAAGCCCATCTCCGAGAAGGCGCGTGCCGTCTCGATGGAGATGGTGCGCGACGGCTACAACTGGTTCACCGGCCTCGTGGCGGAGCGCCGCGGCCTTCCCCTGCCGCGCGTGGTGGAACTCTCCGACGGCCGCGTCTACACCGGGCGGCAGGCCCTCGAGGTGAAGCTCATCGACGAGCTGGGCGGCGAGGAGAAGGCCGTGGCCTGGCTCGAATCGGAGAAGAAGCTGGCGCCGAAGCTGCCCATCGTCGACTGGGCTCCGAAGTCCGATGCCTCCGGCCTCGGCATCCTCTCCGGCGCGGCGGTCCGGGCGCTGGGGCTCGAAGGGCTGCAGGCAGCCGCCGAGCGCGCGCAACTTGACGGGCTTCTCGTGCTTTGGCACCCTGCGCAATAATCAGAGAAGCGCCATGATCAAGTCCGAGCTCGTCCAGAAGATCGCGGAAAAGAACCCGCACCTCTATCACCGCGACATCGAGCGCATCGTGAACACGGTGCTCGATGAGGTGATCAATGCGCTGAAAGACGGCGACCGGGTGGAGCTGCGCGGCTTCGGCGCCTTCTCCGCCAAGGCCCGCAACGCCCGCATGGGCCGCAACCCCCGCACCGGCGAGGCTGTGGAGGTGGTGGCCAAGCGCGTGCCCTTCTTCAAGACCGGCAAGGAACTGCGCGAGCGCCTGAACGACAAGGGCTGATTGCGCCCGGGCGCGCCAGGGCTTAGAAGCAGGGCATGACGCTCAAAGGCATCCTCAACTGGCTCGTGGGCCTGCCCGTCGCCGTCGCTGGCGTGGGCTTCGCCGTGGCCAACCGGCAATGGGTCACCGTGTCCTTCGACCCGCTGAACCGCGTTCACCCCTTCGCCACCGTGGACATGCCGCTCTGGGCGCTGGTCTTCGCCGGCGTGTTCATCGGCATCTTCGTGGGCTGGTACGTGGCCTGGCGGGGGAATGCCAAGTATCGCCGCGCCACGCGCGAGGCGAAGATCGAACTCATCCGCACCCAACAGATGCATGAACGCGAGAAGCGCGAGTGGCAGCACGCCGTTCCCGCCATCCGCACGGAAAACACACCTTGAAAATTCTCTCCACCGAAGACGTTGCCCGCCTCGCAAGCTACCGCGATGTGGTGGAGGCCCTGCGCGAGGGCTTCCGTGCCGAGATCGAAACCCCGGTGCGCCATCACCACGACCTGTCCAATGTCTCCACGCTGCTGCTGATGCCGGCCTGGTCGAAGGACTGGGCGGGCCTCAAGACCGTGGTGTTCAAGACTGACAATGCGGCACAGGGCCTGCCGACGATCCAGGCGAGCTACCTGCTGTTCGACCAGAAGACCGGTGCCACGGTGGCCATGATGGATGGCGGCGAGATCACCAGGCGGCGCACCGCCGCGGCCTCGGCCTTGGCCGCCGATTACCTTGCCCGCAAGGATGCCTCGACGCTGACCATCGTGGGGGCGGGCGCACTCGCACCGCATTTCGTGCTGGCCCATGCGGCGGTGCGGCCGGTGAAGCGCGTCTTCATCCACAGCCGCACGCTGGCCAAGGCGGAGGAACTCGCGGCCGAACTGGCGCATCACGGCTTTGAAGTCCACTCGGTGACGGACCTCGAGCACGCCGTGCGCCAGTCGGACATCGTGAGCTGTGTCACGACGTCGACCGCGCCCATCGTCAAGGGCGCATGGCTGAAGCCCGGCACGCATGTGGACCTCGCGGGCGCCTTCAAGCCCACAATGCGCGAGACGGATGCGGAAGTCGTGGCGCGCTCCTCCGTCTATGTCGACACGCGCGAGGGTGCACTCGCCGAGGCGGGCGACCTGCTGCAGGCGCGCGACGAGGGCAAGTTCGACTTCGCGAATGTGAAGGGCGATCTCGCCGATCTCTGCCGCGGCCATGTGAAGGGCCGCGCCACGGCGGATGAGATCACGCTGTTCAAGTCCGCGGGCACCGCCATCGAGGACCTGGCGACCGCCATCATGATCTACGAGAAGGTGCGCTGAGCCATGTCTGCCAATCCGATCTGCGTCGCGCTCGATACGCCTGATCTCGATCACGCCGTGGCGCTGGCGAAGAGCCTGAAGCCGCATGTGGGCTGGGCCAAGGTGGGCATGGAGTTCTTCTATGCCCACGGGCTTTCGGGCTATGCCCGCGTGGCGGAGACGGGGCTTCCCATCTTCCTCGATCTCAAGCTCCACGACATTCCGAACACGGTGGCTTCTGCGATGAAGTCACTGATGCGCATCAGCCCGCGCCCCGGCATCGTGAACCTCCATGCCACGGGCGGCCTCGACATGATGAAGGCCGCGGCCGATGCAGTGGCCGGGCAATCGAAGCTCATCGCCGTCACCATCCTCACCAGCCTCTCGGACGATGACATCTGGGAAGCGGGCTTCGAGACGGCGAAGAATACCGAGGCGCATGTGCGCGCACTTGCGGAACTCACCAAGCGCGCGGGGCTCGACGGCGTGGTCTGCAGCCCGCATGATCTCGTCGGCATCCGCCACGATCTGGGCCGCGATTTCCTCACCGTCGTGCCCGGCATCCGCCCGGCGGACGCCGCAACCCAGGACCAGAAGCGCGTGGCAACCCCCACGTCGGCGCTTGAGGCCGGGGCAGACATCCTGGTGATCGGCCGCGCCATCACGGGTGCTGCGGACCCGGCAAAAGCCGCGCAGGACATTCTGGCCAGCCTCGATGCCCGCTGAGGTGAAGATCTGCGGCCTCTCGACCCCTGAAACGGTCGATGCTGCGGTGGCGGCGGGGGCGGACTTCATCGGCCTCGTGTTCTTCCCGAAGAGCCCGCGCAACGTGTCGCTGGAACAGGCGGCAGCCCTGGCGGACCGCGCCCGTGGCCGCGCCAAGATCGTGGCGCTGGTGGTCGATGCCGATGACGCGCTCTTGAGGGCCATTGCAGAAACCGTCCGTCCGGACTTCATCCAGGCCCATGGCGCCGAAACGCCTGAGCGGGTGGAAGCGATCGAACGCCTTACAGGTCGCCCCGTCATCAAGGCGATCCGCGTGAAGGATGAAGCCGACATCGCGGCGGCTACGGGGTTTTCCAAGGCCGCCAGCCTCATCCTCTACGACGCCAAGGCGCCGGAGACGCTGGGCAACGCCCTTCCCGGCGGCAATGGCCACGCCTTCGACTGGGGGCTTCTGGAAGGCGAGCGCCGCCCCGCCTTCATGCTGGCGGGGGGCCTGAACCCGGAAAACGTGGCCGAGGCCATCCGGGTCACCGGTGCCCCCATCGTGGATGTCTCCTCCGGCGTCGAATCCGCGCCCGGTATCAAGGACTTGGGCCTCATCCGGAAATTCATTGAGGCGGCCAAGCGGGCCAGCTAGAACCGTGGCCCAAAGGCCGCCGCCGGACGTATTACCGTCTGTCGATGCGATCAGAGAAGGCAGCACATTGTCATGAACGTCACCCCTCCCAATTCCTTCCGCACGGGTCCGGACGAGAACGGCCTGTTCGGCATCTATGGCGGCCGCTTCGTCGCCGAGACGCTGATGCCGCTGATCCTCGAGCTCGAGCAGGCCTACAAGGACGCGAAAGCCGATCCCTCATTCCAGGCGGAGCTCGATAGCTTCCTTGAGCATTACGTGGGCCGCCCGAGCCCGCTCTATTTCGCCGAGCGCATGACCGAGCACCTGGGCGGTGCCAAGATCTATTTCAAGCGCGACGAGCTGAACCACACGGGCGCCCACAAGATCAACAACGTGATGGGGCAGATCCTGCTCGCACGCCGCATGGGCAAGAAGCGCATCATTGCGGAAACGGGGGCCGGCCAGCATGGCGTGGCCACCGCCACGGCCTGCGCGCGCTTCGGGCTTGAATGCATCGTCTACATGGGCGAGGTCGACATCGAGCGCCAGAAGCCCAACGTGTTCCGCATGATGCTGCTGGGCGCCAAGGTCGTTCCGGCGAAGTCCGGTTCGCGCACGCTGAAGGACGCGTTGAACGAGGCGCTGCGCGACTGGGTGGCGAATGTCGAGGACACCTTCTATTGCATCGGCACTGTCGCTGGCCCCGCCCCCTATCCCGAGATGGTGCGCGACTTCCAGTCCGTGATCGGCCGCGAGACGAAGGAGCAGATGCTGAAGCGCGAGGGCCGCCTTCCGGACTCACTCGTCGCGGCCATCGGCGGCGGCTCCAATGCCATGGGCCTGTTCCATCCCTTCCTCGACGACAAGGATGTGGAGATCATTGGCGTCGAGGCAGCGGGCCTCGGCCTCAAGACCAAGTACAAGCACGCTGCCTCGATCTCGGGCGGCAAGCCTGGCGTGTTGCACGGCAACCGCACTTATCTTCTGATGGATGATGACGGTCAGATCATCGAGGGCCATTCGATCTCGGCGGGCCTCGACTATCCCGGCATCGGGCCGGAACATGCATGGCTCCATGACATGAAGCGCGTGGAATATGTCTCCGCCACCGACAAGGAGGCGCTCGAGGCCTTCCAGCTCTGCTGCAAGCTCGAGGGCATCATCCCCGCGCTCGAACCCTCGCATGCCCTTGCGCATGTGATGAAGATCGCGCCGAAGAAGCCGAAGGATCATTTGATGGTCATGAATCTCTGCGGCCGTGGCGACAAGGACATCTTCACGGTGGCCGACATTCTGGGAGTGGAACTGTGAGCACCCGCATCGACCGCCGCTTCGCCGCGCTGAAGGAAGAAGGCCGCGCCGCCCTCGTCACCTTCGTGACGGCGGGCGACCCCGATTACGACACCTCGCTCAAGATCATCGCTGGGCTCCCGAAGGCGGGTGCCGACGTGATCGAGATCGGCATGCCCTTCACCGACCCGATGGCCGATGGCCCCGCCATTCAGGCCGCGGGCCTTCGCGCGCTGGCTTCCGGCCAGAACATGAAAAAGACTCTGAAGCTGGTGAAGGAATTCCGCAAGGCAGACCAAGACACGCCGATCGTGCTGATGGGCTATTACAATCCGGTCTATGTCTATGGCGTCGAGAAGTTCCTGAAGGATGCCAAGTCCGCTGGCGTCGATGGTTTCATCATCGTCGACCTGCCGCCTGAGGAAGACACCGAGTTCTGCATCCCCGCGCTGAATGCAGGATTGAACTTCATCCGCCTCGCCACGCCGACGACGGACGATCACCGTGCCCCCACCGTGTTCCGCAACACGAGCGGTTTCGTCTATTACGTGTCCGTGCTCGGCATCACCGGCACCAAGGCGCCGGACCTCAAGAGCGTGAAGGCCAATGTCAACCGCCTGCGCAAGCACACCTCGCTTCCGATCTGCGTCGGCTTCGGCGTGAAGAGTGCGGAGCAGGCGCGCGCCATCGCGAAGGATGCGGATGGCGTCGTCGTCGGCTCCGCCCTCGTGAGTGCGGTGGAAAACAGCCTCACAAAAGCCGGAAAACCCACCTCAAAGACGGCCAAGGCCGTGCATGCGCTGGTCGCCGATATCGCGCAAGGTGTGAGGAGCTAATCCGCTGTGAACTGGATCAAGAACTTCGTCCGCCCGAAAATCCGCTCCATCCTCGGCACCGACAAGCGCGAGGTGCCGGAGAACATGTGGGTGAAGGATCCCGACTCCGGCCAGATGGTCTTCTACAAGGACCTCGAGGCCAACCAGTATGTGATGCCGCAATCGGGCTATCACATGCGCATGCCGCCGGACGTGCGGCTTGCCACCATGTTCGACGATGGCGCCTATGAAAAGATCGCCATGCCGCAGGTGCCGGCCGATCCGCTGAAGTTCCGCGACGAGCGGAAATACGTGGACCGCCTGAAGGAGGCCCGCACCAAGAACGGCGTGGAGGACTGCATCCAGGCCGGCTACGGCGATCTCGACGGGTTCCCGGTGACGATCGCCGTGCAGGATTTTGCCTTCATGGGCGGGTCGCTCGGCATGGCGGCGGGCGAGGCCATCATCACCGCCATGCGCAAGGCGGCGGAGAAGAAGACGCCCTTCATCTTCTTCATCTCGTCCGGCGGTGCGCGCATGCAGGAAGGCGTGCTCTCGCTG
>Ga0181554_1004299_pt1 | contig 11637 bp, 9 predicted proteins | sample 011ome_16_FD_145602 | JGI IMG/M metagenome (GOLD analysis project Ga0181554, IMG submission 145602) | Coastal salt marsh microbial communities from the Groves Creek Marsh, Skidaway Island, Georgia - 011503CT metaG (spades assembly) | ecosystem: Environmental > Aquatic > Marine > Intertidal zone >... | reverse complement strand
GAGCTGATCAATTTCAACATTTCGGGCATCGTCCTTTAAGAAGATGGTCAACGCAATTTGCTCTTTGAAATGGTCGGCAACCTTTTTGGAATTGATTAAAATGAGTCCCAAAAATCCAAGTAAGAATAAAACAAGCCCAATACTTACCACCGCAGAGATGTAGGAGGAAATTAGGCGTCTTTTTTGAAATTTTTCAAAGGAGCGACTCATAGTTTAGGTAGATTCAGTGTAAAAATACAAGGAATTTTGGGATGAGGGAATACCTTGGGTTTAAACTTTTCTCTTTCGGTCAATAGGTGTAAATTTGCCACCAATAAAACGGTCGAGGTTTTAATATCAGCGCATTATGAGTAAATATACTTTTCGCTCTATCGAGGAAAAATGGCAAAATTTTTGGGCCCAAAATCAAACTTTTGCCGCCAGTGATGACGCTGGAAGTCAACCAAAGTTTTATGTCTTAGACATGTTTCCCTATCCCTCTGGGGCAGGGCTTCATGTAGGACATCCTCTGGGCTATATCGCCAGTGATATTTATGCACGCTATAAAAGACACAAAGGGTTTAATGTTTTGCATCCTCAAGGCTATGATAGTTTTGGTTTGCCTGCGGAACAATACGCCATTCAAACCGGGCAGCACCCGAGTAAAACGACCCAAGAAAATATTGCCCGTTATCGACAGCAGCTCGATCGCATGGGATTTAGTTTTGATTGGCAGCGGGAGGTTCGCACCTCTGATCCTGAATATTACCGTTGGACTCAGTGGATTTTTATTCAGCTTTACCAAAGCTGGTATGACCCGAGTCAGGATAAAGCCCGGCCTATAAGTGACCTTATTGCGCTTTTTGAGCAAGGCGGGAGCAGTGCTCTAGATCAGGACTTGTGCCGCGTACTTTTCGAGAATTTATCGCCGGAACTTTCAGTTTTTCAGGTTGCGGATTGGCAGGCTTTTAGTCAAGAGCAAAGAGAAGCCGTCTTGAGTCAATTTCGATTGACTTATCTGGCAGAGTCTGAGGTCAATTGGTGTCCCGCCTTGGGGACTGTATTGGCCAATGATGAAATCGTTAACGGCGTTTCAGAACGTGGAGGACACCCTGTGGTTCATAAAAAAATGAAGCAGTGGAGCATGCGCATCACCGCTTATGCTCAGCGTTTACTCGACGGGCTTGATCAATTGGATTGGCCGGAGCCTCTAAAAGAATCTCAAAGACATTGGATTGGTCTTTCACAAGGCGCGTCTGTCGTTTTTGAGGTCAAAGGACACCAAGCCCACATCGAGGTATTTACCACGCGTCCTGACACAATATTTGGCGTCAGTTTCCTAACCTTGGCGCCAGAGCATGAATTGGTCGCTAGCCTAACGACTGCGGAACAAAAACCGGACGTAGAGGCTTATGTGCAGGCGAGCGCTCAGCGCAGCGAGCGCGAGCGTATGGCCGATGTCAAGAGTATTAGCGGGGTGTTTACGGGCGCTTACGCCATACATCCATTGAGCGGGGCTGAAGTGCCCATTTGGATTGGGGATTACGTCTTGGCTGGGTATGGCACAGGCGCTGTGATGGCTGTGCCCTGTGGGGATCAGCGTGATTATGATTTTGCCAAGCACTTCGACCTGCCTATTCTGAATATATTCAAAGATGTTTCCATAGAGAACGAGGCTTACGCCTTAAAGGACCCTTGTATTATTGATCAAAGTGACTTTCTCAATGGCCTAAATTATAGCCAAGCCTGTGCAGAAGCCATCAAAGCACTTGAAGCCTGTGGGCACGGTCGTGGGACCATTAATTATCGACTGCGCGATGCGGTATTTAGTCGTCAGCGTTACTGGGGGGAACCATTTCCCGTTTACTATAAAAATGGCCTCCCACAGATGATCGATCCCCAGTACTTACCCCTTGTTTTACCGGAGGTCGATGCTTATTTGCCTACCGAAGATGGCGATCCGCCTTTGGGTCGCGCAGATCAATGGGCTTGGGATACGGTACAAAAAGCCGTGGTGTCTAATAAACACATAGACCACGACAAGGTATTTCCTCTTGAGCTCAATACTATGCCGGGTTGGGCGGGGAGTAGTTGGTATTTTTTCCGCTACATGGACCCTCAAAATAAAGAAGTCTTTGCCAGTAAAGAGGCCCTAGATTATTGGGGTTCTGTCGATTTATATATCGGGGGAAGTGAGCATGCCACAGGACATCTTTTATACAGTAGATTCTGGGTTAAATTTTTATTTGATCGTGGGTTTATCAGTGTTGATGAGCCGTTTAAAAAATTGATTAACCAAGGGATGATCCTTGGAGAGAGTGCCTTTGTTTATCGGACCGCCGATGGGAAGCAACTGGTCTCCGCGGGACGTATTCAGGATTTTGATCCCAAGGAGTTGCAAAGCGTACATTGTGACGTATCCATGGTGTCTTTAACTAATGAATTGGATGTCGAAAAATTTATCGCCTGGCGACCAGAATATTCCGGGGCAGTAATTGTTAGCGAGGAAGACGGTACATTCAAGGTCAAGCGAGAGGTCGAGAAGATGTCAAAATCTAAGTTTAATGTGGTTAATCCAGACGATATTTGCGATCAATACGGCGCGGATACCCTCCGACTTTACGAGATGTTTTTAGGGCCTTTAGAACAATCAAAACCATGGAGTACTGCTGGAATTACAGGGGTTCATGGATTTTTGAAAAAACTGTGGAAACTCTATCACAGTGGCGAATCTGAGTCTTTTGATGTTTCTGAAAACACCCCAAGTTCAGAGGCGTTAAAGGTCTTACACAAAACAATTAAAAAGGTAAATTCAGACATTCAAGAGTTTAGTTTCAACACCTCTGTAAGTACCTTTATGATTGCTGTAAATGAGTTAAGCGCGCTTAAAGCCAATGAGCGCGGTGTTTTAGAGCCTTTGGTCGTGTTGATTGCCCCTTATGCGCCCCACATTGCTGAAGAGCTTTGGTCGAAATTAGGTCATGAGCAAAGTATAGCGGGGGTTGCTTTTCCAGAACACGAACCAAAATATTTGGTCGAATCCTCAAAAACTTATCCTATTTCCTTTAATGGTAAAACACGATTTACACTAGACTTATCGATGGATTTGACCAAAGAGGAAATCGAGTCTTCAGTTCTGGCTGATGAACGCACTCAGGCCCAATTACAGGGAAGAACACCGAAAAAAGTTATTGTAGTTCCTGGAAAAATTGTGAATATTGTAGGTTAAGGTTTTGACTATGGCTCAGTCAGAATGTCAGACAAATGGATTAATATTGTTTTGGCATTAGATTTGACGCCACAGCAGTAACCTTAAGATTTAAATTATGTCTGGATATTATCTTTTAGCAGGGCTAATTTTTTTAGCGAGTTGGTGGGTAAGTAATACCCTTAAAAAGAAATTTGCACACTACAGTAAATTGCATTTGCGCAATGGATTAAGCGGTAAAGAAATTGCCGAGCAGATGCTCAAAGACAATGGAATTTATGATGTGCAGGTTATTTCAACCCCTGGCCAATTGACGGATCATTACAATCCCACCAATAAAACGGTAAATTTAAGTGAATCGGTTTATCATCAGCGTAATGCTGCGGCTGCTGCAGTTGCTGCTCATGAGTGCGGTCATGCCGTGCAACATGCCCAGGCCTATTCTTGGTTAACCATGCGTTCTTCCATAGTACCTATGGTTGGTGTCGCCAGTAAATTGTCGAATTTTGTCATCATGATGGGCCTTATTTTATCAGCGACAGGTTCGGCAGTTGGGAGCTCATTATTTTTGTTAGGTATTTTGCTTTTTGCCACCACGACGGTGTTTTCTGTAATCACTTTACCCGTGGAATTCGATGCGAGTAAACGTGCCTTGGTATGGCTTAAGACCAAAAACATGGTCACTTCTGAGGAATTACATGGTGCTGAAGACGCTTTGAATTGGGCGGCACGAACTTATGTTGTTGCTGCGCTAGGTTCAATAGCAACACTCATGTACTTTGTCATGATGTTTTTGGATCGTCGATAATAGCTTAGTTTCCTTCAGAATAATTATCCAGCAACATTGTTGGGGTTGTACCCCATGTACGGCACGTGATATTCTTGAAATAGAACGCCGTACTGTTTGAGTTCCTCTAGAATTGGGGTGTATACTTCCTCGTGAATAGGCAATTGAACCCCTGGGTTTTTAATCACCCCATTGAGAATCTTTAAGGCCGCAATGGCTACGGGTAGGCCGACAGTTTTTGCCATCGCTGTATTGGTTTGGTCTTCCCCAATAAGGACCATATTGCTGTCAATTTGTTTTTTAACCCCATTAACTTCATAGCCAAATTTGTGGTACATGACAATCATGTCTTTGTCCTTGGGTTGCAAGGTCCATTGATCCATTAAAATTTTCTGTAGGGCCGTGGCAGGACTTGCATTCTTAATGCCAATGGTTTTTTCTATGTTGAATAAGTCAAGTTCTTCTAGTTTTCCCCACATGAGATCGTCTTGATCGATTTTTAAATTGTGTCGAAGCTTTAAGGCGACAGAATCTGTCGGGGAATAAGGCAAAAATAAATTTACAAACTCTTTGTAGGTGAGGTTTTCCGAATTTGGGATGCGGTAACTATCGTCAGTCATACCCAGCTGGACAAACATATTCCAGGCTTTGCTAAATCCGACATGTCGGATTGTTCCACGATAAAGGGTTAGGATGTCTTCAAGTCCATAGATTGAGCGATATTTTAATGAATTTCTATTCGCGTAAGCTTCAAAGCGCCCGTGGCCCTCAATATCTAAGAATTCTGTCCTTCTAAAGAGACGGTGATAGGGAATGTATTTGTAGGTGCCCTCCTGGATAAATTCTGCTGCACCTCCTTGTCCTGCCAAAACTACATTGCGCGGATTCCAGGTAAATTTATAATGCCATAGATTAGTATCACTCTCTGGGGCGATTAAGCCTCCTGTGAATGATTCAAATAAGAGCATTTTTCCCCCTTTAGCCCGAATTTGATCGATGACCTTCATGGCGCTCATATGATCGATGCCAGGGTCAAGCCCACATTCATTCATGAAAACTAAGTTTTTGGCGCGGACCTCTTGGTCCAATTCTTCCATTGCTGGACTGATATACGAGGCGGTGACCATATGTTTGCCAAAGGCTAAACAATCTTTTGCCACATCAACATGCATATGCGCTGGGAGCATAGAGATCACCAGGTCGTGGGCCTGAATCAACGATTTTCGCTGATCGGCATCGTTCACATCCAGCGCGATGCCACGCGTATGAGCCATCCCGAGAATATTTTTATTGGCTGCTTCTATGGACAGGTCCGCTACAGTAATTTCCAATTGTTGATCCGACGCTTTTTCAGCGAGATAATGAATTAGATTCGTGGCAGATCGTCCAGCTCCGATGACAAGAATATGGCGCATGTACTTAATTTTGTAGTTTTAAGGTCGAAAGTTTGACGAATATAGAAAATAAGAATTGGAACAAATGCAGCATAATGATAAAATTCAAGGGGTTATATTGAGCTTATAGGGGGCCATCACGGTGGTTCTTGGGGCATGGGGCGCTCACGGATTAAAGTCTTTGATTACTCCTGAAGAATACCAACGCTTTGAAATTGGCTTCTTTTATCAGGTTTTTCATTTAACCGTTTTGCTTGTCATTTGGTCGAGTCATAAAATATCGACAAGGATAAAACCATGGATTTATCGATCCATGGGGATGGGAATCTTATTTTTTTCAGGCTCTTTGTATTTGATGTCAGCAAAGGCTCTTCTTTTTTTCGATTCTTCATTTCTTGGACCGCTCACTCCCATCGGGGGAGTACTTTTTATTTTAGGTTGGTTGCTTCTGGGTTGGGGTATTTTGAAAAAAATGAGAGGATAAAGTCTGTTAAACTCGGGCTTAGTACGAATTGATTTTTTTATTTTTGTAGGCACAATCTAACGCACAACAAATGCACAATAACCAAAATTCGAAATCGATTTCGCTGGAGCAATATGGTATTTCTGGTGCTAAGGTCCATTATCAACTCACTTCAGAAGAACTTCAAAGAGCCACCGTTGAAAAAGGCATGGGTGTTGAAACCGATAACGGTACACTCGCAATTAATACCGGTGAGTTTACAGGGCGTTCCCCAAAGGATCGATTTATCGTAAAAGACGAGATTACCCAAGACAAAGTATGGTGGGGACCGGTCAATATTCCATTTGATCCTTCGGATTTTGATGCGCTTTACAAACAGGTAACCGACTATCTCGGAAACAAAGAACTTTATGTTCGCGAGGCCTTTGCCTGTGCGGATCCAAATTATAAGCTTAATATTCGTGTGATTAATGAATATCCTTGGAGCAATATGTTTGCGGCCAATATGTTTTTACGCCCAGATCAGTCCATGCTGGAAACATTTGAGCCAGATTGGTTGATTGTTAATGCTCCCGGATTTATGGCCGATCCCCAGCGCGATAAAACCAGACAGCATAACTTCGCGATATTAAACTTTACAAGAAAAATTGCCTTGATCGGAGGGACGGGCTATACCGGTGAGATTAAAAAAGGAATTTTTTCTGCGTTAAACTTTTTACTGCCTGTTGAACATCATACGTTACCCATGCATTGTTCGGCCAATGTGGGGACTGATGGAGATACTGCCATTTTCTTTGGCCTTTCTGGAACAGGAAAGACTACTTTATCGGCAGATCCTGACCGTCGTTTAATTGGAGACGATGAACACGGCTGGACAAAGGAAGATACTGTCTTTAATTTTGAAGGCGGTTGTTACGCAAAGGTGATTAATCTAACCCTGGAGAACGAGCCAGATATCTATCGTGCCATCAAGCCTGGGGCTATTCTTGAAAATGTCATCATGGATGCTAAAGGGGTAGTGGATTATTCGGATACTTCAATAACCCAAAATACGCGTGTAAGCTATCCAATAGAACATATTCCTAATATTCAGGTTCCATCAATAGGCCATCATCCAAAGAATATATTTTTCTTAACTGCGGATGCCTTCGGGGTATTGCCTCCAATCTCAAAACTTTCGCCTGGTCAAGCAGCGTATCATTTTATTAGTGGTTATACTGCAAAGGTGGCTGGTACTGAGGCTGGAATTGTTGAGCCAGTACCCAGTTTTTCAGCCTGTTTTGGCGCACCATTTATGCCCTTACATCCGACGGTTTATGCTGAAATGCTCAGTGAAAAAATGCAAGCTGCTGGAGTCAATGTTTGGCTTGTGAATACCGGTTGGACAGGGGGCTCGTATGGGGTTGGTCAGCGCATGAAACTAAAATACACGCGGGCCATGATTACGGCGGCCATGTATGGATCTTTAGAGGAAGCGAACAAAGATAATTACCATATTCACTCTGTATTTGGTGTTTCCCAGCCTCGTGTTTGTCCTGGGGTGCCTACAGAGGTTTTAAGTCCAAGACAAACTTGGAATAATGATGAGCATTATTACAAAACAGCGGATAAACTGGCTTCGTCGTTTAAAGAAAACTTTAAAAAGTTCGAGTCCTACGCCAATCAGGATATCATGGCGGGGGGTCCTTTAATCTAATCTGAGCTTATTATTTTTTGCTGTTAACGCTTTTGATGTAGCGTTCCAAGGCCATGGTCATGGACGGAGTCTCGGGAGTCGGTGCTTGAATATCTACCCTTAAACCTTTATTGGTGGCGGCTGTTATTGTCGTGTTCCCGAATACTGCTATTCTTGTGTCATTTTGCTGGAAATCAGGGAAGTTCTCAAACAAGGATTCAATTCCACTCGGGCTGAAAAACACCAATATATCGTAATAAACATCGCGCAGATCAGATAGATCACTGATGACTGTCTTATAGAATGTGCCTTGTTTCCAGTGGACGCCTAAATCATCTAATACCGTAGGGACCTCAGGCTTAAGTTTGTCTGAAGAAGGAAGTAAAAACTTCTCATTCTTGTATTTTTTTATCAGAGGCGAGAGTTCGGTAAAGGTACGCTTGCCCACGTAAATTTTGCGCTTTCGATAGACCACGTATTTTTGAAGATAATAGGCCACGGCTTCACTCTGACAAAAATATTTCATTGTATCCGGAACCTTAAATCTCAATTCCTCAGCGATACGAAAAAAGTGATCGACTGAGTTTCGACTGGTTAAAATAATGGCCGAATACTGGCTCAAATCGACTTTCTGAGTGCGCACATCTTTACTGGACACGCCTTCTACGTGAATAAAAGGACGAAAGTCTATTTTGACTTTTTGTTTGTCGACTAGGTCGAAATACGGAGAATTTTCAACTTTTGGTTCGGGTTGGGACACTAAAATAGTTTTCACCTTCATAAGCCTCTAAGATTTATCCTCATGTCATAGCTGTCTGATACAGCAAGACATATGGTGCTATTTCAAGTGCGCAAATGTACAAAATAAAATACAAGAAGTTATTTATTATGGTCGTCGAATTGCGTCGAACACTATAAATTATGGTTGCCCCTAGGGTAAAGATGAGCGTTATCGAAAGAATCACCAATATTATTGCCCACGGTAAGCGACTAAAAAATAGAGTGGCCAATAAAATTAAAATTCCGATGGATATCAAATGATGAAAACTAAATCTTTGATATCGATATGCGGCTAACACCTTTTGGCAATTAAAGATATATCCAATGCCCCAATCCAAAGTATAGCGAATACTCAAATACACACTGACTAAAAAAACTCCGTTGGTGAACTCATGAAATTGGAGGCTTAGGCTTTGTGCATGATCAAAACGCTTTAGCCCCGAAAGTAAAATACCAAAAGCCACGAGTTGAATGACCAGCATTGAAATATTGAATGGATGTATAAAACCCTTTTGCCGACCTTCTAAGGCAAAATACTTATCGTTTAGAGGCAACAATAATAATTCACTCATGCGCTTTGGAAACCAATAACGCAAAATGCCTAAGAATGCTAGGGCGCCAATCAGTATTAGGGTTAACCAATCACGATTCAATTCTACGCGGAGTAAGTGTTCCATACAATTCATAAAATTACGCTAATTTTTTAGTTTTTTCAGCGCTCAAAAGGGCTTTGACAAGACTGGAGTAATGAAAAAAAAGTACCTTTGAGCAAAGTTTTGAAATGGCCGAAGGTCTCATTATCATTCCTACTTTTAACGAATCTGAAAACATTGAAAAGCTTCTGCGCAATGTGTTTTCACTACAACGCATATTTTCTGTACTTGTGGTGGATGATGGATCCCCAGATGGGACGGGTGAAATCGTCGAGCGATTAATCCCCGAATACGCAGAACACCTGAATTTGCTTAAACGCACAGAGAAATCTGGTTTAGGGCGTGCGTACCTCGCCGGTTTTGAGTGGGCCCTCAAACGAGATTATTCTATAATTTTCGAAATGGATGCGGATTTTTCACACAATCCTAATGATTTGATTCGCCTTTATAATTGTTGTACTCGCGAGGGATATGATATGGCCATTGGCTCTCGTTATATCACCGGGGTTAATGTGGTGAACTGGCCAATGAGTCGGGTTCTATTGTCTTGGGGGGCATCCAAATACGTTCAATGGGTGACGGGCATGAACATTAAAGACACCACTGCGGGCTTTGTGTGTTATCGCAGAGAGGTACTCGAGGGACTGGATTTATCTCGTATTCGTTTTGTGGGTTATGCTTTTCAAATTGAAATGAAATACAAGGCATTTTTAAAAGGGTTCAAAATCAAAGAAATCCCTGTGATTTTTACGGACCGGACTCGTGGGACTTCGAAAATGTCCAAAGGAATTATTTCAGAAGCTATTTTTGGTGTTCTGAAAATGCGTTTTAAAAAATTATTAAACAGATTAGACATATGAATCAATCAGTATTGATTAAGAATGCACAGGTGGTGAATGAAGGAAGTATCGATACTTGTGATGTGTTGGTTGTCGGTGATCGCATCGAAGAGATTGCGTCGACAATTAGCGCCAAATCTCCAAACACAAGAGTCATCGACGCCGATGGGCTCTATCTTATGCCGGGGATGATTGATGATCAAGTTCACTTCAGAGAACCTGGATTGACCCATAAAGCCACCATAGAATCTGAATCTAAGGCGGCTGTAGCTGGCGGAATTACAAGTTTTATTGAAATGCCAAACACCGTTCCTCAGGCCACAACTATGGATAAAGTTGAGGAGAAGTTTGCCATCGCCGCACAGAGCTCCTGGGCGAACTATTCATTTATGCTTGGTGGGACCAATGATAATTTAGAAGACCTCATTAATGCCGACCCAACTAAGGTGGCAGGAATAAAACTCTTTTTAGGATCCTCTACAGGCAATATGCTCGTGGATGATCCAGAGGTTTTGGCAGCGATCTTTAAGAATACTAAAATGGTTATTTCTGTGCATTGTGAAGATGAAGCAACCATTCGGGAAAATCTTGCGACACAAATCGCGAAATACGGGGAAGATATTCCTATGGCCATGCACCCGGTTATTCGATCTGAAGAGGCGTGCTACCTTTCGAGTTCACGAGCGATAGAACTGGCCAAAAAACACGGGGCTCGTCTACACGTGTTTCACTTATCTACGGCAAAAGAAACTGGCTTGTTTAAAGCGTACTCTGACCTAACGAAAAAAAATATCACTTCGGAGGTTTGTATCCACCACCTTTGGTTCAGCGATGAAGATTACTCGCGCCTGGGCTCAAAGATTAAATGGAACCCTGCAGTAAAAACCCCAGCAGATCGTTCGGGCTTGCGCAAGGCCTTATTAAACGACCGTATTGATGTTATTGCGACGGACCACGCGCCGCACACCAGCGAGGAAAAATCAAATAAATACACTAGTGCCCCCTCGGGAGGTCCGCTAGTGCAGCACGCCCTTGTCGCGCTTATAGAACTCTATCATCAAGGGGTAATTTCTTTGGAAAAAATAGTCGAAAAATTTGCGCATAACCCGGCAAAACTTTTTGACATCAAGGACAGAGGGTATATTCGTCCAGGCTATAAAGCAGATTTAGTATTAGTCGATCTGCATGCCCCTTGGACGGTAAATAAATCCAATATTCTGTATAAGTGTGGTTGGTCGCCTTTTGAGGGTAATGTTTTTCAGGCTCGGGTGATGCATACCTTGGTCAATGGTCAACTTGTATACATCGATGGATTATTTCCTCAAAGAACTTATGGAGAACGACTGTTGTTTAACCGATAATTAATGAAGATGACCAGCAAGAAAACGCTAATCCGTGGCAAAAATTTATTTTGGTCTGACCCTTGGGAGAAGTCAAATAAACAACTTCTTGTTTTGTCAAAATATGCGCTTTCGATTTTTCTTGCCCTAGGGCTTTTTGCTTGTCAGGATGTGGTTCGGCCAGATATTCCTGAGGAAATTATTCCTGAGGCTAAAATGGTCGATGTACTCGTAGAGGCTTACATTGGCAATGCCGCGCGAAGCAATAACAATCGTGTTTTGAGAATGGGTGGTGTTCAGCTGGATTCGATTCTGTATGCAAAATATGAAATAGACAGTCTTCAATTTGCGCAGAATACGGCTTACTATGCATCTCAGATCGATCCATATATGCGCATACTTGAGCAGGTGGAAACAAAACTTTCAGGAGTTAAAAAATCGCTGGATTCTATCGCTTTAATTGACGCCGAGCAGCAAAAAAAGGATAAAGATTCTTTGCTAGATTCGGCTAAGACTAAT
>Ga0181554_1004290_pt1 | contig 11649 bp, 10 predicted proteins | sample 011ome_16_FD_145602 | JGI IMG/M metagenome (GOLD analysis project Ga0181554, IMG submission 145602) | Coastal salt marsh microbial communities from the Groves Creek Marsh, Skidaway Island, Georgia - 011503CT metaG (spades assembly) | ecosystem: Environmental > Aquatic > Marine > Intertidal zone... | reverse complement strand
CGATACCTGCCAGTTCTGCGCTCAGTGCGTCTTTTTCAAGAGGTTCGCTAAGCAAGCTGGCAAAAATTTCTGCCAGGAGTGGTGCATCTTCCGAGCCACGCAGGCGTTCAAGCAGCTCCGACGGCTGCGGATTCGTTGCCAAATGCGGTAGTAAACGGTTGAGGCTGTTGGCGAGCGGATCGTTGGTGGGTAAGGCGTTGGTCAGCGAGGGTTTGATCGTGCTCGCTAGCTCAGGCGCTTGCACAAGCACGCGGAGCAAGCGCCGTAATATCGAAGGGGCGTGGCGCGGCGCGCGCACCGGGGTGTTGTTCGGGTGTGCCGCTTGGCGTGAAAGTTCGCAACCACGCTCGACTTCGCTGGGCTGTAAGCCCGTTTTGTCCGCCAGTTGTTTAACGATCTGCAAGCGCAGCATGGGTGTCGGAATTTTTTGCAGGAGTGGCTTAGCTTCTGCCAGTAATTTGGCGCGGCCTTCGGCGCTGGTCAGGTCGACATGGCTGCTTAGGGTTTGCAGTAAAAATTCTGATAATGGCGTGGCGCGATCAATGGCTGCTTGAAATGCTTCTTTGCCCAGATCACGAACATAGCTATCGGGGTCATGCTCGGGGGGCAGAAAGGCGAAGGCCAGTACTTTTTGCTCGGCCAGTGCCTCCAGGCTGTTTTCTAGGGCCCGCCAGGCGGCTTTGCGACCGGCGGCATCGCCATCAAAGCAAAAGACTACCCGGTCGACCATGCGTAGCAATTTGCGGATGTGCGTCGTGGTGGTGGCGGTGCCCAGGGTGGCAACGGCGTTACCAATGCCATGCTGGGCGAGTGCCACCACATCCATGTAGCCTTCGACCACGATTACGGTGTCCGTTTGGCGGCAGGCTTCGCGTGCCTGAGGCAGACCAAAGACTTCACGGCCTTTCTCAAAAAGCGGCGTTTCTGGCGAATTCAGGTACTTGGGTTCGCCCTGATCTAGAATGCGCCCACCAAAGGCGATGACCTGGCCTTTTTGGTCAAGAATCGGGAACATCACGCGGTCACGGAAACGGTCGTAGCGACGTTTCTGGTCGTTTTCAATTACCAGTCCGGCTTTGAGCAGTGTTTGAAATGCGGGTGAGTCGTATTCTGGGAACAGCGGGCGCAGATTCTGCCAGCCTTCGGGCGCATAGCCGATGCCAAAGCGCGCGGCTATTTCGCCGGTGAGTCCTCGTCGCTTGAGGTAATCAATAGCGCGGGGTGATTGCTTCAGTTCGTCCCGGTAGTATTTGTGTGCTTTGAGCATCACATCAAGCAATGAAGGGCCTTCTTCGCTGCCGGCAGCGGGTTTGCGGAAGGCGCGTTCGTTGTCTTCTTGCGGTACGGTCAGGCCACAATGGCGGGCAAGATCTTCGATGGCGTCCGGGAAGCTAAGCCCCTGATGCTCCATCAGAAATCCGATAGCCGTGCCGTGGGCGCCGCAGCCGAAGCAGTGGTAGAACTGTTTGCTCGGGCTTACTGTGAACGAGGGAGACTTCTCTTTGTGAAATGGACAACAGGCGGCGTAATTGGCGCCGGCTTTTTTTAGCGGCACCACACGGTCGATGATTTCGACGATATCCGTGCGAGCCAGTAGCTCCTGGATAAAGGATTCCGGAATCATCGCGCTCTCCGGCTTTGTGCCTTAGCCCTGCAATGCTGCTTTGATGCGTTGTGAAACGGCGGCCAGGTCGGTCTTGCCGGCCAGCTGCGATTTCAGAATGCCCATAACCTTGCCCATATCGGCTGGGCCTGTTGCGCCGGTTTGAGCGATGGCCGCTTTAATTGCGGCATCCACTTCTTCGGCAGATAACTGTGCGGGCTGGTATGGGCTTAGCACCTCGATCTCGGCGCGTTCAGCGGCGGCGAGGTCTTCGCGGCCAGCCTGTTCGTACTGATTAATGCTGTCACGACGTTGCTTGATCAGTTTGTCAATTACGGCGGCTACAGCAGCATCGTCCAGTGTGATGCGCTCATCGACTTCACGCTGCTTGATGGCAGCCATGAGCAGACGAATGGCGTTGAGGCGATCTGTTTCGCGCGCTTTCATGGCGGTCTTCATGTCGTCCTGAATACGGTCTTTGAGGCTGGTCGTGGTCATGATGGGCTTAATCCGAAGAGGGTATTAAAACGGCAAAAGCCGCCGGGGTAACCGGCGGCTTTGCCTAATTCTTGCGAATGCTCTGGTATTAGTAGAGCTTGCGCGGCAGCTGCTGGCTGCGCAGACGCTTGTGCAGGCGCTTAACGGCGGCTGCCAGCTTGCGCTTACGCTCAGCGGTTGGCTTTTCGTAGAACTCACGGGCACGCAGTTCGGTCAGCAGACCGGTTTTTTCAACAGTGCGCTTGAAGCGGCGCATGGCGACTTCGAACGGCTCGTTTTCTTTAACGCGAACGCTAGGCATTCAATCAACTCCAATTATTTTGAGTGCTGACCCAGCTAAACAAAGGCCAAATCAGGAAATGAAATCTTCAGAACTGAACAGTTTACGATAAAACCCTGAAAATTCCAAATGTTCCTTTGAATAGGAGCGAAGTCGTTACAATAGCGCTCCATGAATCAGCTCGCTTCTCATACCCATAAACCGCCCATTGTTCTGGGCGTCGAGTCTTCGTGCGACGAAACCGGCGTGGCTTTGGTGACGCTGGATGCAGTAAGCGGTGCGCCACGCTTGCTGGGCCAGGCTTTGCATACACAAGTAGCCATGCATGCGGCATATGGTGGTGTCGTGCCAGAACTAGCCTCTCGGGATCATATTCGGCGGGTAGTGCCCTTGTTGCGTCAGACGCTTGCAGCAGCGAATGTGCCACTGGCTGATGTCGACGCCATTGCTTACACGGCCGGGCCGGGTTTGGCCGGTGCTTTACTGGTCGGCAGTGCGTTTGCCGAAGCCTTAGCTTTTGCGTTGGATAAGCCTGTGCTGCCGGTGCATCATCTGGAAGGCCATTTATTGTCGCCGTTGTTGGCGTCGCAACCGCCGACGTTTCCTTTTGTGGCCTTGCTGGTGTCCGGCGGCCATACGCAGTTAATGCGGGTGACTCAGGTTGGCGACTATGAGTTACTGGGCGAAACCTTGGATGATGCCGCAGGCGAAGCCTTCGATAAAACGGCCAAGCTGTTGGGGCTGGGTTATCCCGGCGGGCCAGCGCTTTCAAAGTTAGCCGAAACGGCAGATCGGGGTTTGGTGGCCGAAATTAAACTACCGCGTCCCATGCTGCACTCAGGTGATTTGGAATTCAGTTTTGCCGGCCTAAAGACGGCCGTATTGACCAAAGTAAAAGCAGCGCAAGCGGAAGGCGCGCTGAGCGATGTGATGCGTGCGGCCCTGGCTGCAGCGGTTGAGCAGGCCATTGTTGATGTGCTCGTGGCCAAATCGGTGCAGGCATTAAGGCAGACCGGGCTGTCGCGTTTGGTCGTAGCCGGTGGTGTGGGCGCCAATCGCTATTTGCGCCAAACGTTGGTGACGGCCTGTCAGCGGCGCAAAGCAGAAGTTTATTTCCCGGAACTGGGGCTGTGTACGGATAACGGCGCCATGATTGCGTTGGCAGGATTGCTACGCCTGGTTGCAGGGACCCCTGCAAAAACGGCGGGGGGCTTTTCGGTGAAACCGCGCTGGCCGCTGATTGACGCTTAATCCAGTTAAGCTGCTTTCTTTTTGCTACCGATTTTTGTTTCGTGGCCCGCCAGTAAGCGGCGCAGGTTGCCCGCATGTTTGATCAGTAGTATGGCAGCCATTAATGACACCGGCACGATCACGGGTGTCGGGAGGCCCATCAGCACAGCAAACACGGGGGCCATCAGTGCGGCGGTAATCGCAGACAGCGATGAATAGCGAAAGCTAAAGGCCATAAACAGCCAAGTGCCCAGCGTGGCCAGGCCGAGTGGCCAGTGCAGTGCCAGGAGCACCCCGGCCGAGGTGGAAACCCCTTTGCCACCCTTGAAGCCCAGTGTGACAGGAAATACGTGCCCTAGAAACGCAATGAGCCCGATCCAACCGAGTAGATCGGCATTGAGTCCCATGGCTGCCGCGATGCCAATGGCCACCGCCCCTTTGGCGGCATCGCCGAACAGCGTGAGAAGGGCCGCGAGTTTATTACCCGTGCGCAGAACGTTAGTAGCACCGGGGTTGCCGGAGCCGAACGAACGTGGGTCGGCGAGGCCAAAGACGCGCGATACAACCACGGCAAAAGGAATGCAACCGATCAGGTAAGCCACAACGGCGGCAGAGATCAGGTGCGTCGGGCTATCAGTAAGCGGCAAAATCTGGGTCAGTAAATCAGGCGTCATATCAGCGTTAGGCATATAGTCAGTCTTCTGTCAGCTACAATGCGGCCGCAGCAAAAGTATTGTAGCGCGCCTGCCAGCTAACCAACGACTTTGTGCCATGGACATTATTTTTATCGATTCATTTCGTGTTGAAACCCTGATCGGTATTTATCCGCGAGAGCGGATTGTGCCGCAGCCGGTTGTTATGGATCTGAAGATTGGTCACTCGACCGCCACAGCGGGGGCTAGCGATGACATCCATGACACGATTGATTACGCTGAAGTGGTAAAACGCTTACGGAGCGTTTTGGCCGAGAAACATTTTCTGTTGCTGGAAAAACTGGCGGAGTTTGTGGCCACCATGCTGCTGGAAGATTTTGGTGCGCAGTGGGTGCAGGTATCGGTCGCTAAGCTGGGCATGATGCCGGGTGTGGCGCGTGTGGGTGTGGTGATCGAGCGATCCGCCTGAGTTAAGCGCGGGCGCACCGTGATTAAAGGCGCCCTCATCGACAAAATCGTCGCAAATCGGGCTAACCTTTAAACTACGTCATACCCTTTATCCTCTAGGGTGATGCTTCTCGTGCAGCGACTTCAATCGTTCGCGAGCGACATGGGTATAAATCTGGGTCGTGGTGATGCTGGCGTGGCCCAGCAGTAATTGCACGACACGCAAGTCTGCACCATGATTGATCAGGTGTGTGGCAAAGGCGTGGCGTAGCACGTGCGGCGATAGACGCTCACGCGGAATGCCCACTTTAACCCCGTAGCGTTTGATAATCTGCCAGAAACCTTGACGGGTCAGTGGTTTGGTTTTCTGGCTGATAAAAATCACGTCCGCGGGGTGTCCGCCGGATAGTTCAAGGCGTGCGTTTTCCATATAACGCTGAACGGCATCCAGGGCCGATTCGCCAATAGGGACGAGTCGCTCTTTATCCCCTTTGCCCATGACGCGCACGATGCCCATGTCGCGATTCAGATCGGTGAGTCGCAGATTCACCAGTTCGGAGACGCGTAAACCGCTTGCGTACAGCACTTCCAGCATGGCCAGATCACGCAGTCCACGCGGGGTTTGCGTGTCCGGCGCCTGAAGCAATGCTTCGACATGGCTTTCGCTGAGCGTTTTTGGCAAACGGCCTGCTCTGATGGGCATGACCAAAGCGCGCGTTGGATCATCGGCCCGTTCGCCACGGGCAACGGACCAGCGGAAATAGCGGCGAAGCGTAGAAATGGCACGGGCTTGCGAACTCTGTTTGTGTCCTTGTGCCAGGTGCGCGATGTAACGATTCAAGTCGGCTTCTGTTGCCGCTCGTAAACTACTGCTGTGTTTGATCAGCCAGTGCGACAGGGCGGTGAGATCACGCCGGTAGCTGGCGAGTGAATTGGCTGAGAGGCCCGCTTCGAGCCAGAGGCTATCGCAAAAAATGTCGACCACCTGCAGGGCTTCCGCCGGTAGCGGTGGGTGGGTAGGTGCTCTAGGCATAAAGGTTGAGACCCGTTGCTTCTCTGGCCAGCAGCCATGCCTTGAGTTCAAGCATGACGCCATCACTCGTATGGTTAAAGCCGGTCAGGCGGTTTTTGCCGGCTGAGATCACACGATGGCAGGGTACGATGAGGGGCAGACTGTTGCTGCCCAGTGCCTGGCCAATGGCCCGCGGGGCACTTTGTAGTTGCTTGGCGAGTTCGCCGTAGGTGCAGGTCGTGCCACTGGGCATGGCTAGAAGAGAGTCGCGCAGACGTGCCTGAAAAGCGGTTGGGGGTTTAGCCAGCGGCACACTGAAACGAAAGCTCGGGTCTTTGAACCAGGCAATCAGTTGTTGGCGGGTGTTTTCCAGTAGCGGTTCTCGCGCCCCGCAAACCGTGGCTTTGGCAGCTGCAGCTTGATCGACAGCACCTGCTATAAAAACCAGTTCGCAAAGCGCATCACCTTCGGGTGTCCCGCGTAGCCCCAAAGAGATTTGCCGTGCCAGATTTGCAGGACAACCCGGCGCCACATCGGTGAGCGCCAGGGTGGCGTCAAACTCAGCGGCGGGTTTCACCGTGGCCCAGCACGATCCATTTTTGTGAGGTCAGCCCCTCAAGGCCAACCGGACCACGCGCGTGGATCTTGTCGGTCGAGATACCAATTTCTGCACCCAGACCATACTCGAAGCCATCGGCAAAGCGGGTCGATGCATTGACCATGACCGAGCTGGAATCCACTTCACGCAGGAAGCGCATGGCGTTGCCGTAGTGATCCGTCACAATGGCTTCGGTGTGCTGGGACGAATAGGTGTTGATATGGCTAATCGCTTCATCGAGACCACTTACGACCTTAACGGCAATCAGCGGCGCCAGGTATTCGGTGACCCAGTCCTCTTCGGTTGCCGGCTCGGCATAAGGCAGCAGCGCTTGGGTTTCTGCACAGCCACGAACGACAACGCCCTTGTCTTTGAGCATGGCACCAATGCGTGGCAACAAACTACCGGCAATGCTGCGGGCAATGAGCAAAGACTCGGTCGTATTGCAGGTGCCATAGCGTTGGGTTTTGGCGTTTTCGACAATGCGCAGCGCCATCTCTGGATCGGCATCGTCATCCACATAAACGTGGCAGTTGCCGTCCAGGTGCTTGATCATGGGCACGCGCGATTCTTTGATCAATCGCTCGATCAATCCCTTGCCGCCACGTGGCACGATGACATCAATATCATCGCGCAAGGTGATCAGAATGCCGACAGCGGCGCGATCAGTGGTGTCGATGCATTGCACGCCCTGTGCGGGCAGGCCTGACTCGGCCAGACTTTGCTGCACCAGCGCCGCAATAGCACGGTTGCTGTTAAGCGCTTCTGAACCGCCGCGCAGAATCGTGGCGTTACCCGACTTGATACACAGTGCCGCGGCATCGGCCGTGACGTTAGGACGTGCTTCGTAAATAATGCCGATGACGCCGAGTGGCACACGCATTTTGCCCACCTGAATACCCGAAGGGCGCGTGTTCATATCGGTGATGCTGCCAACGGGATCGGGCAGGGTGGCGACCTGTTCAACGCCTTCGGCCATGGATTCAATGCCTTTGTCGCTGAGCGTCAGGCGATCGAGCATGGCAGCTTCGAGACCGGCTTGGCGGGCGGCGGTCAGGTCCAGCTCGTTGGCGGCGCGCAGTGCGGGCGCCTGTTCGCGAATCAGTCGCGCCAAAGTCAGCAACGCGTTGTTTTTCTGTTCAGTCGACGCACGCGCCATGCCGCGGGATGCTGCACGGGCATCTTTGGCCAGTTGGCGTATGGCTTGGTCTAGAGCGGTGTTGGTTTCGGTTGTCATGGTGCAATGATGCCTGTCAGCAGAGTTGTAGCGCAAGTGCGGCAAGTTCGGTCCAGGGGTCACCCTGGCCAATGCCTTTGGAAAGTCGGTCTATGCGAGCGATGGATTCAAGTGCTGATCGCCACGATATTTTGGTGCGACGGGATGCCGCACTTCTCATTTGTTGCGCCCGTTGTGGTGGCATGCGCATACTGCTGAGCCGTTGTTCGGGAGAACCTCCGGGCGCAGTGAGTTGCACCATGGCACGGATATCTTCAGAGAGCCAGTACAGCATCAGCGGCAGCGCTTCTCCCTGTTCGCGCAGGCCTGCCAGCGTGCGTGAAAACCGGGGCAGATCACCATCGAGCAAGGCGCTGCGCAGCATGTCCAAGTCTAATCGAGCGACATCGGCGACCGCTGCACGTACTTGCTCCAGATTGAGTGGACCTGTCGGATAAAGGAGTCCAAGTTTGAGTATTTCCTGGTTGGCAGCCAGCAGGTTGCCTTCGACATGATGCGCAATATATTCCAATGCATCGGGCGGTGCGGATTGCTGCTGACGGGCCAGGCGCTCGGCCAACCAACGGGGCAGCGCTTTGATCCCGGGCGGTACGCAGGGAATGACGATGGCGTTTTTGCTGCTGACAAAATTCTGGAACCAGGCGGTCTTTTGTTCGCGCCAGCCGAATTCATGCAACGTCATCAAGATCAGAGAATCGGTGGCGGTTGGACCTGATTGGTCGAGCAGGGCCTGCAACGCTTCCGGGCCACCGCGGCCAAGTTTGCCCGTGGGCACACGCAGCTCAACCAGTTTGCAGCCACCGAATAAAGAGCCGCCCTGAGTGGCGTAGGCCAGCTGCTTCCAGTCGAAGGGGTGGCTAACGGTCAGCACTTCGCGTTCGTCAAAACCTTTGGCGCGTGCTGCGGCACGAATCGCGTCAGCGGCTTCGATCACCAGTAACGGGTCGTCGCCGTGAATGGCATAGATCGGCGCAAGTGGGCCGTTCAGATGCGCTGCCAGACGACTGGTGCCGTCTGTGCCGCCCAGATTCACTGCCCGACTCCGTCCAGCGGTTGCATGCCGGTAGGCGTCGTTAAAACGTCCGGGGTCGTCTTGGCGGGCTTTGTTCCCTGGGTGGCTGAGGCTTTCTTCGGGGCGGTCAGCACCGTGCCAGCAGGGACGCGAATGGTCGACAGGCGTTGCATCACCTGAATGGCCGCATCGTTCTGCATATCGCGAATTAACATGGCGTCTTCCTGCTCTTTCGACAGGACTTCCTGGGCTGTTTGCGGGTTAAACGAAATATCCCGGCTTAAATCAATGGTGGTGGCCGGGTAGAGCTCGATGCCAGAACCGGAGTCCACCTTAAAGCCAAGCCGATAACTTAGGCGGTATTCACGCGCCAGGCCCGTTGGATTAACGGCCAGTACGGTCTTCATTTGCTGATCGCCCAGAACGCGCAAAATGACTTCTGCACGATCCTTGTATTCCTCGGGTACAACGCCGATACCGTTAGCGCGTAGTTGGGCTTTAAGCACCTGCGAGAACGGTGAAGTATCTGGAACCCCCGAGACATAAACAGTCTTGAATGGCAGATCGACGCTGATGGCCCCCCGTAGTTTGAAACCGCATCCGACCACAATGGCCACCATGAGCGTGGACAGCAGTAAACGGTTGAGTGCGGTGAAATTGGGAAGACGCATCATGAGCCAGCCTCGATGTAGTTAGGCAACAATATTAACCAAACGGCCGGGCACCACCACGACCTTCTTGGGCGCTGCGCCGTTCAGCTGTTTTTGGGCCGCTTCGCTGGCCAATGCGGTTGCTTCTATGGTTGCTTTGTCGGCTTCGGCCGCAACGCGAATGCTGCCGCGGTGCTTGCCGTTGATCTGCAGTACCAGTTCAATTTCCGATTGCACCAGAGCGGCTGCATCACACACCGGGAAGCGCTGTGTGGCGACGTTCTGGCCTGGTTTGAGTTCGGCATAAACTGCTTCGCCGATATGTGGCACGATCGGGAAGAGCATCAATACTGCAGCTTCCAATAGTTCCTGGCGCAAGCGTCGGCCAGACTCATCGGTTAAAGCGGTTTTGTCTGCGGCATTGAGCAGCTCCATGATGGCTGCAATGACCGTATTGAACTGTTGGCGACGGCCGTAATCATCCGACACTTTCTGGATGGTCTGGTGCAGTTTTCGGCGCAGTTCTTTTTGCGTATCGCTCAAGGCCGTATTGGCATCAGCGGCAGGCACCAGGCCACCACTCACGTGTTCGTAAGATAGTTTCCACAGACGACGCAGGAAGCGGTGCGCACCTTCAACGCCGGCGTCCGACCATTCCAGGGATTGATCCGGTGGGCTGGCGAACATCATGAACAGGCGGGCCGTATCGGCGCCGTATAGGTCGATCAGAATCTGCGGATCGACACCGTTGTTTTTCGACTTCGACATCTTCTCGGTGCCGCCGATCACCACGGGCTTGCCATCCGCTTTGAGCTTGGCGCCGGTCGGGCGACCACGTTCGTCCGTGGCGACATCCACATCAGCCGGATTGAACCAGAGCTTCTTACCGTTCTCTGCTTCACGGTAGAAGGTCGGGGCCACCACCATGCCCTGCGTCAGCAGGTTGGCGAACGGTTCGTCCAGGTTGAACCCGTTGTCTTTGAACAGATCGACATCACGCATCAGCTTGGTAAAGAAGCGGGCATAGAGTAGATGCAAGATGGCATGTTCGATGCCACCGATGTACTGATCGACACCGCCCTTCAGCCAGTAGGCAGCCCGCTCATCCACCATTTTTTGCGGATTGTTGGCGCTGGCATAGCGCACGAAATACCACGACGATTCCACAAAGGTATCCATCGTGTCGGTTTCGCGCTTGGCAGGTTTGCCGCATTTCGGGCAGTCGGTTTCGTAGAACCCGGGCATGCGTGCCAGCGGCGATCCGGCACCGGTTATCTCTACTTGTTCGGGTAGTACCACTGGCAACTGGTCATCGGGCACCAGCACATCGCCACAACTGTCGCAATGAATGATCGGGATCGGGCAGCCCCAGTAACGCTGACGGGAGATGCCCCAGTCGCGCAGACGGAATTGGGTTTTCTTTTCGCCCAGATTTTTAGCGAAAAGATCAGCGGCGATTTTATCGACCGCTGCCTGATGCTTCAAACCATCGTAAGCACCTGAACTGATACAAACGCCCCGTTGCTTGTCGCCATACCACTCCTGCCAGGCAGCGGGATCAAAGCGCTCGCCTTCAACGGCGATCACTTGCTTCATCGGCAGATCGTATTTTTTAGCAAAGGCAAAATCGCGCTCGTCGTGTGCCGGTACGGCCATTACGGCGCCATCACCATAGCCCATCAGCACGTAGTTGCCGACCCAGACCGGCACCTGTTCGCCGGTCAGTGGATGCGTCACCTTAAAGCCGGTATCCACGCCAGACTTATCCATGGTGGCGAGATCCGCTTCAGCGACACCGCCCTGTTTGCAGTCGGCGATGAAGGCGGCAACGGCCGGGTTTTGTGCGGCGGCTTTCTGGGCCAGCGGGTGTTCTGGTGCGACAGCGACGTAGGTGACACCCATGATGGTGTCGGCACGGGTGGTGAACACCCACAGTTTTTCTTCCTGGCCGTCTTGCGTATACGGGAAAGCAAAACGCACGCCCACGCTCTTGCCGATCCAGTTCTTCTGCATCAGGCGAACCTGCTCAGGCCAGCCGGTGAGTTTATCCAGATCGTTCAGCAACTCGTCGGCGTATTTTGTGATCGCCATGTAGTACATGGGGATTTCACGCTTTTCGATGAGCGCGCCTGAACGCCAGCCGCGACCGTCGATGACCTGTTCGTTGGCCAGCACGGTTTGATCGACCGGGTCCCAGTTAACGGTGCCCAGCTTTTTGTAGATCAGGCCTTTTTCATAGAGGCGGGTGAAGAGCCATTGCTCCCAGCGGTAATACTCTGGGGTACAGGTCGCCAGTTCACGTGACCAGTCGAAGGCGAAACCCAGGCGCTGCAATTGGGCGCGCATGGCGTCGATGTTTTCGTAAGTCCATTTGGCTGGCGGCACGTTGTTCTGTAGTGCAGCGTTTTCAGCCGGCATGCCGAAGGCAT
>Ga0181554_1004287_pt1 | contig 11657 bp, 7 predicted proteins | sample 011ome_16_FD_145602 | JGI IMG/M metagenome (GOLD analysis project Ga0181554, IMG submission 145602) | Coastal salt marsh microbial communities from the Groves Creek Marsh, Skidaway Island, Georgia - 011503CT metaG (spades assembly) | ecosystem: Environmental > Aquatic > Marine > Intertidal zone >... | reverse complement strand
TCATGCGAGGGATCGGGTGGAAGGAGGAAACAACCGCGGTCGGGAAACGCGGAGGAAAGCGAAGGAAAGCGAGGGGCGCCGCGAGGAGGGAGAACGCCGCGGCGGAGGGGGCCGCGGCGGGGGGGGACGGCGACGGCGCGTAGCCGCGATCGTACAATTACAAAATACGCTAATTAGACCGAGTCGCTCGCGCCCACGGCGCTGCGCGCGTCGCTTTCCCTACAGTACCCCCACCCCCGCGCTCAGCACCCCACAAACACCGCGCCGCCGCCGCCGCCTAAAAACACGCCCTTAAACTCCTCGAACGTCACCTTCCCGTCGTCGTCCACGTCGGCTTCGCGGAAGACGTCCGCGACGACGCCGCACGGCGTCGCCGGCGCCGCCGTCGCGAACGCGGCGACGGCGTCCTCCAACGTCACGTGCCCGACCCTCCTCGCGTCGAACGCGTCGAACACCGCGCGCGCGCGGATCGTCCGCCTCGCGTCTTCGCGGCGCGCCTTCGCGTCCTCGTCTTCGTCCTCGCCTTCGTCGCGCTCCCCCGTCGTCGCCGCGCGGCTTGATGAGAGTCTGTCGAGCATGTACGGCGAGAAGCGGAACAGGTCGACCTCCCCGCGCGGGCACGACGACGTCATCGCGCGGAGCTCCTCCTTCGAGGGCTTGCATCCGACGAGCGACGCGAACGCGCACTTCAGGTCGTGCGCGTCGAGCCAGCCTTTGTCCCCGGCGTCGAAGCGCTTGAAGCTGCGCGCGATGCGCTTGGCGAGGAGCTCGTCTCGGGGATCGAGCGGATCTCGGCGTCCCCGACACCTCGCGCTCGCCCTCGCGGCGCGCGGGACCGCGGACGCGCGCGCGGACGACGACGACGACGGTCCCGCGGTCGCGGTCGCGTCCGCGACGTCGGCGATCGCGCGTCGGTACTCGTCGAACGCGCGGTCGAACCCGGACGTGGTCATGGCGCGCGCGCGCGGCGTGCGCGGGCGCGAGTGCGACGCGACGGCGTCGATCGAATCCTTCGTTCCCGTGCCGTGGGCGTTTCAACAAACGGCTAACAACTGTTCTCGCGCGCGCCGCCGCGGCGAGCTCGTCTACCTACGCTATGTCCCGCGCGCTCTTCTCTAAGAACGCGGCGTCCCTCCGTTTCCGCTCCTTAAACTCGTTCACGAGGTGCTCCATCTTCGCCCGCGCCATCTCGCGCGCGACGAGCTCCGGCCCCGTCAACGGCGTCGTCCTCGACTTCGCCGCCGGCGCCCCGGCCGAGCCGTCCACGCCCTCTCGCGCGCGTCGGCTTCGGTTCTCTCGCGCCCGCGCGCGCGACAGGTACCCCCGCGCGTGCGCTTGTATCACGACGACCGCGGACTCGGTCTCGACGCGCGTCGGCGGCGCGCGCTGGTTCACCCGCAGCCACTCGCGGTCGCGCCGGGTGGTCTCCGCCGGGCGACGCGTCGTCGTCGTCGTCGTCGTCGTCGTCGTCGAGATCGGCGTTTGCGACGCCCTCGCCCTCGCGCCCGCGGCGCCCCCGGGGCTTCTGTTCCTCCGCGGCGGCGGCGGCGGGGGCGCGGTCTCTCTCTTCATCCGCTCGAACCGCTCCTCGCGCTCGAACTCGAACCGCGCGGCCATCGCGAGGAGGTCGCTCACGATCCCCGTCAGCTGCGCGCGGCTCAGCTTCTTCAGGCGCGCCTCCGTGACGCCCCTCAGGAGATCCACCTTCGCTCGCGCGTCCTCGACCGCGTCTTGGACTTCCGGGTCTTCGAACGCGACGAACGCGTCCGCGGCGACGAGCGCGCCGCCGCCGCCGACGCGCGCGAGCGTCGCGCGGGGGCGCGACGCGGTCGTCATGACGTCGCGCGCGCGCGCGGCGAACTGAGCCGCGCGTCGCGTCGGTTCCCCCGACGAAACGCGTTCGAGTCGAGTTTCGCATTCGTCGCCATCACGCATACGCGCGCCGCAGATCGGAGTGCGCGGCGGGACCTCGTCGCCGTCGCACCCTCGCGCGCGATGTCGCCGGGGAAGGGCAAGCGCCCTCCCGCGGAGGACGCCGACGCGGGGCCGACGGCGAAGCGACCGCGGGGGGCGGCGAGAGACGCGTCGCGCGCGTCGGACGACGCGAACGCCGTCGCGTCCGCGCCGCTCGTCTCCGTGCTGATGCCCTGCCGGAACGCGATGCCGTGGCTTCCCGATTGCGTCGCGAGCGTCCTCGCGCAGCGCGGGCTCGCGAAACGCGGCGGGCTCGAGCTCATCGCCGTGGACGACTCCTCCACGGACGGCTCCAGGGAGTGGCTCGAGGCGTGCGCCGCCGCGCTCGCGGCCGCGGACGAGAAAGCGGGCGAGGACGAGGACGAGGACGAGGACGAGGACGAGGAGGAGGACGAGGAGGACGACGACGACGCGCACGCGTTCCCGCCCGACCGCCTCGCGTGGGAATCCGACAAGGTCGTCCCGACGTCCGTCGCCGCCGCGGTCCGCGCGCGCGTCCGCGGGAACACCCTCGTCGTCCTGACCGTCGCGCCGTTCGGACGGTCCGGTCAGGGCAAAGCGTTGAACCTGGCGTACGCGCGCGCGCGAGGGACGCTCGTCGGGGAGATGGAGAGCGACGACCTCCGCCCGCCGAGGGCGTTCGTCGCCCTCGCGAGGGCGCTCGACGCGAACCCGGGGTGGGACGGCGTGACGTCGCGCGTGGCGCTCGTCGGGTGGGACCGCCCCGGGATGGCGCGGTGGACGCGATGGATGAACGAGGCGTGCGCGGACCCGGAGGCGATGGCGCGGGGGCGGTTTTTGGAGATTCCCGCGCTGAGGGCGTCGGGGGTGTACCGCCGCAGCGCGATGCGAGCGCTCGCGACGGACGCCGAGGTGATGGAAGCGACGGCGGCGGGTTCGCGCGGCGCGGGGGTGGTCGAACCCGCGACGGGGGAAGGGACGCGCGGGGAGAGCGTCGACGCGGCGGCGGCGACCGCGGCGGAGATAAAAGCCGCGGCGGAGATTGATGAAGCCGCGGCTTCGCCGTATCGCGACCTCTGGATGATCGACGACGCCGTCGCGGATTGCGCGCACGCCACGGACCCGACGTACGCGCTCCCGTCCAGACAATCCCTGCGACCGACTGGGTGGTGGCCCGTGGACGCGGACTTCTGGCACCGGTGGTTCGCGCTCGGGCTCGTCGTCGGCAAGGTGCCGAAGACGCTGTACCTCTGGCGGCAGTACCCCGCGCAGAGCACGCGGACGCACGACCGGTGCTCGCTCGCGCGGCTGCGCGCGTGCAAGGTGCACTTCCTCCTGTGCGCGAAGTCTGGTGCCATCGCGCGAGCCCGCCCGATTCAGGTCTGGGGCACGGGCGAGACCCTGAGAGCGTGGGCGTCCGAGTTGAGAGACGCGTTGGCGACGCGACCGGCGTGCGCGTTCGTAGACGCCGTCCCGGCCGCGAGAAAAGCCGCGGACGCGGGGGACGCGACACGCGCGGAGGAGCTGCTGGTCGCCGCGGCGCGCGCGGCGGTGCGGGAGATCGAGTACAAGCCCGGCGCGCCCGTCGGGACCGCGCGCGTGAGGGAGGAGGACGAGAAGACCAGAGCCGGGCTGGACGCCGCGGGGGTGCGTTTTTCATCCGCGGGCGGCGGCGGCGGCGGCGGGGGGGGGCGCGCGCCGCTGCGGTTGTTCGCGTTCGGCATGGCGAAAGCGCGCGCGAAGGTGATGGACACGTTCGCGGGGTTCGACGAAAACGGGGGCGATCACTGGTTCGTCGCGTGAGGTCCTCGGGCGCCCGAGCGCGTAGACTAGCTAGCTAGCGCGTCAGGTAGGCAGCCCGAGACCAGTCTGCCGTCATCCGCGTCCGTGCGTTTGCCGACTCCGCCTCTCCGCGTCGTCCGAGAAACTTGTCCGAGTCAACAACGCGCGCGGTCGAGCCCACCGCGTCCATTCCCCGGGGCGCCGAGATGGGGGGATGCCAGTCCGCGTGCTCCGCGCGCGAGCGCAACGTGCTCGACGCCCTGGACGAGCTCGGCGTGCGTCGCGACCGGCTCGGCGGCGTGGACCGGTGGACGTCCGCGTCGCTGCGAAAGCTGTACGTCGCGTTCAAACGCGCGGACAAGGATGCGAACGGGCGAGTGGACTCGAACGAGCTCGCGAGGATGTTCAAGCTCAGGGACGACGTGTACGTGCAGAGGCTCGTGGAGGTTCTCGACGTCGACGGCGACGGCGTCGTCGACTTCAAGGAGTTCGTCGTCGGCCTCGCCGCGTTCGTCCTGTCCGGCTCCTTCGGCCGCGTCAGATTCATGTTTCGACTCTTGGACCTCAACAACGACGGGCGGTTCAGCAAAGACGAGCTCCTCGTCGCCATCAAAGCCGCGGAGGCGCGGCGTAAGGACGAGGCCGAGGTGAGGCGGAGTCGGCGCGGCGGCGACGTGTGGGGGGATCGACGCCGCGCGAACGAGGACGACGCGTCGTTGGCGCCGTACGCCGCGGATCTCGTTCGAGACTTTGAAGCGCGGTGTCCCGCGGAGCTCGGATACGACGAGTTCGTGAACGCCGTGAGCAATCACCCGCGCGTCTTCGCGCCCGCGAACCAGATGTGGAACGCGCTCAGGGTGTACGCGGACCCCGCGGTCGCGCTCGTGCGAGAGCTGCGACGCGCGGGCGACCGCACGTTTTTCGACGGGACGGTGTTGGAGGGCGGCAGAGCCGCGGACCTGTTCGCCGCCCCGCCGGACGTTCCGGGGCGACTGAGACGACGCGTCGCCGGGCCGGTCGGCTCCGGGCCGAGCGCGGTCGCGGATAAGCGGCTGTGGACGTGGCTGAACGACCCGAAGCACGCGAGCGGCGGCGGCGGCGGCAGCGGCGGCGGGAGCGGCGGGAGCGGGAGCGGCGCGGCGCCGTCGACGTCGTTCAAGGCGAGGATCCGAAGGGCGCTCACGCCGACGAAGAGCGCGCGGCGACGCGCGCGCGCGCACGCGTACGAGACCGACGACCCAGACTCCCCGCGGTCGACCGCGCCGACGATGTCCGAGTACCTCGCGGAGGAGCTCCTCGATCAAGACGCGACGGCGTTGGGGATGGCGAGCCCGGGAGCGCGCCGCGACCGCGCGCGAGGGGTCGGGGGAGCCGGCGGCGGCGGCGGATCCGGATACCCACCCGGGTTCGTCGACGACGGCGGCGGTGGCGGGAAAGCGACGACGAAAGGGGGATGGGGCGGCGCGGACGACGGCGGGTGGAACCCGAGCGACTCGGGCTCGGACTCGGACGCCTCGCGCGACGCGTCCTTCTCGGACGTCACGATGAACGAGATATGGTCGTCGTTGCGACGCGCGCCGAGCCGCGATGGCGAGACGCTGACGCGTCGAAGAGCGCTCGGGAAGGTGCCAAAGACGCCGACCGCGTCCGCGCGTCGGCTCGCCGCGCTCGAGGAGGCGGAGGCGCTCGCGGCGAACCCGGTGCCGAAAGACTACTACACCAAAGGGCTCGACGCGGGCGTCGCCGCGAAGAAGGTCGTCCTCGCGAAGCGGGCGGCGCGCGCGTGGCGCGAGAAGGATAAGGAAAACGCGCCCGCGGGCTCCGCGGCGGCGCGCTGGGGCGCGAAGACGGCGAACGACGAGCGGAACCGGAACCGGAACGACGCCGCGTCGGATTCCGCGTCCGTCGCGTTTCGCCGACGCGTCGCGAATCACATCGAGGCGACGCCGACGTTCACCAGGGAGGAGGCGGCGCGGCTGGGCATAGACCCGCGCGCGACCTTCGGCGGCGCCGGCGCGCTCGAGGACTGGGAGGAGCTCGAGGCGACGACGGAGGAGGAGACGCGCCGCGCGTTTGGCGTCTTGGAGCGCTCGCGGTCGAAGGCGGCGGAGAACCGAGGGCGGTTCGCGGCGTACAAAGCCGCGAGCGGCGTCAGGCGGCGGGAGTGAATACCTTCTTTTAGTCTAGCTACAACTAGAGAGAGCGTCTTTGAAGCGCGCACGTAGAGATTAGAAAAATGTTAATAAGTACGAAGGTAATTAGTTTGACGTCGACTGTAAGTTGAGTCTACTTGATGAAGGACCCGTCCGGCACGGACGCGTCCGCGAAGCACGCCCCCGCGGCGCACCCGACGATCTTCCCGTCGTACGTCGCCTTCCCCCCCCGGACCGTCAGCTTCGTCTTCACCGCGTCCCAGAATTTGCTCTTGCACTCCTTCGGGTACGTCGCCGCGGGCTCGATGCCCTCCGCGCCGACGGCGTCGCCGACGTCGGCGCCGTCCGGAACGTTGACGAGCTTCACCGAGAGCTCCTCGCCGATCGTCGCCTCCGTGGCTAGGATCATCGCCTCCGACGTCTGCCCCGCGAGCTTCGCGACTTTCAGGTTCAAGATGCACAACACCTTGCGACCTCTCAGCTCCTCCTCCGGTACAAACTTGCGCAGCCCGGTGACGACCTGCTTGACGTCCTCCTCCCCGGGTCCAATCTGCACCTTGCACAGGTACAGCTTGTCGCTGTTCTCCACGTGCGCGACGTCCACCACCTTGGCGACGACGAGCTTCGCCTTCACGAACGGGTCCTCGTCCGACTGCGGCGGCTGCGGTTGCTTCTCCTTCTTTTCCTTCTTCTCCTTCTTCGCGCCGCCGCCGGGGATCGAACCGCCGCCGCCGGCTTCCTTGCCGCCGCTCTTCGGCTTGATCACGGGCTTGAGCAGCTTCACGATGTATTCGCACGTCTGATCGAACTTCCCCGGCATCGGGTTGTTCCGCTCGAACGGCTTTGTCATGAGGTACCCCGTGTCGGCGCAACGTTCCTGCGGTGCGTCGTCGTGGAAGAGACGTGGGGTGGGGAGGTCGTCGGCGAGCGAGGACGCGAGGGGTGGGTCGTGGGGGACGACTCGGACGAGACCGCCGCGCGCGCGAGCGAACGGAACGACGCGCGATCGATCGCGTCGCGTCGCACCTTGTACACGTGCGGCGGCGGCGCCCAGATGTCCGCCCAAGGATCGTCCGGGTCCACGCGCATCTTCGGGATGTCCGCGGCGTTCATGTCCTTGGCGACCTCGAGGATCAAGGACTCGACTTTGTTGACGCACTCGTCCAGCACGGCGGCCATGGCGGCTCGGGCGCAAGTGAGCGGCCGCGCGTCTTCGACGATCTCAAAACCCGCGCGAGACGACGCGAGAAGCGCGCGAAGGAAAACTGCCGAAAGTTTTCGAGGCCGCGGACGAAGACGAGCAGTCGGACAGGGCGCGGGGGCCGGGCGCGAGGGACCGCCGCGAGTCGCGATGCGGCGCCGTCTCCTCTTCTTCTTCCTCGTCCTCCTCCTCGCGGCGTCGCGCGTTCACGTCCCCGCCGCGGCGGCGGACGTCGAGCGGCGCGAGGGCGCGAGCGCCCCGGTCGATGATGAGCGCGAACCAGATTTTAAACTCGAGGTGCCCGATCCCCCCGGCGGCCTCGGCGAGGACGACCCGCGCGTGCAGAGCTGGCGATTCTCCGTCCGCGACGCGCTGAAGCGACGATGGTGGAGCCGCAGGACGACCCCGGCGGAGCACTGGGAGACGGTCCCGCACGCGCGACGGCGAATATTAGGCGTGGACGACGAGAGCGCCGCGTACAGCGGGTACAACTACCCGGGCTCGACCGGCGAGGACGACCGCCCGTACGTGTTCCCGGCCACGACGCCGCCGTCCCCGCCGCCGCCGTCGCCGCCGCCGCCGTCGCCGCCGCCGCCGCCGGGATACGTCGCGCCGCCGCCGCCGGTCGTTCCGCCGCCGCCGTATCCGGTGATTCGCGCGCGCGCGTTTCGCGCGACGGAGGAGGCGACGCTCGTGGACCTGTTCGTGGACTACGCCGGGTTCGGGCCCATCTTCGACGCGGTCGAGCGTTACTACTACGGCCTGACGGCGGATAACGTGAAAGGACCGTTCGACTATCCGATCTTCCACGACGGCGAGGCGCCGAACGAAACGTCCGCGGCGGAGGACGACGACGCGGCGCCGCGGTGGCGGTACACCGCCGCGGGGTGGTCCGAGACGCGGCACGCCCAGCTCGCGTCCGTGCCGATGCACGTCGAAACCGTCTACGTGTCGTTATCCGATTGGAACGGGACGGTGTTGGGGAACGTCACCGCGGTGCCGATCGAGGACGCGAGTCACATGGTGTTGTCTCTCGGCGCGGGGAACGGCAAACGCGTGCACGTCCGGACGTTGTTCGAGCTGACCAGCGCGATGCGAGACCCGCGGGTGAACGCGATCGTCTTGGAGAACCACATCGCGCTGGGGGGCACCGCGCTGCCGCTGATCAGCGGGAACAGGGAGCTCGCGATAATCGGGATGTGCGACGACCCGAACGGGTCGCCGTGGCCGATCCCCGCGACGGAGTGGGCGACGGCGTTTCCGAACGAGACCGCGCCGCCGCAGCGGCGGCGACGCGCGTTGCTCTCGTCGCGGGCGCGCCGCCGACGGCTGCTATCATCGAGCGTGGAGTACGACGCCGTGACCGCCGCGCGCGACCGCGCGTCGTTCCAAGGCTCGATGGAGTACACGGAGGAACAGGTCGAGAAGCTGCTCCTCGCGCAGCGGGCGAGTTTGGAGTATCAGTCCACGCTGACGATCGACGAGATCATCAAGCGCGCGGAGAACAAAGTCGAAGTCCAACCGAACTGGTTCTTCTCGTACAACGCGTGGGCGAACGAGACCGGGGACTTGTTCGAGCGCGGGACGCGCTTCGACGGCGGGTACGTCATGCCCGAGGACTTCTACCCGGGGACGTACCACGAGCACGCCAAGTTTGGCGCGCGCGGATACCCGAGAGGCGGGCCCGGGATGAACGTGTCGTACAACTACGAAAACTGCACGATGGACGCGTCGAACGCGACGTTCGTGATCCCACTCACCGGGCGGTGCGTCGTCGACGGTTTGATGCTATCGAGGCTGTTCGCGGTCGGGGATCCGTCCGACGTGAACTGCGCGTCCAGGATCAACGCGAAGCGCGGGTACGCGCAAGGCGCGGCGGGCGGCGCCGCCGCGACGGTGGTGACGACGCCGGACGGCACGGTGACCGCGAGCGGGGGGTACTCGCCGTGGGGGGACGACGACGCGCCGAGGTGGATGGACGGCGACGCGGAACTGAAGTGCGGGCGGCTGCGGTTGGAGAATTTAGTCTTGAGGAACGGGTGGTCGGAGACGCACGGCGGCGCCGCCGCGGCCGCCGTCGGCGGGGAGCTGTCGATGCGGGGATGCGTCGTCGAGGGGTGCGCGACGGGGGCGCGGGCGGGTCGAGGCGGTGCGGTGGCGAACTTTGGCGGCACGATAGAGATCGCGACGTCCGTGTTTCGGTGGAACGCGGCGTCCATCGCGAACGCGACGGACGAAGGGCCGGGCGCGGAGCTCGGTCCTAATTTCTGGCACTTCTCCGGAAAGATGCGCGTGGACGAGCGCAGCGTCTTCGACGATACGCACCGCTACGTCGTGAGCGCGAGCGAGGCGTTCGGGGCGTGAGCGGTACTGCGCGCGCGGTGTGATAGCGGCCCACGGTGTGATAGCGGCCCACGTTTTTTAATAGTACAACGTGTTAGCGCGAGCACTCGCCGCGGGGCGAGTCGTCTGTTTTAACCTCCCCGCCGAGTCGTCGGTTTTCAGTCGTCCTTCACTCTTCTTGGATGCCGCAGACGAGGTTCAACGGCAGCGCCTCGTCGATCTTCTTCGGGTACGGCAGCCCTAAGTTACCCATGATCTCCACAAACTCCGCCTTGCTCTTCGACAGACGCGGGTTCAGACGCTTCTCCTCCCCCACGGTGCTGCTTCTGTGCCCTTTGTAGTCGTGCGCCGGGTACACGACGGTATCGTCCGGGAGAGTGAAAATCTGCGCGTGCACGCTGTCGTACAACGTCTCCGCGCTGCCGCCCTGGAAGTCCGTCCTTCCGCACCCGCGCACGAGCAGCGCGTCTCCGGTGAAGACCATGTTATCGCACACGTACGACAGGCATCCCTCGGTGTGCCCCGGCGTCGCTCGGACTTCCAAAAACGCGTCGCCGAACTCGACGCGATCGCCGTGCGCGACGTGCACGTCCGCCTTGGCGCCGGAGTCTTTCGCGATCACGGATCGCACCCCAGGGAGCTTCCGCTTGATGAGCCCCGAGCCGGTGACGTGGTCTGCGTGGCAGTGCGTGTTGACCACGTATTTGAGCTTCAATCCGAGGTCTTCCACGAGTTTCAAGTCGCGGTCGACCTGCTCGACGACGGGGTCGACGAGCACGGCGTCGCCGCCGGGGCGGTCCGCGAGGAGGTACGTGTACGTGCTGCTCCCGGCCGTGTCGAAGAGCTGCCGGAAGACGAGAGAACGCATCGGGTGGGACAGCGCGGTCGCGACCGCGCGCACGAGCGGCGGGCGCTCCGTGAACTTGAACGGCGGGCTCGCGCGATGCGCGTGCGAGATGGCGGACGCGGCTGGGAGTTTGTTGACGCGCGCGAGGTGGAGCAGGTACGGGATCCCCGCTCGCGTCGCGGTCGAGCACTGAACGATCGCCGGTCTCGCCGCGGACGCCATGTGCGACGTGAACGCTTCGATGACGTTGGGGGTGAGGTCGTTCAGCGGGTCGAGGAGCGGCACGCACGCGTACGGAACCTTCGCGTCCTCCACGGAAGCGCGCGGGCAGTTCGGGTTCGCGTCGTCGTTCAGGTACAGCCACGATCTCGCCCCGGCGGCGACGCACGCGGCGATCTGTTCGGTCGAGAGATCGCCCGCGAGGACGACGCCGTCGGATTCGTACACGATGCAGCCGTCGGGGAAGGCGGAGGCCATCGTACGGGACGGACGGCAGCGCGCGCGAGAGTGACGAGGCGTTGCCGCCGATGTTATTTGTCACGATATATCCCGTGACACACACGGCACACAGGCTGACAGGGCCGACGACGGCACTTCTCTGCTGGCCTCGGACCGCCGCCGCCGCCGGCGAACGCCGTCGCGATGCCCAATAAGATTTCTCGTTACACAGACTACCACACCCTCTCCCGCGCTCGCGCGTCGCGCCGCGTCACGCGATCTTCCTGATGAGCACGTACACCCTCAGGTCGATCTCCACGTCCGCGAGGTTCTTCGGATCCGCGCGAAGTTGCATGAGCAACCCGCCGTAGGACGCGGTGACGCACGTCTTCGCGATGCCGCCGACGTTTTCGTCCTCTTTTTTGAACACCTTGCCGTACATGACGTACTCGTACGCGTCCGCGAGGCTCTCCTTGCCGGTCTGCGCGGTGGCACGAGGGGGAGGGGAGGGGCGAGGGGTCGGTGAGTCAGTCGTCGCGACGACGATCGATTCCGTCGCCGCGGGAGGCGCTGATTGATGTGATGGATGACGAGGGAAAGAGGGCGCGGGCGCCGAGCGCGCACCTGATCGTACGTCTCCGCGTCCTCCGGGGTGCCGTCCAGGCTGAGCGTCGGCGCGAGCGCGAGCGTGAACTTCGTCCCGACGTCGAGCTTGTAGATGTCCACGTTGACGTCGATCGAGAGCTCGGCCTCGAACTGCGAGCGGCACCGGAACCTGGACACCTTGTCGAATTTCTTCCCGTCCGGATCTTTGTCGATCACCTCGAAGATGTCGTCGAAGATCGTCGTTCCCGAGACCGCGGGAGGCATCTCGCGCGCGCGCTGTGCGAGACGATAACGACGCGATGCGGTCCGCGCCGGAACCCTGAACCGCGGAGCGAGGGACGACGGGGAGGCG
>Ga0181554_1004284_pt1 | contig 11666 bp, 12 predicted proteins | sample 011ome_16_FD_145602 | JGI IMG/M metagenome (GOLD analysis project Ga0181554, IMG submission 145602) | Coastal salt marsh microbial communities from the Groves Creek Marsh, Skidaway Island, Georgia - 011503CT metaG (spades assembly) | ecosystem: Environmental > Aquatic > Marine > Intertidal zone... | reverse complement strand
CACCGCAGCTCGCTCAGCCTCGACGATGTCGAGCGTGCGCGAGCCCTGCCACAGGCCCCCCGCCACGCACAGCGCGGAGGCGACCACGGCGAGGAGGGTGAGGACGACCACGCGAGCGCTCAACGTCGTGTCCTCGATGCCATGTCGCTAGCGGAGTGTCAGCGCGTCGGTGGCTCGGCGTCGGGGGTTACCGCACCACCAGCGCCGTCCTCCTGCGCCCCGCGCTCCTCTGCTTCCTCGGTGTAGTGCGCGTCTGCAGCGCGCTCGGCGTCACCGGGGCCCTCGGGCAGGTTGGGGTCGACCCTGGCGATCTGCTTGCGCATCGAGCGGTAGAGCAACACGATCGCGATGACCAGGAAGACGAACGAGATGAGGCCGAGCAGGCCCGGGGTGACGCGCGACGGATCGATCGGCGGCTCCTCGGGGAGCGGGCTCGGGAGCGGAGTCTCCTCGAGCAGGAGGACGGCGAGGAGCGAGGTCACGTCCACCATCATCCCTCCCTGATCCCGGCGAAGAGATCCGCCTCCGGCACCTGCGTCTCGACGTGCGAGATCGCGAGGTGGTAGTCCTCGGTCGGCCACAGATCCCGCTGCATCTCCAGGGGCACGGCAAACCACATGCCCTCGGGATCGACCTGGGTGCGATGGGCGCGCAGGGCGTCGTCGCGCACGGCGAAGTAGTCGTCGACGCGCACCCGCGTCGTGACGCGATCCTCCTCGCCCTCGTCCCAGTCCTCGAGCCAGTCGGCGTACGGCGACTCCCGACCGGCGGCGACGAGCGCCTCGTGGAAGGTGATCACGCGATCGCGGGTGAAGGCCATGTTGTAGTAGAGCTTGAGCGGCTGCCAGGGAGCGCCGGTGCCGGGATAGGACTCGGCATCTGCCGCCTTGGTGAAGGCCTCCATGGCGACCTCGTGGCAGCGGATGTGATCGGGGTGCGGATAGCCGCCGTTCTCGTCGTACGTCGTCATGACATGCGGACGGAACTCCCGCACGAGGCGCACGAGTGGCTCCGACGCGACCTCGAGGGGAAGGTCCGCGAAGCATCCCGCGGGCAGCGGTGGCTTGGGGTCCCCCTCGGGGTAGCCCGAGTCGGCGAAGCCCAGCCACGCGTGATCCACGCCCAGGATGCGCGCCGCGTCGGCCATCTCCTGCCGGCGCACCTCCGCGATGCCAAGCGCATCGACGTCCGCCTGAGCAGCGGCATTGAGCACATCCCCGCGCTCGCCGCCGGTGCACGTCACGACGAGCACCTCGACGCCTTCCTTCACGTAGTGGGCGAGGGTCGCGGCGCCCTTGCTCGACTCGTCGTCGGGATGCGCATGGACCGCCATGAGGCGCAAGGGTTCGGGCACCCCGCTAGTCTCCCAAGGGATCGGCTACGACGCGACGGGAGGTGCCGTGAGCAGTGCCATCGACGGGCGCTCTCTGCCCCCCGACCTCCAGGCGCGCTACGGAGTGGGCCGCAGGTCGCCACTGCCGCTCATCGCAGGACTCCTCGGCATCACGGCGTTCATCGCCGCGCTTGCCTTCGTCGCCTTCAACCTCGTCTCCCCCAAGGTGACCTACGAGGTGCTCGCGTGGAATGACATCAGCGCGGACCGCGTGGATGTGACCTTCGACATACGGCGGTCCGCCGAGTGGGACGTCTACTGCGTCATCCGCGCCCAGGACGAGTCCCGCATCGATGTCGGGTACGCCGTCGTGGGCATCCCGCGGGGCACCTCGTACGAGCAGTTGACCTACTCCCTGCGCACCCTGGCGCCGGCGTACATCGTGGAGGTCCTGGCCTGCGAGGCGGGATCCCCGCCGGAGCGCGTGGTCCCGCCGCAGTTCCCGCCCGGGGTCGTGCCCCCCGAGCAACCCTGGACTCCGGCGTAGCCCACACGTCCACCCGGAGGCTGATCGCGCGAGGACGCCGTACCCTTGCCCGATGAGCACTGAGATCACCTGGCTCACCCAGGAGGCCTACGACCGGCTCGAGCAGGAGCTCGCGGAGCGGTCGGGCCCGCGTCGCGCCGAGATCACCAAGCGCATCGAGGCGGCACGCGAGGAGGGCGATCTCAAGGAGAACGGCGGCTACCACGCGGCCAAGGAGGAGCAGGGCAAGAACGAGGCCCGCATCCGCCAGCTCAAGCAGCTGCTCGAGAACTCCCAGATCGGCGCACCCGAGGCCGAGCACGACGAGGTTGCTCCTGGCAAGGTCGTCACCGTGCGCTTCGTCGAGTTCGGTGACGAGGAGACCTTCCTGCTCGGGTCCCGCGAGGAGGCCGCGCACGCGTCGGTCGAGGTCTACTCCCCCACGTCACCCCTGGGCCAGGCGGTGCTCAGCGCACGCGTCGGCGACACCGTGAGCTACGCCCTCGCCAACGGCAAGCAGGTCACGGTCGAGATCCTCGCCGCGCAGCCGTACTCCGGCTAGCGACTGGTCGACGTCCGGTAGCGACGCACTGCGAGCGGCGCGAAGATCGCGATAAGCACGGCACACGAGAGCAGCGTGTAGAGGATCGGGTTCTGCTGCGGCCAAGCGTCGCCCACGATCCCCGTCGGATTGCCGAAGAGCTCGCGCGTCGAGAGCACAAGCGACGAGATCGGATTCCACTGCGCGATGGGTTGCAGCCACGCGGGCATGGCCGTGATCGGCACGAATGCGTTGGACAGGAAGGTGAGCGGGAAGAGCCACACGAGACCTGCTGTCTGCGCGGTCTCCGGATTGGGCATGTAGAGGCCGATCCAGGATCCGATCCACGCCACCGTGTAGGCGAAGAGCAGCAGGAGCAGGTAGGCATAGATCGCGTTGAGGATGCCGTCGTTGATCCGCCATCCGATGAGCAGGCCGGTGACGCTGAGGACGAAGAGTACGAGGATCTGGCGCGTCGCGTCGGCGAAGGTGCGCCCGATGAGCACACCACCCGACGCCATGGGCAGGGAGCGGAAGCGGTCGATGATGCCCCGCTTCATGTCCTCCGCGAGGCCGACCGTCGCCGCAGCCGACGCGAAGGCGACCGTCTGGCCGAAGATGCCGGGCATGAGGTACTGCCGGTAGATGCTCGCATCCGGGGCGGCCGTGGGATCGGCTCCGGGGATCGGGATCGCGCCGCCGAAGACGAAGGCGAAGAGCAGCACGAAGATGACCGGCTGCACGATGGAGAAGAAGAGGAGCTCGGGCACCCGGATCGTCTGGATCAGGTTGCGGCGTGCCACGACGAGACCGTCGTGGAGGCCCCAGCCGATGATCGGCCGAGGCCGTGTCGGGACGGCGCTGCTCATGCCTGCTCCTCCTCCGCGGCGTGGCCGGTGAGGGCCAGGAAGACGTCGTCGAGGGTGGGTCGGCGCAGTGCCACGTCGGCGATGCCCACGTGGGCGCTGTCGAGGGCGCGGACCGCATCGACGAGGGTGAGCGATCCGCCCGCGACCGGGGCGGTCACGTGGGCGCCCTCCCGATCCACGCTGACCTCGCCGGTGGCGACGGAGCGCAGGGCCTGCGCTGCCGCATCGAGCTGGGACGGATCGGTAACCGTCACCTCGAGACGATCACCGCCGACCTGATCCTTGAGCGTGTCCGAGGTGCCCTGCGCGATGACCCTGCCATGGTCGATGACCACGATCTCCTCGGCGAGCTGATCCGCCTCCTCGAGGTACTGCGTGGTGAGCAGCACCGTCGTGCCATCGGCCACGAGGTCGGTGATGACCTCCCACAGACCGATGCGCGAGCGCGGGTCCAGGCCGGTGGTCGGCTCGTCGAGGAAGAGCACGCGCGGCTTTGCGATGAGGCTCGCCGCGAGATCGAGTCGGCGACGCATGCCTCCCGAGTAGGTGCGCAGCGACCGGTCGGCGGCATCGACGAGGTCGAAGCGCTCGAGCAGCTCCTGACTGCGCTCCTTCACGTACGCCGTGGGCAGGTGGTAGAGGTCGCCGAACATGCGGAGGTTCTCTCGACCGGTGAGGTACTCGTCGACAGCGGCGTACTGGCCGGTGAGGCCGATGATGCGACGCACCGCATTGGGCTTCTTGACGACATCCAGGCCATCGACCATCGCCGTGCCCGCATCTGGCTGGAGGAGGGTGGTGAGGATGCGGACCGTCGTCGTCTTGCCGGCACCATTGGGACCGAGGAGGCCGTAGACCGTGCCCTCCGGGACGCTGAGATCCAGACCATCCAGTGCGACCACATCGCCGTACTTCTTGACGAGGCCGCGAGCCTCGATGATGTCCGACACAGCGCGAACGCTACCCCGCGACTACTGGACCTCGGTGATCCGGTATCCGCACTGACGCAGATGATCGAGCAATTGCTCGCGATGCTCGGCACCCCGAGTCTCCAGGTCGATGGTGATCTCGACCTCGTCGACCGCCAGGCGCGGATTGGTGCGCAGATGGGACACGTCGACCACGTTGGCGTCGAGTGATCCGATCTCGGCGAGGAGTCCCGCCAGGGAGCCGGGCCGGTCCGGCACGTGGACGGTGATCTGCGTGAAGCGGCCGCCCGCGGTGAGACCGTGCCGGATGACGCGCATCATCACGAGCGGGTCGACATTGCCCCCGGAGAGCACCGCGACGACGGGCGCCTCGAAGGAGGCCGGGTCGTCCATGATCGCCGCCACTGCCGCGGCACCCGCCGGCTCGACGACCAGCTTCGAGCGCTCGAAGAGCTGCAGCTGCGCCTTGGCCAGCATGTCCTCGGAGACGACGCGGATGTCATCGACGTACTGCTGGATGAGCGCGAAGGGCACATCGCCGGGCCGCCCGACGGCGATGCCGTCGGCCATGGTGCGCATCGACTTCAGCGGCACAGGGTGCCCGGCGAGGAGCGAGGGCGGGTACGCCGCGGCACCGGCCGCCTGGGCACCGATGACACGCACGCCGGGTCGCTGCGACTTGATGGCCAGGGCGACTCCGGCGAGCAGCCCCCCGCCTCCCGTGCACACCACGACGGTGCGCACGTCGGGCACCTGGTCGAGGATCTCCAGGCCCAGGGTGCCCTGTCCGGCGACGATGTCGACGTGGTCGAAGGGAGAGATGAAGATCGCGCCGGTCGACTCGGCGAAGGCACGCGCTTCGACGATGGCCTCGTCGAGCGTGGCCCCGTGGAATCGGATGTCGGCGCCGTACTCCCGTGTGGCCGTGACCTTGGGCATGCTCGCTGAGCGGGGCATGAAGATCGTGGAGCGGATGCCGAGCATGGAGGCGGCCAGCGCCACTCCCTGCGCGTGATTGCCCGCGGAGGCGGCGACGACTCCCGCGGCACGCTCGTCGGCGCTGAGCTGGCTGAGCCGGTTGTAGGCGCCGCGGATCTTGAAGGACCCTGCGCGCTGGAGGTTCTCCGTCGCGAGGGACACGGGTCCGCCGACGCGATCGGAGAGCCACCGGGCCGAGTGCACGGGGAGACGGCGCACGACCTCCTCGAGTCGCCCCGCTGCCGCCTGGATGTCGGCGAGGGTCACCGTCTGGGTCACGGACGCATCCTGGCAGACATCAACCCCCGGCGGGCCCGGTGACCGCCCTCCCGGCGAGACTGGATGAGTGACCATGACCGAGCCCGACATCAAGGCAGCCGCACGGCTCGCCCAGGAGCGCGTCGCCCACTCCGACGTGCCCATCCCCCGGGATCGTCGCCGCGATATCGCTCGCCCCCCGGGCCCGTCGCCCCTGCGTGCCCTGCGCGGCATGGCCGGCTCGGGTGCGGCGCCGGAGTTCATGGTCGAGGTGGAGCGCACCTACCCGGTCATGGCCCACATGCGGCTCATGGGCGAGCACGCCTACGTCCTCACCGATCCCGCCGCCATCGTCTCCGTCTTCATCGACCACGGACGGCAGACGATGAAGGGGCGCGGCCTCCAGGGGGCCAAGGCGGTCCTGGGCAACGGCCTGCTCACGAGCGAGGGCGAGGTGCACCTGCGCAATCGCCGTCTCGTGCAGCCGGCGTTCCACCGGGATCGGATCGCGGCGTACGCCCTCGACATGGTCGCCCTCACCGAGGCGCACGAAGCCGGCTGGACCGAGGGACGCGACGTCGACATGCAGGCCGATATGTCCGCACTCACCCTCGCCATCGTGGGTCGCACGCTCTTCGGTGCGGACCTTCGCGGCGATGCGCGCGAGGTGGGCGACGCCCTCGAGGCACTGCTCAGCGGCATGGGCACACGACTGCTGCTCGGCCCCCAGGTGCTGCGCGTCCCCACCCCTGCGCGGCGCCGCGCACTTGAGGCCTCGGCACGCATGGACGCGATGGTGCAGCGGATCATCGACGACCACCGACTCGCCGGGGACACCGGCGACATGCTCAGCATGCTGCTGGCGGCTCAGGAGGAGGGCGTCGGTCTCGACGATGCGCAGGTGCGCGACGAGGCCATGACCCTGGTCATGGCGGGCCACGAGACGACGGCAATGACCCTCACCTGGACGTGGATGCTCCTCGCCCAGCATCCCGAGCGGGCCGCGTGGCTGCACGAGGAGCTCGACAGCCAACTCGCCGGTGCGACACCGACGATGGCCGACCTGGCGCGCCTGCCGCGCACGCGCGCGGTCATCGCCGAGGCGATTCGCCTCTATCCCCCCGCGTGGATCCAGGGACGGCGTGTGCTCGCCGATGTCGAGGTCGCCGGATGGACCATCCCCGCCGGGGCCCTCACGCTCGCGAGCCAGTTCGCGATGCACCGCAGCCCGCGATGGTGGGAGGCCTCGCTCGCCTTCCGGCCGCAGCGGTGGATCGATGCCGCAGGCGACTTCAGCGAGGATGCGCCGGGCCAGCCGCGCGGTGCCTGGTTCCCCTTCGGATGGGGCAACCGACGCTGCATCGGCGAGCAGTTCGCGTGGACCGAGGCGACCCTCGTCCTCGCGACCCTCGCGCAGCGGTGGGCTCCGCGACTGGCGCGCGATGCCGACGTGCAGCCGATGCCCGCGGTGACGCTGCGGACGCGCGTGGGCATGCCGATGACACTGCACCACCGTTAGAGACAATGCACCGCCGCTAGGCCTTCGCGGACGTCCAGTCTTCGCGGGACGCCGCCTCACGCAGACGCCGAGCACGCGCGCGAAGTCCTCGTCCGCGAGCCGCATCGCGCCTACCTTCGGCGCATGCCCCGATTCCTCATCTCTTGGCTGCTTGGCCTCGGCGCCAACGCCATCGCCTCATCCTGGCCGCGCTGATCTTCCCCGGCTTCACGCTGAGCCTGGACGGCTTCATCATCGCCCTCATCGTCTTCGCACTGCTCAGTGCCTTGCTCCCGTGGCTCGTGCTCAAGTTCCTGGCACGGCATGCAGGCTCACTCATCGCACTGAGCGGACTGGTCGGGACCTTCATCGCACTGCTCGTGACGAGCACGATCTCGTCGGGCCTGGACATCGACGGCGTCTGGACTTGGGTGGGAGCCACGCTCCTCATCTGGATCATCTCGATGTTCATCTGGGTGATCCCGGGTCCGTGGCGCACCTTCAAGAAGCGCGACCGCGACTGAGACTGCCGCGCGCGACCGCGCGCGGTGAACCGTAGGGAGGACAACCCATGGGAATCATGGACAGCGCCAAGGGACTGCTCGGCGGCGCGAGCGATCAGGTCGACGGGGCCGTGGATGCGGCGAAGGATGCCGTCAAGGACAAGACGCCCGATCAGCTCGATGGCGCGGTGGACCAGGGCGCCGAGATGGCGAAGGATGCCATCAAGGACCAGCTGCAGTAGTCCCCGCTAGGCGCTGAGGCCCGGGCCCTTGGCCGCGATCCCCTTGGCGCTCGTGGTGCGCGCGCGGTCGGCCGCCTCGCGGCCGGCCCGCGACGCGCTCCCGCCTCGCCGGCTCACCGATCCCGAGTAGCCGGACCAGCGCCCGCGCGCCGTGGATGCCTTGCGATAGAAGGAGCGGACCTCGGTCTCCTTGCCCCGCAGCACGAGTGCCCCATTCGTCGCCACGGCCGCACCACCGGGCACTTCCGCGGGGATATCCACGCGCTGCCTCTCCGCCTCGGCCAGCACCTGCTCCCGGGCCTCGCGCAGGCGATCGCCGATCCGGTCGATGAAGGCGCGATAGAACGCCGCCCGCGCCGTCTGGGCCGTATGCGGCTTGCGCCAGCCGTCGCGGGACACATAGGTGTCGCCCTTCCACTCGCCGATCGCCAGCCAGGTCGTCGCGGACGAGGTCATCTGCGTCGCGAGCGACGCGAAGAGCGCCTCCACCAGCTCGATGTCGCTCGGCATGCCATAGGCGATGACGTAGGTCGAGTTGTGCGCGATGTCGACCTGGAGGGAGTTGCACTGACCCACGGTGACGAAGAGGCTCACGAGGTGCGTGTTGGCCCGTTTGCCGCGCTCCCCGATGGTGACGGTGATGCTCGTGGGCTGCTCGCGCGCCTCCCGGCGCGCGGTGAGGGCGCGTGCGACCGCGAGGTCGACGCTCGCCTGCGTCGCGAGCGCCTGGGCCTTGGCGAGGTAGGCCTCGGCCTCATGCGGGTTATCGCTGCGCTCGGCCTTGACGAGGAGGGCGGCGATGCGGTCCAGATGGTTCATCGCGCGCGCTCCGCCACAGGGATCCGGGCACCGTCGAAGGCCGCACGCAGCAGAAGTGCCGCCTCAGGCCCAAGCACGATCTCGACGAGCAGCACCTCGTCGCCGCAGAACTCCGGCCCGTGGGCTGCGACGCCCGGGTGGGCGTGGGCCACGAGGTGATGCGTGAGCTCATGGAGGACGACCGACTCACGCGCTGCCCAGCGCTCGCCCACCTGCCCTTGGAGGGGAAGCGCGATGACGCCCTCGGAGTAGTGCGCCCGTCCCGTGCCGGCCCGCTCGCGCACGCGCACCGGAGGCACGCCGGGCCAGCGGGTGATGACGCCGATGAGCCCGAGGATCGCGTCGACATAGCGCTGCACCGACGCCACGTCGGCGAAGCGTCGCTCGACGGGGATGTCGAGCGGTGAGCCGAAGAAATCGAGGGTGCCCCCGCGCGCGAGCTGGCGCGCCCACTGCTCCTCGGCGGCGTACACCGCGGAGCGATGCTGGTCACGGGGGGTCACGAACCCACCGTAGGCGGAGACAGGCACGTGTCGTCAACGCCGCGCGGCATCCTGTGGACGGCCGCTGCAGCCGCCGGGCGGACCGCCTACTGCGGATCGAGGAGCGAGCGGAGCTCGGCGTCGAGGAGGTCGGCGTCGATCCCCGGATCGGTGGCCGCGGGACGTCGGATCTCCGCGGGCACGCCTTCCTCGCCGCGCCGGTCGACGACGAGGACGACCGCGGTGAATCCGTGCAGGTGGTTGGCACCGCCCACGGGGCCGATCTCCCCCGCGGCGAAGAATCCGCCCACGGCCCGCGTGCCGAGCGCATCGCGCACGATGGCCCCGTCGTGATCGGGCGTGGTGAACATCGCCCCACCCCGGCCATTGCACGTGACGAGATACGCACCGGCCGCGTCCGCGGAGGCGCCCACGAGCCCCATGACGGACTCCAGGTCGGCCTCGGCCGAGTCGGCATCGCGCAGATGCAGTCGTACGACGGCGCCCACCGGCACGTCGTCGCCCACGGTCACGGCTCCCGTCGCGGGGTCGACGCCCAGGAGCCCTCGGATGACGTAGTCCGCCGCGTCCGCGCCGTCGATGCGGTCGTCGCGCGCGATCCCGACGTGGAGGCCGCGTACGGCGAGAGCCTGGTCGGCGTCGTCGAGCCCAGCGACGACATCGCGGATGCGCTCCAGTGCCGTGCGACCGGCGAGCTCGCTCACCGTCGTGCCCTCCGAGGCCGTCACCGTCATGGGATCCCCGATCGGACGGCACCCCTGGCTCACGACGACGCGCAACGGTGCGGCGGCATCGAGGATGACGCCCACGCCGCCGTTGTCGAACACAGCCCCGTCGAGCAGGAGCCTCGACTCGCCGCGGCGGCGACCGCCCGAGACGAGACCGCCGACGACGGGCAGCGGGCCGTCGACGCGCGCGAAGGCCGCGACCACCTCGTCGGCGGGGAGGGTCCACGGGTCGGCGAGGAGGAAGGCGAGTCGGTCGTCATCAGCAAGTTCGGGCAGTCCGGTGAGCGCGAGGCCGCCGTGGGGCGCGGGCACGGTGGCCAGGCGAAACGCACGGGGACGCGCACCGGGCAGATGGGCGAGCCAGACCGACACGGCCGGCTGCATCTCGACCGAGTCGTCGTCGCCGATCACTCCGTGGGCATTCGAGCCCACGACCACGCACCCGGGCGATTCCTCGGTGATGAGCGCGGCTGCATGCGCGAGCGCGCGTCCGGCAGCGAGCGGCTCCCCGGGAGCACTCACCTGCACGATCGCGAGCTGGGCGGCAGCGGACAGCTCATCGAGAGCCGCGCGCACGGCTTCGGGCACGGACGTCTCGAGACCACGGCGCAGGGCGGCCGCGCATCGTGCCTCCGTCATCGGGCCTCGCTCAGGGCTCCGGGCGCCATGTCCCCCATCCTGACGTACCGTCGGGGCATGACCAGCCTCGCTCCCCCTGTCCCGGCGGACCTGCCTCGCACGCTCGGGGCACTGCGCGCGAGCGGCTATGTGCCGCGCACGATCAAGGAGGAGATCCGCGCCAACCTCGTCGCGCGCCTGGCCGCAGGCGAGCCGACCTTCCCCGGCATCGTGGGCTTCGACGACACCGTCATCCCCCAGGTGGAGCGCGCCCTCCTCGCCGGCCACGACATCGTGCTCCTCGGCGAGCGCGGCCAGGGCAAGACACGGCTCATCCGCACGCTGGTGACCCTCCTCGACGAGTGGATCCCCGTGGTCGAGGGGTCCGAGGTCAACGACGACCCCATGGCGCCCGTGAGCGCCTTCGCCCGGCGCATCGTCGCGGAGCGCGGGGACGACACTCCCGTGACCTGGCGTCACCGCAGCGAGCGCTACGGCGAGAAGCTCGCGACGCCCGACACGTCCGTCGGCGATCTCGTCGGCGACGTCGACCCCGTGAAGGTCGCCGAGGGTCGCACGCTCGGCGATCCCGAGACCATCCACTTCGGCCTCGTGCCGCGCACGAACCGCGGGATCTTCGCGATCAACGAGCTCCCCGACCTCGCCGAGCGCATCCAGGTGGCCCTGCTCAACGTGCTCGAGGAGCGCGACATCCAGGTCCGCGGCTACACGCTGCGCCTGCCCCTTGACCTCCTCGTCATGGCGAGCGCCAATCCCGAGGACTACACCAACCGCGGTCGCATCATCACGCCGATGAAGGACCGCTTCGGCGCGGAGATCACGACCCACTACCCCTACGACGTCCAGCACGAGATCAGGCTCATCGTGCAGGAGGCCGACCTCGTCGCGATCGTGCCGCTGCACCTGCTCGAGGTGATCGCGCGCTTCACCCGTCTCGTGCGCGAGTCCGGGGCGGTTGACCAGCGCAGCGGTGTCTCCGCGCGTTTCGCCATCGCCGCCGCGGAGGCACTCGCCGGAGCGGCACTGCGCCGTGCGGCGATCACCGCCGACGAGCCGGTCGCGCGCGTCGGCGATCTGGCAGGCGTCGTGCCGACCCTGCGCGGCAAGGTCGAGTTCGAGGTGAGCGAGGAGGGTCGCGAGGAGGAGGTCCTGCAGCACCTCGCGCGCAAGGCCATCGCCGAGACCTATCGCCGCCATCTCGGTGGAGTGGATCTCACGCCGCTCGTCGCCCTGCTCGACGAGGGCGGCACCATCGAGGCCGGGGATCTCGTCACCGCGACCGGGCTACTCGATGCCGCGG
>Ga0181554_1004274_pt1 | contig 11684 bp, 11 predicted proteins | sample 011ome_16_FD_145602 | JGI IMG/M metagenome (GOLD analysis project Ga0181554, IMG submission 145602) | Coastal salt marsh microbial communities from the Groves Creek Marsh, Skidaway Island, Georgia - 011503CT metaG (spades assembly) | ecosystem: Environmental > Aquatic > Marine > Intertidal zone... | reverse complement strand
GTTTTCGTCGCTCGCTCGGGGAGGTCGGTCGCGTTCGTCGGTCTCGTTCGGAGATGACGATATCACGCACAGTATCACTGGTCTTCTTTCCACCGACGCTCAACGAACGGCGCTGAGTGACACTTCACGAGCCTACGGCCGCGATCCGACGAAGACGCGTGCGGCGAACGCGACCGACGGACCTCCCCCCCCGCCCCGACGTCGGCTCGCTCTCCTCCGCCGCCCCCGTGCTCGCGCTGACGCGTCGCGTTCTTCCCCCGCGTCGACTCGCAGGACGAGCTCGGGGATCACTTCAACGAGGAGCACCACGCGTTCCTCAAGGAGATTCTGTGACGCGACGGGAGGACGTACTCGTACTCGTAGACTTAGAAGAGAGTTGCGTTGGCAGCTCGCTTTCAAACCACAAATTAATTTAGGGCCAACTCACATCCGCGACGCCGTCGCGCGCCTCGGGTCGCGGCATATCGCTCGTCTGTCGTCATCACACCACCGGCGGGGTCCACTGCGTCACCCCGGTCACGCTGTTGTGATAGTACGGCCGCCCGAGGTTATCGTAGAACACCCTCCAGTCCGACGCGGGCGCCGCGGCCCCGGGCGCCCCCGGCGCGGCTGGCGCGGCCGCCGCCTTGGCCTCGTCTTCGCCCCCGTCCTTCGCCCCCTCGCCGCCGTCCTTCTCCTTCGCCTTCTCCACCTTCGCGCCCTTGGCTTCTTTCCCGCCGTCGCCGTCGCCGTCGCCGTCCTCCCGCGATCGCTTCTTCTTGCCGTCGCCGTCGCCGTCGCCGTCGCCGTCGCCGTCCTTCGCCTTCGCGGAATCGTCGTCCTCGCCGCCCTTCTTCGAATCCTTCTCCGCGTCGTCGCCGTCGTCGCCGTCGTCGCCGCCGCCCTCGGCCTTTTTCTTCGCCGCCTCCTCTTCCGCGAGGCGCTTCGCGGCGAACGCCTTCGCCTGCGCGGCGAGGTCTTTGTAGTCCGGCTCCTTCGGGAGCGTGGACTCGCCGAGTCCCGTGGACGCGAACGCGCTGGGGCCCCACTTCTGCGCCCAGTTCACGGTCCCGTTCGTGCAGTTCGCCGCCTGGTGGCCCTCGATGCCGCAGATGTTGCACGCGTGGATCGACGATCCCGCGGGCCTTCGAAGCTTGTGGTGCTTCTCCATCGTGCGCGGCGCGGCGTCCTCCTCCGATCGCGCGTCGGATTACGACGACGCCCGGGATTATTGAGAGATCTCGCGCGCCGCAGGCAGCCTTCTCGTTTTTTTCAGCGAACGTCGCAGCGTCCGAGGTCACTCCGCGCCGCGGCGAGGGGTCGAGAGCGTCGATGGGCGCGACGCTCTCCTCGTGCGCGATGCGCGCGATGAACCGCCTCAGAGTGAGCGGCGTCTCGATGTGTCGCGTCCTCGGGACGCGCGCGCTCTTCGCGAGCGGCGCCGCGGACGCCGCGGTGCAGACGACCGCGACGCGCGAACGATGGCTCGAGGAGGAGCTCGCGTGGTGCGAGTGCCATCGCCGCGAGAACTTCTTCGCCAAGTCGCTCGGGAGGCACGTGACGTACGACGGCAGCGCGGACGCGTTCGACGCGCGGTATCCCGAGCTGACGCGCGCGCTGACGAGCGAGGCGCGCGACGCCGTCCACGCGGAGCTCGCGAGCGAGCTGATGAGGCGAGAGACGCGATTCGAGGACGCGCGTCGACGCAAGGCGCACATCTCCGCGAACTACGCGCCGCTGCACCGCGAGCTGTTCGACTCCGACTTCGAGACGCGCGAGAGCGAGTTCGTGGACGCGCGGTGGACGGAACTGGCGCGGACGGCGAAGGAAGCGACGGCGGCGGCGTATGCGGCGGCGCGCGGCGGCGGGAAGGGCGGCGAGGTGGACGCGCGCCGCAGGTTCCTCGACGCGACGGAACCGCTCGGGACGATCCGCGAGAGCCCGCGCGGGGTGTTCACCTTCCCGGCGCTCACGCCCACCTTATGTCGTCTCCTGCGCGAGGAGCTCGACCACTTCGAACGGAGCGGGATGCCGCGCGCGCGCCCGAACACGATGAACGACGACGGCGTCCTCCTACACGAGCTCGGTCTGTGCGAGAACCTTCTCGACCCGCTGCTTCGCGAGTACATCGCGCCGATGGCGAGGGCGCTGTACCACCCGCGCGCGGTGCCCGGATGCGACACCCTCGACCACCACCGCTCGTTCAGCGTCTCCTACGACGCGACGACGGCGGCGGGGAAGGACGCGGACCTGGCGTACCACTTCGACGACGCGGAGGTCACGATCAACGTGTGCGTCTCGCCGCGCGAAGCCTTCGACGGCGGCGAGCTCCTCTTCGGCGGCGTCGAGGGCGAGGCGGGGTCCTCGCACGCGCGGCGGTGCCCGAGGTTTCACCGCGAGGGCGTCGCGGTGATGCACGCGGGGAAGCACTGTCACGAGGCGATGCCGACGACGGAAGGGCGGCGGACGAATCTGATCGCGTGGTGCAGGAGCTCGGCGAGGCGAGCGGAGACGTGCGGAATGTGCGGCCGCGACAAGCGAACGCCGTACGTCGTCCCGGGACGGCGCGAGGGCGATTAGAAGATGGGAACGCGTCGATGTGCTAGCTAGAATAGGATAGGATAGGATAGAATAGAATAGAATCGCACGGCGCGCGGCGTCCGCGTCGTCACGACGCGTCGTCGCGCTTCCCCTCGCGCTCGTCGCCGCCCGCCGCCTTCAACGCTTCGAGACGCGCGTTGTTCCGCTTCGCGATCCGTCGTCGCGTCGCCTCCCTCTCGCGGTCGGTCATCTCGTCCCAGTTCGCGATCGACGACAGCGATCCGTCCGCGTTCACGACGACCGGTCCGCGCTCCTCCCCGATCGGCACCGCGACACCGCTGCCCACGCGCACGACGCGCGTCCCCGCGCCGTCCTCGGGAGTGGGCGCGGGAAGCGCTTCCCCGCCCTTCGCCTCCGTCGCGCGGTCGGGGACGGCGACGTCCGCGCGCGGCGCGCCCTCCGCGCCGCGTGCGACGTCGTCCTCGCGCGCGGTCGACATCGCGGAAGAACGGCGACGACCGCCGCGCCGCGCCGAGATGTGACGACGAGACGCGACGCGATCGACCGACGACGAGTGCGCGCGCGTCATCGAATCAATATCAGTCAATAAACTATGTAGTTCGCGCGCGCCGCTAAGACGCGTTCTTGCGTCGAACAGACGTCATCCCGACGCTGCCCCCCCCCACCCCCCCACCCCCCACCGCGCTCTCCAAGCTCCCGAGCGGCAGTCGCAGCGCCGCGGGCACGATCGCCGCGAGCGCGATCGCGTGGATGGGCACGCCGATGGACGCGCGCGTGGAGTACATCGACGACGCCGCCACCGCGCCGAACCGAGCCACCGCGTTGGCGAGCCCGTGCCCGGTGGCGCGGAACAACGTCGGGTACGCCACGGACGCGAGGATCCAGCTCATCGCGCCGATCGGCGCGGCGGGTATCCGCCCGATCAGCATCATGAATATCAACCCCGTCCTCGACGATCGCAGCGCGTCGATCAGCGGCACCCAGAGCAGCGGCACGCAGACGCACGCGCACGCCGCGCAGACCCACCGCGGGTTGGCTTTCGCTTTGAGCGCCGCGAGCGCCAGGCCGTTCCCGACGATGTCCCCGGCGTTGACGATTATGATCGCGAGAAAATCGAACGCGATGACGTCTTTCCTCTCGCGCCCTAAGTCGTCGTACGCCGTCCGTCGGAACACCAGCGGCGAGTGCAGCATCAGCCCGTAAAAGTTAAACGTCTGCACGAAGGCGACGGTCCACAGGCAGAGCGTCCGAAACGCGTTGACTCTCGTCCCCACGAGGTTGTGCGCCACCGACGTCGCGAGCTTGACGTTCGTCTCCGCGTCCGGCGGCGAGTCCGAGGATTCGCCCGCGCCGGTGCTTCCGCCGAGCTCGCCGCCGAGGAGAGACAAGCCGAGGAGGGCGTCGTCCGCCGTCGTCGCCGTCGTCGCCGAATTCGCCGAATTCGCCGTCGCCGGCCGCGTCATCCCGTCGTTCTTCTTCAGCTCCCTCTCGCTGATGATCTCCAGGCCCTCGGGGAGAAACCTTCCCGTGTTCTCCGCGCATATCCGGTCTAAGACGCGCTTCGCGTCCGCCGTCTTCCCTCGCTCCGCGGACCACGTCGGGGACTCCTCGAGGTAACACGACATGACGCACGCAAACGTGGGAGGGACGGCGGTGAGAAACGTCAGCGTCCGCCAACCGCGCGCGTCCAGCGTGAGCCACCCGAGGATCGTGATCGCGACGACGCCGACGCTGAAGGATAAGTTCGCGACCTGCGTCACCGCCGTGCGGACCTGCGCGATGAAATGGAAGGAGAGCTGATGTGGTCAGAACGCGCGCCGCGACGACGGATTAGATTTACAAGATCTGATCGACCGACGCGCGCGCGAGAGAAGCGATGAGAGAAGCGGAGGAGCGCGTCGATCTCGACGGGATCGGGTCCGGGGGCGTCGCGCACGCACGTCGTCCGGGCACGCCTCCGCGAGCATGTCGATCGGCACGAACGCGGCCCCGACGCCCATGCCGACGACGAACCGGCACGCCATGAGCGTGTTCACGTCCCACGCCATCGCGCTGAGGTACCCTCCCGCGGCGACGAGGAACGACGCGAGGATCGCGCACGGTCGTCGGCCGCGCACGTCCGCGAGCTTCCCCAAGACGAAGCACCCGGCCATCTGCCCGGCGAATATCGACACCGCGACCTGATCCGTCTCGAACCCGTTCAGGTTGAACTCCGCGCGGATGTGCGGGAGCACGAGCGACAGGAGCGCGACCTCGGCAGCCTCGGACGCGATCGTGACGCAGGTCACGAGGAGGAGGAACGATTGGTACGTCCGACCACCTCCGCCGCGACCGGCGCTCCATCCCGCGGACTCGATGACTTGCTCGGGGGAGACGCGGTCGTTCTTCCCGAACGCGGTTCGAAGGCCGCCTCCCACGAGCTTGTACGGCATCGCGGCAGCGCGTGCGCGCGCGCGAGGAGACGCGGACGAGTCTGATGACGGATCGACGCGTTTCGTCGTTCGGGAACGCGTTCGAGTGCTGTGCGCGCTTTTGAACTGCAGTGCGCGCGTGCGTGTGCGTTTCGACCACAGTAGTTTCTACGCGCCCGCCCCGCCTCTCACCTCCCGTCGACGTAATTCAACCCGAACGCGAGGAACACGACGCCCTGCGCGCACAGGAATATCGCGTAGTACCACATCGCGTGCACGCACACGCCGTACAGCCCGCACGACAGGAAGAACGCGCCCATGCACAGTTCTCGCGCGTACACCTTTCGCGCTCTCTTCAACTTTTCCGGCACGCTCGCGGCGACTCTCTTCGCCGCCGCCTTCGCCTTGACGCCGACCTCGCTGCGCTTCACCTTGTCGACGAACCTCCCGAGCTTCGTGGTGACGACCCACTCGTGCGCGTTCGACCAATGTAAGAGCCCAGCGAGCATCGCGGTGAGCTTCACGATGCACATCGCGTTCTCGAACAGCACGTACTGCGCGGCGACGCGCCACCCCCGCGGCGTGAACGCGATCGTGGACAGCGTGACGAGCACGGGCGCGTACACGAGCGCCCAGAACGGGATCGTCACCTCCGGCGCGGTCGCGCACAGCGGGATGAGGACGCAGTACAGGAAGAAGGACACGACGTGCGTGGCGAACATGCGCGTGCCGAAGAAGAAGACGACGAGGTAGCACTTCTTCGCGAACGGGACGTCCTTCGCTGTCCACACCGCCGTCGTCGCCGCGCGCCACAGCTGCATCGGTCCGCAGCTCCAGCGATGCTGCTGCTTGCGGAACGCGTCGTAACACGCTGGGATCTCGTTCGGGCACGTCACGTCGTCCAGGAATATGAACTTCCACCCTCGAAGGTACGCGCGAAGAGAGAGGTCCATGTCCTCGACCGTCGTCCGGTGGTTCCAGCCGCCGGCGTCTTCGATGCACGCGCGGCGCCACACCCCGGCGGTGCCGTTGAAGTTGAAGAAGACGTCCACGGCGTGGCGCGCGTACTGCTCGCAGCGGATGTGGTAGTTCAACGATATCTCCTGGACGCGCGTCAGCACGCTCTCGTCGCCGTTCGTGTACACCCACCGCGCTTGCGCGAACCCCGCGGCGGGGTTATCGCGCAGGTAGACCACCGTCTTGAGCAGAAAGTCCGGCTCCGGGTCGAAGTCCGCGTCGAATATCGCGACGTATTCGTACGCAGCGATGTCTTCCATCGCCTCCTCCATCGCGCCGGACTTGTACCCCGAGCGGTTCGACCGCCACCGGTACGCGATGTTCGCCCCTCGCTCTTTCCACTCGAACACCTTGTGCGATGATATCGGGGTGGAGTTCAAAGGCGTCAGTTGAAGGTGAAAGGCGTCGAGGGCGGGGATTGAACGCGTGGGATGGGTGGAGAGATGCGACGGCAAAAGTCCTTAAGGATCGGCGTTCACCACGCGAACGCCGTCGTACGGGGACCAGTGTGAGATAGAACACCTTGTGCTCGATCCGACGCCGCGTCTCCGAGCACGTCGAGTCGTCCAAAATTTGCACGAGAATTCTCGACCGCGGATACTCCAACGCGCACGCCGCGTCGATGACGTGCTCGCAGACTTCCTTCTCGTTGAACATCGGCAGCTGCACGACGACCGTGGGGAACAAGTGCACGGTGTCCGGGGTCACGGTCTGCGGGTCCGGCATCGGCGCGCGCACGCGCCACCGCGCCGAGACCGGATCCTTCCGCGAACAGAGACGCCAGTAGGCGGCGACGTAGACGTGAAACATCCTGTCCGCGGCGACGAGGGAGGATAAAAACGCGGTGGTCGCGACGCAGGCTTGAAGGAACGGGATCAGGAACACGGCTCGGAGCTCTCGCGCGAGGACGCCGGGCGGTAGGGTCGACGAGGGAAGCGCGGTGGATGAGACGGACTGCGTTGTAAAACGCGTTTGATTTTTCTCGAGAGGACCGAGAAGGGAGGGCGCCTCGCCGAAGACGGTGAGCTTCTCGGAGACGTACGCGGCCGCGCGCTGTCGCCGCGCGGCGTCGCCGATCGCCTCCGCGATCGTCGGCGACGCGAGGTGGTACAGCGCCGCGATCGCGGCGACGCACAGCGCGACGATCGCCGCGCCGCGAGCGACCGACGCGACTCGACTCCTCGGCTTCTGCGGACCTCCCGCGTTCGCGCGCGTCGACGGCGACGCGGGGGGGGACGCGAGCGCGTTCACCGGCAGCGACGCGTGCGCGCCCGCGCGCGCGCGCGCGAACGACCACGACCACGGCGGCATGCCGTCGCGCGCGATCCTCCGTCTGCGAAGAAGCGAGGGCGAGGTCGGGTGGACGGGGAGGGGGAGGGGGAGGACGCGCGCGCGAGCGAGAGTGCCGTCGCCGCGCGCGGCGAGCGCGCGCCTCGGCTCGTCCCGTGCTGCTCCGGGCCGCTCCCTCGTTCGGTCGATCGCGCGCGGCGCGGGCGTGTGGACGCGGTCTGTCGTACTGTATGTAGAACGGTTTCATCGTATTATCACAGCCCTCAGCTATTCCGCGTTCGAGTTCTGTTTATAGTTTTCTCTTCGCTCCCAGAAGAGCCCTCGTCGACGTCGTCGACGACTGGGCGGCATCCGTCGTCGTTCCGTTCCGTTCCGTTCCGCTGCTATATATTCAACGTACGTCTCTCTCGTCCTCGCCCTCACGCGTCCATCGGGAGGAGGTGCTGGGAGAGGTACTTCGACACCGTGAACCCTTGGAATCGGTCCACGCCGAGGAGGTCCTTCAGCTGCTTATCCGCGACGACCCACCGCTTGTTCGCCGGGTCCATGAGCTCCTTGCTCTTGAAGTACGACCACAGTCTGCTCGTGAGGTTCGCCCGCGAGATCGTCTTATCCCCGCCGAGGAACTTCGTGAGCGCGGGCGTGCACTTGTACGGCTTCTGCAACCCTCCCGCGGACTTCTTCGCCTGCTTCTCCTTCCTGAGCTGGTCAAGACCGGCGGCGTCCATGGGCACGTACGCGGCGATGTCGCGCGCGTACCGCAACTTGTCGTCCTCCGCCATCTTATCGTACTTGGCGCGCGTCGGCGCGTCCATGGACTTCCACTGCTCGCCGAGCTGCTTCGCGATCTCCGCGAACTTCAGGCCGGGCTGCGACGCGTTGATCTTCGGGCGCGCGATCTGCACGAAGCACATGTACGCGCCTTTGGGTCCCTTGGGCTTGTTCGGGTCCGTGACGTCTTTGCCCTTGCCGCGACCGCGCTTCTTACCCTTCTTGTCGTCCTTGGACTTCTTCCCAGCCTTGCCGCCGGAGCCGTCCGCCTTGCGTTTCGTGCTGTTCGTTGTCGGAGAAGATCGAGCGCGAGCGAGGGAGGGGGTGGCGGTCAGCGTGACGATTGTGTATCGAATGAATTGTTCGTAGTCTCGCGTTTTCGCGAATCGTGTTGATTAAATCGTCCTATTCGACGACCGACGAAGACGGCTCGACGACGACGACGACGACGACGGCGAGCGGGACGCGAGGGAGATGGAATTCGCGCGCGGACTCGGACGTACCCCTTGGATTGCTTCGCCGTAAGGTACTTCTCGACCTGAGCGGAGAGAGAGAGGGAGGCGGGGGGTTCAAAATGAAACGTCAGCGCGGCGATCGAATAATCGGAGCTCGCGAGCGGGTGAATTGCGTGAATTGCGCGCCTCGAGGGCGTCCCCGAGGCGTCGTAAGACGCCCGCGGCGCCGCACGCGATGGAGACGAGGCGCGAGGTCGATTAGAGGAAGAGCGATCACCTGTTCGCGGACGAACCCGCGCTCGATATCGGTCTTGAGCTCGGCCTCGAGCTTCGCCTGGACGTTCTTGACGGTCATCGTCTCTAAATCCGCGTCCGCGAGGATCACGTGGAGGCGCTCGACGACGAGGGCGTTTTTCGTTTCCTTCTTGGGCGCCATGATCGTTCGATTTTACGGTAGAGCGGGGGTGGAGTGTGTCTGACGTAAACGACGAAAGTTGCCGACTCGCGATGCGCACGCGAAATGCCCCTAGCGACAGTAATCGTGGTCAGGAAAACCCTCGTCGGGACGACGCGTATGAGAATTGTTCCTGGAGGAAATTGCGCGATTCGTTCCCCCGCGAGGAGAAACACACGCGCTTTCACCCTGCGGGAAAAATCACGGAAATCTCGATTTTTCCCGAATTTTCCCGGTCAATCGCTGACCGCGACGCATAGGGTTCGCTTCGATGACAATTCCAAAACGCGGGGTAAATTCACCGCAGACTGAAAGCGCGTGCGCGTCGCGTTCAGTCGGTCGGCGACGAGTTTCGTTTTATTATTCCCGTCGAAAAGAATCCGCCGTCTCCCGCGCCGCGCGCTCCTCTATCCTCTTCTCCTCCGCGCGCGATTCAAAACGCCTCGAACAATGCTAAGATCGCGGGGTCGTCCACGACCCCCCCCCGCTGCCACGGCACGTCCCCCCGCTCCAGCACCCGCTGCAGCGCCGGGTCGTATATCACGTTCCGTCGCCTCGGCTGCAGCCGCGGCGTCGCCGAGCCGCGCTGCACCGCGCACACGTCCACGGCGTCGAACCAGGGGTGCTTATACAGCTCCGTCATCTTTCCGCACGCGCCCAGGCGACGATGCTCTTCGTTCTGGAGTAACCCCTTCACGACGCTCGACGTCTTCTTGTCGATGCTCGAGGGGAAAACCATGTGGTCCGGGTCGTGCGACATGAGCCGGCGATACAGGTCCTGCCGCGAGCCGCTGATGGACGAAAACGGCGTGTCGCCGGTGACGAGCTCGTAGATGAAGATCCCGACCGCCCACAGATCCGCTTCGAAGTAACACCCGCGGTGAAGTAACACCTCCGGGGACATGTACTGCGCGGTGCCGCAGATGGTGAACGATCGCTCGCCCGGTCGAAGCGCTTTCGCCATCCCGAAGTCCGCGAGCTGCACGCTGCCGTGCCCGTGCAGCAAGATGTTCTCCGGCTTCAAGTCGCGATAGACGTACCCCAAGCCGTGCAAGTGCTCCAGCGCGGTCGCGACTTGGATCGTGAATATCACCGCGTCGTTCCGCGAGGGCAGCCCGTGGAAGTTCATAGCCTGGAACAGATCCCCGCACGGCGCGTACTCCAGGACGAGAAACAACGCGTGCGCGTCTTGAAACGACGCGAGGAGGCGGTTGATGAACGGGCCGCGACTGACGCGCTCGTGCAGCCGCCGCTCCTCGCTCGCGTGCTTCGCCTCGCCGACGTCCACGAGCTTCAACTTCCGCATCACCTTGAACGCGACGATGTTCCCGGTCGCCCTCTCGCGCGCGAGGTACACGGTCCCGCACAGCCCTCTTCCCAACTCTCTGAGCAACGCATAATCCCCCGCGCCGAGGTCTCGACGCGGCGGCGGGAGGTCCGGGAACGCGCCTTCGCCGAAGAGCGATTTCGCGGCGTCCGCGCCCGGCGGTGACGGCGAGACGTGCGCGTTCGCGAGCGCGTAGTTCCGCGCTATCCCGTCGTCGTGCCACGTCCCGTCCTCCGGGATGATGTCCGGGGACGTCGCGCCCGCCGCGCGTACTCCGCCGACGTCCGTCATCCGTTCGTCCGACTCGAGCTCCGCGAGTCGCGGCATCTTCGCGGTCGCCTTGCCCAGCGAGCTCAGGTCTTTCACGCTCGCGGAGTGCGTGATCGACTGCGGCATCCCGGGACGGAACGGCGACCCCGCGCGATCGGCGCCGTGGCCGCCGCTCGTGATGTTCGCGTTCATGTCCGCGACGGAGAACGACCGGTGCAGCCCGCCGTGCCCGTGCGCGTGCGCGTGCGCGCCGCCGCCGAAAGCGCCGAAAGCGCCGCCCCCGTTCACGCCGTCCGTCCGCCCCGCCGGCGCCGGCGACGCGCTGCGCGGGAAACCTTCCGCGCCCATCGCGCCAATCGCGCCCGACGCCGCCCCTCCCGCTCCCCCTCCCGCCGTCCCTCCCGGCGGCCGCCACTCCGTCTGGAACCGGTTCAGATCCGCGATCGACTCCGCCTTAGGGTCGTTCCATACAAAGCGATGTCGGGGTGGAGTTCAAAGGCGTCAGATGGAGTTGAAAGGCGTCGAGGACGGGGATTGAAAGCGAGGGGTGGGCGGAGAGAAACGCCGGGCAAAGTCCTTAAGGATCGACGTTCACAACGCCGACGGGGTCGTATGGGGATCAAGTGTATAGAACGCGCCTTTCGCATCCCCGCGCCGGCTTTGGCGCGCGATATCGTCCCCCCGCCCCCTCCCCGTTCGTCGTCGTGCGCGCCCTCCATCGCATCGTCCGCGTGCGCCGTCCTCGTCGGCGACCCGCGCCCGCCGGTCATCGTCGCGATCGCGGAAGCGGGGACGCCTCCGCGCTCGAGCCCGCCGACGGCGACGTCGCGCAACGCGCGCATCACCTCTTCCCACTCCGCGCCGCCGCTGACGCGCGTCCCGACGCGTTCCGCGACGCGCTCGTCCGCGACGACGGACCCCTCCACGACCGCGGTCGGGACGCTGTCGGAGCCCCACGCGGTGAACGTGCGGAGGGAGTCGAAGTCCACGCCGCGGTGCAACAGCGTCGCGGCGACGTCGCGGAGGAGGCCGACGCGGTCGGGCGCCCTGAGGGTCGAGGGTCCATCATTCAAAGCGAACGTCGGGGTGGAGTTGAGGGGTGCGTCGATCAGTTGGAGTTGAAAGGTGTCGAGGTGTGTCGGGATTGA
>Ga0181554_1004269_pt1 | contig 11692 bp, 9 predicted proteins | sample 011ome_16_FD_145602 | JGI IMG/M metagenome (GOLD analysis project Ga0181554, IMG submission 145602) | Coastal salt marsh microbial communities from the Groves Creek Marsh, Skidaway Island, Georgia - 011503CT metaG (spades assembly) | ecosystem: Environmental > Aquatic > Marine > Intertidal zone >... | reverse complement strand
ATCTGTCCTCTCTCGGTTACTAGTATTCACCTTTACCCCTTATAAAAGTCTGAAGAGTAGACGAGTCAAAGGAGAGTCTTTTTCACAACGAAACAGAGCAGTTCCCCCTCGCGTCTTTTTCCTTACGTATGCTTTTACTTCACCAGGAGCAAACTGTAGGACAGAACTGTTCTTTTTCCTCATTTTTTTTCCTCTAGACTCTGGGCAGTTTGTGGTGACCTTTTAGGGGAATTCGTTGTCTTTTATATATCACACACTCTTTATTAAAAAAGGTACGCAAAGAGTGTTGTCTTCTTCCAAAAAAACAACAGCATCTCTCCTCCTCCTCGCTTTGTTCTCTTCTAAACGCTTTGGGTGTGTGTTCTTAATGCGCTCTGTTTCTTTGTCTTCTTTGTTTGTTGTCTTCTTCTTCTTTCGTGATATGATCCGATGCTTTCTTACAGTTGTGCCCCTTCGAGTGAAAAAAAATGGGAGGACAGTCAAAACCAAAAAAAAGAAAAAAAAGGAAAAAAACACCGATGACAAAAACTGACAAATTTCTCTTCACAACAACAACACAGAATTTTTAAAATACACGAAAGAAGAAGGATTTGAATGAAGAATACTAACACCACCATCGAGAAGAAGAAGAAGAAGAGAGGAAGTAAAGGACGAAGAAACAGCAACAGTGTTTTCGCCATTTCCGCCTTTGCCTTGGTTTCTTCGCTTTCATCGATACGTGTTGGAGAGGCGGCGGAGGCGTGCGTGAACCCGACGACGGCTTCGTTAGGTTTATCGCTGAATAATCCGAAACCGGCAGACTTGAGGAAGGACACTGGATGCACGTATAATGCCGGCACGGAAACGTACGTCGATCCTGGGGATTCGACAAAGTCGAAAACGTTGACGTATAGCCCGAGCGGGAGCGCGGTGAGCACGAACGCGCACATCTACAACTCTTTCGAGGCTGGGTTTTCCGATAAGCAAGATAAAGTCATTGAAGGTTGGGGATGTTCCACGCCGAGCGATCTCTATGATAATGCAGGAGGTTTAGATCTTGGCTTGGCGGAAAGTAAAGTCAGGAAATTGTGTTACGATTCTGTCGCGTGGTCGTTTCCGAACGTTCAAGCGGATGACTCGTATCGCGGATGCGTCGGCCCGTGCGGCGGACACACGAACAATTACCATTTCCACGGGAGGTATCACTGTTTGTATTCGCAATCTGGTGCGCACTCGACGAAAATTGGCGACGTCGGGCCGTACATCATGTACGGGAAGTGGGAGGATTTCGAGAACAAAAAGTTGCCGCACTTGGACGCGTGCGGCGCGCACATCGGGAAGACTCCGGATTCGCCAGCGAATGACGTGTACCACTACCACGCGCAAGACAGAGGACCGTACGGCGTCGGCTGTTTCGGCGATGGCACGAACTTGGTCACCGTTGAAAAATGCAGATCGTTATACCCCGAGTGCAACGATGCCCAAGCCGAAACATTCACGGACATGCCGCAACCGGACGGCACGAAAAAAACGTTCGAGTACGACCGCGATTGTCCGTGCTTCGACGCCAACGGATTAAACACCGGTACGATTACCGAGCGAGCGATTATCGCGGCACCGACGGTTCTTTCGTACGACGCGAGCGAGTGGACGTGCGGAAGTGGCGTGAGTTGCATGCAAACCGTGGAAAAAACGCTCGGGTATACCGATTACGTTGGTTCCGATAGTACGACTACTACTGATACGAGTACGTCTGGAGGCGCTTCAACCAAGGCGATGCTGGCGACTGCTGGCGCAACCATCATGGCTGCGTTGCTCGTCTAAATGAGAGAGAAAATGGTAACATTACGTATCAAAAGAAAAATGTACATATTTATGACGAGTTTTCTCGTTTTAAGAAAGAAACGCTCGATAACAAAGAAGAAGAAGATAAAGAAGATAAAGAGGAAAACATATCATTAATCGCCAAGAATCTACTTTGATGATACTTTCTCTATCTCTGTCTCTCTCTTGAAAAAAATTTATTATTCCCACGCCGCTCTGTCTTCCTTCCCATCCTCGAACGCTTTAATCCCGGCGAGTTCCACCACGCGATCTCTCGTTTTCTTATCCACAGATTTTGCCTCTTTCGCGCGTCTCGCCCGTTCTTCTTCGCTGACGGCGCCTCCGGTGCCGTAAATCAAACCTTTCGCGGCGAGCTCTTCCGCGCGTTTCAATTCCGGTTCGGCTTCTTTCGCGAGCTGCAAGCGCACTTGTTCGACTTTTTCGTTTATCGCGGGCGTGTTTTCGTTCAGCCATTGTTTTACGGCATCCTCGACGGAAAGATTTGAGGATGATGAGGACGACGCCGTCTTCAGCGCGACTTTTTGCGTCTCCACCAAAGCTTCGTTCCAGACTCTCTGCGCGCCGTCGTGCTCTAACCACTCGTATTTGAATCTCACTTTCTCGCCTTTTGTGAATCGAATTTTGGAAACGTCGATGTCTCCGTTCTCGTCTTTCGGCAACGCCTTCCTCGCGTCTTCGTCGTTCGCGCCCGCGACGTTGTGCTTTTCGATGTACTTTCGTTGGAAACACTTCCGGTCGGCGGACATGCACGTCACCGCGTCTCTCGGCGTGTCTAAAAACGAGTTGTGGCACAACTCGTGCGTTTTCGGTAATGCGCAAATTAACGTTTTTTTTGCTAAATCTTCCTTCAAACTCTTCTTGGCTAATTTTGTGCCTTTCTCGTGGTGAAAATTTTTCTCCGATGCAAACAAGGTGTAAATGTTCTGGTTATTTCTTTTCGTCGCTTCGTCTTTCTTGTCCGTTAACTCTTTCTTTTGCACGTCTCGATGGCGATTTTGGTTCCCGATTGCCGTTAAATCCTTATCGATTCGATGGAGCCATTTTGGATCGTATAAGCCAACTTTGAATCCTTCGCTCCACATGCGAACGGAAATTTCGAAATCGAACCCTTGCGCCATCTCGCCCGCGCACGAGAATTGATCGTGAAACCCTCCGGAGGCTAAGAAAATGGACTTTCGAAACAACATCGGGCCCATGTTCACTTTGTACATCCAGAGAAAAGGAACGCCGAGTTCGCTGTCGACGTACGCGATCGGGCGAGTCTCGCGATCGGATTCAAAGTTACCGCCGAATTTCGAGCCGTCGTTTTGGTTGGACGATGTCTTCATTCGAGAACCGTCGTCGTACCGGCCTCGGTAGGCACCCAACAAAGCCAAGTCTTTGTGACGACGCATTAAAGATAAACCGTCGAGAAGCCAGGATAAAGAGCTCGGGTCTGTCACGTCTGGTTTATCGTCGTCTTGCGCAAAGACGAGTAATTCAGCCGTCGCGACGTGCGCCAATCGATTATACGCTCGGAGTTCGTGAATATCGTTGGAAAACGACAACACGAACGGCGAATCGTGATTACCGGTTTGCTTCTTAAACTCCAACGCGTGCTTGACCCAGTTATCAGATTTTTTATACCCGGAGTCTACGTTTGCCAACACTTCCATCGTGAACGAGGAGGGCGAAGATATCGACGAGTGCTTGACGCTCTTCGCCAACGCGTCGAAAATCTCACCCAACGTTTTCGCTCTGTTGAAGTATTGCATGATGAACGTCGCTTGAACTCTTCTCTTTCGTTTGTTAATGTTGTCGTTATTAGATGAAGTGGGACAGAACAAACTCTTTTCGTTCCTCTTCGAGGCTGATTTGCATCCTAAATCAAACGCGCCGTCGACGCCGCCGCGGTTGGAGTTCGCTTCCCATTTACCGTCCATAATGTCAATACCCTCTTCTTCTTCTTCAAAAAGTAATCTTCTGTTGCCGCCGTCGTTGCTACTGCTGCTATCTCTATTATTATCACTACCAATACTACTACGCGATGATTTATCGATTCTTTTCAACTTCCTCGGCAATCGTTTAAACTCCATGCCTTTATCGACCATGACGGACATTAAGCTCTTCTCGGTTTTCGCGCACCCGGAGGATCCATCTTCACTCGTCAGCGCGAACTTTGCTTCCCACGCTCTAATAACCATCGCCGGTCGCTTCGCGCCTTCAAATCCGCTCACGTTTTCGTTCCCGCCGAACAGAACCGCCGCCACGGTCGGTTCCGTTCGAAAGACTTTCACCAACGCCATTTTCGTCCACTCCGCCGAGGGAACGATCGCGTTCAAATCCGCGACGATGGCAAACTTCGCTCTCGTGAATTTCACGCCTCTCGCGATCGCGTCGTCGTAATCGGAAATTTCATTCAGCGCTCGTGTATCGCCGTCGATAATCGCTAAATAGAAATCATTCTCGCGGAACAAATGTTTCTCTAAATCCTCTAAAACCTCCTCCGTCTCTTCGTTCACCCCGTACACGACTAAAACCAACTCCCCGTCCGAATGCATCTCAGACTTCTTATCCCTCTCGTCCCCAAACGCCATCCGTAAATTCTCCGTAAACTCCGTCATCGCGTCAATCGACTTCGATTTAATCTTCATCAAAGATCTCGCGTGTATCGCCGACACGACGGCGACGGGCGGGAAATCTTCATGAGTAAGTCTTTTCCCACATTTAGTATGACTACTACTGCTACCACTGCTCTTATCATCGTTCTCATAAAGTCGTCTGGATGGTTTCATCGCGATCGATCGTGCACATTTCCTCCCGTTGATTGGCGTTTCCGCGGTATTCGTGAAGAGACTGACCTCTTCCTCTTCCTCTTTTGCCTCAAATGTCTCATCATCAAAGGCATCGATGAACGCGTCTCGAAACTTCCCCATTCGTTTCTTGTAATGCGCATTAGAGTCATCATCATCGATGTCGTTATTCTTCGTCTCGTCTTGGTCCCAATAGTCTGAATCTCCTTCCTCTTCGTCGAGAAACTCGAAATCGAATTCGTCCTTTACAGCGGGGGAAAACCTCCTCTTCTCGTCGCGCATCATCTGTAAAGTCTTCTTTGTTCTCGACAGAGGCGCGGTAAACGTCAGCGACATCGCGAGGAGTGAAAAGAAAACGACGAATACGAACAGTCGTCCTCTTTTTCGCGCGGTGTTGGTGTTTGCGTGCATTTTATGGTGCGCTCCTTTTCGGTGCAACGAGTGACGCTTTGCAGGATGCGTTTCTGCGCTCTCTCTGGGAAAGAAAATGCTTTCATCTGTGTGAGAGACTTACACGTGCGGAAACGCTGGACGAGGAGGACTTTTTACGACGATTAAACGATGACGACGATGAGGAGAACACATCTGCTCGTTTTGACGTTTAGGAAGGCCTTTTCAATACCATGACGAAGCTTTTGATGCTGTTTTCATCCGAGGAGACTTTAAACGCACATGCGGGAACATGTGATCACAGATTCGTGATTTTACGCGTCATTCGACGACACTTCACGCGTGCTCGAGAAAAACGTAAATCAACACAACTCAAAATTCCACGCGATCGATGTGTACGTGAAACGCTCCGACAAATCGCTCTGCTCGCGCGTAAAACATATTTTCGCATCACCGCGCATCAAAACGTAATCGTCATTTAGAGAGGCGAATTTCCTCCAACGAAGACGTTTTTCCAAAGGGAGCAACCCGTCATTCCATCGCACAAAAGGAACGAGTATACGGACGTCGCGAGGGTCCCCGAACCGTTCTGAACGCGCCTCACGACTCCACGTAAGGAGCACAATACATGCACCCACCTCTGACCCTCTCCAAACACCCTCTGTGTCGCCAAAACGTGCAAAACTTACAAACCTGTCACACGACGAACCCGTGGTACGAAAAGTGGTTCCTCGGGAAATGCAATCGAGAAAAGTGGGAGCTGGACGAGTGCTTGAAACTGCAGAAGATCTTTAAAGCGAAAAGGAATAAAGAGAAAGGGGAGAAGTATAAAGAACGGTTAAAAGAGAGACACTTATTTGAAGAGAAGGAGAAGAAGAGAGAGGAGTGAGAAAGCGCGATGGAGGAGGGAAAGAAGGAGGAAATTCACGTGCTTGTTCTCGTGACGGGATCGGTCGCGGCGATGAAATGGGTCGAACTTATTCATAAAATAACGGACGAGTACTTCGACGATGAAGTGCGCAGAGAAACAACGAAGTTATGTATTCACTCGGTGGCGACGAACGCGGCGAAACCGTTCATCGAGGCGACTGAGTTTGGCGGCGCGTTTCCCGCGGGCTCGCTCGTACCTACGAACGACGAGAACAAACGTTCTTTGGATCAATTGAGAAAGAAGAAGAACGAGAGAAACTATTCCAATGGCGGCGGCTTATACGATGAGGTGTTTGTCAAGTTGGGCCCGTTTACAGTTGACGGATACCCGAATTGCGTCGTGCAAAATTACAACGACGCGTCCGAATACAATCAAAGCGGAGGATGGCAAAAACGAGGCGACGTGGTGACGCACATCGATTTACGAAACAAAGCAGATATTTGCGTCATCGCGCCGTGCTCGGCAAACACGTTAGCAAAAATAGCCAACGGATTATGCGACAATCTCGCGACGTCGATACTCCGCGCCTGGGATTTTACCAAGCCGCTTCTCATCGCGCCGGCGATGAACACTTACATGTGGCAAAACCCAATCACGAAGAAACACATCGACGCGATTAAAGAAAATCACGGCAAACAACCTTTCGGCGACGGCGTGCAATTCTTAGACCCGATCGAGAAAACGTTGATGTGTGGGGAGATGGGCGTAGGCGCCATGCGCGAAACCGTCTCGATTGCGAAAAACGTGATACGGGTTTTGAACGACTATCTTCAGAAGAAGAAGACCGAGAAGTAAACGAGAAGTAAACACGTAAAAGTAGCACATATATATAGCAGAAAGAGAGAGCATAAGAGAGTAGCCGTCGTGTAATCATAACCGCAAATAATGAGAAGAGAAAGACCGCCGCGCATCGTCGCCCGAATCGAGAGTTTTCTCACATTTTATCCAAAACGAAAAGCTTCGTGTCGTCAGAATTCCTTCTCGCACTTATTTATTCACGACGACGCACGCACGCATCGATCGTTTTTGTCGAAACCATCATGCTCTTCAGAGCGAGCGTAAAACTCACTCGCCGTTGCTTTTTCTCCGCTGCAAATTATCATCAAAACGCGACGACGAGGAGGACTTTACCGACGAAATGGATGACGCGACGGAAACACGTCGTCGTTCTCCCCGGGCGGTCGGTGTCGTGTTCGGCATCATCCTCCGACGCAGAAAAGGCACGAAACGATGTGACGATGAGTAAACCGCAAGAGGTGTGGAAAGCGTCGATTGATTTTAAATCCATCCGCGAGAACCAATCGCACGTGGAGACGAATTGTTTGAACCGAAACGTGACGAACGTTTCCGTCCAATTCGTGGTTTCGCAGTACGAAGCGTTCGTCGCGTTGGACCAAAAAGCGGATTTGTTGCGAGCGAGTCGGAACGAAAACGCGAAGAAAATGAAAGGGAAGATGGAAAAAGTCATCAGAGATGAATTAATCGAGGAAGGGAAAAGGATTAAAGACGAATTAGCGCTGATTGAAGTTGAATTGAATGACATTTCCGACGCGTTGCAAAGAGAGGCGCAAAAGATTCCGAACGATACGCACCCGGACGTACCGATTGGAGGCGAAGAGTTCGCGACGGTGATGGAGGTTGTGGGAACGCAGAGAGATTTTGGAACGATGAAGTGTCGAGATCACGTGACGATTGGTGAAACGTTGAACATGTTTGACTTTGAGACGGCGTCGAGGGTCAGCGGCACTCGATTCGTTTATTTAACCGGCGTCGGCGCCATGCTCGAATTGGCGTTGATTAACTGGGCGATGCAAAAAGCCATCGCGAAAGGGTTTGAACCGATGGTTGTTCCCGATTTAGTCAGAAAGTCAGTCGTCGAAAAGTGCGGGTTTCAACCGAGAGCGGAAAACACGCAGGTGTATTCCGTGGAAAATTCCGATTTGTGTTTAGCCGGCACCGCGGAGTTGTTGTTGGGCGGTAAGTGCATGGACCAAACGTACGAGGAGAAAGACTTGCCGAAAAAATTCGTCGCGTTTTCGCACTGTTTTCGAACCGAAGCCGGAGCAGCCGGAGCGGCGACCAGAGGCATGTATCGTTTGCACCAGTTTTCCAAGGTTGAAATGTTCGCCGTGAGCACGCCGGAAGCGTCGAACGCAATGCACGAAGAGTTGTCAAACATCGAGAAAGAAATGTACGCGGAATTAGGTTTGCACTTTAAAGTATTAGATATGAGCTCGCACGATTTAGGCGCTCCGGCGTATAGAAAGTTTGACATCGAAGCGTGGATGCCGGCTTTAGAGAGGTACGGGGAAATCTCGAGCGCGTCGAATTGCACGGATTTTCAAGCCAGACGATTGAACATTAAATACAGGCCAAACGCGGTGGACGGGAAGAAACAGCCGTTGCAGTTCGCGCACACGTTAAACGCCACGGCGTGTGCCGTTCCGAGAATGATTATTTGCATCTTGGAAAACTTTCAAAACGAAGACGGGTCGGTCACCGTGCCGGAAGCGTTGAGACCGTTTCTGGGTGGCATGGAAGTTTTCCGTAACCCAGCTGCTATTTGAGGAGTAAAAAGAGAGGATAAAACGAAGACTGTTTTTAGTATTACTATCCATACGCGCGATGATACTTACCGTTTCTCTTTAAAATAAAAAATAAATCTCTCTCTCTCTCTCTCTCTCTACTAATGTTGTTGTTAATGTTGTTGTTGTTGTCGTTGTTGTTCTTTCAGTATTATTATTATATTTTATTGCTTAGCCTTCCACGCGTCGATCCACTTCTGCGCGTCTTGCGCCGGGTCTCCCGAACCGCCTCCAGAAGAGGATTTCCACGCGTCAATCCACTTCTGCGCTTCGTCAGCACCACCACCTTTACCACCACCAGCGGCACTCTTCTTCGCCGCTCTCGGTGCCACCGCCGGCAACTTCGGCTTGTTGTCCTTGTTTTCCGTAATCTTGACGATGAACGCGGCGGACAAAACAGACGCGATGAACGTGACGATTTCGTTATCGCCGTTCGCGGTGGATTTGTTCTCCGCGCTTCTTCTTTGGAAGCCTTCCGCTTCCCCAGGGCCAGATCGAGTGAACTCATACGTTGGTTTCGGCTGCACTGGTCTCGGGGCTTTCTCCTTCTTCGGGGCGGGCGCCGGCATGTTCGAAAAGTTCGCCTTGGTGCCCGGCAACAAGAATCGAGAGCCTTCGGAGGAAGACGAATTGGCGGCAGCTTTCTCCTTCTTCGGAGCTTTCTCCTTCTTCGGTTTTTCCGCCTTTGGCTTGGACGGCGTCGTCGAGTTCATCATCTCAGACCAGTTGATCGGGGAATCGTCCATGGCCGCCTTCGGTTTCGGCGCGGCCGGTGCGGGTGCAGGCGTTGGCGCCGGTTTCGGCGCCGGCGCCGGCGTCGGTTTCGGCGCCGAAACCGCCGGGGCTGCCGCCTTCACCTTCGGCGCCGGTTTTTCCGCCTTCACCTTCTTCTTCGCGGGAGCTTCTTTCCTCGGTTTCGCCGCGGGTAACGCCGGTGCCGATTTCACCGCCGGTTGTTCGACCAACTTCGCCGTCTCCGTCCCTTCGAATCGAGACTTCACTTTCGCCGTTTGCCCTTTCGACGCGTACATGGCTTCCAAATCAAAACCCGCTGAATCCGCGGCATTCGCAACACCACTCATTCCCGAAGAACCAAGCGTCGCAATCGTCGCCGCTACTAACGCTGCGTTTTTCATTCCGTTTGAATCAGTCATGCTTGATTTGTCGTCTTCATCGGATTTTGAGGCTTTGCACGCGACTTTCGTCTTCTGTTTTTTTATTTTTAGAGTAGTATTAATTGGATAAAGTTTCGTCAGAAAAATTTAGGGCAACAACCAAAACCCTAAACAAGAAGAAAGATACGCTGGTCTTGGTTTTCCGATTGATCTCTTTCCCAAGCGAGCAAGCTCTTAAGGGAGGATTACGATGATAAAGAGATGAAAGACACGCGAAAGAGAAGAAGACAGAAGAAGCCAAACGACTTTAACAAAAGAGAGAGAGAGAGAGAGAGAGCAAACGGTTCTCTTTCAGCATGCACACACTTCTTCTCTCTTCACTCGTTATTCTTGCTCTCTCGTATCATCAAAGAAGAGAGCAAAGAGAGAGGGAAATTATCCGTAACATTTTATATATCTCTTTTATATAAAAGCCGTTGATATATAAACGAATAACGACAGAGACAAAGAGAAAAAAAGACGAGGAAATCGTTCATACCTTAGCGGTGCTCTTCTTCGCTTTGACGGATGATATTTTGGTCGTGCCGTTGTTCACGAGTACGCGTGAGTTCGAAAGCATCATCATCATCTTCGTCTATGTGGCAATAAAAAGTGAGACAAAAAACGGAGATTTTAGAGGGAGATTTCTTAGAGGTTTAGGGTTTGTAATCTACTAATGAATATAATTGTTAAATGAAAACCTACTCCCATCTGTCGTTCATACCACGTGAAATCCATCGCTTCCCATCAGCACAGCGCAATTTTAAGCCACGTTGGGCGCCAATAGTATTGCGGTAAGTAATTACGTGAGAAGTCGGCGTGATGACAGGTTTTCTTTTTGCTTTTTGTACGTGTGTTTCTCTTAATTTCAATTCTGCGCTGTTTCTGGTACCATATCTATATGTCTCTCTGCGTATATTCGCGTATTTCGCGCGTTCGAAAACGGAAGCTGTTTCTCCTTTCTCGTATTCTTTTTTTGTTGATGAATGATACCTGTGATTTTAAATCGTGTGTAGCTCTCCATGTTCGTATCGCCAACCGCGTGGTAATGGACAGTTGTTGTCGAGGAGGTATTGTACACATTCGGTTTGGTTGTTCTCGTGCGCTCCTTGTACGGCGTCCTCGTCCCAAGGCGCTTTGGCGGTTTCGTGCAAGTACTTCAAACAGTCTAAGTGGCCGTTCATGGCTGCATACTCACACGCATATTCGTTATATTTATCAAATTTACGCTCAACAAGATATTCGAGTATATGAAGATGACCATTTTCAGCCGCCCAAGCGGCACTTCTCCAATCCCAAGGCGCTTTGACTTCTTCGCGTAAGTATTTGAGGCACTCGAGATGACCATTTCCGGCAGCATTTGCACACGCAAACTCATCGATAGGACACTCATTTGCCACGCAATACTTTACCATTTCCAGATTACCTTGATGTGCTGCGATTGAAATCGTCTCTTCATCCCACTCGCACTTTTTCTCCACTCGCGCCCACTTGAGCAACTCGAGTTTATTCGTTCGAGCAACTTTCCAGCAGAAAAGTGTTTCGTCCATCTCAGCTTCCACTTCGTGGTCATACGTGCCCCACGGATAATGCTCCCACGCTACTTCCAACGTCGATATCGACGACATCTCTTCGATCTTAAAGTTCTTTTCCAAATCCCCCTTGCGAGACGATCTCTTAATCAACTTTCTCGTTTCACTGTTCACCTCGTACAAGAATTTGAGATCCGTTCGATTCAATCTCGGCAAAATATGAGTGAAAGTTATATCGTCGCACTTCACGATCACACCCCACAAAGAATCATCCCTTCTCTCCCCTTCGACGACCATCATCATCCTTCGTTGTGTCTTCTCTTTAACTTTGTCTTCTTCTTTAAACTCTTCTCGTAAAGAATAAATGATACGATGTGTCTTTAAAACAACATGTGATTGGTTTTCCCAAAAGAAAGAAGAAAGAAAGAAAGAAAGAAAAAATAAAATTTAGGGTCTTATACCCTAACACAACTTAAGCCTTTCC
>Ga0181554_1004267_pt1 | contig 11693 bp, 10 predicted proteins | sample 011ome_16_FD_145602 | JGI IMG/M metagenome (GOLD analysis project Ga0181554, IMG submission 145602) | Coastal salt marsh microbial communities from the Groves Creek Marsh, Skidaway Island, Georgia - 011503CT metaG (spades assembly) | ecosystem: Environmental > Aquatic > Marine > Intertidal zone... | reverse complement strand
TGGAACTGGCCGGGCGATTTGCCGATTTCCCCCTGTGCAAAGAGGATGGCGGGAGCGAATTGCCCGCTGATACGCCCCGCCTGGGGTTTTGAGGCGCGGCATGCTGATTCTGGACAGCAACACCATTAGTTATTACTTCCGGGGCGACCCGCAGGTCGTCCCGAGGCTGCAAGCCCTTTCTCCCGCCGATGTGGGCGTGCCTGCCATTGTGGAATATGAGTTGCGCTATGGGTTGTTGCGTATGCCGCCAGAGGCCGCTGCACCGCGGCTGTTGGCGTTGGCGCAATTGCTGCGACCCTTGCAGATTTTGCCGTTCGACAGCGATTGTGCTGTGCAGGCCGCGCGGATCCGCGCCGAGCTAGAAGCGGCTGGCTCCCCCATCGGCCCGCACGATACCTTGATTGCCGCCACAACATTGCGTCATCAGGCGACGCTGGTAACGCGTAATGTGCGTGAATTCTCGCGTGTGTCCGGCTTGCAATGGCTGAACTGGCATGAGGGCGGGTGAAGGCCCCGGATCGGGTTTTCGCGCCGGCAGCCCCCGCTGGCTTCGGCTCTGCTCAGCCAGCGGGAGCGGGTTTGTCGGCGATGCCTTGATCAGCCCTGCCATCGCGCTCATGGAATTGAATTTTTGGAGTTGGAATGAATAACACGGTGCCTTCCGTTTCGGTGAGTTACGCCCGAAACGGCCGTTCTACCCAGGCTAATGAACTGGGCATGCGCCCCATGCAGGAGCGCGCTTACGAGCGGCGCGGCGAGCCTTATCTGCTCATCAAGTCGCCGCCCGCCTCCGGCAAGAGCCGGGCGCTGATGTTCATTGCGCTGGACAAGCTGGCCCATCAGGGTTTGAGGCAGGCGATCATCGTCGTGCCGGAAAAATCGATCGGCAGCAGTTTTCACGACGAGCCATTGAGCGAGTCAGGTTTCTGGGACGATTGGCGGGTCGAGCCGCGCTGGAATCTATGCAATGCCCCGGGTACGGACGACGGCGGCAAGGTGAATGCCGTGGGTGCCTTTCTTGAAAGTGGTGATGCGGTGCTGGTCTGCACCCATGCCACCTTTCGGTTTGCCGTGGACCGGTTTGGTGTGGCGGCGTTCGATGACCGGCTGATTGCGGTGGATGAGTTTCACCATGTGTCTGCCAATCCGGACAATAAGCTGGGTGCGCATCTGGGGCAGTTCATGGCCCGCGACAAGGTGCATATCGTGGCCATGACGGGTTCCTATTTCCGGGGCGATACCGAGGCGGTGCTGGCTCCGGGGGACGAGGCGCGGTTTGATACCGTGACCTACACCTATTATGAGCAGCTAAATGGCTACGAGCATTTGAAGCGGCTCGACATTGGCTATTACTTTTACTCCGGGTCCTATGCCGATGATCTGTTGAAAGTGCTGGACCCCCACGAGAAAACCATCGTCCACATTCCGAATGTGAACTCCCGGGAAAGTACCAAGGACAAGATTCGCGAGGTGGAGCACATCCTTGAGGCATTGGGCGAGTGGCAGGGGGCCGATCCGGTGACCGGTTTCCAGCTGATCAAAACCGAGGATGGCCGCGTGCTGCGTATTGCCGACTTGGTAGATGATGATCCCGCCCGGCGCGACAAGGTGGCGGCGTCTTTGAAGGAGCCGGCGCAAAAGCACAACCGGGAACATGTCGACATCATCATCGCGCTGGGCATGGCCAAGGAGGGTTTCGACTGGATCTGGTGTGAGCACGCGCTGACCGTGGGCTATCGCTCCAGCCTGACCGAGATTGTGCAGATCATTGGCCGGGCCACCCGCGATGCGCCGGGCAAGAGGCGTGCCCGTTTCACCAACCTGATCGCCGAGCCGGATGCGGCGGCGCAGGTGGTGACCGATGCGGTGAATGACACGCTCAAGGCGATTGCTGCCAGCCTGTTGATGGAGCAGGTGCTGGCGCCGCGGTTCGAGTTCAGATCCAAAACATCGACCAGCGGCCCACAGGAGGGCATGGACTATGGCGAGGCCGGGTATCAGCCGGGCCAATGCAATGTCGGTTTCAATCATGAAAGCGGGCAGTTCCATATAGAGATCAAGGGGCTGGCCGAGCCAAAAAGCCCTGAAGCGGGTCGGATTTGCCGGGGAGATCTAAACGAGGTGATTGCCAGTTTCGTGCAGGACAAGACCAACATCGAACGTGGGCTGTTCGATGAGGAATTGGTGCCAGAGGAGCTGACTCAGGTCCGCATGGGCAAGATCGTCAAGGACAAATACCCGGAGCTGGATGCCAAGGATCAGGAGGCGGTGCGCCAGCATGCCATCGCCGCGCTGAATCTGACACAACAGGCCAAACAGGCGGTGCTGGGTGATGGGGAAATGGGGAGCAGCGAGTCGGCGAAATCATGGTTTGATGCGCCCAATAACACGGCGCTGATCGATGGCGTGCGCCGATTTGCGATGGATGTGCGCGAGCTGGATATTGACTTGATCGACCGCATCAATCCATTCAGCGAGGCTTACGCCATTCTGGCCAAGGCCATGAGTGAGGAGAGTCTGAAACAGGTCGCGGCGGTGATTGGTGCCAAACGCACCACCCTGACCCCTGATGAGGCCAGGGACCTGGCGATCCGGGCGGTGAGATTCAAGAAAGAACGCGGACGTAATCCTGAAGTGACCTCGTCTGATCCGTGGGAGCGCAGGATGGCCGAGGGTGCGAGGGCGTTCATGCGCTTCAAGCAAGAAGGCCGTTATGGCGAATGATATGGACCTCGATGATCTGGCGGCGGAGCTGGCGGATTTTGCCGCGCCCGAAAAGAAGGTCGGCCGCAGTCCGCGTGAGGAGCGCATCATCGCCGGCTTCGAGGACATCCAGCGCTTTGTCGAGCAGCATGGGCGGATTCCACAACACGGTGAAGATCGGGATATTTTCGAACGACTCTATGCGGTGCGGCTTGATCGTCTTCGGCAGCAGGAGGATTGCCGAACGCTGTTGGTTCCCGGCGATCATCAGGGGCTGCTGAATGCGGAAAGGTTGTCGGAATCTGGGGGCGGGTATGCCTTGAGTGATGACGAACTCCTGGCCGAACTGGCCAACATGACCCCGGAATCCAACATCCAGATACTGCAGCATGTGCGGGGCAGTGCGGAAAAGCGGGAAGTGGATGAAGTGGCTCAGCGGGATCGCTGTGAGGATTTTGAACGCTTCCAGCCTTTGTTTGAGCAGGTGCAACAAGAGTTGAAGACGGGGTTGCGACAGACTCGGCCCTTCATTCGGCAGGCCGGGATCGAACAGGGGCATTGGTTTATTCTGGGCGGCCAGACGGTCTATGTCGCCGAAGTGGGTGAAACTTTCAAAGCGCCCAATGGCGAAAACGATGCCCGGCTCAGAGTAATTTATGCCAATGGCACTGAAAGCAACCTGCTGCGTCGCTCGTTACAGCGGGCACTATATAAGGATGAAGCCGGTCGCCGGATAACCGACCCGGACCCCGGCCCCTTGTTTGCGGAGAGTCTGGAGCCGGACGATATCGAAAGCGGCACGCTGTATGTGCTGAGAAGCCTGTCCAACAACCCCTTTGTAGCCGAGCATCGCGAATTGATCCACAAGATCGGGATGACCGGCGGCAAGGTGGAAACCCGCATCGCTCAGGCGGCGCACGATGCCACCTATTTGTTGGCGGATGTGGAAGTCGTCGCCACCTACAAGCTGGCTGGCATTCATCGCAGCAAGCTGGAGGCACTCTTTCACCGGCTTTTCTCGTCTGCCCAGCTGGATCTGACGATTCAGGATCGGTTTGGTTATCCGGTGAAACCCAGAGAGTGGTTTCTGGTGCCACTGCCGGTCATCGACGAGGCGGTGCGGCGTATCTTGGATGGCTCGATTACCGGGGTGGTTTATGACCCTAAGTCGGCGCAGCTGGTTAGCCTGGGCTAATCATGCCCTTTGCTTCGACTTCGCCCGGCGAACGTCGCGTTGGGCGCCGATGGCCTTGTTCCGCAATGGGCATTATCGGTGTTAGGTATGCGATGATTTGGCTCACGACCCATGTTCTCAAACATTCACCCTGCGATATTGCGGCTGAGCGCTACACTTAATGTTCACAAGTACTGAAAATGAGTGAAAGCATGAGCGCATCTGCAGCAGACGTCCCCGGCCAATTGCATCTCACGCTACCGGCAAGGCAGGACAGCCTTGTCGTACTGGCCGAGGCCGTTGAGGTGTTGGCAGAATCCGAGACATGGCTGGCCGAGGTCAAGTTTCATGTGGACCTGGTGCTGGAGGAAATGGCCCAGAACATCATCTCGTATGGCTATCCGGATGGTCGTTCGGGTCAGTTTGAGGTATGCATTTGTCGGCAGGGCGATCATTTGCTGATCACCATCGAGGATGATGGTGACGCCTTTGACCCGTTCAGTTTGGCTGAACCAAATCTGGATCTGTCACTGGATGAGCGATCGATCGGCGGATTGGGTGTGCATTTTGCCCGCACGCTGATGAATAGCCACCGATACGAGCGCATAGATGGCCGCAACCGGGTGGAATTGACCAAGTTCCTCGCGGCAGACAGCGACTGAGCGGCAGCCCTGATGCAGCATCTTCTCTTTCGGGTGGGCAGCGAAATCTTTGCCATACCGGCCGACGAAATTGATGCCGTGCTCCCGGTGCCAAACCTTGAGCACCTGGGGCATGCCTCGGAGCATTTTGTCGGCCTGTTACGCCATCATGGTCGGCTGGTGCCGGTACTCGACGTGAATATTCTGCAAGGCGAGGCGCCCTGCAGGCCGGTCATCAGTACACGCATTCTGCTGGTTAGATCCTCTGATGGCGCTCTCGGTCTGCTGGTCGAGCAGGCGATGGAGATGATGGATCTGCACAATCCGCAGGTCTTGCCCGATGAGCTCACGAAAGACCGAAACTGGCTGACCCCGGAAATTTTCGATACCGAACTCGGGCTGGTTCAATCCGTTCGCTGGCAGGCCCTGCTGACGCCCGAGTGGCAGGCGCTGGTGGCTCATGAAGCCTGAATGCCTGATGAATTTTGCTTCCGAGCTGGCGGAATGGATGGTATCGCGGTATGGGCTGGACCTGGCCGTTTTTGGCCAGGGGGCGGTTGATGAAGCGCTGGGTGTTCGGTGCCGGGCGATTGGTCTTGCTGACCAGGCGGCTTATGTTGCCCGTTGGGGCGAGGACTCGGGGGAGCGTGAGGCCTTTCTCGACGAGCTTCTGGTGGGTGAAACCTGGTTCTTCAGGGAGTGGCCGGCCTTCCAGATGCTGGGCGAATGGCTCGCCAGCCAGTCCCGGCGTTTTGGACCGCACAGTCCGTTGCGCATTCTGGCGTTGCCCTGTGCTACCGGGGAGGAGGCGTGGTCAATTGCCTCCATTGTCCAGGAGGGTGGTCTGGATGCCAGCAACGTGGTGATCGATGCCATGGATATCAATCATTCGGCGCTGGAGTTTGCCGGGCGTGGGCGCTACCCTCAGCGCCGGCTCCGAAGCCAGCCACTGGCGCGCTGGGCTCATGTATTGCGCCCTCGAGACGGTGAGTGGATGGAGGTAGATGAAAGCCTGCGCGGTATGGTGCGATTCATTGAGGCGAATGCCATGGACCGTACCTTTCTTTTGGGGCGAGATCCTTATCACGTCATATTCTGTCGGAACATGCTGATTTACATGGGGGTTGAGGCTCGCTCTCAGGTTTGCAAGACCCTCGTCGCCTGTCTGGACCCGGATGGATTGCTATTTCTCGGGCATGCGGAGCAGTTGCCGCCCGGGCTTGGCATGGTGCGAACCGGTGCGGACGGCACCTTTGCCTGGCGACCGCAGCGAGAAACTCAAGCGCCCAAGCCGGCGGGTGCGGCTTTGCAGTCACTGCAGGGCATCACTGCCGGCTCCGGAGGGGCCGGCCGCATGTCGCGGGCTGTACCCAATTCGCGGCCGGCCGTGACAGTGGCTACCCCGGTCGTTGCGCCCCCGCCCCCCGTGCAACAAGTAAACAGACCCACCCTGCCCAGGGAACCGGTCCCGCCTGAACGGGCGATTCGATCCGCCATAGACCTCGAAGCGGTCCGTCAGCTGGCCAATCAGGGCCGTTATCTGGAGGCCTTCAGGCAACTTGATTCCATCGATGCCCGCACTTCGCTGGACCCGGAGGTACACTGCCTGGCCGGGATTCTGCTGGGTGCGCTGGATCGGAAGGCCGAGGCCATCAGCCGCTTGCGGCGGGCGTTGTATCTTGATCCCGCTCACGCCGAGGGTCTGGCTCATCTGGCTTTGCTGATCGAGGAAAGCGGGGACGCGGCGGGTGCGGTGCGACTGCGGGCGCGGTTGGCTGATCCGGCCCGGGCAACTGGTTTATGACTGCGGTGCCTCATAAGAGCAGTGATGTGCCCTGCTGGAAGACGATCGGCATATTGGCCGATCGCAGTTGCCCAGAATTGCAGCAGCATGTTCATTGCCGCAATTGCCCAACCTATCGGCTGGCAGGCCGGCAATTGCTGGATCGGCCGATGCCGGAGGATTACCGGGCGGAATTGACCCAACGGCTGGCCAGCAAACCGCCCGAACGCCAGGCCGATTATCAACGTCTCCTGATATTTCGCGTGTCCAGTGTCTGGTTGGCGATGCCTTCCGCCTGCTTCGAACAATCGCTGTCACCGGTGCCCATCGTCCGTGTTCCTGCCCGCAGTAATCGCCATTTTCTGGGGCTGGTCAACACCCATGGCGAACTGCAATTGTGTTTCACGCTGGAGCATTTCATTGGTCCGGACCCCGACGAGATAGCGGTGGTCGAGTCCACCCATGCCTTTCCCCGCTTGCTGGTGGTTCGCCTGCAGGGTCAGCGCTGGGTGTTTCCTGCCGACGAGGTAATGGGGACGATTGAACATCCACTGGCCAGCTTGCAAAAACTGCCAGCCAATGTCGATAAATCCAGCCACCGGCTGGTGTCGGCCCTGTTTGACCTTGATGCCTTGCGCATCAAGCTGATCGACACTGAGCGGCTGGCCACTCTTTTTCAGGAGGCCCTGGTATGAGCGCCCCTGATGCGTTCCTGCTGGAATTGTTCCGCGAGGAAATGGGCGCTCACAGCGCGGTCCTTACCGATGGACTCTTGACCCTGGAACGAGATGGCGGCTCGCGTGAACGCATCGAGCCATTGATGCGCGCGGCCCATTCGATCAAGGGTGCGGCCAGGGTGGTCGACCTGTTGCCGGCGGTTCACATCGCCCATGAGATGGAGGATGTGCTGGTTGCGGCCGGAGAGGGGCGTGTGAAGCTTGATGCCGCCACGGTGGATACCCTGCTGGCCTCGCTGGACTGGATGGTGGGCATGAGTGCTGTTGCCGATGACGCACTGGCCGACTGGATGGAGCAACACGCCGCCGAGGCGGAGGAATGGGTTGCCAAAGTGGGTGCCATTCTTGGCAAGAAGACGCCAAATCCCGACGCCGAGACTGAGCAAAAGGAGCGGTCCGAGCCGGTTTCGGCTCTTGTCTCCACAGGTGTGGAACCCGCGCCGGCTCCAAATCCAGTTGCAACCCCAACTCCGGTGGCTACAGCGCCCGACATGTCTGGTCCGGTCGCTAGTGCGTCACCCGAGCCGGCGTCTTCCCCGGAGAAGCTGTCTGTCCCGGCCGCTGCGACGGCGCCCGCTCCGGCTGCTAAAACTTCACCGCCTGCCAATGAGTCGGCCGAAGCCGCCGATGCGCCGGTCCGCATCACTGCCGAAACGCTCAGCCAGATGCTGGCCTTTGCGGCGGATATGCTGCTCGAAGCGCGGCGAATCGAGGCGTTGGCCCGTGATCTGCAGCCTTTGAAGCGTCTGCAGAGGCGGTTGCTGGCCACTGTCCAATCCTGTAACGGCGATCATCAAACCAGTCAGGCCGAGGTCCGCGAGGGTCTGGCCGAGTTGGGGGCGGCGGTGGATCATCACGATGCCCAGCTGGCGGATGTCGCCAGCCGCGCCAATTTCCTTTCCGAGCGCCTGCATAATCTGGCCTTGCGCGGTCGTATGCGGCCTTTCTCCGATGGCGTCCAGGGCTTTCCCCGGCTGGTGCGCGATGTGGCCCGTCAGTTGGGTAAGCAGGTCGATTTTGAAATCCTCGGTCAGAGCACGTTGGTTGATCGGGACATCCTCAGTCGTCTGGATGCCCCGCTGAATCATCTCTTGCGCAACGCACTTGATCACGGGCTGGAAACGCCCGAGGAGCGGCTGGCTACCGGTAAGCCTGCTATGGGCAAGCTGCGCCTGGAAGCCCGGCATCGCAGCGGGCGATTGCTGGTGTCGATCAGCGACGATGGACATGGCATTGATGCAGAAAAATTGCGTGCGAAGATCATCAGCAAGGGTCTGATCACCGAAGACATGGCCGAGCGGCTGACCGCCTCCGAGCTGTATGACTTCTTGTTTTTGCCGGGGCTGAGTACCCGCGAGACGGTCAGTGAAATCTCCGGCAGGGGGGTGGGGCTGGACGTGGTGCAAACCATGGTTCACGCCTGCGGCGGCTCGTTACAGGTGAGTTCCGAGCGCGGTGCGGGTACCCGGTTCGAGCTGCATTTGCCGGTCACCCGCTCGGTGATCCGGACGCTTCGGGTCGAGGTGGCCGGTCAGGGCTATGCTCTGCCGCTGGCGCGCATTGACCGGGCGGAGCGGCGTGATGCCACTCAGCTGGAATCACTCAACGGAAATTATTACTTTGCGACCGAGCAGGGCAATGTAGCGCTGATTTCGGCAAGGCGTCTCTTGGGTATTGAAGAATCTCCCATGCCGGCTGCCCAGTTGTCGCTGGTGCTGATCAGCTCCGAGGGGCGCCAGTACGCACTGGAAGTCGATGCTCTGCACGGCGAATGTGATCTCGTTGTGCGCCCGCTGGATCGGCGTCTGGGTAAGGTGCCCAATCTTAGTTCGGTGGCGCTGGATGAACATGGTCAGCCGGTATTGATCATGGATGTGGACGATTTGGTACGTTCGTCCGACCGCCTGTCCGGTCAGTCGCAGCCGACCCGGCGTCGGCCGGTGCATTCGGTCAAGCGCCGCACCCGTCGCATACTGGTCGTCGATGACTCCATCACCGTGCGGGAGGTCGAGCGCAAGCTGCTGGAAAACGGTGGTTATGAGGTAGATGTGGCGGTGGACGGGATGGACGGCTGGAACCAGCTCACCCTGCATGCTTATGATCTGGTGGTGAGTGATGTTGATATGCCGCGCATGAATGGCATCGAGTTGGTAACGCGCATCAAGGCTGATCCCAAACTGAGCGCGCTCCCGGTCATCATCGTCTCGTACAAGGATCGCGAGGAAGATCGTTTGCGCGGCATGCAGGCCGGTGCCGACTATTACCTGACAAAGAGCAGTTTCCATGATGCGGGGCTGATTCAGGCGGTTCGCGATCTGATCGGGGGGGCCGACGACGTATGAAGGTTGCGATTGCCCATCAGGAGCATGCCACGGTCGAAAGATTGTCCCAGTGGCTGCGGGGGCAGCCGGATATCTCGCTGGTCTGGACGGCAAACACCGCCGCTGATGTTCTATCGAAGTGCAGCGCCCGCCCGGTCAATTTACTGCTGATGGGGCTCGATCTTCCGGGAATGGCTCCCGGCCGGCTGACGGCCCGGCTGATGGCGGAATCGCCATGCAGTATTCTGCTGCTGAATCAGGGCTGTGAACCTTGCTTCAATCACGTCTTCGATGCATTGGGGCAGGGCGCGGCCGACGCCGCCATTCTTCCCGGCCCGGCCCAGTGGGACCAGCCGGAAAGCTGGGATGATCTCCGCAATCGACTGAATACCCTGAGGACGCTGACCGGGCATCGCCCGCGGCCAACAGGTCCATCGGATGAGCCCGTGACCAACGGAGCGATACATCGCGTATTGCCGCCGGTGGTGGCCATTGGTTCGTCAACCGGAGGTCCCAAGGCGCTGGCTACCGTGCTGTCCCGGCTACCGGCAGACTTTCCGGCTACGGTGGTCATCGTCCAGCATCTGGATTTTCATTTCATCGAGGGGCTCGCTGAATGGCTCAATCATTCCACGCCTCTGCCGGTGTCGGCATTGACCCGCGATACAGTGCTGCAGCCGGGCAAGGTCTGGCTGGCGGGGCGGGCTGAACATATCATCATCGATCATGCGCGCGGCCTGGGTTGGACCCAGGAGTGGCCGGAGCTGATCAGCCGACCCTCGATTGATGTTTTCTTCAAGAGTCTGGCCCAACATCCGTCCATTCGGGGTTGCGGCGTGCTGCTGACCGGCATGGGGCGCGATGGTGCGGCCGGATTGCTGGCATTGCATAAGGCCGGTTTCCATACCATCGCCCAGGATGAAGCGAGCTGCGTGGTGTATGGCATGCCCAAGGCCGCGGCTGAACTGGGCGCCGCTGATTCCGTTCTGCCGCTGGCGGACATCGGTGATGCGATCGTTGATCATATTGCCCGGCTGTGCCGGGCCGTAGCTGTTTCCTGAAACTCCACTCCGCCACCCGAGGCGCATCATGACCACACCTGTCCTTCCGATCTCAGCAAAACCGCTGACTGAACACAAGATCGTCGTCTTGCTGATCGATGACCAGCGCATCATCGGCGAAGCCGTCAAGCGCATGCTGCAGACCGAGACGGATATCGAATATCACTACACCTGCAATCCGGCTGAAGCACTGGAGCTGGCCGGCCAGCTCAAGCCGACGGTGATCCTGCAGGATCTGGTGATGCCGGAAATCGATGGCATTACGCTGGTCAAGTCGTTCCGGGCGCATGCGTCCACCGTCAATGTGCCGATGATCGTGCTGTCGAGCAAGGAGGAGCCAGCTACCAAGGCGGAGGCCTTTGCCGCCGGCGCCAATGATTACCTGGTCAAGCTGCCCGATCCCGTGGAGCTGATTGCCCGCATCCGTTATCACTCGGGGGGTTACATTGCCTTGCTGCAGCGTAATCAAGCCTTCGCGGCGCTGGAAGAAAGCCAAAAAGCGTTGGCCGCCGAGCTCAATGAGGCGGCTGATTATGTGCGGTCGCTGCTGCCCGACCCGGTGCAGCAACCCGGCATGCAAACCGCCTGGGTGTTTATCCCGTGTAGCTCGCTGGGAGGCGACGCCTTCGGCTATTTCGATATTGATGATGACCACATCGCTATCTTCCTACTCGATGTCTGCAACCACGGGGTCGGGTCGGCGTTGCTCTCGGTCAGTGCGATGAATGCGTTGATGGGACAGACGCTGGTGGATGTCGATTTTCGCGAGCCTATCAAGGTCATGTCAGCGCTGAATCAGGTCTTCCTGATGGAAAAGCACAACAATCTGTACTTCACGATTTGGTATGGCGTGATGCAGAAAAGTACCCGCAATCTGCGCTATTCGAGTGGCGGCCATCCGCCGGCGATAATGTTTGCCGGTGCGGAGACCGAATTGCTGCGTTGCCGGGCCATGCCAATCGGGACGATGGAGGACACGGAGTTTGAGGAAGGGCAAACGCAGGTGCCGCATGGCGCCACCCTGTTCGTTTTCAGCGATGGCATCTACGAAATCACCAAACAGTCGGGCGATGAGGTGGAGCTGAATGAGTTTGTCGAGATCCTGCGCAAGCCCGAACAGTCGCCGGGTCAGAAGGTGAACGAGGTACTGGAGACCATGCGGGAGCTGCAGGGACGGGCACACTTCGATGACGATGTTTCGCTGATGGAGTTCCGGCTCTAGAGGTTATCGGTGCGACGTATTCGGCTTCAATAATTGATACGGGATAAATAA
>Ga0181554_1004259_pt1 | contig 11706 bp, 10 predicted proteins | sample 011ome_16_FD_145602 | JGI IMG/M metagenome (GOLD analysis project Ga0181554, IMG submission 145602) | Coastal salt marsh microbial communities from the Groves Creek Marsh, Skidaway Island, Georgia - 011503CT metaG (spades assembly) | ecosystem: Environmental > Aquatic > Marine > Intertidal zone... | reverse complement strand
AGTTTCGCAGCCGTCCTTAACTATGCGTTTTGGCAACTTAATTGATTTTATCGCAGGAGCTATCATCATGCGCAATCTCCAAGTGCGCGTATCGCGGCTAGAAACCAAGAAACCACTAAGGACGCGGGTTATGAAAATATACTGGGCAGATGGTACGTTTATTGGCGAGATGCACTACTAATTCACGTATTTGTGGGGGCTAATGTGGGGGCCAAAAAACAGATGCACGCCATCACGTTGTTTTATTTATAAAAATTTTAGTATTATGGCGGACCGAGGATCCGCTAAAATATTACGCACCTAAGCGTTTGAATTAATTCAATACTACACAATATACGCTATTTTACAGTGTATTAAAATCGGGTTATTCAGACGTTTACGGCCTGCTATTCGGTGCTAAAGAAATCGCACGCCGGGCCTTGGAATTGGTTGACTGGGTTGAGGAGCGTAGAGCATAGGCAAATTGTGCTGGACATTAAGTTCTCGGAAATTGTCGTTCGAAACAAATAGCTCTGCAATAGACCTTCAAAACCGTGGAAATTTCCAAATAACTTAAACAGTTGCACATTTTGACTTGAAGATCTACTTTCATCTCGGTTTGTTGCAATACACTGTTGGGAAGCAAGCCAATCTATACTCCAAATTTCGCTTCACGACCGACAAAAAATTCCAACAACGTTTGGCAGAAGCTGAATTTTAAACCTATGAAAATACAATCTCAGGAGAGAAATTAATGCTCATTGTAAATGGAGGACTTCCAAGATCTGGAACGGTACTTGTCGGGCTAATAATTCAAGAATTATTAACGTATCACAAAGTAAATTTTACGAGCCTGAATCTACATGGCGATCAATTAAGAAATTTCATTGATAACTTTGATACCCATCCTAGCAACAGATATAAAAATTATCTGATACATACGCACACGTGGTCGGATTCATTTGTCAAGAATCATGGAATAATTTTTTGGAATCATAGGCACCCACTCGATGCATTAGCGTCAATAATGAAACTCCACGACAAAAACTTTCAAGATAGTCTAAAGTTCATTATAGCTTCCATTAATGATGGCAAATTTATGGAAAATAAAAGCAGGATTTTGATTCCATATGAATTTTTAGCACGGCACAACCAAGTTTATATAAGCGTAATAGCAAGTACTATCGGCCTGCCCGTGGGTTTTGAAACTTGCGAAGCTATCGCGAAATCGTGCTCTTCCGAGACAGTGAAAACTAAAATGAATTTATTGGGGTCAGAGCAATACGTGGACAAGCGGGTTTTAAACAATACTAACAGAACAATGGTAGAGGACACCAAGACATTTATTAACGACCGACATATTCAAAGCGGAAAATATATGCGTTTCAAGGACGAACTTGATGAACTACAAATAACAACCGCTACGGAGGCGCTAAAACCATTTATTGATAAATATGGATACAATTGATGACTTGTCTATTTTATCATCCCGAAGCTTACACGACGAGCGGTCCCAAGTTGATGGGCCGTAATGCAGCTGGGGAAAGTTTCTTACAGGGTTTCTTACAATACAGTCGCTCAGAGCAGTTTGCTGTGCAGGTTATGGATCGCGAACATGCCCAAAGCTTTGCGTATATGGCGACGAAACTGGGACGTAAAGAGCCGGTTTCGATTATTGACAAGGCCAACCTATCGGAGCTCCAAAGCCATGGCGTTGTGTATCATCCAGGGCCGGGCATTGGCGAACATTCGCGCCAGCGTTCATTTTGGGGCCACGACAGATGGAGCCTATGCGGTATCACCCATACGACAAGCAGCGCGCGTTCAATGGACAGCATCACCCAACTAATCACTGCAGCCGTTCAGCCCTGGGACGCGCTAATCTGTACCAGTTCAGCTGTGAAACAGAATGTTCAGTTTCTACTGGACCAGGAAGCGGAGAATCTAGAAAAAAGAATAGGGGCCTCGCGTATGGTCTTGCCGCAGCTGCCGGTCATTCCGTTGGGAATTCATACAGAGGACTTCGTGTTCGACGCGGCAGAGAGGGCGGCAGCGCGGCAAGCTCTCGCGATTGATGATGGTGCCTTGGTGGTCATGTTTATGGGGCGTCTGAGCTTCCATGCAAAGGCGCATCCGTTGCCGATGTATCTGGCATTAGAGGAGGCAGCGCGCCGTACGGGTATGTCAGTGGTACTTATAGAATGTGGCTGGCACGGAAACGATGCAATTGCTCAGGCCTTCGATGTTGGGAGCGCAATTCTCTGCCCCAGTGTCCGTACAATCACGTTGGATGGCCGTAAATCGGAAGAGCGCGCAAAGGCATGGGGCGCCGCAGATGTGTTTTGCTCTCTCTCGGATAACATCCAAGAAACCTTTGGTATTTCACCTATTGAGGCAATGGCCGCTGGCTTGCCCGTCGTTGTCTCTGATTGGGACGGCTACAAGGACACTGTGCGCGACGGCATTGATGGATTTCGTGTGCCGACTATTATGCCGAGGGGCGGGCTTGGGGTTGATCTAGCGCTGCGTCATGCGCTCGAGATAGACACCTACGACATGTATATCGGCCATGCCTGCAGCCTAACTTCCGTCGATGTGGAGGCTACAACGACCGCATTCACAGAATTATTCGAGAGTGAAGAGCTTCGCCGCAAGATGGGTGCAGCAGGGCGGGCGCGTGCGCGCGAAATCTATGATTGGGCGCAAATCATACCGGAATATGAGTCCCTTTGGACCGAGTTGAATGAGGCGCGCAAACGCGCAGGTTATGAGAAGAAAGGTGCGTCGACATGGCCTGCGCGACCCGATCCTTTTGCCGCGTTCGCATCTTATCCCACGCAAATCCTTTCTGAAGACACAGTGCTGTCATCAGCGACGTCTGATCTGGAGGAGCTATGCGCCCGTGTCGAGACTATTCGTAGCCTAGCCATGGTCAATTTTGCTAAGCTTGTTCTGCCATCACCAGATGAGGTACGGCTGGTCTTGAGCCAAGCGGTCAATGGCCGTTCACGTGCAGTTGAGCTGGTTCAAGATATTGCCGCTGGGCGGAAGGCACATGTGTTTCGGGGTCTTAGCTGGCTTCTAAAGATTGGGGCGCTTCGTATTGCCGACACGCCGCAGATCTTTGGTCAAGATACAAACCAGACATGAGCGTGTTACAGCGCTATAGTAGCAAGAGATGGCTTCCGGCTGAACCAGGTATTGCTAATCCGAAGTGTGCGCAGCGTTTGACTGATAAGTACTTGCTATCCAACCTTTGTGAGATTGAAGCATTCCTGCTTGAGTTGCGTCAAAGGGTTGATCGCGAGCTTATCGTCACATCCCCTCATAAATATGGAAAGCCATATCCGCTGAGCCAATGCCTTGAGATTTCAAAGGCGGTGAAGGCTCTGGTGGAGACAATAGATCCGAGCAAGCTGTCAGGCCCTGTTCTGAAGGGCTGTGTGGCTCTGCGTGGCTTTCTTGCCGCTGGCGGTGATATGCGCCGGGTCTGGGGCGATCTGCGCGGATCATACTTTCAGAACGCCTTCCAAATCGGCACGCTGTACATAGACGTGGCCAACGACACAGTTGTGCCGACGAAGCCGAAAGTCGAGATTTTGCCCTTTCAGCAGTCCTGCCTCACAGCGATCAATGATTACAGCCATTTCGCGCGGATTGCTGAGAGCTATTGGGATGTAAACGCTTGGCCGAACCATGTGATCCCGGAGCTCGCGCCTTTGTTTCCATTGCTCATCGAGACGCAAGGCGGTGGTTTTGAACTGCGGGACATGGGCGGCTATATGATGGGCCTGAACCTTAATCGCGTTTTCGGCCCGGCAGAGGCCTATCTAAGCAGGAGAGTGCTCTCAGAGGATGTCAGAGAGCGGGCGGCCCGTGACCTCAAGTCTCTCCTTTCCGGGCTCCCGAGGTCGGCATCGCTGGGGCGGCGAGAAGCCTTGAAGACATTGCAACGCTATCGTAGCAAGCGGTTACATCTAGACACAAAAGCGCAGCAACGACTAACCGAGCTTGGACTTGCCGCGAATCGCGCATTTTACGCAGCAGCCAATGCCCGGAGTAGTATACAGCCCACCAAGAAAGCAGAGAGTAAGAAGACGCCCATGAATATCCTCTTCATCCATCAGAACTTCCCCGGCCAGTTCAAGCATCTGGCGCCTGCGCTGGCGCAGCGTGGTCATCGTGTGGTCGCGCTGACCATGGAGAAGGTCAAGGAAACCCGCCGGCAGGGGGTGGAGTTGATACCTTATACAGTGACCCAAGGCTCCACCCCCGGAATCCATCCTTGGACGGCGGATTTTGAGACAAAGATAATACGGGCTGAGGGGGCGTTCCGCGCATGCCTCAAGCTTAAGGAGAAGGGGTTTACGCCGGATGCGATCATTGCCCATCCGGGTTGGGGCGAAAGCCTGTTTTTGAAGGAGGTCTGGCCAGAGGCCAGACTCGGAATTTTTTGCGAGTTCTTCTATCTGGCCGAGGGCGCGGACACTGGTTTCGACCCGGAGTTTCCCATCGAGGATGTCGAGGGCAATAACTGCCGCCTCAGGATCAAGAACCTCAACAACTACATGCATTTCGATTTTGCCGATGCGGCTATCGCGCCTACGGCATGGCAGGCCAGCACCTTCCCGGTGCCGTTTCGCTCGAAGATCACTGTGGTGCATGATGGGGTCGACACGCATGCGATCCAGCCCAACCCTAAGGTGAGCCTCAAGCTGCGTCGCAATGGATCAGACGAGCCGTTCACCTTGACGCGGGACGATGAGGTGATCACCTTCGTCAACCGTAACCTTGAACCCATGCGCGGCTGTCACATTTTCATGCGCGCGCTGCCCGAATTGCTGAAACAGCGCCCCAAAGCGCAGGTGATCATCGTGGGTGGCGATGGGGTGAGCTATGGGGAAAAGCCGACCTTGGAGAAGAACGGCGCGACGTCCTGGAAAGAGGTGTTTGTCAACGAGGTGCGCGGGCAACTCCTTGACTCGGACTGGGCACGGGTGCATTTCGTGGGGCAGGTGCCTTACGCCAATTTTGTTTCGCTCCTTCAGCTGTCGACCGTTCATGTTTATTGGACCTATCCCTTCGTTTTGAGCTGGAGCCTAATCGAGGCGATGAGCGCGGGCGCGGCCATTGTGGCAAGTGATACTGAGCCGTTGCGCGAGGTGATCCTACATGGTAAGAACGGTCTGCTGGTTGATTTCTTTTCGGTCGAGGGCCTTGTTCGGTCAGTCTGTGATCTGCTAGGTGATCGTGAAGAACGAAAGCGTCTTGGCGCTGCCGCACGTGGTACTGCTATGAAAGAATATGACCTCAACACTGTCTGCCTGCCAAAGCAACTGGAATGGGTTGAGGCGCTATTAAAGAAAACTAAATACGAGGATAATTAAATGGCAAAATCCAAAAAGTCTGTAGAGAATGCAGAGATTGTGGCAGAAGTTGCGAGCGATGTTGACGCTGAGGTTTCGCCTCAGGATGAGGCGACAAAAACCCCAAAGATCGTGATTGACGGCGTCGAGTATGATGCTTCGAAACTTAGCGATCCTGCGAAGGGTGCTATCGCCAGCTTACAATTTGCTGAGGCAAGGCTGATGGCGCTGCAAAACGAACTGGCGATTTGCCAGACGGCGCGGTTCGCCTGTATGAAGGGGCTGAAGGCTGAGCTGGAGGGTCAGTTAAACGATGTCTGATGCGATGCAAATTGTGCGCCTTGACGGAGTAGATTACGACCTTTTTAAAGCTACGGATGAATGCAAGGCGTACATATCGCGTTTGCAACATCTTGACCGCCTGTTTGAAGAAAAAAACAATATGATAGCGCTGCTGACCAAGGCTAGAAATGCCTACATCGCAGACCTCAAGACTGAAATAATCAAGAACAAAACCGGTGTTGATCTCTCGACGCTGTTTGATGAGGAGTAAAGACCCATGCCCAAGTTCACAGTAGATGGCATTGACTATAACACAGAAGATCTTAGCGATAATGGCAAGGCACAACTTGCCAGTCTCCAGTTTCTGGAATTCCAGATGCGCAAGATCAAAGATGAAATCACCGTCTATAACACCGCCAAGGCTAGCTATATTGCCGGGCTGAAGGCCGAGTTGGAAAAGTCGAACGCCAAAGTGGCTGATCCAGTATCGGAGCCTTAATAGGGTATTTGCTAATGGATGGTGGGATCAAGGCACAACAAGCAGCGCTCCTTCGTTGTAGTGTTATTTTCTTGTGAGGACTTTCACTGTGCAATATGATTTGGCTGAACGTTGTGGATGCCACGGGTGCGAAGTAAGAGATTTATCTGAAGCTTCGGCTGATGGATCAGATCATTCCAGTTGTGGCAAAGCACCTCTGGGAGGAAACGCCCGAGGGAGTACCTGTGGATGTCGTATGGTCTATGACGCAGAGGCGTATGCGGCAAGTTCACAAGGCTGAGCCTCTGCAGGCCGATCTCAAGACCTCGCGCTGGCTTTGCTCGACGGTCCAGATGAGCAAACATCCCGCGGGTCTTGTGGTAACTCTGCCCGCCAATGCCGCGTGCAAAGCCCAGATCCAACTCGCCGACCCCAACCCTCGAGCCGTGCTAAGTGATCAGTGCCGGCATCTGGTGGGAGGGATCTAGGATAAATCTGTTTGGCTCAGGTGTCCAGATCTTACAGATGTATTCGTAGGGCGTAAGAGCTCCGAGGATCTTGAGACTGCTCGCGAAGTTGTTGGTTTCCATGAAGTCCGCTAAGTGGGTGCGCAGTTGGTCGTGGTCATCGTAGTGGCAACGCTTGACCGTCGCGTCTTTGATCTTGCGGTTCATTCGCCCTACTTCACAGGTTATTCCACGGATGGTTTGGCTTGGCCAGGCGCTTTAGGTTTCAGATTCGGCGAGTATGGTGTCAGGTAGACGAACCATCAGCCTTGGTTGCGCAAGGCCTGTGTCGCGGTAATCCCCCCATTTTTCATAGGGTTCGCTTTTAGAACTATACGGCTATTTTCAGTTTCATAGCGGGTACAACACCGCGATTGCCATATTGGGCCGGTCGTTATTATTCGGCATCTTTCTAAACCAATGGCGTTGGATGCCTCACTCCAGAGCCATTTTGCGGCCTAATCTTGAGCCTCCCCTTTCGTTGCAAAGATATTTTGGTCCAGCCATTCATGCCGAACCGTGCGACTGTAGCGTTCGATATAAGCGTTTTGCTAGGGTTTCCCTGGCTAGATATACTCGATGGTGGTACCGCGTTTTTCGGCCCAATCCATCAATGCGTCAATTTTCGCCAGGGCGTGGTCTCCCCCTATCCGCTTCTTGACTCCTCATAAAACCGGATTCGTCAAACTCCTCTGGAAATCTCACGAACAGTACCAAAAATCACAAAGTCAGGGATTCCTGGATAGTTATGCAGGGGTCTTTTAGCGGGAGAAATTATTGAATATTTGTGAGCTGGACTGTTCGCAGAACCTATGTTAAGCCATCGATAGCCAAAACAAAATTCCAGACTTTGTCTATTAGATAGTCTGTGTGATATTTTGAATGGTAGTAGATTGGGTGGCAAATTGACATGTGGCATGAGTTTGGCGAGATTGACTGGAAAGCGTGAGCAGGAAGTAGAATGGATTGGCAGATTATGAATGGTCGGTTTCATGTGAGTTCAAAGATATTATCTGTTTTGCTACAGCTAAAGATCTCTAAGGTATCATCGTCGTATTCCAGTTATTTATATAATAGTTTAAGTCTCGGATCTGGCTTGAAAACAGCGATGATAGTGCCTGGGTTAGCGATACTACTAGCGGGTTGTGCTCAGACACCAATGTCGATGGGTGAAATGTCAGAAAAAATTTCCGCTGAACTAGCCGCAGCCTCAACGCACTCAGCCGAAGCAGTGGAGATCTCTCGTGGTTTTGCGGTTGCTGTTGCTGAAGCGGTGGAGGCAAATGCAGGTTACCGCGCCGCGTTGTCGCAGGAACGTGAGGCAACGAGCATGGTCGGCGTCGCAGAAAGTGTCCGGAAGCCGCAGATGGGGGTAAATGCAACGCTGGGTGGGTTGCGAGAGTTTGATACGGCTGGAGACACACTCGCTGGCATCGCTGGTGGTCTTAGCTTGAGTCAGTTGATATACGATGGCGGCGAGAGCTTAGCAGCGGTCAATCGGGCGACTGCCGAGGCTCTTGAGGCGAGGGCTGAACGGGTTGCGAAAGCTAACGCATTAGCCCTCGAGGTGGCGCGAGCTTGGGTTGATGTGTGGCAGTTTGAAGAACGCGTACGGCTACTGCGTTCGCGCACTTCTGAAATGGATGTCATGGTCGCTCAGATGGAGCGCATGGCGGCTAATGGCTTTGCAGATCGCGCAGCTTTGGATGGGGCGCGTCGCCAGATTTTAGATGTTCGGCTTGAAGAAACCATGCTGCAATCAGACCTCGCGGACGCGAAGGTTCGCTTTCGCCGGTATTTTCGGCAACTACCAGAAAAGTTGGGTCCACCCGCTGAGATTGTAACGCCTGATCTGGCCCGTGCTCAAGAAAAAGTCTGGAAAAATGCGCCTAGTCTTGAGGCCCGTGCGGCTGGTTTGATTGCCGCTCGTCATGGCGTAGAAGAGGCACAAGCTGCTCTGGGCCCACGCATTCGCCTGCAGACGGGGTTGAGCACGCCTCTAGATAAAGCGGACGCGGCCAGCGGTAATATTGGGTTTGGCTTTGACTATAGCCTTTTTGACGGGAAACGTCGGGTGCACCAGTTGGAGGCGTCAATCGCACGTCAGATGGCTTTAGAGGACCTGTTTCATGAAGAAGCGACTACGCTTCAGGCAGAACTTGCTGCTTCACTTGCGCTACTCTCTGGTATTGAGCAATCAATGCCACTGGTGGTCGAGCAGATTCGACTAAGTGCAGCGGAAGCTGAGACAGTTCGTTCACAAATTGCTACAGGGCAAGCGACGCTACGCCAAATGGTGGGGACTGAGGTTGAGCATTACCGTGCCGTGGATCGTGAGGTAACCATGCGGGCGGAGCGACATTTGCTTTTGCTAACAATTGCAGCGCGTACCGGTGAGCTTGGTCGTTTAATTGGATTACGCGCAGAGGCTTCGTCTGAAGAAAATTAATTTGATCGAATTTGCAAGCAAAGATCATACGCACAGGGAATCCTATAATATGAACTCTGATGAACAAAAGGGTGTAAACGTCCTTGGTAGCGTTGGCGACGATCCGGTGTCTCAGATAAAACCGGATAACCCATCTTCTGATAGCGTCGAAAGCTCAAAGATGGATGTAGTTGAGCATAAGGTAATGCAGCGCGCCGCGAGTGCTGCCGAAGGTCATATGGCGGACGATGATGCGTTTGTGACCATGGTGAACAGTCCGATTGCTGCAAGTGGCGATACTGAAAATGATACCGAAATGCCCTTAATTTATGCTGTTCAGCATATTCTCGCGTTATCGGGAATGACGTTTTCGTCTGGTGCTGTCCGCGATCTGCCGGAGTTGACGACTGACAAGTTCGATCTAAAATCCGCAGTATCAGCGTTGCGCCACTTGGGTTTCGAGGCCAGTTACGGCGAAATGAGGCTGAAGAGTTTGCAAGCGAGTCATTGCCCTGCAATTGGTTTTCTCAAGAGTGGTCAGGCAGTAGTGATACACTCGATTGATTCGCAGGGTCACGCGCAACTCCGTACATTCAATCAAAATGATCCGGCCTTCACAGAAGAGAAGATTCACAAAAAGCAGCTTGGAAAATATCTTAAGCCATACGTTGTGCTAGCTCGTAAAGTCCATGCAGCATCGAAGCCAAGCGGTAAAAACGATTGGTTTTGGGGGTCTCTGGCTCAAGGGAAGGGGCTTTATGGTCAGGTTATCATAGCAGCGGCGTTGACCAATTTATTAGGGCTATCGACCTCACTGTTCATCATGGTGGTGTATGATCGAGTGGTTCCAAATGAGGCTATTGAGTCACTCATTGCGTTAACGATCGGGGTGTTGATCGCACTATCATTTGACTTTGTGACTAAGACGTTGCGTGCAGCATTTGTTGACAAGGCGGGTAAGCGGGCCGATGCGCGCATGTCGCGGCTGATCTTTGACAAAATTCTCTCAATGAAGCTCGACAGTCGGCGCCAAAAATCAGGCGCGATGGCCACGATCGTGCGCGAATTCGATACTCTTCGCGACTTTTTTACCTCCGCTACGCTGATTGCGATCGTTGATCTGCCTTTTATCTTTTTCTTCATTTGGGTGATTTCGCTACTTGCTGGGCCTCTAGCACTGGTGCCTCTAATTGCCGTACCACTTGTGTTGGCGGCGGGCCTTGGTATACAGCCTTTCCTTGCCCGCATCACCCGAGGGTCGATGCAGAGTAATATGTCTAAGCAATCGGTGCTGGTGGAAACGCTAAATGGATTAGAGACCATCCAAGCCACTGGCTCAGGGCGCCTGATGCGCCGCCGGTTTGAGGAAGCGTCCGACGCGCAATCCGATCTGGGCCTAAAGAGCCGGATGCTTTCGAACTTTGCGATGAACTCAGCGGCCTCTGTGCAGCAACTCGCGCAGATCGCTACGATCGTATACGGAGTGTTTCTTATTCAGGATGGCATCATAACCATGGGGGCGATGATTGCAGCCGTGATCTTGGGTGGACGTACGCTTGCACCACTGTCGCAACTGGCTTCGGCCATGTCTCGAGCAAATGGTGCGCGTGAAGCCTATCGGTCGCTTTCAGCGGTGATGAACCCAGCCAATGGCGAGTTAGAGGAGGTGCATGCCCGCCTTAGCCGTCCGCATTTGGCGGGCAACGTAGATCTTAAGGGCGTAAGTTACAGCTTCCCCGGCGCCAATTCTCCAGTCTTGAAGGATATTTCCATTAAGATCCCTGCCGGTCAGAAGGTTGCAATATTGGGGCGGATGGGCTCAGGAAAATCTACCATTTCGCGGCTGATCTCAGGGCTTATCGAGCCCAGCGAGGGCGCGGTTTTGATTGATGGGGTCGATCTACGTCAAATCGATAAATCTGATGTGCGCCGTAATATCGGTGTCATGTTGCAAGAAACTTGGCTTTTTTCAGGGTCGGTGAAAGAAAACCTGCAGATGGGATTCTATGAGTATGACGATGCCCATATTTTAAAAATTTCCAAAATTTCAGGGGTAGATGATTTCGTAGCCAGTCATCCGCAGGGATATGATATGGAGTTGCGGGAGCGCGGTGAGGGGCTTTCCGGTGGTCAACGTCAATCGATAAATCTTGCTCGAGCGCTTCTGCACAATCCGAATATGTTAATCCTCGATGAACCAACGAGCTCAATGGATTCCGCTACCGAAAAGGCTGTGATTGGCCGGCTCAAATCTTGGGCTGGGGAGCGGACGCTAATTATAGTCACTCACCGCAATTCGATTTTAGAACTCGTTGACCGGGTCCTAGTAATGGACAAGGGTACCATTATAGCTGACACGACTCCGGATAAACTTCGGGCGCAGGCACGTTAAAGGGATTATTATGGCTAATGTTGATTTTAAGCGATTGTCGCGTGATATGGCCGGTCGTGAGGGTCTTGGCGGATCGTTGATCCTGATCACTACTGCAATGCTAGTAGGTCTTTTTTTGCTTTGGGCTTCGTGGGCCGAGCTAGATAATGTGACGCGGGGAGAAGGCCGTATCATTTCGTCCGTGCAGAACCAGTTGGTACAGGCGGCCGAAGGTGGCGTAATCCTTCGCCGAAATGTCTCTGAAAATAGCAGGGTCTCTGAGGGGGAGGTACTTT
>Ga0181554_1004249_pt1 | contig 11721 bp, 8 predicted proteins | sample 011ome_16_FD_145602 | JGI IMG/M metagenome (GOLD analysis project Ga0181554, IMG submission 145602) | Coastal salt marsh microbial communities from the Groves Creek Marsh, Skidaway Island, Georgia - 011503CT metaG (spades assembly) | ecosystem: Environmental > Aquatic > Marine > Intertidal zone >... | reverse complement strand
GAAAAATCCATGGTTTGAATATCATTCCCTCTACGGATATGACAGGTGATGACAGCTCATTATCTGAAGGGCGCTTGGCAGAGGCGGGCTTCGTCAGTATCAGCGTCATCGATGCCACTGAAAACGCATCAGAAGAAAAGACCAAAGCAGTTGCTGAACTTTTAGATGCTCTCAAAAAAAACTAAGGGCAGACTCGGCTTCCTGCGTGGGCTGAAGTGGTCCTATAGCGTCTGACGCGTTTGGCTTGCGCTATTTTTCATGACAAGGGCGTTGGCCAGTCGTTCAGGGTAACGTCAAAAGGACTTGTCAGTAGATCAGGCCCATAAAATCTTGCGAGATTTTGTGTTTTGTCTCATGAGTTCGGCTGAGACTCATTTGCTGTTAGCTCTCAGGTTAATGTGTGGTATATGTATGAGGCGAGGTCCTTGGCGCGTCGTGCGCCACAGAAAAAAATAAAGTCTCATAAACATAATGAGGGACATTGAAATGGCAAAGGCCCGAGCCTTTTTTGTGTTGGCGTGGTTTGTGATGGCTGTTATCACGCCAATATCAGTGGTCTACTCACAAGAGCTAGAAGATCAAGCAGATGAGCCCAAACGCGCCGCCATTTTTGTGAAAAATCGAGCTGGCGACGCATTTGCAGCGAGTGTGAGCGCTTTCGAAGATCTATTAATCGCTGAAGTGGCGAACATGGGATTTCGTGTTATCAGCCGTGACGTGACCATTCAGGCGGTTAGCGCTTTGGTTGACGAGCAAGGAAAATCTGAGCTTGACGAATTACTAGAGTCCCGATCATCAGCTACGAGACTCGCGCAAAATATGGGTGCCGATTACTTATTTTTTGCATCTTTAACAGCTTATGGATCCTCTGAAAGGCAATTGAATCGAGAGGATTTAGGGCTCAATTTGCAAGTGGTTGACCACAAACTAACTGCTTCATACCGTTTTATAGACCTGTCTTATGGCGATGCTGTTTCATCGGGATCCGTGACTTCAAGTCAGCGCGTGCAAAACTCAAGCACTCTAATGACCAAGACGAGCACCATCGACTCGCTTATAACTGACGCAGCTAGACAGATCGGCAGAAAGATCCGTGACGGTGGTGGAACTACTGTACTCGCAAAGATCTCTAGGCCGTCTGAGGCATCGGTTAGCTTCAGTGTCATTCCAAGTATTCAGGATATGACGGTTCCCGAGGTCGTAGTCGACGAGAAGGGTAACCTCACACTAGGCGCTAACCGCTATCAAATGGAGCCATTGTCGGTGACCGTTGAGTTAGACGGGGTTGTAATCGGCACAACGCCAGGGCCATTTGAAGTCAGTCCTGGCATACATACTATTCGCCTGTCTCGGGAAGGTTTTCGTGATTGGCAGCGCACTATAAACGTGAAAGACGGGCAGACGCTGGGTGTTGCACTGACACTAAGCGATGAGGGGCGATCTCAGTGGTTTGCAATGGCGAATTTTTTTGCGGACTTAAAATCGAAAGAAAGGGCTTCGGCTGCAGAAGCTGAGCAAATGGCCGCTTTCGCAGATTTTCTGAGAAACAGCGAGATTAAAATTAATGTGGGCTCTGCAAATTCGCTATGGAACTAGGATTTACGTAATGCAATTGATTAGAAAGTGGATAATTAGTTTTTTGGTGACTTGGATGGTTGCTGTTGCGCCTCATATCCTAGCCCAGAACGGTGGCAAGCCGACAATCGGTGTTCATTCAGTTGAGGTGACCGAGGGGCTGGCGAGTGTTACTTCAGCACAAGGCAAAGCAAAGCAACTCTCATTGACTCGCGCGGCTGATTCCTTGGGCCAGCAGCTGATTGACCGAATCCACAATACTCGAAAGTTTACAGTGATCAGTAGAGGAGATCTGAGTACCCTCATAAAAGACCAAGAACTTCAAAGTATGCTAACTGATCCTAGTGACTCAAATATCGCGCAAATGTTCAAAGTGGCTGGTGCGAAGTACGCGCTTATAGTGACTATGGACGACTTTCAAGATATTCACGAGGAGCTGCGCTTTGAAGGACAGCAGTCCGTTGCTCATAAGAGAACTGTGCGAATGTCTGCCGTTGGTAAAATATATGACGTGACCTCTGGGCGGCTCTTGGAATCCGCCAATTTCCAGCTCAGCGAAAAGACTGGAACAAAAATCCAGACGGGAACAAGTCGAGATGGTGCAAGAGCGGACGAATTGATAACTGGAATGTCTCGCGATATGGCGCACCAGATCGCTAATCGTGTTAGCGAAGTGATTTTTCCCGCGAAAATCATTGCGCTAACTAACGGTGTTGTAACGATCAATCGGGGCGATGGAACAGGCATCGATCGGGGCCAGGTTTGGACGGTGTATGCTGTTGGGCCCGAGCTGGTTGATCCTGATACAGGTGAATCCTTGGGCTCAGAGGAGATACCTGTTGGTGAAGTTGAGGTAATTAATGTGACCCCTAAGTTTTCGCAGGCGAGAGTCACTGAAGACTACGGCGTCGATAAACTGCACATTCTTCGACGTAAAACGCCAAATTAAAAGTTAAATTCGCAGCACGTTAAAACCATCACCGGATTTAAAAAAATAAAAAGTTAACTGTGATTCAGTATTATGACTCACAAATAATGGAGAAGATAAATGGCCTGGAAGGTACCACGTGGTGTTCTATTGTCATTAATCGTTATGGCTTTTATCCAAGGCTGTGCTTCTGCTAAGAGAGTCGATCCTCAAAGCGAGGATCTGGCAACGACGGTAACAAGACTAGATATCCAGGATGCTAGAGATGCAGCCAACGAGCTTTCTCAATCTTTGTTGGGGTCGGGAGTGTTGGGGGCTCAGGGCAGACCATCGAGAATTGCCGTAGACAGCTTTGTTAACGCCACTAAAGACGCAATTGATCGTGATGAGGTTTTGAAAAAAATCAGAGTTGCACTGAATAAAGCCGGGGTGGCTCAAACCATGACAACTCTTGATGATAAGGGAAATGTGGCAGGGGAAAGCAACATCGCTTCTAAGGCCGCTAGAGAGCGACTACGGAACGATCAAATAGACGCCTTTCTAAATGATGAAGAGGCCCCCGAGGCTATTTACCCGGACTTTGCGGTCACCTTCAAAATACTAGATGACAGAGTTGCTACAGGAATATTCCGTACAAATAAGCAGGTGACCTATACGTTTCAGATGTCTTTGACTGACGTCAAGAAGGGGGTCGCCGTTTGGGAGGAGGAAGTACAAATTACCAAGCAGGGGGGTGTCCTGCAAAAATAGTTTCGAAACAAAAAAACGGCCGATTCCCGAGAAGTGTTGGGTTGCAAAAAGATCTGAAGTTTAAATTTGTAGTTTTAAAGACTGTACTCAGTCGAATATAGGAGATTCACAATGTATAAGCTCCTTGGCTTAGCTAAATCTAAAGTTATTATCATGCTATCTGCGGCTTTGTTAGCACTGCTTACCGTCGGGTGTGCCTCCACTGTTGGCGTTTCAGAAACATATGTCCGCCCTCCTGAGATAGATATGAGGGGTAGGAAGACAGTGGTGCTAGAGTCTGAGGGTGGTTACAAGAAGGATGGTAGTCTGGTCACTAGTAAGTTAAAGCAGGCGTTGCTTGGAAAGCAGTTCACAGTGGCAGACAGGGACTCAATGGATGCTAAAGCACGGGAACAATTCTTCGGTGATGACCAGTCCGCCACCATTGCGGCCGCATCTGTTCTGATTCGAGTGAATGTGCTGTCGCGCACTACAGGATCCAGCAGAGAGAGTGATAGCCGCACAAATTACAAGGATGATAGCTCTTACACCGTTTATCGGACGGTGGGTAAAGCTTCAACTGAGGTGAGCTTCGATGTTGTCGATCTGGGAACTACAAAGTTAATGGTATCAAAGACCTTGACGGCTGGACGTACTTCAAAGACCGATTGGGATGAGCGAAATGCAGGCAACATTGATACCGACGGTCTTTTATCTCAAGCATATGATGATGTTGTAAGTAATTTCATGCGGAAAATTGCTCCTTATACAGTGACTGTCGAGCATGACGTATACAGCTTGGGGGATGATTTCCCTAGAGCGAAAACAGGCGCTTCATATTTGCAGGGTGGGATGCCAGATGAAGCGTATGAAGAGTTTAATGCCGCATTGAATGCCGCCAAGAATAATCCGGAAGTGAAACCTAAAAATATCGCACAGATAATGCACAATATGGCTGTGGCTAAGGAGCAAAGCGGGAATTTTGACGAGGCTCTACAACTGTATATAGACTCTACACGTTATGAAGGGGCGCCGGATCAGGCTGAAAATATTAAGCGGACCCAAATGCGCATTCAGGATCAAGAGAAATTGAAGGAGATGAAGATTGAGTCAAGTAGCGTGATATCCACCGAGAATGCATCTTCTCAGGGCAAGGCTAATAATCCGGCAGCGGATTTAGACGGCGTAGTGGATGGAGTGATGAGTATATTTAATCAATAACGTTTTGATCACGCGACTCCACAGCCTCTCGTTTGTATCGAACCGCATTCGATCTCTTGTTTTGCTGTGTGGGAACAGGTCTACGCTAGCGATCAAAGTACGACTTTGATCGCATTCTTTGATTCTCGGCTATGTAAAGACAGGTAGCGCTGCCCCCTACTCGAATGCGCGAAAAGGAGGCTGGACTGACGTTGCAGACTTATCCTTAGGGGGGGTATGGCGGACAAGGATCCGGTTTCGTTAGCAGGGCTTTCCTCAATAGCAAGCGTTACTAGGTGGTGGTCTCTGCGCCATTATTTATAAGGAAGCATCTCAAGTTGAGATTGCTCAAATCTAATCCCTAGATTCCTTCACCTGTAACCCCCCGATAAGCAACTCCTCTAGGGCCTGCTCCGGTCCCTGGGCTCGAAACAGTTCAAGATATCTCCCCAGCGTGTTCTGCAGACGCTCCGATGCCGCCAGCTCCGGTTCGAAAATCTCGCGCATGGCTAGAACGGGTCGCGGGTCGGCTCCCCCTCTCCTGGCCGAGCATTGCAGGGATTGCAGGAGTGGATCCGTCAGTGGTGCGGATCCAGCTTCCTTAGGTTCGAGTGCAATGACGTGTATCCAAGCAGCTACCGTGAACGCAAGGCAATCAATGGGTCCATTACGAGCTAGCTGCTCGCGGATAGACGGCAGCACAAACTTCGGAATGCGCGCGGATCCGTCAGTACCGATGCGCAATAGTTGATCGGCAATAGTCGGGTTAGCGAAACGCGAGAGAAGCGTGCCTTGGTAGGCGTCTAGATCGATTCCCGGCGGAGCGCGCAGCAGCGGCGCAACCTCCCTGGCCATCAGCCGCGAAACTAACGAGTGGATTCGGCTATCGCACATGGCTTCGTGCACAAGGCTGTAGCCGAGCAGTATGCCGATGTAGCATAGAGCCTGGTGACTGCCGTTTAGTAGCCGCATTTTCATTTTCTCGTAGGGCGTCACGTCGCTGACAATCATCGCGCCGACGTGTTCCCAACTCGGCCTGCCGGCTGAAAAGCAGTCTTCAATAATCCACTGGCGAAATGGCTCCGTGGCCACCGGCCAGTTGTCTCTGATTCCGTAGCGCGACAGCAACTCCTCGCGAACGCTGTCGGTCGTTGCCGGGACGATACGGTCCACCATGCTGTTTGGGAAAGCTGCATTACTGGCAATCCAGTCGTGCAGTGTCGGGTCCCTGCGTTCTGCTAGCGCCAGGGTCATTTTCCGCGCAACATCTCCGTTGTGTTGCAGGTTGTCGCAAGACATGACGGTAAATGGCGCAATGCCGGCTTTGCGGCGACGTTCAAGCGCTTCGACCAGATACCCGGCTGCGCAGCGGGGCTGCTGCGGGTAGGCGAGATCATGGATGATGTCTGGGTGATTATCGTCAAATGTGCCGCTGCCATCATGTATGTAATAGCCCCCTTCGGTAATGGTCAGTGAGACTATGCGGCACTCGGGTGCGGCTAACCGAGCCAGTACCCGCTCTGGCTCATCAGGTGCGTAGAGGTAATTAACTATGGAGCCGATGACGCGTGCAGACTCGGTCTCTGCACTGCGTTCGAGGACCGTATACAGGCAGTCTTGCGGAAGCAGCGCTGCCCGCATCGCCCGATCCCCTGGCAACATACCCACGCCGCAGTAAGCCCACTCCGCTTTGTCGGACTGGCTCAGTAAGTCGTCCAGGTAGACGGCCTGGTGTGCACGGTGAAACCCGCCTACACCAATATGCACCATGTTTTGCGGCAAAGCGCGCCGATCATAGCTGGGCACGGGCAGCGTCGCTGCCAGCGCCCCCAGGCCATTTTCGTTCAGCGGTGTTGGACTGTGGATCCCACCAAGCTCTGTGAGATCCACGCTCAGGTGACTTCTTGGTCCGAGCCTATCCGCAACATGATGTTGGAGGACATATCAAAGTGACAAGACATGGCGGCTCCAGCGCCGACGGCATCGCCGACGCAAACTCGATCGACGATCGCCTCGTGGGCATCAACAATTCTAATCAGCTCAGCTTCCGTGCGCTGTTCGCCAAGATCCAGCAGCATAGATTGTTTCAGAGGGTCGTGTAGCGCATCTAACAGCAGTGTATTAAGTGGATTACGGCTTGCCTCAGCAAGCTTTCGGTGCATTGCCAGGTCCGCGACAATGCGTCGCTGGTGATCGTCGATTGCCGCGCGCATTTCTGCCACGTGCTCACGCAACTCGTCTTTTTGCGCTTTGGTTGCCCGTAGTGCGGCGAGCTGCGCGCTCTGTATTTCCACGCCGCGGCGCGTCTCCATAACGTGGCTCACTGTTACCTGTGCAGTGGTCAGTGCATAGCCAAAGACTTGACTGACGACGTCGGAGCTCATTGCCATCAGGCGTGGGCGGCGACCGGTACCGATCTCTATTACGCCTAGCGCTGCAAGGGCTCGATAGCTTTCGCGCACACTGTTTCGGCTTACCTGCAACTCGCGACTGAACTGCACCTCACTCGGTACCGGGTCGCCCGGGCGAAGGTTGTCCCGGGCAATTAACTCTAAAAGCTGTTGTGTGACCTGCGACGGACGGCTTATTAGTTCGTCATCGTCGGTTGCCGATTGATTCACGGGCTTTCTCCCTCGGTTTTCCCACGCCAGTCCCGCCACAGCCAGCGAAGTGCATCGGCGAAGGTCGCGCCAGCATGAGCAAGCGAGTGGCCACCATTGCCGTATTCAAACTGGTAATCGTAACCGCGGTATTCAAGCGCTGCCGCCATTGCGCGGTTAGCCAGCGGCCAATTACCGAAAATAATATCGAGATCATGCTCACCGGTCTGTAGGAAAATGCGTAGCGGTTTGGCCGGCGCACGCCGCACGGCCGGTATCAGTGCATGCCCGCCCCGTATATCAACAAAGCTGCCACAGTGGCTGATCACTTTGCTGAAGTAGTCCGGACGCTCCCATGCTGCATTGAAGGCGCAGATACCCCCAGAGCTCATGCCGCAAATAGCTCGGCCTTCGGGTCCCGAGACCATCGCCAATTCATCGGTGAATTCAGGAATCAGTTCATTAATCAGGAAATCGGCATAGCCTGACCCCAGCGAGTCGTACTCGATGCTCCGGTTGTCATCACCGCCGTAGATCGGTAGGCCGGGTCCCTCCGTCCCCGGATCGACAAACAGGACCACGGTCGGGGGGATTTCCCCGGCGGCAATCAGGTTGTCAAAAACCACCGACGCATTCACTTCGGGTCCAAGATACAGAGATCCGTCCTGAATAACCGTAAGGCATAGTGGGTCTGTCGCGGCAGCGGGCAGATACACCTGCACCTGACGTGACACGCCGGTGTAGCCGCTTCTCGCGATGTGTGTCTCGCTACGCAGGGTCCCGGGCGCGACCCCCTCGCGTGGCGTTGCTTCAGGGCAGGGCTGGTAATCGCCGGTGGTTATGAGTGCTGTAAGGAAGCGCAGCAGGTCTGCCTCGGGGATGCCCGGTTTGCCGCGTTTAATTTCTGCCAGCGCAGCAGCCATCGGATCCATGTCAGAGTTGTCGTTCATTGCGTGAAACCCCCAAAAAGATCAATTACGTATTAAAGGCCTTTGAGTGCCGGCCGGGTAGTTTATCGTTGTCACACAATGCGGTGCTCAAAGAGTCGCTCACCTGCAACTGCTCGTACTCTAGGGCTCGAGTCTCATCGTGGATATGCTTAGCTATCCTATACCTTTAGAAAATATCGTTCAATAACTGCCTTAATTCCACATCAACTCGCATTAAAAGGGATAAATTCATTTAACCTATTGGACAGGTTGCAAGGAGTGTGTCTATACTTTGTCAAAATTTGAAGGCAAGGCATCGCGGGTCATTCACTAGTTGAGATTCCCCGAATGCTCGGAGTGGGTATGAATAGCAGAGATCGCGGTATGGCAACGTCGATTGTCCTGAGCGCCTTAGCCGATCAATTCGGCGAGCGCTTCAGTTCGTCGGCGGCCGTGCGCGACCAGCACTCCCGCGGCGAGGGGCTGGCCACCAGCCTGCCACCGGACGCAGTGGTTTGGCCGGAGAGCAAGGAGGAAGTCTGTTCAGTGCTGGCCCAGTGCAACGAACACGCCGTTCCGGTGATTCCCTTCGGCGCGGGCAGTTCTGTGGAGGGGCATGTGTCAGCGCCCCACGGTGGCGTGACCCTTGATCTTTCGCGCATGAATAAAGTGCTCGCGGTGCATGCCCAGGATGGTGACTGTGTGGTGCAGCCGGGAGTCACTCGGGAGGCCTTGAACGCCCACCTGAAGGGTAGCGGGCTGTTTTTCCCGGTTGATCCGGGCGCGAACGCCACGCTAGGAGGCATGGTCTCTACTAGGGCGTCGGGTACCACCACCATGCGGTACGGATCCATGTGGCAAAATGTTTTGGCACTGGAGTTTGTCACTGCAGATGGCCGTTTACTCCGCGTGGGCAGTCGCGCGCGCAAGTCTTCCGCAGGCTTTGATCTGGTCCGTCTATTGTGCGGCGCCGAAGGGACGCTCGGCGTTATCACGGAGATTACATTGCGCCTGCACCCTCTGCCGGAGGAGATGGCTGCCGCGGTGTCTGGATTTCCGAGCCTTCACGACGCAGTGGCTGCTGTTATAGACATGAGTGCGAGCGGCATCCCCTTTGCCCGTATCGAGTTCCTAGACGAACAACAGGTGCGCGCCTGCAACCTGTACTCACACCTAGATTTACCCGAGCAAGCCACCCTTTTTCTGGAGTTCCACGGCAGCGCCTCGGCAGTGCAAGAGCAGGCCGAAGTGGCACAGATGGTTGCCGCTGAGCATGGTGGACTCGATTTCAAATGGTCAACCAAACCCGAAGAGCGATCGCGTTTATGGCATGCACGGCATACCGCCTATTTTGCCGCGCTCGCGCTGCGACCGGGTTGCGAATGCATTATCGCCGACGTTTGCGTGCCAGTCTCGGAATTGGCGAACTGTGTTGAGCGGGCCCGTGAGGACATTGACCGTGAAGGGCTCATCGCACCGATTCTTGGGCATGTGGGTGACGGAAACTTTCACGTGCTATTTCTACCGATGCCTGATGCCCAGGACGAACAGAACGCTATTGCCCGCGTATACGACGCCATCATCAGTCGAGCCCTGGCCGTGAATGGTACTTGTACTGGCGAGCACGGCATTGGTTTGGGCAAAAAATCCAAATTGGTCGCCGAAGTGGGCCCCGAGGTTGTTGGACTGATGCGATCAATTAAGGACGTCTGGGACCCAAAGAACATCCTTAACCCCGGAAAAATTTTCTAACACGTAGCGCTGACAGATTACTTCGTGATGTTAGCCAACCATCGAGGACGCAAGACTATGAATATAAGAAACAAGCTCAGTGTCGCCGTTTCCGGCGTGATAGCGGTGGCATTTGGTGTATCCCTGCCCGCGGAGCACAGCGCAGCACAGGGCGAGTCCGCTGATAATAGAATCGAAGAGGTCGTTGTTACGGCTCGTAAACGTGAAGAGCGTTTGCAGGACGTGCCGATTGCCGTGTCAGCTATCTCTGCGGACATGATTGAGCGCCAGCAGATCAACTCTATTCGCGAGATCGCCGCCTTTGCACCCGGACTGCAGATAAATTCCGACGGAGTTAATCGTGCCTTCATATCGATCAGAGGTATAGGTACAACTCTCATCGACTCAGTGCAGCCGGGAGTTGGAATCTTCATCGATGGGATCTACCAGCCCAACACGTCTTATCTGAATAATCCGGTCCTCGATGTTGAGCGAATCGAAGTGCTGAAGGGACCTCAGGGAACCCTGTTTGGTAACAACACACTCGGTGGCGCAATCAATGTTGTCACTCGTGCACCCACAGATGAGGTGAGCGGGCGTGTCTCGGCGGTTTATGGGGACGACGATGCTTATCAAACAGTAGCCGGCAGTATCAGTGGCCCCTTAATCGAGGGCGTGCTCCGTGGTCGAGTTGCTGCCTCTTATCACAGTGAAGATGGGTTCTCAGAAAATTTGCTTGTCGGTGGCGACGCTCGGGCTCTTGAGCAGCGAGCTCTTAACGGCACCCTTCTGTGGGATCCATCTGAAACAGTGGCGTTCACGCTAAACGGCTACTACAACAAGGTCGAAGGGAGTAGCAACGCCTACTCAAATCTTGAAGGTCCCCGGGATTATCGCCAGGACGTGACGCTGAATGTGAACAGCGCTGCAGAATTTGACTACTGGGGTTTAAACCTCAGAAGCGCTTTCGAGTTGGAAGCCATGGACACGGAATTGACCGTGATTCTCGCTTACGATGACAAGGAAGGTACGGGTGAGGGTGATACAGACTTCGGGCCTGTCGATTTCGCTCGCGCTCGGGGGCAGAAGAACAGCCTCGAGACGAAAACCGTAGAGCTGCGTTTTGATACTCAGTGGACTGAGAATGTTTCTACCCTTGTCGGTCTGTTCTCAAACCAAGTTGACGGTACGAACTTCTCTCTGACCGATCTGCCTCTGTTTGGTATTTCGGGAATTCCTTCTTCCGTCGAGAGCGAATTGTCAGCCGAAGCCATATTCGGGACCTTGTTCTGGGATATTTCGGAGTCCACAGAAGTAACTCTGGGACTGCGCTATGACCGGCAGGAGGTCCGCGGCGAAGACATGCTCACTGGCTTCAAGTCGAGCTACAGCGCAGACGAATTCCAGCCTCGTATCACCTTGTCGCACCATGTGGACCCTGCCCTCATGACGTACGCGTCCATATCTCGTGGATTCCGCGGTGGCGGCACGAATGGCCCCGGAGCCCCGAACCCGATCTATGAAGGGGATTCGGTGTGGTCTTATGAGGTAGGTAGCAAACTAAGTAGTGAAGACCAACGTCTAACGCTTAATGTCGCTGCGTACTATAACGACTATGAAGACTACATCGGCCAGAACGCGTTGGCCCAGGCTGACAGTGGAGGCCTGATCGCCATCAATCTGAATAGTGGTGACGTTGAGAGCTATGGTGCTGAAATAGAAGTCAGTTGGCAGGCAACGGATCGCTTCTCGTTGCAGGGGGGGGTGTCGCTGAATCACACCCGCATTACCGACGGCTCGCAATACGTGGAGACCACGGGCTTTGATCTACCCAGTGATCGCATCCTGTTCCTACCTGACTGGAATTTCTCTACGACGGCGAGCTATGTCATACCTCTGGGAACGGATTCGCTGCGCTTAGACGCGACGGTAATCGGCAAAGGTGATCGGGTGGGTTCCACCTTGAGCAAAGACTCTATTCCAGAACTGGAAGCGTACACCTTGCTCAATGCCAATATTGCCTGGGAGC
>Ga0181554_1004236_pt1 | contig 11737 bp, 9 predicted proteins | sample 011ome_16_FD_145602 | JGI IMG/M metagenome (GOLD analysis project Ga0181554, IMG submission 145602) | Coastal salt marsh microbial communities from the Groves Creek Marsh, Skidaway Island, Georgia - 011503CT metaG (spades assembly) | ecosystem: Environmental > Aquatic > Marine > Intertidal zone >... | reverse complement strand
TCGCGCAGGTCCTCGCGTCGACCGATTTTTCTCGCCTGGCGCTTCTTCTCGCTGCGCTTCGCGACCGCGGGGTGGGGTACCGGGTCGACGCGACGACGGCATCGCGACGACCGGTTGGTCGTCGTCGCGCCCCGGGTCGCGATCGCGGCGACGCGGGGTCCGTCCCCGCGGACGCGCGCGGTCCACGAGATCGCGCTCGCCATGGGTGTGGACGGATAGATAGAGCGTGCCGTCTTTTCCGACATCCGAGACGTGCGCAAAGTTGAAAGGGTTTGCGATCAAGTGTTGAACCTGCGGGGTGGGTGAAAAACGTTCGCTCACGAGAACGCAGAACCGACAGAACCGACCAGACAGGCTAACAGGAGCCGCAGCCTCGATGACGTGTCGAACCGTCGGCGCGCGAGGCACTCCACGCCGCGCGTCGTCCCCTCGCGCCGCATCGCGTCTCTCTCCTCTTCGCCGTCGAGATGTCCTCCGCGTTGTCCGCGCGGATCGCCGCGGCGACGCCGTTCGCGATGACGCGTCGCATCGGAACCGCCGCGTCGTCGCGCCCGGCCGCGTCGTCGTCGATCGGTTCGGTTGGCACCCGCCGAACGACGCTTGGCGTGGTGACCGTCCGCGCGGCGTCCTCCTCCTCTTCCTCCTCCTCCTCCTCCGAGATGTCCTCCGCGAAGGTCTGCGTCATCACCGGCGCGAACACCGGCCTCGGCTTCATCGCCGCGAGAGAGATCGCGAAGAAGCCCGGGTACAAGGTCGTCATGGCGTGCCGCGACGCGACGCGCGCGGCGAACGCGGCGAAGACGATCGCCGAGGAGATCCCGGGCGCGGACGTCGACGCGTCGCTGACGCTCGACCTCGCGTCGTTATCCTCCGTGGAGCGATTCGCGGCGGCGTTCGACGAGAAGTACGGCCGCCTGGACGTCCTGATGAACAACGCGGGCGTCATGGCGTTGCCGAACCGCGAGACGACGGAAGACGGCCTCGAGATGCAGATGGGCGTGAACCACCACGGCCACTTCGCGCTCACGTCCCGCCTCATGCCGACCGTCTTGCGCACCCCGGGGCGGAAGCGCATCGTGAACGTGTCGTCCGTCGCGCACGAGTGGGGGCACATCGACTTCGACAACATCAACAGCGACGGGTTCTTCGGATATTTAGGCGCGTACCATCTCACACTGGTCCCCATACGACCGCGCTCGCGCGGTGCACGCCGTTCCTTATTGAGGACTTTCTCTTCCCGGCGGTCGTTTCTCTCCGCCCAGGGTCCCTCGCTGCTTTCAATCCCGACACACCTCGACGCCTTTCAACTCCTTCAACTGACCCCCTTCAACCCCACCCCGACATTCATTCGCTCGTATGGACCATCGACCCTCAGGCGCCGGGTGGCTGACGTACGGCCGCACGAAGCTGTCCAACCTGTACTTCACGTACGAGCTCCATCGGCGGCTTCGCGCGATGCCCCCGGGGAGCGGCGGCGACCTCGTGGACGTCAACGCGGTTCACCCCGGGGTCGTGGACACCGAGCTTCCGCGGTCGCTCTCGATCAACTTCTACCCGCTCTTGAAAGAGATCGGCGGGCTGATCACCCCGGAGCAGGGCGCGCGCGGGCAGGTGGAGGTCGCGACGGGCGACGCGTTCGAGGGCGTCAGGTGCGTTCTATACAAAAGTTTTTCACCCATAGCTCGGTTTCAACATTTGATCGCGTCTTCTTTCAACTGACCGATGAACATTTTTTGTATGGAACGACCCTCAGCGGGAAATACGTGGCGGAGCAGTCTGGGCCGAATAATCCGGGGGGGGAGAAGGGGACGTTCAAGGTGTGCGAGTCGTCGGCGCAGAGCTACGACCGCGAGGCCGCGATGCGGTTGTGGCGGAGGAGTAAGACGATGACGAAGGTGGGGTGGGAGGCGTTGGGGGAGTCGATGCAGACCGCGGAGTGGTGACGGGCGTCGTGAGAGGTTGGTCGTCGAACGCGTTCCGTTTGGCGTTTCAGGGTAAGGTTACGTACGCGATTCGTTCGACTACAATCTAAGATGAATAAAATACTCTCTCTGCGCTCGCGCTCACGACGCGCGACGATATATCGCGAGCGTCGGCGCGTGCGTCCCGCCGTCGATCGCGCGCCACGCGATGGACATCCCCATCGGCGCGCGCGGCGACCCCGAAGGGCCTTTGTACACGCCGAGGCCGTCCGGTCCGTCGATCCACCACTCGCCGTCGAGCGCGTTGAAGTACAAATACGCGTCGTCCGTCGTCTTTTTAAACCACGCGCCGTCCTCGCCGCCGTTCAGCTTTTTCCAGGTAACGTCCACGTCCCATCCGTTATCCACGCACACGGCGGCAAATGCGGCAGGGATCTCCTCGCGCGGCTTCGCGACGTACTCTCCCGAGACCTCCGGTCTCGCGTCCGCGAACACGACGATCTTCTCCGCGGCTGAGGGTCGTTCCATACGAGAGAATGTCGGGGTGGAGTTGAAAGGCGTCAGTTGGAGTTGAAAGGCGCCGAGGGCGGGTATTGAAAGCGAGGGGTGGGCGGAGAGATGCGCCGGCAAAAGTCCTTCAGGATCGGAGTTCACCACACCAACGCGGTCGTATGGGAACCAGTGTACGGGACGCGCCTGAGTCGACGCGACCGCCTTCCTTCGCGCGCGCGTCGAGCGCCTTCAACACGTCCCTCGCCTCGGACTGCGTCGCGACGTCGCGCGGCGGCCCGTTCGCGTCCGGGTCCGCGCCCCGCTTCAACAGCGCCTCCGCGGCGATCGCGAGGTTGTTCGACGCCGCGCGGTCCAACGGCGTGAACCCGTACGCGTCCACCGCGTCCACGTCGGCGCCGCGTGAGATCAGAAACGCGGTCGCGTGCTGATTGGCGCGCGACATCCCGCACGTGTGCAGCGGCGACGCGCCGCCGGTGGAGACGTCGTTGACCAAGTCCGGGTGCGCGTCGAGAAGCTTCGCGAGCGTGGTCTCGGGCGTTGGGACGCCCCCGGAGACCTCGCGGTTGAACGTCGCGATCGCGTCGGAGACGGGGGTGTATCCGCCGCCGGCGTACACCGGACCCGGACGCGGGTTGTGCCCTTGGTACTGCTTCCCGATGACGACGCTGCCGTCCTCCGGTCGCCGCTTCACGACGCCACCGTATATTCCCGCGCCGACGGAGTCGGCGTACGGGTCGAATCCGTCGCGATCCGTCTCGCCCGGCGCGCCGTATTTCTGAGCGAATGTCGGGGTGGAGTTCAAAGGCGTCAGATGGAGTTGAAAGGCGCCGAGGGCGGGTATTGAACGCGAGGGATGAACGGTGAGATGCGCCGGGAAAAGTCCTTAAGGATCGGCGTTCACCACGCGAACGCGGTCGTACGGGGACCAGTGTATAGAACGCACCTCCGCCATCCCGGGAGCGTGCGGGTCGTGGGTGATCCTCACGCCGTCGGCGCGGTAGTGCGCCGCCTTCGCCGAGGACGACGACATCGCGCGCGAGCAGGATTTCGAGGCGCACGACGCGGGCGAGGAGGACGCGGCGGCCGCGGCGGACGCGAAGAAGACGAACGACGGAGCGACGCGCGGCCACAGCCCGCGCGCGAGCATGGTATGTTGATGATTACGTGGCGAGCTGTCGGCTGTCGGGTCGTTTCACATCTTCATCAGTTCAGAGGTGCGTTCTATAAAAGTTTTTCACCCATTGTCCGGTTTCAACATTTGATCGCGTCTTCTTTCAACTGACCGGTGAACCTTTTTGCTCTCGCTCATCATCTCGGAAAACTTTCCAACTGTTCGTTTTTTTGTCGTTCGCTCCGAGACCTTCTCCCCCGCCGCGGTCGCGGTGTCACTTCGACGCGCACGCCTCCGCATGTCGTCGACCCCCGCACCGCTCACGCCCGCGGCGGCGCGCGCGCGGCGGCGCGCGGCGCCGTCGAGCGCGCGATGGCGCGCGGTCGTCCCCGGCCGCGACCTCATCGAAACGCGCCGTCGTCGTGGGCACCCGTTCATCACCCTCGCCGCGTCGAAGCATTCTTCTTCTTCGTCTTCGGACGCGTTCTCCTCCGCGAGAGACGCGCGCTCGTCGACGTCCGGGGGCCCGACGCCCGCGGACGCGGAGCTCGAAGCGCTCGCGGCGAGACGCGACGCCGCGAAGGCTGCCGCGGAGGCGGCGCAGAAGGCGTACGTCCGCGCGCTCGCGGCGTCGGTCTCGCCCTCCGCGGACTCCAAGTCCATGGACGAAGCGACCGAGCGATTCAACGCCTCGCCGTTCGCCGACTGCGCGTGCGAGTACGGCTTCATACAGTCCAACGCGGGTCTGTACATCGACCTGTCGAAGAACCGCCCGCCGGGTGTGCCGAAGAACGTCCTCGCGATCGCGACGGAGAACTTCGCGACCACATTTCGGTGAACCCACCGGTTTCAAACCACAGAAAACAAACTACAACTAGGCCCTACGTTGTACCGATGAGCTCTCCTTTCAATCACTGCCAGGACGCGGACGCGTCGAGTCGAGTCGCAGTCGATGCGACGCGATGTCGCCTTCTTTTCGCCAGGCTTTCGCTTCGTCTGTCGTCACTCCGTCCGACGCCGCGCCGTCCGAAGCCACGATGCCGCTCCCCGCGCTCCCGCCGCGATGGCGGGACGACGTCGTGACGCACATGCTCTTCGACTTCCTCGAGGACGCCGGTCTGGCGTCGACGCTGCGCGCGCTCGAGAAGGAGACCGGGTGCGCGCGGTCTCGCCTCGCCTCGCCTCGGAGGAGCCGCGGCGTCCGTCGTCGTGGTTTTCGAATTTCGTTGACTCCTCCGCCGCGTCCGTCTCATCGTACTCCGTCGCTCTTCTCGTCCCTCTTCCCGACAGGCGAACGAACCCGCGAGACGACGCGAGATGCGACGAGCTCCGGTTCCTCCGCGCGCTCGTCCTCGACGGCGACTTCGACGCCGCGGCGTCGTTCCTCGAGCCCCTACGCGACGCCGACGACGACGACGCGAAGAATCAGAATCATCAGAATCGTCGTCGCCACGCGTCCGCGCGCGCCGCGCTCGGACGCCAGGCGTTCTTGGAGCTCCTCGACGCCCCGGACGCGTCCGCGTCGGACCTCGCGCGATCCCTCGCGGAGCTCGAGCCTCTGCTCGAGAGGCGCGACTTCGAGACGCTGTGTTACGCGATGACGCTGCCGTCCGTCGCCGCGCACGACGACTTCGCGGGGTGGTCCGTCGCGCGCGGACGCCTCGCGGCGTTCAGGCGCGTTCTCCTTCTCACACTGGTCCCCATACGACCCCGTCGCCGTGGTGAACGCCGATCCTTAAGGACTTTTCCCGGCGTGTCTCTCCGCCCATCACCCCTCGGTTTCAATCCCGACACACCTCGACGCCTTTCAACTCCATCTGACGCCTTTCAACTCCACCCCGACGTCGCTTTGAATGATGGAACGACCCTCAGAGCGCTGGAGGACGCGCTCGCGGACGTGTACCCGCGCGAGGAGGAGGAGGAGGAGGAGGAGGGGGCGTCATCGGCGTCGTCGTCGTCGTCCGCGATGGAGGTGGCGATGCGGCACGCGCTCGCGCACGTGAACCTCGTGAACGGGACGTTCGGCGGCGGCGCGCCGGCGACGTCGCTGTTCGAGTCGGTACGAACCGCGGAGAGGAGGAGGAACGCGAACGAGAAGGCGGCGCCGGTCCGTCGCGCGTCGCCGTCCGGCGGGAAACAGCGACGGCTGCCCGTGTTTGGCGTCCGCGCGAGCGTCGCGGTCGCGACGCCGAGGGAGCGGGAGCGGGAGGAGGAGGAGGAGGAAGTTTTAACGTCGGCGCGCGCGCGCGCGGCGACGATGACGCCGTCGGGCGCCGTAGTCTTCTCGTCCTCCGCGGTGGTCGAGAAGAGGACGATAATTGACGTCGACGTCGAGACGAAGACGACGACGACGACGACCGCGGCGGAAGATGGAGCGTCGATCAACGCGCCATCCGCGAAGACGAATACGACGGAGAGAAAGTCCTTAAGGATCGGCGTTCACAATGCCAACGCGGTCGTATGGGGACCAGTGCCGCCGCCCGCGTCGCCGTCCTCGGACGAGGCGGAGCGCATGTCGGAGACGTCCGACGGCGACCCGCCGGTCGACGACGACGACGACGAAGCGCGGACGGGGGAAGCCGCCGCCGAAGGAGCCGCCGAAAGAGCCGCCGAAGCCGAAGCCGATGCCGAAGCGACGGCGGCGACGCCGCCGGCGCCGGTCGGCTGGCGCCCGCCCTCCGCGCGTCCGTCCGCGCTCGCCGCGGGGCCGTACGCGTCGGCGGCGGCGGCGACGACGACTACGACGACGACCCCGGCGGGCCCTCCCCGGGAGTATCGGGGAAATCTCCCGCCGACGTTCGCGTCGCGCGGCGTCCTCCACGCCGACGCCAACGCGCTGCGGGTCCTCGCGCACTGCCCCGAGGGATTCGTCAGAGACGGCTTCGACGCGCGCCGCGTCGTCGTCGCGTGCGCGTCGTCCGCGCGCGCGCTGACGATCGTCGCGACGCCGCCGTTTCCGTTTCCGCCGCATAGCGACGGTTCATATCTCGACGACGACGATTGGGACGACGATGACAGAGATATGAACGGACGCGCCCCGCGCGGCGACGTCCTCCTTCGCGTGGAGAATCTCCATCCCGCGCCGTGTTCCATATACGCGTTGGCGTGGGGCGGGTTCGACGGGCACGTAATCGCGACCGGCGCGAACGACGGCGGCGTGTGCGTCGTGCGGCTCAAGTGGGACGACGACGGAGATGGATACGGATACGAGGGATACGGAACGTCAACCGGCGCGGAGGACGACGACGACGTTCTCGGCGCGTCGGAGTACGGGGACGCGTTTTTGTACGGGCGCTCGCGCTCGCGCTCGCGCTCGCGTCGGCTCGCCGTCGTCGGCGCGCCCGCGGCGGCGCGAGGCGGAGGCTACCGCGGCGGGCACGACGGCGCGGTTCGATCGATCGCCTTCTTCGGCGCGCGCGACGGCGCGTTCATCAGCGGCGGCGGCGGCGACTTCGCGCCGAGGGTGTGGTCGGTGGGCGGCGACGCCGCGTGGACGCGCGGCGACGCGCCGCCGCCGGCGCTGACGCTCGCGCCGCACCGCGACGAGATCGTCGCCGTCGCCACGGACTGGGACCAACGCGATTGGTTCTCACGGTCCGCGTGCGACGTCGCCGCGACCGCGTCGAGGGACGGGGACGTGCGCGTGTACGACGTGCGCGACGGCGCGTGCGCGCGACGCGCGAGCCTGCGCGTCGACGCGAGCGGCGACGTCGTCGGCGGCGGCGCAAGCCGTCGACTCACCGCGATGAGCGTTCGGCGGTTTCTGGTCGCGACGGGCTACAGCGACGGCGGCGTCGCCGTGTGCGACATGCGAAAGGCGACAAGCACCGGGAGTAGTAACGGCAGCGGGAGTGGCGTTACGTCGAGGACCGCGGTGCTGTGGTCGGAGGCGCCGCACGCGGGGAGCGAGGTGCGCAGCGTGGAGGTGGACCCCTCGGGGACGATGGTACTCACCGGGGGGTTCGACGGGCGGTGCCGGGTCGTGCGCGCGGACGACGGTTCATATAACGACGTAACGCACGGCGTAACGCACGACGGGCACGACGATAAGGTTGTCTGCGCGAGGTGGAGGCCGGTCACGGGGAAGGGCGAGTACCCGTACGGACCGAGTTTCGCGTCGTGCGGCGTGGACAGGACGGTGAGGGTGTTTACGCAGAAAGTATCGTCTCATAGCGCGTAGACTCGTCTAAATAAAATAATAGTATTCATCGACTGTATACTGCACGTCGTCACGCCACGGCGAGGGTCGCGGGCGGCGGCGGCTCGAGCGCCTTCGCCTCGCGTCGTTTCCGTCGCTTCTTCGCGGCTTTGCTCTCTTTCTTCTTTCCGCCGGCTGTTTTCTTCTTCTTCCCGACGCCGTCGTCCCCCTCCTCGTCCTCCTCCTCGTCGCTCTTCGCCTTCCTCTTCTTCGCGGCGCCTCCTCCCCCCTCCTTCTCCTTCTCCTTCGCCGCCGCCTCCCCCGCCCTGACGCGCTCGCTCGCCGCGCGCGCCGCCGCCGCCGCGTCCGCTCTCTCTTTCCCCGCCGCCATCGCGCGTCGAATCTCATTCTCCGTTCGCTTCCCCCCCTCCGCGGCGACGCGCTTCCCGACGTCCGACGCCGCCGCCTTCTCGGACTGCAAGATGAACACCCCGGTGTCGTACACGCTCCCTCGATGCGCGTCCTTCGCGCTCTTTTGGTGCGCGGCGCCGTCGCGGTACGCGTGCTCGCTCGCGGCGACGACGAATCGGCACCGAGTGAACGTCGACGACGTCAGCTGAGGGTAATTGTCCATACAAGCAAACGTCGGGGTGGAGTTGAAAGGCGTCAGAAGCGGAGTTGAAAGGCGTCGAGGCGCGTCGGGATTGTCAGCGAGGGGTGGGCGGAGAGTGACGAACGCCGGGAGAGAAAGTCCTTAAGGATCGGCGTTCACAACGCCAACGCGGTCGTATGGGAACCGGCGCGACATAGGACGCGCCTTCGCCCAGCACGGCTCGTCGCTCCATCCGGGAACGAAGACCGCGAAGGTCAGCGGCTGCGCGTCCGCGTCCGCGCGCGTCAGCGCGAGCTCCATCGCGTCCACCATGGCGTCCATGACCCCGGAGACGAACGGCGGGTTCGCCTCGTACGCGCCGCGTCTGAACCCGCCTCGGTCGGCGACGGCGAAAAAATCGCCGGCGCTGCCGAAGGGCGCGTCGACGTCCAAGAAGGCGCCGTTGAAGGCGCCGTAGTGCGCGTTCATCGGGCTCGCGAAGCACTCGTGCGCGACCCCGAGCTTCGCGCCCAAGGCTCGAAACACCTCCTCGCCCACGGAGGCTTGGAACCCGTACCCGTGGATGCTTTTGTATCGAAGAAGCAACGCGAAGAGTCGGCGGTGGAACGCTTTCTCCGCCGGCGAAGAGAACCGATCGCGATCGTCTCCTTCGTCGTCCTCCTCCGAGTCCTCCGAGATCACCGGCCCGTCGCATGGCGGCGCGTGCTCGCGGTACAGCGCGCGCAGCCTCGCGTACGCCGCGCGCGACGTCACGACGAATTTGCCGCGCGACGTGAGCTCCACGGAGTGTTTCCTTCGCCTGGCGACGACGTCGTCGTTCGTCGCGGGCGCCGACGCGTCCGACGACGACGTCGCCCGCGCGCCGCCTTTCCCCGCGGCGAGCCTCAGCTCGAGCTTCGCGAGCGCCCTCGCCTCGCGCGCCGCCGCGTCCGCGACGTCGCGCGCGATGGACGCCGCTTTATCGGCGTCCTTCACTCCCGCGCGCGTCAGGTCCGCGACGAGGACGTCGAGCGCGAGCGCGGCGGCGTCCGACGACGGCAGCGCGGGGTCGAGTCGCGCGCCGCCGCCGCCGCCGCCCTCGCCGCCGCCGCATCGCCGCGCGGCGCGATCTTCCGCGGCTTTCGCGGCGAAGCGCCATCGCTCGAAGCCCTGCGGCGGCGCCGCGCCCGCGCCCGCGTTCGTCGCCATCTTTTCGTACTTTTTCCGGCACCGGTCCAGCGCGCTCGCGCGCGCGCACTCCAGCTCGACCGCGCGCCTCGCGTCCTTCGTCACCGCGCGGTTCCCCTCGCGCGTGCGCATCGCGGGAAGCGGCGCCCATTTCGGTCGCGACGGCGTCGACGCCGACGACGGCGGCGGCGCGGCGGCGGCGGCGGCGGCGGCGGCGGCGGCGGCGGCGGCGGGCTTCTTCTGCTTCGTCGCATCCTTCTTCTTATTCGACGACGACGCGCTCTTCTTCTTCGCCTTCTTCGACGCGGACGCGCTCGTCGATTTCGCGAGCACCTCCGGCGCGTCCGTGGTCTTGTGCGCCGGGCGCGTCGTCGTCGCCGAGCGCTTCTTTCCTCCGGGCGGCGCCATGACGTCGAGCCGCGCGACGACGAATGCTGACTACTCTCGGAACGATCCGGCATCTGCAGCCGTTTGCTTCTCATCAGGTGCGTTCCAATCAAAAAAAGTCCATCGGTCAGTTGATTGGAGACGCGATCAAGTGTTGAAACCGAGCTATGGGTGAAAACCTTTTGTATAGAACGCGCCTCATCAGAAGCTCGGAGTCGACGGATAATTTTTGAAAGCGACGCGACGGAGGACGCCGGCGCGCGCTCACTCGTCGCGCGCCGATTAGCGGCCCGACGAGGCGGCGAGGAGGCTCGGCGAGAAGATGATACCCCCGGCGTGGTCGGAGGCGAGGACCCTGGTGCGTCGTCGCTCGCGTGTCGCCCCCGGCGGCGGCAGCCTCTCTCAGCGTCGACCATTCATTCATTCATTCATTCCCTCGGAGAGTGCCGTTTCATCCATCCTCGCCGCATCTCGACGCATCTCATCGCCGCCCCCCCTCCATCCTCCCCTCCCTCCGCGCCATCTCATCGCTCCTCCTCCTCCTTCCTCCCGCAGGTCCCGCGCGTCGCGGACGGCCTCGAGGAGGACCCCAGGGGCGTCCCGTGCCTGTCGTGGCATCCCACGTCCGCGCTCCTCGCCGCGTCGTGTAACAAACGCGTCTTTCTTCTCGACGGCGCGACCGGCGCGGTGACCGACGTCTTGCGCCTCCCCGCGCCCGCTACCGCGCTCGCGCACGCGCCCGCGCGCTTGAACGGCGTCCTCGTCGTCATGCTTCACGACGGGAGCGTGCACGCGGTGGACAGGGTGGACGGCGCGGCGCCGCCGGCGCTTCGACGGCTGCATCACGCGACGTTGATGAACGCGCCGCCGCTCGGGGGGAGCGCCGATCAACGACGCGGGCATCTCGCGTTCAGCGAGAGGGCGGCGGCGCCGTGGGTCGTGTTCGCGGCGGCGGGAGATAAAACGCTTCGCGCGGCGCCGTTACGCGCCGGAAACCCTGGCTACGGCGGCGGGGATCTTCTGCGACTGAAGAACGAGCACAAGAGACCGATAGCGTGTCTCGCGGGGCTCCCTTCCCAGGGCGTCGTCGTGGCCGGGTACGTCGACGGTCAAGTCCGCGCGTACGACGTCGTTAACGCGGTCGTGAAGTGCGCGTTCCGTCTGAACCCGATCCTTCGCGCGGTGAGTGGACACGGCGGGAAAGGAGGGAAGAAGGGCTTCGGGTGGGGTAAGACGAGTAAGAAGGGATCGAGTAAGTCGGGCGGAACCGGGGGCGGCGTCCCCGCGCCGACGTCCGTCTGCGCGTTCGCGAAGCCCGGCCGCGGGGAAGACCGACCCGGCGCGTGCGTCGTCGTCGTCGGCGACGCAGGCGGGCGTCTCTCGCTCTGGCCGATCGACGAGCCGACGACGACGATGAGCGGGTTCGGAAGCGGCGGCGGCGGCGGCGCTGAGGTGCGTTCTATCTCACACTGGTTCCCATACGACCGCGTTGGCGTGGTGAACGCCGATCCTCAAGGACTTTATCTCCCGGCGCATCTCTCCGCCCACCCCTCGCCGCTTTCAATCCCGACACACCTCGACGCCTTTCAACTCCGCTTCTGACGCCTTTGAACTCCACCCCGATATCATCGCTCGTACGGAACGACCCGCAACAGAGCGCCGCCGCATCCGCGTCGCGGGAACCTCGCGTCGAGTCCCTCGACGAGTGCTTCGTCGGCGACGGCGCCGTCCTCTCCGTCTCCCCGCTCCCAAACAACGCGGGCGTCCTCGCGCTCGTCGGCAGCGCGATGGGGATGCACGGCTCCGGCCACGGCCCGCCCGCGAGCGCGCTGCAGACGCGCGCGTTTGTGGACGCGAGACGCGTCGACCGCTTCGCGCGCCGACGC
>Ga0181554_1004231_pt1 | contig 11743 bp, 7 predicted proteins | sample 011ome_16_FD_145602 | JGI IMG/M metagenome (GOLD analysis project Ga0181554, IMG submission 145602) | Coastal salt marsh microbial communities from the Groves Creek Marsh, Skidaway Island, Georgia - 011503CT metaG (spades assembly) | ecosystem: Environmental > Aquatic > Marine > Intertidal zone >... | reverse complement strand
TCGCCTCACCCGAGACGCGCGCGCGCGGCATCATCGTGCGCGGCATCTTTTGCGTGGATTCATTCATTCATTTGGTTTTGAACGCAGAGCTGTCGATCGATCGATTGGAGACGCGCGAACGAACGAACGAGGGGCGCGCGCGATGGGGTCGTCGTCGAGTGCGAGCGATGCGTCGGTGTCGTCGTTGGCGATACGAGCCGTGAGTGGGGACATCGTGTCGAGGTACGGCGCGGCGGAGGCGACGTTGGGGAGCATGACGCGCGCGTGGGCGCGAGGGGGAAGTAGCGACGGGACGACGACGACGAAGACGACAAAGGGTACGGTGGAGGAGACGAAGACGAGTGCGAGGGAGACGTTGAAGACGATATCGAATACGATGTTTGCGAGTGAGGTGACGCAGGGTGTGCGCGAGGTGGCGGCGGCGGAACGCGCGGCAAAGTCGAAGAAGACGAAGACACAGACAAAGACAAAGACGACAACCGCCGTCGCGACGACTCAGGTGCTGCCATCGGCGAAGAAGACGATGAAGAAAGAGACGAAGAAGGTGGTTGAGGTGAAGGATGTCGCGGTGAATGCGAAGAAAACCAAGGCGATGACGCCGACGAAGGAGGAGGCGCCGGCACGCGGCGTCGAGGCCAAAGTCGAGACTAAGGCTGAGGCCAAGACGAAGACCAGTAAGGCGCGCGGTGCCGCCGCGTCCACGGCGGTGCCGGGGGATGCGAACCCCGCGATTGAAATTGTCAAGTTTGTGTTGCCTGCCATTTGCGGGTGGCTCGCGCGTCAACGCAGCGTCAGCGCGTTGAAGAAAAAACTGGAGGATATGACTATGAAAAAAGTCGCAAACGCGACCGAGGCGAACAAGCTCAGGCGAGAAATTGTCGATTTGCGGGACGAATTAAAACGTGCATCGAGCGCGTTTGAGGACGCGCAAGAGTCTGCAGAGACAATGATGGCGCGAAAGACGGCTGGCAAGGAGATAAAGATGAAGCAGATGGCGCTCGACCATGCCGAGCAGTTACGCAAGGAGCGTGCGGAATGTTTTGAGGAGGTGCGCGCCGCCAAGGCGCTCGAAGTCGGTGCACGTTGGCGAGAAGAAGCGTGTCGGAAGATGAAAAATCGTGCGATCGAAGAAGCCGCCGCGTTGGAGAAGAAAGTCGCCGAGCTTGAGAAAAAGCTCAAGGATATGCAAGAGGACAAGCGCAAGGAGACGCAAGAGAAAATAAAGGGAACCGTACTCAACGCCGTAAAGAGTTTCCAATCGTTTGGCCGTCGTTCGAGTGCGAACAAGGAACCCGTTGTCGAAGAAACGCCGGCTGCGGCAGCGCCTAAAGAAGAAGAAACTGCGCCCGTGGAAAACGCTCCGCCCGTCGTCGTTTCGCCAAACAAGTCTAAAAACAAGAAAAAATCCAGAACGAAGAATCGATAAGACTGTCGGGGTGATTCTAAATTCAGAACAACACAAGGCGACGCGCCTCGCCGTTCGCGTGTACATTACATTACGTTCTTTGTTGTGAATATTCAAAAGCAAGCTGAACTTTCTAAAACAAGAAAAACTCTTTGAGTGCGCTTTTTCCCTCGTGAATCAACCCAACCAACGAACGCTCCGGTATCATCCGTTACTACAAATCAACACATTTCGTTATCCTTTCAACTTTAAAGTGTCTTGATATCGCCCGACACCGCAAGTTCTCCGACGAGCGTCAAAAACTTCAACACCTCAGAGCAGTCGTGAAGGCTAAACTGAGCCGCGGTCACTTTGGGCGTGGACGCGACTAAAAATCCCGCACCCAGCGTGTCCCCGAGCTCTTCGTTAATCTCCATAAACGCGTCTTCGTCGGTAACGTCGTCGCCAATGTAAATCGTAAACACGTCTTCGCTCTTGAAGCCCTTCTCGGCGAGCTCTGGAAGCAACGCTTGGCGTAAATACGACAACGCTTTACCCTTGTCCCAAGCCACTCTCGGGCGAACTTCCCACACCATCTTACCGTCGTGCTTAATCAGGCACTCCTCTGAGGCGCACATCTCATCCACGATGGCTTCGACTCGTGGTCGTAGTTCCTCGGATACCGCGCGGTAGTGCGCCGACACGCAAAACGTATTGTGCTCAATATTTGTCCCCGGAATATCTTTGAACTTTACTTCCAAATCTGCCGCCACACGGTCCATGACATCGAGCGCCCACTGTGCAGGCTGATGACGCAGCTTTGACTCCACGGGTCGTCCATCAATCGTCACCTTTGGCCCGGCGATGTCCAGCCCGTGCGACCCGGCGTAGTACAATTCATCCAACCCGATGAATTGCGACACCTTATGTCGACTTCTACCCGATATGATCGCCACCGGAAACCTTTGCGCACACAACCGCACCGCTTCACGCATCTCATCCGACATGAACGCCTTATCTGGCTCAGGCACGATGGGCGCCAGCGTCCCATCGTAGTCTAAAAACACCGTCAACAACTTGCCCTCGACGCGTCTCGCAAACTCTTTAAAATCCACAATCGCGTTCGGATGATATTTCTCACGCCAATCTCGATCATCATCCCAATATTGCGTAATCGTACCCATCGTCTCTGACCGTTTCACACGATTCGTGCGATCGCGCTCGAACGACTTACGCGTGCGCACCTCGAGCGGCGCCTCGAGCGCAATGTCCTTGTACGACATCGCGCCGCGCGCGCACCCAACGTCCCGTCCTCGACGCACGCGCGACGCCACACGCGCACACAAAAATTCACAAACACCCCACACCCAACCACCGTCGTCCACGCGCGCGCCTCACCCGCGAACGCCCGCGCCCCAATCGCGAACGCCCGCGCCCTCTCGGAACTCGAACTCGCCCCAACCTCGCGCCTCACTCGCGCTCGCACGCGATTCGCACGCGCGCGCGGTGTCGACAGACGGTCGCACGCGATCGATCGCGCTGTGCGCGCGCGTCGAACGGGTCCGCGGGCGTGACGACGTGCGTCGCGCGATGGCGGCACCAACCCCTGGGAATTGGTTTTCTGGTTTTGCCCCCCTGGGGGGGGGTCGTCCCTGATCATCATTGGTCGATCGAAGACACTGTGCACGCATGGGCCACGCATGTCGCCAGTGGACGACGCCGCGGGGTCGCCGGGCGGCCGTCGATGATGACGATGGATGACGTTCCGAGCGCGTCGACCGCCGCCGCGACTGGCGGCAGCGCGTCGTGGCCCGCGACGTCGACGCCGAGTGCGTTTGGACACGCGTCTTCGCATCTTCATGCACATCATCATCATCATCATCATCTGTTGAGCGCGGGGAATCCGTTCGGGACGTCGCTCTCGGGTGGGATCGCGGCGCGGATGAACAACGAGGGTGGGGCGTCGTCGTCTGCGGCGGCGTCGGCGGCGGCGTTCGCGCCGTTTTCGCCCGTGGCGTATGAAGAACATCAGCGTAATCTTCTTCTTCAGCGACAGCATCAGCACCAGCGCGGGCGCGACGAGCCGATGATGATGATGATGGTGCCCGTGAGCAGCGTCACCGGTGGTGCACACGCGCCTAGTCTTGCGTACCCAACTATGGCGCCTTCGGCGCACATAAATGCAATGTATGCGTCGACGTTGACGCCGCGCGTGTTGCTCGCCGCCGGGGAGGCGCCCGTGTACGTCAACGCGCGACAATACCACGCGATTCTTCGCCGTAGACGTGCGCGTGCGCGCGAAGAGGCGCGGAATCGCACAAGTGATAAGCGTAAAGTGTATCCTTCTCGTTCAGCGCATGCGAAAAGGCGCCTGCGCGGGGCAAATGGGGCGTTTTTGACGCGCGAGGAGGTGCTCGCGGGCGCGGCGGGTCCCGAGGCGCAGGCGCGCGCGCGCGCTCAAGAGGCACAGAAAGCCGCCAAGGCGGCGGCCAAGGTGGCGAAAGCAGAGGCGGCGGCCAAGGCGCGCGAGGACGCGGCTGCGGCTGCGGCGGCTGCGGCGGCGGCGGCGGCAGAGGATCCAGAGGAGCCGGCGGCGAGCCGACCGACGGTCGACTGACGACGTCAAAGCCGAAGACAGTGGGAATAATCCAAAACCAATTCATCCATCCGCGCGCGAGATGGATGTTCTAGCTGTACACATTGACCCCTATATTGTACATGTACCATCATAGCGATTCTTGTCATCGTATCTCTCGCGAACAGATGCGTACCGACGCGTCTTCATTCGGCGCCTCTCGCGCGAGTCAACCCATCAACGCGCGAGCTCCTTTGCTTTGCGCACCGCAATGACGCCGCGCTCGCGCGCGGCATTCAACGCCATCTCGCGCATCGCATTCATCGCCATGGCGTGCGCGTGGATGTTCATTTTCACCCCGTTATACGGCGGTTCACAAGCGTGCGACATGTCATGGATGCATCCAAAGTTTACGCTCGAGCCCGACGTCGAGCTCGCGTCGTCCACGCACGCGCTCTACCGCTACGAGGACAGAATGTACGCATCGCACACGGATTCCTCACCCGCATCCTGCGTCGTCGCGGTGGTGTTCGTGCCGGGCACGGGTGGTGGGTACAAACAAGTACGAAGCGTCGGGAGCGCGAGCGCGCGAGCGCGCGGCGAGTCGTCGACTTCATCGTGCGACTTGCGCTACTACGCCGTCCATTTCGCCGAAGAACTGTCAATACACAACGCAGCGATCATGCGCCGACAAGGCGAGAGCGTGCGACGGGCGTTGCGCGCGGTCAAGGGATTGGAATTTGGGCATGAGCTAGCGAATGCGCGCGTCGTCGTCGTCGGGCACAGCGCTGGGGCGTACGCCGCGCTCGACGCCATCGCGGATATACATGACGAATTCGCCGATGTCACCGTGCTTGCGCTGGCGGCGCCGTTAGCGTGGAATCCAGTGGCACTCACGCGCGATGTGCGCGGGCACGTGAGAGATATTGAGCGTCGATGGCGCGCCAGCGGAGCCGCCGACGTCGTCGGTTTGGCCTCCGTCGCGGGCGGCGCTCGGGATCGACAGGTGAGCTCTTTAGCCATGGCGAGCGTCGATGCGTTGGTCGCGAAGGGAAATGATGGGGATAGAAACGGTGCGCGTGGCACGGCGTTCGCGGCGAGAGCGGATGCGCTGACCGCAGTCGGAGTGTCGACGGATCACCGGTGCGCGATGTGGTGCAAACAATTGATGGACGCCGCGGCTCGCGGGTTAGTAGACGCGTTTCCATCGGCGATGAGCGCGGCGCCGGCGTCGAGCGCGGCGCGCGCGCGCGTGCGTGCGATCGCTGATGCGTTAGGGTACGTCGAGTCGGGCGATGAGGCGCCGAGGCGCACGTTGGTGTTCGGATTGAACGCGCGCGCGTTTGAGGTTGTGCAAGAACGAGCGGCGAGCGGGCTCGCGGCGATCGTAGCGCACGCGTTCGTCGAGCCTACGTTCGGGCTCGGGTGCGTGTTTGCGTTGATATGTACAGCGTCGTCACCGTTGATTCTTCGCGACGAAAGTCATCGCGTGGAGTCGGTCATTGCGTCTTTCGCGGTGTACGCGGCGAGCGCTGTCCCGGCTCGCCGAGCGCTCGGCTCTGCGCGCCACCGCGAGCGCCTCGTGCTCGCCGCGTGCGGTGCGCTCGCACAGATCCCGAGCATCATCGCATGGGTACAGTGCGCGTTCGCGCACGTCATGTCTGCGTTCCCGAACGTTATGGACGCCGCGCGCGCGTCCCCGACGCCGATGTCACCGACGGATGCCTTTGCGTGCGCCGTCGTCAGCCTCTCCATGCGTGTCACGCCCGCATCCTACGTCGCCCCACCGCGCGCGATCGATCGCACCTTGGGTTGGATACTCGCCGCCATCGCTGCCGCACCGGGACGCGTGGGAGATATCGTCATTCCAATCGCCGTCGCGCACGCGTTTGCCGCCGCCCGCATCCACCGTCGCGCAAAGCGCGAATAATTATTTCCACCCCGGCACCCCGAATTCGTGCGCGCGCGCGCGACGCACGTCATTGTACACATCTAGCACGACCCTAGTTAGCGCGCACATAGGCGTGTGTAAAACCATGACGCATGAGCGTAGACATTCGACGACGCTTTACAGCGTCGAGCGCGACGCGTCCAACCGTCCTCACACCTGTGCGCGCGCTCTCTCGCTCATGCACGTCGCGCGCGGCGCCCGAGCGACGACGATGGCGCTCACCGCCGCGTGTCTCGCCTCGCCGCTCGCGTCGCGGCGCGCCTCGGCCGATGACGCGTCGCACAGCCGCGTCGCCAAGCCACCAGGCGACGTCGCAGCGTTAGAGCGCGTGCAGCTCATGTTTCGACACGGCGACCGCACACCCATCACCGCCACCGCGGAGGACTGCGACGGGGCAAACGCGACGTGGTCGTCGTTGACGCTCGATGCCGAGCGCTCGCGCGCGCTGGCGAGGCGAGGAGACGTGCGGGAATCATGGCGGGACAAGTTGTACCACCGCGGCTTGGCGTGGGAAGGTCAGCTCACGACGCGCGGCGCGGCGCAAATGCACGCGTTGGGGCGCGAGATTATTCGTGAGTGGTTGATTGAACGATGTGGATTTTTGTCGGGCGATTTCGCCAGGGTCGTGCGCGATGGAGAGGTGAAGGTGCGGTCGACGGCGGTGAAGCGGTGCGTGCAGAGCGCGCAAAGCGCGCTGGCGGGCGGTTGGGACGACGAGAGTGACGACGCGAGCGCGCAATTGGAGATAGAAGTGCGCGAGAAGGAGCGAGAGTCGATGTTTCCCAAGCCTGGGTCGGCGTGTGAGCGATTGAGTGTGTTATTTAAAGAGGCGTACGAACCGGCGGAGCACGCGTCGCGAGAGGCGTTCGCAAACGCGCCGCATTTGGCGCGCATTCGTGACGGTATGGAGGCGCAAAGGAACACTCGTGCTGGGCTGACGATGGTGTGGGATCCGCTGCAGTGTCGGGTGAATCACGGCATGGCGCTGCCGGAGGGCGTGCGCGAGTCAGATGTGGCCGAACTGCTGACGATGATGGAACGTCGGCATTTTACGTTCTTTTCTGACGCCGACGCCGCGTCTCTCGTCGGTGGTCGCTTGTTGCGGGAGATTTGCGAAGAAATGGTGTCGCCCGAAAAAGTCAAGCTTTGCATATATTCAGGGCACGATTCGTCTCTGATTGCGTTGTTTGCGGCGCTTGGCGTTCTCGGCGAAGGCGTTCGTGAGTGGCCAAAGACTGCGAGCTCGTTAATTTTCGAGACGTGGCGCATGCGCGACGGCACGCGAAGCGTGCGCGCGGTATATAACGGTCAACCACTCATGTTGACCTCGACATCGCGCGCGAGTGATGGGTTGACACCGTACGACGATTTTAAGGCATTCGTGGACTCACGCGTGCCGAGCGATTTCGCCGCGGCGTGTCGGGTGCCGTCCAAGCTCTAATACGTCACGTAGCTCTTCTTGAAACTAGGTTGTAGTGTTTTATTTCTTGTTCATCGCGATTGTAAGCTTTGACTACGATGCTATAGATCCTATCTCGCTATTTTTTGCCCTTGCCAGTCTTCCGTTTCTTGACTTTTTTGGGAATTTTCGTCTTCCGCTTCTCCGCGGCAGCCGCCTTTTGCAGCTTTTTCGCCTCCTTGCGCTCAGCCTTGACTTTATCTTTATCTACGACTTCTTTAGGAAACCGACGTCGTCCACCACCTTTGTCGTCGTCGTCGTCGTCGTCGTCGTCATCATCATCATCGTCGTCGTCGTCGGAATCTAAATCTGAATATTCAGAGTCAGAATCGCCGTCGACGTCCATCTCGTCAACGTCATCCATGTTATCGCCGCCGCCTCTAACACCTCCATCACTGACATCATCTCCGTCTTCTTCTGCGACTTCGATCTTTTTCAACAACGTCGGCATAGTGCGCACACCACTTAAATCAGCCTCCATACCAGTAATGGTTTGGTAGTAGATGCCTTCGCTCTCGCCGCCACCTTGAATCAATCGACGTTGGTCGCGTTCGAACGAATCCACTTCATCGAGCGCGCGCGGAATGAACGCTTGGTGGAAGACATTGTCGGCAATTTCCTTCTCCGCCCGGCGCTCCATGGTGCCTTCAGGTAAATCATTTTGTGCGTCTGGATCCGCCGAATTCAATGCGTTGAGTTGAGCGTTGACGCGCTTCAAATCCACCGCTTGTTCCTCCGCGGATTCGCTCAAGCGTTCTAAAACTTGCTCCATATTATCGTCGTTAATCGCCGGGTCAGTGACAAAATCAAACAACTCTCGCACCGTCGGTACGGCCACGTCCTTCTTGGCAAAGTATTGAATGACGTGCAACAAATCCTCACGCAAGAAATCCAAACACCTCGGGTGGTCTTGATCCACCGATTGCGACACATCGATGATCCAAATCTTCCCTTCGTGAAAGAGCAAGTTATATTCGCTTAAATCTGCGTGCACCAAACGACACTTTTGGTACATCGCGCGCACGTCCACGATGAGTTCGGTGAAGAGCGAGCGGAGTTTCTTAACGCCAATGTCGGCGTCGCGCAGCCGCGGCGCGGCGACGCCATCCGTGCCGATGAATTCCATCACCAGCACGTGCGAGCGCAACATCGTCACTGTTGGTACGCGCAGACCCGCTTCTTTTAAACGAATCAAGTTGCGCATTTCTTTCTCAGCCCATGTTTGTACCATTTTCCGTGGATTTTTCTTCGAGTACCCGTTGCGCCAACGCCAATCGCCGCTCACGTACCGGTCGCGGTCTTTGAACACTAAAATCGATGTCTTATACACCTTGACTGCAAAATCCTCTACGCGCGTCGTCGTCGTCGTCGTCGTCGTCGTCGTCGTCGATGTCACCGCACCGTCCCCATCATCGCGCGCCTCGACGACCATTTTCCTCGCGTGATACACGTTTGCCTCCTTCCCCGTACTCACGCACCCATGAATCTCCGTAAACACCTCTCTCGATAACATCTTAAATAAAATCAGCATCGTCCGTGGATCCAATGCCTGTTCCACCGTCGCTCGATCCTCCTTATCCTTATTCAACGACGCCAGTTTATCATCCTTACGCGCGCGCTCCTTCATCGCGTTTGACACCTTGGACGTCACCGTTCCCGCGTCCAGCGCGCTCCCACCATCCCCGGCGTGCCTGGCGCTCACCCGCCCTTGCCCTTGCCCTTGCGCGCCACCAACGACGCGCGATTTATTCATCGCCCCTCCGTTCGCATTCGGCCTCACCCGCGTCGTCGACGCTTTCGACAACGCGCTGGACCCGCTGGCGTTGGAGCCGCCGCCGCCACCACCCTGCGCGATCGTTGCGCCCGCGCCCGACGTGCGCGCGCGGTAATCCTCCAGCGCGTCCAGCGCGTCGAGTCGCGCGTTAATCTCTGCGTCCTCGTCCGCGGCGTCGGAGTCGGAATCGAACGCGTCGACGTCGTCGTCGTCGTCGACGTCGTCGTCGCGTCGCAAGGCGATGCCGCTGAGCGCTTGACGAATGGCGAGCAGCGCGTCGGCTTGCGCGCGTTGTTCGGCGTCGGCGTCGTCGGTGGTTATCGTGTCCATCGCGTGCGTCGTGGTCGTCGCGAGCGCGGGCGCCGATAGCGATGGTGGCGGCGTCATCGCGCGCGAAAGGGTCGCGCCGCACACTGATGGGTGATGCGATTGCATGGCGTCATAACGCGACGCCGTCGACTCGACGACGGGCGCGCGATGGGCGAGATGACGGCTGCAGACGATGCGTCGTACTACGATCTGGATGGCATGGACACCGGGGGCGAGGGCGAGGGCGCGCGGTCTACGGCGCGCGAGCGACAGGAGGCGCTGTTGAAAGAGTTCGAAAGCCGACGGAGGTTACGCGCGACGCACGCGCCGACGGACGATGCGCAGGTGCGCGCGATGCTGCGAAGGTACGAAGAACCCGTGACGCTGTTTGGTGAGCGACAAGCCGAGCGTCGGGAGCGGTTGAGGGGGATTTTAGCGGCGTTGGATGCGAGGGATGGGGGCGAGCTCGAGACGTCGGGCGACGTCGCGGGCGGGGGCGCGGTTGTCGTGGATGCGAGCGGTGTGGGCGCGTACCAGAAGGAAATTTTTTACACTGAAGGTACCGATGGATTGTTGCAGGCGCGAGTGGATTTGGCTGAATTTTCTTTGCCTCGCGCGGCGAAGCGCGTGGCGGAGCAAAAAGCGAAACGAGGCGAACGTGGAGGCGACGAACGACGCGCGATGGATGATATCGTGTTGTCGACTTCGGCGTTTACCGCACAATGCAGTGAGATTGGCGACGCCACGCGTCCGTTGTGTGCGGTGCGGTTTTATGACCAAGGTAAGCGCGCGGTGAGCGCGAGTTGGAGCGGAGAAGTGCGCGCGTGGACGTGCGACGCCGCGGCGGGCAAATTGAGCTCAAATCTTGTCATCAAGGCGACTGAGCATAGAATCACTGGATTGGATGCGTACCATGATGGGTGTGCCATTGCGACCGCGCACGCGGACGGTACGGCGGCGATTTGGAGCGCCGATGGTGAGAGGCGCCGCGAGCTGAAGGGGCACGCGTCGCGCTGCGGCAAAATTGCCTTTCACCCGCGAGACGGCGGTCGATACGTCGCCACCGCGGGGTTCGACGCCACCTGGCGATTGTGGCACACGGAAACGGGTGAGGAGTTGTTGTGCCAAGAAGGGCACTCCCGCGAGGTGTACGATGTGGGATTCCACCCCGATGGCGCGCTCGCGGCGTCGGTGGGGTTGGACGCCATCGGTCGCGTGTGGGACTTGCGTCTCGGCAAATCGATTAGCGTCTTGCGCGGGCACGTCAAACAGATTCTATCCGTGGATTTCGCCCCGAATGGCTATCACATCATCACCGGTAGCGACGATCGAACGGTGCGCGTGTGGGATTTACGCAAGAATGCGGCGTGCGCGTACACGTTGGCGTCGCACTCGGCGCTCGTGTCGTGCGTACGATACGAAAAGACCGCGACACACGGCGCGTTCTTCTCATCCTGCTCCTACGATGGCACGGTATGCATTTATTCCGGAAGCGATTTCGCGTTGAACACCAGACTCTCCGCGTCATCCTCGTCGTCCTCATCCGTGAATAAACTCACATCCGTCGACGTCGCGGGCGACGCCCTCGTCGCGTGCGGTTTCGACAAGACGCTGAAAATGTACACTAAAAAGTAGTACCACCACCTCGAGTGGTACTACTTATTAGTCCTAGTACTTGTAGCCTTTCTATAAACTAAACCAACAAAAAGTATGCGCGTACGAATATTCATTCATCGGCGAAATCCATGATAGTGCTACTTCGCGAACTCGGTGTCTTCGAAGAAAAGCAAGTGTCCCAAAGGACCACCAAAATATTCTGGGCCTCGTCTCGTCCGACTCGGCTCGCAGTCCTCGCCGGTTTCGGCGACACCGACGGGTGGCGTTTGGCCGTCCGTGGAATGTCCCACACACGCCGGCGCGCATTGGTACTGGTTTGGGCTTCGAGCGTTGATGCACCTCTTCTTGAAGCGTTTGTAAGTAACAGATGTTTGTTATTGTGGCAAACAGTGTCAGTCGAAAACAAACGAGGTAAAATTCGCGGAAATGCAAGTGATGAGTCTCGCGGATGAGTATCTACGCATCATGAACGCGCACCTACCATTTCGTTCATCAAAGCGAACGCTTCCTCCATGGTGCGCGGGCGTCGCTCTCGCTCCTGACGTTTCCTAAACTCGTCCGCAAGATTCATGACTTGCATTTCCGCTGTGGTTCCTGTCTTTTGTACCGCTTTTGATCGCGTCAAAACGTGTGCGCACATCGAATGGAGCTGCGCGGGAACGAGTTCCTTGAGT
>Ga0181554_1004228_pt1 | contig 11750 bp, 8 predicted proteins | sample 011ome_16_FD_145602 | JGI IMG/M metagenome (GOLD analysis project Ga0181554, IMG submission 145602) | Coastal salt marsh microbial communities from the Groves Creek Marsh, Skidaway Island, Georgia - 011503CT metaG (spades assembly) | ecosystem: Environmental > Aquatic > Marine > Intertidal zone >... | reverse complement strand
TAGCTCGCAACAGACTTTGGAAGTAGAAGATCCTCTACTCCTCACCATAGAAAAGTTTTCAGCGGGCTATGACGAGTCGCTCGTCCTCAAGGACGTAAGCTTGACTGTACCGCAGAAAAAGGTGGTTTCACTTCTGGGTAGAAACGGGGTTGGCAAGACAACTCTACTCAATTCGATATTGGGGCATGTAAAGTCAAGTGGCGGTTCGATACGCTTTGAGGGTCGCTGTATTGATTCTTTGTCACCCGATCAGAGAGCAAGGCTTGGGATTGGATACGTTCCGCAGGGGAGAGAGATTTTTCCGAGTTTAACTGTTTGGGAGAATCTGAACGTAAGTGTGCGAGTGTCTTCGCTTAGTAAAGATGATGCGAACTCCCTTTTGGAAGAAGTTTACGACCTTTTCCCCGTCCTCAAAGAGATGCTGAAGCGGAAAGGCGGAGTGCTTAGCGGTGGTCAGCAGCAGCTGGCGATTGGGCGCGCGCTCCTACTAAAGCCAAAGCTGTTAATTTTAGATGAACCGACGGAAGGGATTCAGCCTTCCATTATAGACCAAATTGAAGACGCGATATACGCTATCAAGCGAAAAGCAGAGATGAGTGTAATACTTGTCGAGCAGTATTTGGATTTTGCGAAGAATGCGAGTGATGCCTTTTGTATCCTAGAGCGTGGGTACGTAGTGCAAGAAGGTCCAATTGGGAATTTGAGCGACGAATTGATCGATCGCTATTTGACGGTTTAGATTCGTATCAAATCTTATTTGGTACCCAATAGTTGGATTGGGCTATTTTTAATGTTTGCAGGAGCTCCGATATGTCGGAGCGATAATTCCTTTCAGTCTTTTGCGGGTTGTCTCAATCTCCGGATAAACCTGCCCCTTAATTTGCCTGTTAGACGTCACCTTATTCGGTTTGCCTGATAAGGTACTCCATAGAGAGTGGTCGCATGGATACTTGTTTATTCAGTATCATGGAGATTTCGGATTTGAGCTTCTCCAATTGTAGTGGCGGGGTCTGTGCCGAGAGGGTTTATTGGCAAAAGCTGAGACAATCTCTTTGAGAAACGTATTTGAGCTCCCCATACGACGGGCCCACAAGAAAGCCTCTGCCGCAATGCGACAGAGGCTAATTTAGAAATGAATACCGTATTTAAAACTAGAAAGTGAAGATGGTTTCGAACGCGAATGAAGTTACATCGCCTTCTGTACCATAGTCCGCCTGGCTTACTTCAAAAAGCATTCCTAGATTGTCGGTTACCGACCATCCTGGGCTCAAAGTGAACTTGGTCACTGTTTCGCCGCCTGCCCAATCCTGCTCGTCTTCACTAACACGAGCGGTGATGCCGAGATTATCTGTGATACCCATGTTCGCCATTACGAGCCATTGGCTTCCGGTCATACCTCCGCCGAAATCAAAGTCGTTGAACTCAACCGCGTAGGTCATATTTCCGATCTCGTAGGAGCTCCAGAAGTTGATTACGTCTGAGTCCATAGTTGAGTTCGCGCCCTTGTCTTTACCGAATCCTAGAAAGAGAGTCAGACCCTCCGCTGGAGTAAGGACAATCTTGGCCTCTGCACCATATTGGCTGTCGCCGATGGAACCGTCAGGTCCGTAAAGCGAATCCAAAAGTGCCAGACCGAATTGGACGAAATCATCGCCGTAATTGTATCGAATGCCGTTGTGGTGCCCAGGGATTGATCCGTTAAGGTCGTAAGCGAATGAGTACTGGTAGAGGCCAGTTGGCTCAAAGGTTTCCCAACCAAGATAACTCAGGAATTTACCAGCGTCAATGTTGCCCCCATCACCTAGGTCGTAGTTGATGAAAGCTGCTTCGAGATCGAAGTCGCCAGTGTCATTTTCTCCGACATAATTTAGGTCAACTTGTCCGGTAATCTCGTCGAAACTGAAGAGAAAGTCGATTTCGGCCTGATCGAGGTTGAAAGAAGAGCTGTCGGATCCGCTTGGTTCGTCATCCGTGTCAGTGACTGACATGTCGAGGAAGCCGGTAATCGATAGATTCTCATTGATCTCGATCTGCGCTTGTAATGCAGGAGCTGCAAGAAGGATTCCTGCAAGTGATAATTTAAGTAGCTTGTTCATTTTAGTACTTATGAGTTTTTACGTTTGTTAGATAGAGTGATTCTTCAGGAAGCGATATATTGCTCACCGAAATTCATTCACCGTCTAGCAGATTGGTTGCCAAACTCATGAAATTTAGCGATTTGCTTATTTTGATACGCTCTTTGGGGAGATTGAGATCAATTTTGGGCACTGCTTAGCTATTTACACAAGAATGCAGGGCGTGGCATTTAGCAGGGGGCTATGGTTAGAGAGAGATCAGAAATCCAGAATACAAAAAAAGCCCCTTCGCGAGGCGAAGGGGCTATGTAAATCTTTGGTTTTCAATTCGCCTAGAAGGCGATTGAACTAGAACGTGAAGATCGTTTCGAAAGCAATGGTCGTGTTGGTGCCTTCGGTTCCGAGGTCGGTCTGGCTCAATTCCACCAGCATTCCAAGATTGTCATTTACAGACCAGCCGGGGCTAATCGTGAACTTGGTAGCGGTGTCCCCGCCAGCCCAGTCTTGCTGATCTTCACTCACACGAGCGGTGATGCCGAAATTGTCGGTGATTCCCATGTTTGCCATCAATAGCCATTGGCTTCCGGTCATATTGGCGCCCATGTCATAGTCGTTTAGCTCTAGAGCATAGGTCATGTTGCCGATTTCGTAGGAGGTCCAGAAGTTGATAAGATCCTTATCTGCAGTTGCATCTGCACCCTTGTCCTTGGCGAATCCCAAGTAAACGGTAAGGCCTTCAGCTGGAAAAATAACGATCTTTGCTTCCGCTCCGTATTCGCTATCGCCGATCGAACCGTCGGGTCCGTAGACGGAGTCAACGACTGAAATACCGAAATTCACAAAATCGTCCCCGTAGTTGAAGCGAACTCCATTGTGGAACAAGGGAATGCTGTTCGGGGCTAAATCGTAAGCGTATGAATATTGGTAGAGGCCTGTAGGCTCAACCGATTCCCAGCCATGATAGCTGTTGAACTTACCCGCTTCGATATTGGCTCCGTCACCAAGGTTGTAGGTAATGAATGCTTGTTCGAGATCGAATTCCTCGGTGCTGTTGTTACCGAGATAATTCAGGTCGATCTGAGCGGTGATTTCGTCGAAATCGATCAGAAAGTCGATCTCTGCTTGGTCGAGATTGAACGATGAGCTGTCTTCTCCGGTTTCACTGTCTACGTCCACTGCGGACATGTCCAAGAAACCAGTGACTGACAGGTTATCACTCAGTTCGATCTGCGCGTGAAGAGCAGGAGTTACTAGCAGTAGACCTGCGAGTGTAGTTTTCAGTAGTTTGTTCATTGTAGTACTTATGAGTTAATTATAGGATTTTTTGTGAACAACAGATTCCACGAGACTGCTAATTGCTAATAACCAGAGTCGCAGAATATCTGTGAGGAAAAACATTTCCTTACAGAATAGAGGGTTTTTAAATTTTTTGTCGTTAGATTACGTCTGGCTCAAAAACGTGCAGGAACTGAGGCTACAGGACGCGTGAAAGTATTACGAAATAGTTTAAACTGCTGCAGATTGAGCAAGAAGAAAACGGCTAAAACACACTAAACTAGGGGTTTTCGTTAGGTAATTTTGACGAATCAAGCCATATAAAATGTAAAATCTCTTATCTTTGACGAGATTGGCAAGATTCCGCACGGGATCGATTTCTAGAGGTTTCCTCTGGAAATCATTGAATCAGGACGTGTGCTTTGATCTATTCAGCCGGGTTGGAGAAATCTGCAATTGGTTGATCATCGCCTTCCGCGTCATCGTCTTCAACTTCGACGATCCGCGCTACTCCGAGAAGAAGGTCTCCTTTGTTTAAATTGATGCAACGGACACCCTTAGTCGCTCGGCCAATCACGCTGATTCCAGACACCTTCGTCCTAACGGCCTGTCCATTTTTCGTGAGCATCATCATTTCGTCCGACTCAAACACCGTTAAAGCTCCGGAAACGCCTGAGGTTCGGGCTGCAATGACTCCACTCCCTCCACGCTTTTGAGTTGGATACTCTTCGAACTTGGTCCGTTTACCTTGTCCATTTAAGCCGCAGATGAGGAGGGTTCCTTCGTCGTTGACGACTTCCATCGCTTTGGCTTCGTCGCCCTCTTTCAGGCGTATTCCTCGTACACCGCGAGTAGCACGGCCTTGGTCACGCAAATCGGTCTCTGGGAAGCGGATTGCTTGACCTTTAAGGGTGATGATAACCAAGTCGTCCTCACCACTGGTTAGCTTAGCCGAAATAAGGTCATCCCCTTCATCAATATTGATTCCGATGATGCCTCCACGGCGGAAATTTTTGTAGTCTATCAGATTGGTCTTTTTAACGACCCCATTCTTAGTGCACATTACCAAGTGCTGTGTATCCACAATTTCCTTAAGGCAAATCATGGCAGCTATCTTTTCCCCTTCCTGCAATTGGAAGACGCGTGCGATGGAGCGGCCTTTGGAGGTTCGGGAGCCTTCGGGAATCTCGTATACCTTTTCCACGTACACGCGGCCGTTATTCATGACGAAGAAAATGAAGTCATGCGTATTGGCGGTGAATATGTGCTCGATGAAATCCTCGTCGTAAGTATTGCCGCCTTGAACGCCTTTCCCGCCTCGCTTCTGGGTGCGGTATTCACTGTCGCTAGTACGTTTGATGAATCCTTTGTGGGAAACAGTGATGAAGCAACCCTCACGAGGGGTCATGTCCGCTTTCGAAATGTCGCCTTCGTAGGGAACGATTTCACAGCGTCTAGGGGACCCATATTTCTCCTTCTGTTCAAGTAGCTCGGTTTTGATGATTTCGAGCAACTTCTGTTCGCTTTCCAGAATGCTTCGCAGCTCTTCTATCAGCTTGATAAGCTCTGCGTATTCCTCTTCGATCTTGCCTCGCTCCATGCCGGTGAGCTGGTAGAGTCGAAGGTCGAGAATTGCGGCAACCTGTCGATCGGAAAGAGGGTACTTCCCTTGTAGCCTTTCTTTTGCTTCATCGCGATTTGCGGAAGATCGAATGATTTTTATGAAGTCGTCGAGGTTATCGAGCGCTATTTTATATCCTTCGAGGATATGGGCCCGATCTTCCGCTTTTTTGAGACGAAACGCGGTACGGCGGTAGATCACATCGCGGCGGTGATCAATGTAGCAATTGATCAGTTCCTTGATGTTCATCTGCTTGGGACGTCGATTGTCCAAGGCGAGGAGATTGACGCCGAAGCTGCTTTCAAGCGCTGTTTTCTTGAACAGCTTTGACATGATGACCTCAGGGAATTCGCCTCGTTTAAGCTCGATGACAATACGGGTGTTCTCGTCTGATTCGTCTCGGAGATCACTGATCCCTTCAATGTCCTTTGAGGACACTAAGTCTGCGATTTTGGTTACAAGGACTGCGCGATTAACATTGTAGGGGATTTTGGTGATCACGAGCCGATCGCGATCATTGTCCATCTCCTCTTTTCGCATTATGCCGCGCATGCGAACGATGCCTCGGCCCGTACGCATGTACTCGTCGATGCCTTTGCGGCCGACGATTTGGCCGCCTGTCGGGAAGTCGGGACCTTGAATGTGGGTTGCTAGTTCATCGATCTCAATATTCGGGTTGTCGATCTGGGCGCAAATCCCGTCGATGAGCTCGTCGAGATTGTGCGGCGGGATATTCGTTGCCATTCCCACGGCGATACCGGTCGAACCATTCATGAGAAGATTCGGCAGGCCTGCCGGCAGTACGTCAGGCTCGGTCGTGCTTTCCTTGTAGTTCGCAACGAAATCGACGGTGTCTTCGTCGAGGTAACGGAGAAGGTCTTCGGCTATGTTGGTGAGTCGACACTCTGTGTAACGATAGGCGGCGGGAGAGTCGCCATCGACGGAGCCGAAGTTCCCTTGTGGATCAATTAGCGGATACCGCATGACCCATTTTTGAGCCATACGAACCAGGGTGTCGTAAACGGAGGAGTCACCGTGCGGATGGTAGTTCTTTAGTACTTCACCAACGACGCCCGCGCACTTGTCGAATGGGCGATTGTGTAGCAGTCCTTCGCGGAACATTGCGTAGAGGATGCGTCGCTGAACTGGCTTGAGCCCGTCTCGAGCGTCGGGCAAAGCGCGGCTGACGATGACCGACATCGAATAGTCGATGTAGGCGGTCGACATGATGTCGGTTATACTAGCAGGAGAAATGCGTTCGGATGCTGGGTCCATGCGTATCTATTAATTGGTTACGTAAAAGGAAGTCGTGGGATGGGGTTGGTTAAACGTCGAGATAGGAGACGTTTAAAGCATTGTCTTCAATGAAGGCTCTTCGAGGGGCAACTTCCTCGCCCATGAGAATCGTAAACATTTCATCCGCTTTGGCCGCGTCATTGATATTCACTTTCAGCAAGCGGCGCTTTTCGGGATCCATGGTCGTTTCGAACAATTGCTTGGGGTTCATCTCCCCGAGACCTTTGTACCTTTGGATGTTCAAACCTTTTCGGCCAAGCAGGCGGATCTGGTCGAGAATCTCCATGTTTGAGAAGATCTCAATCGTGTTCTCATTTTTCTGCCCTTCGTTCTCAAGAATAGTATAGATCGGAGTTCCCGACTTTTGGAAGTGGGAAAGGTCGAGCCCGATGTCCTCAATCTCTCGCATCAATTTGGACATTTCATTCGACTCGAAAATCTCGAAGAGCGAGATGCGCTTTGAAGTCCCTGCTTCGTCGTTCTGTATCGTTACGGTGGCATTCTCACCATCGAGCTCTTCAGGGCCTATTCCAGCGTCTTGCACAAATGTGGCACGGTCGGTTTCGTTTGTTAGAAAGGTATAGAATTCTTCATTCCCTTCGCGAACTCGCGCGAGATATCGCGGTAGCGTGTGCTCTTCTTTTGAATACTGCTCCAAATACTCACTGAGAGAAGCGCCATGTCTCGCGACTGCGCCGCCGATCCGTTCCAGCTGGGCGAAGATTTCGACGATTTGGTCTAGCTGAGTCCCGTTGAAAACATGGCCATCGTCCAAACGAGTCATCCTGACGTCCTCAGAGCCGAGTTCCAAGAGGATGCGGTTAAGTTGCTCGTCGTTGTCTATGTACTGCTCACGGCGTTTCCGCTTGATTTTGTACAATGGAGGCTGGGCGATGTAAACGTATCCCGTTTCGATCAGCTCCTTCATTTGACGATAGAGGAAAGTCAAAAGCAGTGTCCGAATATGGGAGCCGTCAACGTCCGCATCGGTCATGATGATGATCTTGTGGTAGCGGGCTTTTTCAATCTTGAAGCCGTGATCTCCCTCGTTGTCGCCGATGCCGCAGCCGATCGCGGTGATCATGGTTCGGATTTCGTTGTTGGAGAGCACCTTGTCGATGCGCGCTTTCTCTGAGTTGATGAGTTTGCCTCGGAGGGGGAGAATCGCCTGAGTACGACGATCCCGGCCTTGCTTGGCGGATCCGCCCGCGGAGTCACCCTCCACAATGTAAAGCTCACTCTCATCCGGTTTCCGGGAAGAACAGTCCGCAAGCTTTCCGGGAAGACCTCCTCCAGAAAGCGCGCCTTTACGAACCGTTTCCCGCGCCTTCCGCGCTGCCTCGCGGGCACGCGCCGCGTTGAGGCACTTATCGATCAAGCGCTTCGCGAGTTTGGGATCGGTTTCGAAGACGTACTTCAGACGTTCGCCAACGATTTTCTGGACGATGCCATCGACTTCCGAATTGGAAAGCTTGGTCTTGGTCTGTCCTTCGAATCTGGGTTCGGGAACTTTGACGGAAACAACGGCGACCAGTCCTTCACGGGCGTCGTCGCCTGTGATCGCGGGATCCTTTTCTTTGAGCAAATTGTTTGCCCGAGCAAATTGGTTGATCACGCGAGTCAAGGCAGTACGGAAACCAGACAGGTGGGTGCCACCTTCGATGTTAAAAATTGAATTTGCGTAGGCGAACAACTGTTCGTTGTAGGAATCGTTGTACTGGAGCGAGACGTCGACCCCCGTTGCCGGACCATCCGGATCGTTCGGATCGGGAAAGGTGTCCCCGAATGAAATGGGCTCCTCGTGGAGGACATTCTTCGAGCGATTGAGGAAGCGAATGTACTCGGCGATCCCGTCATTGAACTGGAAGCTCTCGCTCTTGTTGGAGCGCTCGTCACTGATCGTTATGTGAATTCCTGGGTTCAAGAAAGCGAGTTCGCGCAAACGCTTGGCGAGAATATCGTATTGGAACGTTCGGGTTTCCAGAAAGATGACAGGATCCGGCTTGAAGCTAATTTTGGTGCCGGTTTTCTTGGTTTCACCGATTACCGCGAGTTTCTTGGTAGTGATGCCCTGACTGAAGCTCATCTGATGGATTTTGCCATCCTTGCGGACCTCTGCCTCAAACCACTCGGAAACGGCGTTGACGCACTTCGCTCCCACGCCGTGCAAACCGCCTGATACCTGGTAGGCTCCTTTGCCAAATTTCCCCCCTGCATGGAGATTGGTCAGCACCAATTCGAGAGCGGGCATTTTGTACTTCGGGTGGATGTCTACTGGAATGCCGCGTCCGTCGTCCTCCACGGAACAGGATCCATCCAAGTGAATGGAGACTTTGATGTTTTTACAAAACCCGGCGAGGGCCTCGTCGATCGAGTTGTCTACTACCTCGAAAACGCAGTGGTGAAGGCCGCGCTCGTTCGTGTCCCCGATGTACATGTCGGGGCGTTTGCGTACGCCTTCCAGGCCTTCTAGCTTTTGAATATTCGAGGCGTCGTAGGTTGCGGAGCCTTCGTGGTTTACGGGACTATTTTCAGCGTCGGTCTGGGAATCCATATAGTAGTTTTTGTCGATGAAAAAGGTCTCAAATAGAATGAGCGATCACAACCTTTTTCTATGATAAAAACGCGCAATTGAAACGCCTGTTCGAAGGCGTGCAAGGACCTTTTTCGTGTATATTCACCTACTGAGTTTTTTGGGTCGAAATAGTCCGTTTTGAAGGGGTTTATTTGCTTTTGTACTCGATTGCGTGGCGAGAGGTCCCCAGTTTGGTCGAAAGCCATGAAAATGACCGTGAAACTCGAATACGCGTGCCGCGCCTTGGTCCAATTAGCGAAGCGGTTTGAAGGGTCTGGCGTTTCCAGTATCGAGGAGCTGGCCAATGTGGAAAAAATCCCGGCGAAGTACCTCGCCCAAATACTGGGCGAACTTCGTAACGGCGGGCTGGTTGAGAGCAGGAGGGGAAAGCAAGGAGGCTATTTGCTCGCTAGAGCCCCGGACCAAATTTCCCTCTTCGATGTGATTTCTCTGATTGAGAGCGAAATGTTTTCGGAGTCTTCGAGGGTTTCAGGGGATTCTGGAGAAGCGGTTGCCAAGGCTTGGGCTGAAATGCAGGAGCGTTTTGAAGAGAGTGTGCGTTCGGTCACATTGGCGGAGCTTGTGGCGAGTGAGAATCAGGAGATGTATTACATTTAGGAATTCGGTATCGATGCGCCTTGACGCATTGAAATTATAGCCCTCCAATCTCAGTTAGATATATGGCCACAGATTGCACTACCAGCCTGCTGATCCTTCAGGATCGAGACATGAATTTGCAGCGGATCGAGCGCGATTTGGCCCATTTGCCGGTTGAAAGAGCATCGACCCAGAAAAAGATAGCAGATCTTGACGCTGAGATCGCGGCGGAAAAGCAACTTGTCAAGGAGCTGGAAGTCCGAGGGAAGATGATTGAAACGGAGATGGGCGATGTTGAGCAACAATTGCTTAAGTACAAAAACCAGCAACTTCTTGTTAAGAAGAACGATGAGTACCAGGCGCTGACCCATGAAATCGAGCTGACTGAGTCAAAAATATCCGATCTTGAGGAAAAGGAAATCGAACTCCTGTACGAGCTGGATGAGGCGCGCAAGAAACAAGGGGAAGATGAAGCGGTTTGCCGCGAGAAGATTGAAATGGAAAAGCGGGTTTTGGGCCGATTGGATGAAAAAGAGGCGAATTTAAGGGGCGAGATCGATGCGGCAAAGCAAGCGCTGGCTGAGGTGGAAGCAAGTATTGAAAAGCCAATGCTCTCCGTGTACCGGCGCGTCTCCAGGGGGTTGAAGTTTCCCATCATTGTCGCTCAGAAAGACGCCAAGTGCCAGGGCTGCCATATGCGAGTTTCCTCATCGGTTGAGGTTGACGTGATGAAGGGTAATGAAATTACCACTTGCGACAATTGTGGCCGCATCCTTTATTTCGACTCCTAGCTTCGGAGCCACACGTTCGCTCCGCCGTTCTTTAATGAATTCGTTCAGTGCAGGCAGTGGAGAGGAAAGTCCGGACGTCACAGGGCAGGATTCCTCGTGAAAACGGGGAAGGCTCGCTTAAAGGCGGGTCGATGGATAGCGCCACAGAAAATACACCGCCCATCTTCGCCAAGGCTTCGGCGGGCAGGCCTCTTTCGGGAGATCTGTTTGGTGAAGGGGGGTAAGGTTGAAAAGGTGGGGTAAGAGCCCACCGCCGTTCCGAGCAATCGGGCGGGCAGGGCAAGCCCAATCCGACGCAAGACAAAATAGGGGGCAGAGCGGCCCGTTTTTTATGCCCCGGGTATGTCGCGCCTTTTTCGAAAGGGTTCCGCATTCGTGCGGGACAGATAAATGAACGTGGCGCTGCTTCGGCAGCGTACAGAATCCGGCTTATCGGCTCCGGAGCTAGATTTTTTAAAAAAGGTATTCGGTCCAACGCTTTCGATGTTTCCGGGAGCTAGGCTACCGGACTGGTCTGGCTTTCTTATCCTCTAAGAGTTTCGGGAATTGAACAGGGATCGGTAATCCCGCTTCAGATAGATCAGTGTTTTCCGATAATCAAAGTTGATTGTTGGCGATTAGACGCGGTGAGTTGGAGATTCGCGTCTAATTAGCTTTTTTTCAAAATGAGAACTCTATTAGATAAGCCGTTAGATAGGAAGAGCGTTAGATTAGCTTCAAAAAGGGGTTTCACCCTGGTTGAGGTTATGATGTCCTCGATCATTATTTTAGTGGTCCTTCTTGCAGGATTTGGCGCCCTGATTCAGGGTAATCGACTGATTGAGGTCTCCCGGGATGAAACTCGGGTTTCTCAGGTGCTTCAGAGTGAAATCGAGGAATTGAGGTCGTATGACTGGGCGACCCTTATCGCCTTGAATGCGGAATCGACTTATGCGCCGTCAAGCTCCTTCACTGACGCGTACTCAGCGCGATTTACGATTAAGCGTAAGATATCGACTCGTTCGAGCCTGCAAAAACGAGTAACGATGCAGGTGAGTTGGACGGATAACAGAGGGACGTCTCACATGAGGGAATACATCACTCTGATATCAAAGGACGGACTTTACGACTTCTACTACCGAACGATCTAGTGAAAGACCCATTTAAAATGCCGTTTAGATTCCGCCAAAAAGACGCTACGCTTGGATTTACTTTGGTAGAGTTGATGATTGCCACAGCGATTGTTGGCTTAGTACTAGCTGGAGCGGTGACCACCGTCAATATTTGGGGGCGCAGTTCGATGAGTCTTGGGAATTACGCTGAAATGAGCGGTAGTTGTCGGCGCTCGCTTGATGTGTTTGCCTATGATGTCCGAATGGCGAACGGCGTGTCGGTATCAAGCTCGAGCACGTTTACATTCACCGCGTACGACGACACAGGTACCGGAACGGCATCAGTAACCTATTCCTATGATACGGTAGGAAAAACGCTTACGAGAACTTATGATGGCGTGTCGCGTATCATCCTTGAAAATGTACGTT